>Ga0116227_10017095_pt1 | contig 10213 bp, 5 predicted proteins | sample S1TSphgellanicum_FD_89693 | JGI IMG/M metagenome (GOLD analysis project Ga0116227, IMG submission 89693) | Host-associated microbial communities from peat moss isolated from Minnesota, USA - S1T2_Fb - Sphagnum magellanicum MG | ecosystem: Host-associated > Plants > Peat moss > Unclassified...
ATTCATCTATAAGACGCTTAAGCAGGGTGGTATCCTGATGATCTGTGGCTCCCTTAGTATGCAAAATAATGTTATTTCCCTGTTGGAGGAATTGTGTCAGGAACATGAAAATAGGGGAATTAGTTATTATCAATCCAATGGACAAGTTTTGATGGATTGCTATTAATTGCTGTTAATTATTTAGGACTGTTCGCTTGCCAGGATTTTATCTTTTTTTTGCTTAGGTTCGCTGATGAAATGCACTTACCCGAGTCTGTAAAAATGATGCAACTAAATTCTGGAAAACCTCCTAGGAGTTTTAGTCCGGCTGCTTTTCCAAGTACCATGATTGTGGTGCTAAAACCATTGGCCATTTCTGCGCTTGGACCAAAGACTGTGACACTGGAAAGTCCTGTTGCCGGGTATCCGGTCGCCGGATTAATGATGTGCGAATATCGCTTACCATTGAAAATTACAAACTTCTCATAACTTCCGGAGGTTACAATGGCAGAATTGGTAGGGAGGGGTACCACAGCGAAAAGTTTATTTTTATGCAGAGGATTGGTTATTCCGATAGACCAACTTTTACCATTGGGTTGTCTTCCCCAGGTACTCATATCGCCTGAACCGTTTACGATTCCAGCTTTAATGCCTTTTTTGATCATCATCTTTTTAGACTGATCTGCAGCATATCCTTCACCCAGTGCGCCAAAGCCAATTTTCATACCTTGTTTCTCGAGGAAAATGGTTTGATTTATGCTGTCTAGAATAATGTGTTGGTAGCCTATCTTTTCTACGGACTTTTTAATTTGTTCAGCGCTTGGCATCTGGGTCATAGAGCCGTCAAATTTCCAGATCTTATCCATAGCAGCAAAACTAATGTCAAAAGCGCCATGGCTGATTTTCGATAGATTAATAGCTCTTTTGGTCAATTCAAATACTTCTTTATCTACTTTCACTGGACGTACTCCTGCATTTGTATTCACCTGGGAGATTTGAGATTCTGGTTTCCAATCTGAAATCAGGTATTCTATACGCTTTACTTCAGCAATGACGGTATCAATATGCTGTTCTGCAGTTAGGCTGTCTTTGGCAACAATGGTGATGTCAAATCGGCTCCCCATGAGTAAGGTTGTCCTATTTCGAAGAACCTGGGCGCTACACGCGAAGTTTAAAAAGAGGAAAATAAAAAGCAGATTCGTTTTCAAATGTTATATAGCTATTTGTAAATGAATTGATTTGAAAGTAAAAAAGCTCATCTTTTGATGAGCTTTTTTCTAGTAGCGGGGAGCAGAATCGAACTGCCGACCTCAGGGTTATGAATCCTGCGCTCTAACCATCTGAGCTACCCCGCCGGGCTTCCTTTTTTCTAAAGAGCTGCAAATATAGAATAATAGATCTGAAAAAAGAAAAAAAAATGCAATAACCTATTTAATCTTATCCCGATGCTGATAATTAAGTAGTTATTAATTTTATGTCTACAAGCTTGCCACAATAGTTGGCACGGATGTTTAAAGTTGATGAATTAGTGGGTAATTTAATTTAAGGCTTTTAGTTTAGAAATACGTAAATGGTGAATTTTTGTTAAAAATGCGTTATTTATGGTGTAACTGAGGTGTGTTACTTAAGGCTTTGATCGTTTTTTTCTAAACAGTTGCAAATATAGAATAATTTACTTTTCTTTAGAAATAGATATTTAAGAATAGTCCAGAAATTTTTTAGGATATAAGCGTTTAACGATGTCAGAAAAGAAAAAGTTTACATTAGAATATGAATTGAGATCGTCTCCACGTATTTTATTTAGTTTCATTAGTGAGCCTAATGGCTTATCGCAATGGTTTGCTGATGATGTTGTTTTCCGCGATCAGGTATATACTTTTACGTGGGACGATGAAGTTCAAAAGGCCAAATTGCTGAGTGTAAAAGAGAATAAGCTAGTTAAGTTTAAGTGGGTAGACGATGAGCCACATTGTTATTTTGAAATGGAAATTGTTCAGGATGAGTTGACGAATGACGTCGCACTGGCGATTACTGATTTTGCTACAGATGAGACCCTTGGTGAGCGTACATTAATCTGGGATAACCAGATCAACTATCTTCATAGCGTACTTGGTGCTTAATTTTTCATTGGCTTTGCCTACATTTGTATATTGAAAAAGATTCATTTACTTCTTGTCAAAGCATTTATAAAGCCATTCTTCGTCACTTTTTTTATTGTGATGTTCATTCTGTTGATGCTTTTTTTATTCAAATACGTTGATGATTTGATTGGAAAAGGCTTTGAATGGTATGTTATTTTGGAGTTAATGTATTATGCTTCAGCGGCTAATGTTTCTATGGCGCTACCCTTGTCTATTTTGTTGTCTTCTATCATGACATTTGGAACACTGGGGGAGAACTATGAATTGGTAGCGATTAAATCGGCAGGGGTATCTCTGCAGAAAGCCATGATGCCCTTAATGGTTTTAATTATATTTCTTGCCATAGGTTCTTTTATTTTTTCAGATTACATGTTGCCTAAGGCCAATTTGAAATTTGGTTCGTTATTGTGGGATATCCGTAACAAAAAATTGTCGTTTTTAATTAAAGAGGGGGTATTTAACAACAGTATACCCGGTTATTCGATTCGTGTAGATAAAAAATACGACGATGGGCGTTTAGATAATGTCATGATCTATGATCATACGAGCAATAATGGCATCGCAAAAATTATCCTCGCTAAAAATGGGAAAATGGCCCGCAATAATGATTACCTGGTGTTGAAGCTTACTGATGGTGTTCGTTATGAAGAATCCAGTGGGAAAAATGCGGCTTATAATCCGAGACAGGAATTGATCCGGATGCGTTTTAAAGAGACAGACCAGAAATTTGATATTGGAAGTTTCAAAATGAACCGCACGGATGAACAAGGTTTCAGAGGCAATACGCAAATGCTTAATTTAAAGGGATTGACGAAAAAGAGGGATTCTTTATCTAAAGAGTTGGATAGTGTTAATAAGTTCTCTGGAATAAGTATCGGCAGTTATTACAAGCAAAGTAATTATACCAAGGGTTATACCAAAGAGAAGGTGCCGGCAAAAGTGATCAAAGGTACAGTTTTGACTGAAGTCACTAAGCCACAGCGTTTGGCTGTTATTCAGAATGCATTAGAATCGGCCAATAGTATTATGCAAGCTACTTCTTCGAAGATTCCCGACCACGAGGATCGCCAAAAGAACATTATTAAAGTGCAGAATGAATATTATAAAAAATTTACACTGGCTGCTTCTTGCCTGCTGCTGTTCTTTATTGGTGCGCCATTGGGTGCAATTATCAGAAAGGGAGGACTCGGCCTACCGGTGGTCATGGCTATTGTGTTTTTCTTGATGTATCACATTATTGCGACTGTCTCCGAGAAATCGGCCACGCAAGGTTCCTTGACATCCTTCTTTGGAATGTGGATGGCTATTATTGTTTTATCCCCTTTGGGTGCATTCTTAACATACAAAGCTACAGTAGATTCAGCGTTGTTTGATATTAATTATTTTAAACAGTTATTGGATGCACTGCTTAAAAAGTTAAAACTAAAGAAACCCGCTTTATAGATCGGTCAGGAGGCTTAGCTTTCATGAGATTATTCCTTACTTATTTATGATATTTCTGGCCTTGAAATTGCCTTTTAAGGTGTAACTTTGTATTATAATTTTAATGAATTTTCGGATACTTAATCTAAATATCTGAACGTTGATATACTTGAAAAATGAAAATTAAACTAAATGCAATAGAAGATGCTATTGCAGATATAAAAGCCGGGAAAGTAATCATTGTAGTAGATGATGAGGATAGAGAAAATGAAGGCGATTTTTTAACTGCGGCTGCAAATGCCACACCTGAGGTCATCAACTTTATGGCTACTTATGGACGGGGATTGATTTGTGCTCCTTTAACTGAGCAGCGTTGTGATGAACTGGGATTGGAATCTATGGTAGGTAAGAATACAGCTGCTTACGAAACTAATTTCACGGTATCTGTGGATTTACTGGGCCATGGTTGCACTACCGGAATTTCTGCTTCAGACAGATCTAAAACTATTTTAGCTTTAATTGATCCTAAAATCGATCCTGCTGAATTGGGAAGACCAGGGCATATCTTCCCTTTGCGGGCTAAGGATGGTGGTGTACTAAGACGTGCCGGACATACCGAGGCAACTGTTGATCTGGCTCGTTTGGCTGGTATGGAGCCTGCTGGGGTATTGGTCGAGATCTTAAAAGAGGACGGAGAAATGGCCCGACTACCCGATCTGATCAAGATTGCAGAACGCCATAAGTTGAAGATCATTTCAATCAGAGATCTTATTGCTTACAGAATGAGCAAGGAAAGCTTGATCAAAGAAGAAGTAACGGTGAATTTGCCTACACAATGGGGCGATTTTAAAATGACTGCCTATACACAACTGGATAACAATGCAACCCATCTGGCCATTAGCAAAGGAGCGTGGACTGAAGATGAACCTGTTTTGGTTAGAGTGCATAGCTCTTGTGTAACAGGTGATATTTTTGGCTCTTGTCGTTGCGACTGTGGTCCGCAATTGCACAAAGCCATGGAAATGATTGATAAGGCAGGTAAGGGCGTTGTGGTTTATATGAATCAGGAAGGTCGTGGCATTGGCCTGGTGAATAAATTGCGCTCGTACAATTTACAGGATGCAGGCTTTGATACGGTAGAAGCGAATATCAAATTAGGTTTTAAGGGTGATGAACGTGATTATGGGGTAGGTGCGCAAATTATAAGGGCGCAAGGAGTTACCAAAATGAAGTTAATGTCTAATAATCCAACTAAACGGGCTGGTTTAATTGGTTACGGATTGGAGATTGTGGAAAATATTGCGATTGAAATTGAAAGTAATGTCCATAACGAGCTTTATCTGCGTACAAAGCGTGACAAGATGGGGCATCAAATTATGAAAGGCTAAAAGCTATTTTTTTTGATCAGTTACAGCTTCTTGATTAGCTGGAGTTTTTAAAGCAGGGGATTTCTTTTTTTCCTCTGCTTTTCTTTTTTCTTCCTCTAATTTTTCCCGTTCAATCTGTTTTTTCCTTTCTTCAAGTCGGTATTTACCAGACATTTTTTGAAGAAATTCTCTGAAAGTATCAAATTGCTGGGTATAGATCAATCCAAATGACGTCACGTTGGTACTCTGATTTGTGCCTAAAATGAATGAACTCTGTTGTGTTGGCGGCTTATTGGCTAACTTACCTACCAATGTTCCATCTTTTTTTATTAAGCCTAATACCTCTACCTCTCCACCTACGTTAGAAGAAGAAATCAGGGAGAGATCGTTTGTACTACTTCGATCTACGATACCTGCATTTAGAATGATGCGGTCGTTAAAAAAGCGGAAGGAAGCGTTAGCATCATTTAGCGAACGCAGATTGAGATCCACAAAGTCTAGGTTTAAAGACGAGAGTACATTGTTCAGCTGATTAAATAACAATTCTGTTGCGGTACTTGCTACACCAGATTGTAATTGTTTGCCCAAATCTTCTTTTCCGTTTCCAGGCGCAAAACTTCGTCTGATGATGAGACTAAGTGCTTGTAAATTTCGGTTATTATCATCATTGAAATAGGTCTGCAGCTGTTCCTTAATCGCGGGATTGGAGGGGAAGAAAATGTCTAGCTTGATGTCAGGTTTTAACAATAGTCCGGTTAATCCCATTTCCACCTCAGTGAGTACCCTGTCTGCACCACCCTGGGCGTTGTTATTACTTATATTGGCGGCAGTGAACAAATCAGCAGTACTTGCCCGTACTGAGTAAGTGGCCTTTAAATTAATTTGGGCAGTAGTTGGATTGCCCGTCCAGCGTATTGTACCTCCTTGCCGAATGTTAAACTTTTTATTGATTACCTCCTGAGCGGTAAAGTCAAAACTTCCGGTTTCAATGATGTAATCGCCCGACATCTCAAAATCTCCAAAAGTGTTGATCTTGAGCGCTAAATTTTTAGAATTACCCCTTCCGCTCAGATTTCCTAATGAAGTGAAAATATTTGCTGTACTATTCTGGTCCACGCTTAATTTTAAACTCATGGTTAAGCCGTCAAAGCTAGTTTTTTTAAGTGCTTGATTTGCCGTCGTATCCTTTCCTATAAAAGTAATGAAGTCCTTGCTAGATACTGTTTCTGAACTGTTTAGCGGCAGGTTAAATACTGTTCCTTTTTCTGTCTTGGCATCGATATCAATAAACAATTGGTTGGTTGGGCCTTTGAATTTGAACGTGCCTGTTGCAAATGCCTGTCCAAAATAAAGTGCGTTATCTTTTTCTGTTGTGTTTAAGGCCATAAATTCTTTGGCATTAATGACGACATCCAGATCTGGATTGTTCAGGTCACTTAAATTGACCGTCCCGTTTGCAACGGCCTCGTTTTTATTGACATCAAGTAGTCTTAATTCATTGATTTGAATCGTACTGTTGGCTACACCGACCCGATCAGATATGGTATAGGTTGTCTTCAGGTAGTTGATGGTCATAGTAGCCTCATCCAGCCTAATGTCGCCGTCAATTTTGGGCTTTTCCAGAGGTCCCTTGACGTTCAGATTAGATGAAACGCGACCTTTTAAGTTTGATACGAGGTTTGATACGAAAGGGCCCAGTATAGCCAATTCGCTTTTGTCTAATTTGAGGGCGATGTCAACCAGCTTTTTATCGAGGTCGAGTTCACCTGTAGCTTTGAGTGTTTCCTGGCCATTTGTGATGATATTGGTAAATATCTTGACCGTTTTATTGGTTTGATCATATCCTGATGTGTCTCTTAGATTGCCAATATACGTATCATTGAGTGTTAGAGAATCAATTCGCATGTTGTCATTGATTCTTGGTGACTTCAAAACATTTGACAGTCGGGTTTCTCCATTTAAATTTCCACTTAGGGTAATTCCAAGTGTCTTGACAAAAGGATTGACAGTTCGTAAACTAAAATCTTTAAAGCCTAAAATCAAAGCATCTTTAGGGTCACTGGAAAGTGTCCCGTCTAGGGTCAGAAGCTGTTTACCATTGTTGAGATCAAAATTATTAATTTCTGTTTTTCCGTCCTGGAAATTGATTCGTACCTTTTCCTGAATTTTCCAGTCTTCTTTGTTAATGGTGAGCAGGGAAGGTAGGATACTAATTCTGGCCGTGGTATCCCCTCCGAACTCGATTAATCCATTTAAATCTAATTGATTTTCATCATCCGCATCAGCCATTTTGATGTTTAGAGAAAGGCTATCGTTTCTCAATATGTTAGAGATGTTTACATTTTTAATGTACAAACTGTCATTCAAATCTACTCGGTCTGAAGTAATAATGGCTTGTAATTGATTGGGGCTTGTGTTCTCGTCTACAATGATGTTGTTGACAACTACGCCTTTATATTTTAGTTTTTTGATATATCCATTCAGTGTAGCCGTATTATTTGGTGAGTCGAAATTACCGATGAATATCGCTTGATCTTCGATTTCGAGGCCAGGGACAAGCAGTTCCGCAATCGGTTCAAATCTCTTAATATCCAAATTAAATTGAAAGACCTGGTTGCCATATTTGATGATTTCAGCTTTTAATGATGGGATATATTTTTTTGCCAGTGCCTTATAATAAGAAGGAATCGTATTTAGGTCGTATTGGCCTTTGATACTGGCATCCAATATGTCCGAGTTTACGTTTAATACCCGTTCTTTGCCTAATCCGTTGGCTTTGAGTAATACAGAATCTATATGGTAAATTCCCTTTGCATTATTGAGTACGATATGTTGCAATAATAAGTTTCCCTGGATGTTGTTGAGGTCATTTCCAGAAAAATTAGTGCTAAAAATAGCGTCTAGTTTTAAGGAATCTTTATAGAGTTTTAGGGCCCTAAGTTTTGCATTTTTGATGGTCGCCTTAAAGTTAAATTCAGGTAATTTAGGATTGAGATTGACGCCGCCATCGAAAGTAAGTTGAACGTTTTTATCGTCGATTGTCAAATGCCCATCAAAGTATTTCTTTTCAAATGTGCCATCAATTTTAACATTCTTATACCTGTAATTGTTGAAATCAATATAGTTTACAGCTCCATTCAGTTTTTCAGTCAAGTCGTTAACTTCAGTTCCACGTCCTTTTATGTATAAGGAAGCGGTAATCCTACCCAGTGTTTTTTCATTGATCAGATTTCCAATGTCAAAGTCGTAGGTTTTCACGTTTCCTGTATATGATGGAATATTTTTTTTGTCAATTTTCATGTTTACGTCAGAAACCACCCTCCCCAGTTTTGTTTTGAATTCGCCGAAGGCTATAAAGTCATTTGCAAAGCCTGTAAACGAACCGTTAAAATTAACGTTGCCAAATTTTCCAATAACATCAGGTACTATTTTACCTTTTTTTCCTGAGATATTACGTACCAGTTCATCCAAATCCGCCTTGTTGGTTCCTGCCATCTCCACTTTAAAGTCCATAAAGGTTTGCGAAAGTTCTGGCAAGCCTTTAATCGCGAAATCTCCTTTAACATAAGTTGCTTTTCCGACTTTAATTGCCAATGATTTAGATCTCAGGTCTTTGACAAGTCCAGTGATCTGTCCGTCAATATCTATATCCAAATTCATCATATCAAGGTCAGAAGTGAAATAGGATACATCATGCGATGATACGTGGCTATCTTTAAAATTAGCTTTCATCCTGATTTTGTTAAAGTAGTCGTCAAAATCGCTGAAGCTTTTGAAACGCATCTGAAAATAATCAGATAATCTGCTTCTATTGGTTATCAAGGATAGCTTTTTCAACTCGATGCTATTGGTATCGATAGTGGTAAATGCACTGAGGTTTTTCAAGTAAAAACCACTTTTTTCCCGGAATGTCAGGTTTTTTATGTCTGTTTGCAGAATATGATCTTTGGTATTGAGTTTCTCAAATATTCCATTCAAATTGCTTAAAGCTACGTCATCAAAATTGACACCTTTCATCACAGTATCTCTTCTGTAATTTTTGTATTTGAAATTGATGTTGTTTAAAATCACTCTGGCAAAAGAAATCTGGTATGGCTTTTTTTTCTTTTTTACAGTGGGCGGGCCAGAGTCGAAATAGTCAATAATGAAATCCAGGTTGCTTGTGGTGTCTTTGTAGGACTTTAGAAAGAAAGATCCATTGTTAATTTGCACGGTATTGATTGCAATAATTCTTTTGTCTAGCGACAATTGATTCATGTCTACCAAAAATTTTGGCGTACTTAACAAGGTATCTTTTTGTTGATCGAGTACCAGTAGGTTTTCAATGACGATTGATCTAAAAGGTTTGATGTAAATTCCAGATAGATAGATGGTTGTGTTGAGTTCTTTAGATAAATAATCAGCTGCTTTCTTAGCTACAAAGGTCTGTACAGGCTTGAATTGCAGCGCAAATAAAATCACTGCAACAAGTAATATAACCGATGCAATAATCCAAACAAGTATTTTTAATAGTTTTTTAATATTTTTGTAGCTTAATTATATAAAGTGTCTGTCATACTTGCTATTGAATCTTCTTGCGATGAAACTTCGGTTGCTATCTGTAACAACGGCAAAATTACTGCCAATGTTATAGCAAACCAAACAATTCACGAAAATTATGGTGGTGTAATTCCCGAATTGGCTTCGAGGGTACACCAACAAAACATTGTTCCGGTTATTCAACAAGCATTAACCGATGCTAATATAGCTAAAAATGAATTAGATGGCGTGGCTTTTACACGTGGTCCGGGTTTGTTGGGAGCATTATTGGTAGGCGTTTCATTTGCTAAATCCTTTGCGCTTGCATTGGATCTGCCTCTGATTGCTGTAAACCATATGCATGCGCATATTTTGGCACATTTCATTGACGATCCCAAACCACAGTTCCCTTTTTTGTGTCTCACGGTTTCCGGTGGTCATACGCAAATCGTGCTTGTCAAGAGTTATTTTGATATGGAGATTGTAGGGGAGACATTGGATGATGCAGCTGGAGAGGCTTTCGACAAGACTGCCAAGCTTTTGAATTTGCCTTATCCTGGCGGTCCGCTTATTGATCGTCACGCGAAATTGGGAAATCCTTTGGCTTTTAAATTTGCCGATCCGCAGATTAGGGATTTGGATTATAGCTTTAGTGGATTTAAGACGTCGATCCTGTATTTCATCAGAAATCAGGAAAAGCAGCAGCCGAACTTTATTGCAGATAATTTGAACGATATTTGTGCTTCAGTACAGTATAGTATTGTTCGGATTTTGCTTCAAAAGTTA
>Ga0116227_10017096_pt1 | contig 10213 bp, 7 predicted proteins | sample S1TSphgellanicum_FD_89693 | JGI IMG/M metagenome (GOLD analysis project Ga0116227, IMG submission 89693) | Host-associated microbial communities from peat moss isolated from Minnesota, USA - S1T2_Fb - Sphagnum magellanicum MG | ecosystem: Host-associated > Plants > Peat moss > Unclassified...
ATCAGCGGCGTGGTGGGCGAGCGCTGCGCGGTACGCAATTCGGGGGCGACCGTCGTGGTCGAGGGGACCGGCGACCACGCGGGCGAGTACATGACCGGTGGCGTCGTGGTCGTCCTGGGCGACGTGGGCCGCAATCTCGCGGCCGGTATGTCGGGGGGCACGCTGTACCTCTACGACCCGCGCGCCGAGGTCCACGACCACCTCGCGGCGGGGGTCTACGAGATCGATCCCCTCGAGTACGAGGACGAGCAGTTCCTCGTGGCCCTGTTGGAGCGATTCGTGAGTGAGACGAGTTCCCAGGTCGCCACGACCATCCTCGCGAACTGGCGGCGCGAGCGAATGAACTTCGTGCGGATCGAGACCTCGGAGTACCAGCGCGTGCGAGACGAACTACGCAATGGGTAAGGTCACCGGGTTCCTCGAGTACGAGCGCGAGGGTCCCGCGTATCGTCCAGTGCCCGTGCGCCTGCGCGACTGGCGCGAGGTCTACGAACCCCAGGACGACGACGCCGTCGCGATCCAGGGCGCGCGCTGCATGGACTGCGGCATACCCTTCTGCATGCAGGGCTGTCCGCTCGGTAATCGCATTCCCGCCTTCAACGACGCCGTCTACCGCGAGGACTGGTCGCGCGCCGCGGCGCAACTCTTTCGCACCAACAACTTTCCCGAGTTCACGGGTCGACTCTGTCCCGCGCCGTGCGAGTCGGCGTGCGTGCTGGGCATCGCGAGTGACCCGGTGACCATCGAGCGCATCGAGTACGAGGTCGCCGAGCACGCCTTCGCGAACGGACTGGACGTCGCGCACTTCCCGGTGGTCGAGACCGGACGGCGCGTCGCGGTCGTGGGCTCGGGTCCCTCGGGGCTCGCCGCGGCGGCCCAGCTGCGCAGCGCCGGTCACGAGGTCGCGGTCTTCGAGCGCAACGACGCCATCGGCGGCCTCCTGCGCTACGGGATCCCGGAATTCAAGATGGAAAAGCGCGTCCTCGACCGGCGCCTCGACGTCATGGCCCAGATGGGCGTGCGCTTTCACACCAACGTGCTGGTGGGCGAGGGGGGGACCGCGCTCGCGGACCTGCAGCGCGACTTCGACGCGGTGCTGCTCGCCATTGGTTCGACCATCCCTCGTCTCATCCCCGTGCCCGGGGCCGAACTCGAGGGCGTGTACCCCGCGATGACGTACCTCGAGGCGGCGAACCGGGCGGTGCGCGACGGTTCGACCTCGCCCATCGACGCGCACGCACGACACGTCATCATCCTCGGCGGCGGCGACACCGGCGCGGACTGCCTGGGCACCGCGCACCGCCAGGGAGCGGCGTCGGTGATCCAGGTCGAGATCATGGACCGTCCCCCCGACGAGCGACCGGACGACCAGCCCTGGCCCACGATGGCGCGACTCTTCAAGACGACCTCGGCGCACCAGGAGGGCGGGGAGCGACGCTTCTCGACCGAGACGCTCGCCTTCGAGGGCGAGGCCGTCCTGCGCGAGATCGTGCTCGAGGACCACGCGACGGGAGCGACCGTGCGCGAGAGGGCGGACCTGGTACTCATCGCCGCGGGTTTCACCGGACCGGAACTCGAGCGACTCGGGCTGCACGCGCCCGAGCACATGACCGCGCGCGCGACCCTGCAGGTGGACGCCAACTGGCGCGTCACCTCGGTGTCGGGCCCGAGCCCCGTGTTCGCCTGTGGTGACGCGGTGCGCGGCCAGAGTCTGATCGTCTGGGCGATCGCCGAAGGCCGGAGCGCCGCGGCGGCCATCGACGCGGCCCTCCAGGGCGCCACCGAGCTGCCCGCGCCGCTCAGCCCCTACGCGCTGTCCTGGTAGACGTCGCGGGTCACGGACCTTTGTAACATCGACGACAGGAAGTCAATCGAGGGGGTCCCCGTGCAGAGCACCATGCAGGACGCGCCACTGCTCATCCGTGACATCGTTCGCCACGGCGAGTGGGTCTACGCGAAGAAGAAGATCCTCACCGTGACGCCCAACGGCGTCGAGGAGGCGACGTTCCTCGAGGTCGCCACGCGCGCCGAACAACTCGCCGCGGCGTTGCGCGACCTCGGCGTTGGTGAGGGTGACCGCGTGGCGACGTTCATGTGGAACAACCAGAGCCACCTCGAGGCGTACCTGGCGATCCCGTGCATGGGGGCCGTACTGCACACCCTTAACATCCGACTCTTTCCCGAACAGCTGGCCTACATCATCAACCACGCGGACGACAAGATCATCATCGTCGACAACACGCTCGTGCCGCTGCTCGCCAAGGTGCGCGACCAGTTGACGAACGTCGAGCACATCATCGTGCACGGCCCCGACGAATCGGGACTCCTCGGCGAGACGCTCGACTACGACGAACTCGTGAACGCGCAGTCGCCCGGTTACGACTGGCCCGACCTCGACGAGCGCAGCGCCGCCATCATGTGTTACACCTCGGGCACGACCGGCAACCCCAAGGGCGTCGTCTACTCGCACCGCTCGACCTGGCTGCACTCGATGGCCTCGACCGTCGCGAACTCCATTGGACTGAGCGAACGTGACCGCTGTCTGCTCATCGTGCCGATGTTCCACGTCAACGCCTGGGGATGCGCCTACACGGCGTTCCTCGCGGGGACCGAACTCATCATGCCCCAGATGTTCTTGCAGGGCGAGCCCATCGTCAAGATGATCGCGGAACTGCGACCCACCGTCTCGCTGGGCGTGCCCACCATCTGGAACGACGTCCTACGCGCCGCCGAGCAGGACCCCCACGCCGACTTCTCGAGCATCCGCGGCCTGGTCGCGGGGGGATCGGCGGTGCCGCGTTCGATGATCGAGACCTTCCGCGACCGTTACGGCGTCGACCTCATCCAGGGCTGGGGCATGACCGAGACCAGCCCACTCGCGGCCGTCTCGATTCCGCCCGCCGGCACCAGTCCCGAGCGCGAGATCGAGTACCGCGCGAAGGCCGGTCGCGTCGTCGCCGGCGTGCAACTGCGCATCACCAACGAACGCGGTGAGGTCCTCGAACCCGACGGCACCACGGTGGGGGAGTTCGAGATTCGCGGACCGTGGATCACCGGCGCCTACTACGGCGTCGACGATCCCGACAAGTTCCACGACGGCTGGCTGCGCACCGGCGACATCGGCACACTCGACGCCGAGGGCTTCATGGTGATCAGTGACCGCACGAAGGACGTCATCAAGTCGGGGGGCGAGTGGATCAGTTCGGTCGAACTCGAGACGACGATGATGGCCCACCCGAAGGTCTTCGAGGCGGCGGTCATCGCGGTGCCCGATCCCAAGTGGCAGGAACGACCGCTCTGCTTCGTCGTGCTCGAACCCGGGACCGAGGTCAGTGCCCGCGAACTCCACGACTTCCTCGCCGAGCGCGTGGTCAAGTGGTGGCTCCCCGAGCGCTGGGTGTTCGTCGACTCGATTCCCAAGACCAGCGTGGGCAAGTTCGACAAGAAGGTCCTGCGCGCGCGTTACCACGAGGGCGAGTTCGACGTCGTCGAAGTCGTCTAGTGGAGTCCTTCGACGACCTGGCGAACGAGATCGCGGCGATCGAGTCGCGCGTGTCCGACGCCATCTTTGACGCCGTGCGCGAACAGCTTCGCGACGACGCGAGCGAGGCGAAGGAACTCGAGCGACAACTCTCCCGGGTTCGTCGCAGTCTCCAGAAGGCGGAGTTCGTACTTCGCGGACTCAGCTAGGGAAACGACCAGCTGTTGACCTCGTCGATGAGCAGACGTAACGTCACGTAGTTTCGTCCGTCGAAGTCGAATTCCAGCGTGTCGGCGTGCACGCGAAATCCTCGTCCCGACGAGAACGAGGGGAACCTCTCGGAGAGTTCACTGATCTGGTGCGCGTCGGGGACGCGACGAAGCCGCATCTGGGCGCGGCCGTCGACGACGCTGAGCGACACGTAGTTGCGATAGAAGTGCTCGATCTCCTCGATGGCACCGTCAATGGAGGTACACAGACTGACCAGGGCGATGTCGACGTCGTCGATGTACGCGTCGCGCACGAGCACGTCCATGAAGTCGAGCCAACGTCGCCAGAAGGTCCCGTCGGGTAGGTCGACGAGCACGATGGGCGTCGGATCGGTCTTTCCCGTGTGCACGAGGGTGAGTATCTCGAAGAGCTCGTCCATCGTGCCCACGCCGCCGGGGAACGCGACGATCGCCTGGGACGCCCTCGTGAGGGCCACCTTTCGCGTGAAGAAGAAGTTCATCGCCACGTGCATCTTGTCGACGTCGATGAACTCGTTCGCGCCCTGCTCGAAGGGCAACTCGATGTTCACGCCCAACGTGTTCGAGGGTCCCGAGCCCTTGGAAGAAGCCTCCATAATACCTGGTCCCGCGCCAGAAACCAGCATCCAGCCCCGCTCGGCGATCGCCTCGGCGAACGCGCGCGCCATCTCGTAGAGGGGGTGGTCCGCCTTCGTGCGCGCCGAACCGAAGACGGTGACCTTCGGTCGATCGCGCCAGGTCGCGAACAACGTCGAGGCCTCGAGTAGCTCATTGAGTGCGGTCAGGGCAATGCGCAGGTCCGCGGCGTTGGAGTCGACCTTGGAGAGTTCGACGATGCGCACGAGGATCTCTCGCAACAACTCCTCGCGCTCGGGTGAGGGCGCGTAGCCGTCGTGCAGGGACCGAAGGAACTCGTCGACTTGGTCGGTCATGGTCAAAGGGTCTGGTAGAGGGTACTTCGTTGCACCAGCGGTCGACCGAGGGGCTCGACCAAGGCGCGAAGGTTGTCCACGTCCATCTCCTGACCGTGGGTCGCTCCGGCGGCGCGTGAGATGTTCTCGTCCATCAACGTCCCGCCGAGGTCGTTCGCGCCCGCGGCGAGAATTCGTCGCGAACCCTCGACGCCCATCTTCACCCAACTGACCTGGATGTTGTTGATGAGCGTCGCGTAATGCAGACGCGCGACCGCGTGCATCAGCACCGCCTCACGAAACGTAGGACCCCGACGCGACCTTCCCTTGAGGAAGAGCGGCGTCGCCATGTGCACGAAGGGCAACGGGACGAACTCGGTGAACCCCCCGGTCTCTTTTTGTAGTGCGCGCGTACGCAGCAGGTGGGTCACCCAGCTCTCGACGCCCTCGACCGCGCCGAACATGATGGTGATGTTCGAATGAAGACCCACCTCGTGCGCGGTTCGGTGGACCTCGAGCCACTGGTCCGACGTGATCTTGTCCGGACAGAGGATGGCGCGTACCGGGTCGTCGAGGATCTCGGCCGCCGTGCCCGGCAACGTCTTGAGCCCGGCGTCGCGCAGACGTGAGAGGTAGGTGCCGAGGTCCTGTTCGGATCGTCGAGCGCCCTCGAAGACCTCGAGGGCGCTGAAGGCGTGGATGTGAATCCGTGGCGATCCCGCGCGCACCGCGGCGACGACGTCGATGTAGTAGTCGCCGTCGAACTTCGGATGGATGCCCCCCTGCAGGCAGACCTCGGTCGCCCCGCGCGCTTCGGCCTCGCGCACGCGCTCACTGATCTCGTCGAGCGTCAACAGGTAGGGGTCGCCCCGCAAGTTCAGCGAGAGCGGTCCCTTGGAGAAGGCGCAGAACCGACACTTGAACGTGCACACGTTGGTGTAGTTGATGTTGCGATTGATGACGAAACTCACGTCGTCACCCACGAGATCGCGACGAACCTGGTCGGCGACCTCCACGACGGCGTTGAAGTCCGCACCGCGTGCGCCAAAGAGGGCCGTGAGTTCGCGTCGGTCGAGCTCGTCGCCGGGCGAGTAACGGCGAAGCAACGCGTCAACGTCACTGACGCGACGGCGCGCGGCGGGAGCGGGCGGCGGCGTCTCGTCCGAACCCGAGAACCAGTGGTCGTCGCGGGCCCGAAACTCGGCGTCGGCGTGCGCGAGGACGTAGGGTCGAACCGCGTCGTCGATGAAGTCCGAGCGCAGGCCAATGAACTCGGGGTAGACCGTCAGACGTGGGGCGAGACTGAAACCCCGTTCGTCACACTCGCGCGAGAGCGCGTCGATCGCCGGCCAGGCACGCTCGGGGTTCACGTGGTCGCGGGTCACGGCCGAGATGCCCCCAAAGTCGTCGATCCCGAAGTCGAGCAACTTCGCGGGGTCGTCGCTCAAGTTCGGTGGGGCCTGCAGGTGCACGTCGTCGGGTAGCAGCACCCGGGCCACGCTGATCGTCCAGTGGAACTCCTCGTCACTCGCCGCGGGCTCCGAGGCCATCAAGGTGCGAGGCTTGGGCAGGAAGTTCTGGATGATGACCTCTTGGACGTGGCCGTACTCTTCGTGTGATCGCGCGATCGCCTCGAGCGTGGCGATCCGGTCCTCGCGGGTCTCGCCGATACCCACGAGAAGTCCGGTGGTGAAGGGGATCTTGAGTTCGCCCGCAAAGCGCAACGTGTCGAGCCGACGTTCCGGCTCCTTGTCGGGAGCGAGTCGGTGCGCGCGAAGTTCGGCGAGCGATTCGACCATCATGCCCTGGGAGGCCGCCACCTCGCGTAATTGGGCCAGTTCGCGACGATAGAGCGCGCCGGCGTTCGCGTGCGGCAGCAACCCGGTCGCTTCGAGCACCATCTGGGCGGCGCTCGCCACGTAGTCGACCGTCGACTGGTAGCCCCGGGCGGCGAGCCAACGCGCCGCCTCGTCGTAACGGAGTTCCGGTCGTTCGCCCAACGTGAAGAGCGCCTCGGTAGCGCCCGCCGCCTTTCCGGCGTTCGCCACGTCCATCACCTCGTCCAAGCTCATGTAGGGCGCGCTGACGTGCGCGGGCGCTTGGGCGAACGTGCAGTAGCCGCACCGGTCCCGACACAGTTTGGTGAGGGGGATGAAGACCTTGGGTGAGTAGGTCACGACGTGACCGAAGCGGTCGCGCGCCTTGGCGAAGGCCGCCGCGGCCAGCGCGTCGAGTGGTTCGTGGACGAGGTCGCGGTGCGCGAGTCGCTGGTCCGTCGTCATTGGGGCATCCTAAATCGCGCGCGACATGGTCGCGTCACCCTCGACGCACGCGGCGTCTGGTTGATCGAAGAAGACCGGATGCGTGGCGTCATCAGACCTTCGCGGCGCCCGTCTTTTCTTGGACGATGGCGAGACACTCACGATACGACGCGTCGAACGCGTCCACGCCGTCGCGCTCCAACTTCTCGGTGACCGCCTTGAGCGACACGGTGGGCGGCAGGAACTCGAGTTTCTTGGCCTCGCGGACGACCGACTCGTAGGAGGAGAGATTCGTCGACCAGAACCGTCCGTGGTCGAGCACGGCGTCGAGCGTCTGGTCGGGCATCGTGTTGACGGTCTCGTTGCCCACGATGGGGTCCACGTAGAGAAGGTCGAGGTACGTCGGATTCTTCGTCGAGGTCGACGCCCATAGGGGTCGTTGTACCTGGGCGCCCTGGGCGAGCAGGCGTCGCGCGCGCGAGTCGTTGATGGTGTCCGCGTACATCTTGTAGGCGGCGGCGACCTGTGCGTTCGCGGTGGTGCCGCGACGTGGATCACCCTCGAGTAGCAGTTGGTCGACCGCGACGTCGACGCGTGAGACGAAGAACGACGCCACGCTCGCGATCGTGGCGATGTCGAGGCCCCGCGCGTTCGCCATCTCGAGGCCCTTCATCCAGGCGTCGAGGACCTCACCGTAGCGCTCGACCGAGAAGATGAGCGTCACGTTGACGTTGATGCCCTTCGCCAGCGTCTGGGTGATCGCGGGGAGTCCCTCCTTCGTGGCGGGTATCTTGACCATGAGGTTCGCACGATCGACGCGCGAATGCAGTCGTTTGGCCGACGCGATGGTGCCCTTCGTGTCGCGCGCGAGCAACGGCGAGACCTCCAGGGAGACGAACCCGTCCATGTAGCGACGCGCCCCAGCCTTGAACTCCTTGCGCGACGCGACGTGCACCGGTCGAAGGACGTCGCACGCGTCGCGCACGTCCATCACCGAGAGCGTCTCGAAGAGCGCCTCGGGGCTTTGACGACGATGTGACCGGAAGAACTCGTCGTAGGCGGGCGTGGTGGCGAGTGCCTTGGCGAAGATCGAGGGATTCGACGTGACACCGCGCACCCCCTGGCGAACGAGTTTCTTCAGTGTGCCGTCCTTTAACCAGTCGCGGCGGATGTTGTCGAGCCAGGGACTTTGTCCATAGTCGCGATAGAGAATGTCGAGGTTGGTCACGGGGCGCCTCCTAACGTCTGATGCACGTACTGCACGAGGGATTCGGCGTTGATGCCGAAGAACGTCATTGCCACCGCACCGGGCGAACTCATGCCGAAGGTGTCGATGCCAATCGCGTGATCGACGTACTTGTGCCAACCCAGCGTCGCTCCCGCCTCGATCGATACCGACGGGATCGACCGGCGCAGGACGCTGTCACGATATTCGCCGTCCTGGCCCTCGAAGCATCGCCAACAGGGGAGGGCCACCACCCTGGTCGCGACACCCTGGGACGCCAACGTCGTGCTCGCCTCGAGACAGAGACTCACTTCGGATCCGGTGCCCACCAACGTGAAGACCGCGTCGGCGTTCTCACGCACCACGTAACCACCGTGGCGTGCGCCAAGCGACGACGCGGTCGCGTCGTCGCCCGCCAAGATCGGCACGTCCTGGCGCGACAAGATGAGCGCCGTGGGCGCCGGCTGGGGATCGGCGAGATAGTCGCCAATGAACTGCACCGCCTCGTTGGCGTCCGAGGGACGCACGACGTGGAGGTTCGGCATCGCGCGCAGCGCCATCAGTTGTTCCACCGGTTGATGCGTGGGCCCGTCCTCACCCACGCCCACCGAGTCGTGGGTGAAGATGAACAGGACCGGCGCGTGGCTGAGCGCGGCCAGTCGAATCGACGGACGCGCGTAATCACTGAAGACGAAGAACGTGGAGCCAATTGGACGAATGCCCCCGTGCAGGGCTTGACCCACCACGCTCGCGCCCATGGCGAACTCACGAATGCCGTAGTGAAGCTGTCGACCGCCGGGATTGTGCGACGTCTGGATCGACGAGTCGACGAGCTCGACGCCGGTGTTGTCGGTGAGGTCCGCCGAACCCGAACTAATACCGGGCGTCTGGGATCCGAAGACGTCGAGCGCGTGCTTGACCGCCTTTCGAGTCGCCACCTTCGAACCGACGGCGAACTTGTCGGGAAAGCGCGTTAGGGTCGCCGCTCCGTTGGTGTTGAGCTGTTCGAGCAACGCGACGCCCTTTTCGCCCGAGGACGCGACGCGGGCCTCCCAGGCGAGTCGCTCGTCGCGCTGCGCACGCAGACCTTCAACGAGCTTGGTGGTCAGATCCGGGTCGTCGACGAAGGGTTCGTCGGGCACGCCGAGAATCGCCTTGGTGATCGATATCTCCTTCGCGGAGAATGGCGATCCGTGGGCCTCGCGGGTGTCCATCATGCCCGGCGACGGGAAACCAATGTGCGAGCGAATGATGATGAGCGTGGGTCGTTGCGTCTCGGCGATCGCCTCGCGCGTCGCGCGTTCGAGCGCGTCGAGGTCGTTGGCTTGTTCACCGAGGTTTATGACGTGCCAGCCGTACGCGGCGAATCGTTCGGCGGGATCGTCGCGCTCCGCGAGTTCGGTGGCACCGTCGATGGTGATGTGGTTGTCGTCGTAGAAGATGGTCAATCGATCGAGACCGAGCGAACCCGCGAGCGACGCGGCTTCGTGACTGACGCCCTCCATGAAGCAGCCGTCACCCGCCGTGACCCACGTGCGGTGGTTCACCAGTTCGGGACCGAACTGGTCGCGCAACATTCGCTCGGCGAGGGCCATGCCGACCCCGTTGGCGATCCCCTGTCCGAGTGGACCCGTCGACACCTCGACCGTCGGGGTCACGCCGACTTCGGGGTGTCCGGGGGTCTTGGAGTGGGCCTGTCGAAAATTGCGGATATCGTCCATCGAGAGGTCGTAACCGAACACGTGCGCGAGGCCGTACTGCAGCATCGACGCGTGACCGTTGCTCATGATGAATCGGTCGCGGTCACTCCAGCGATCGTCCGTGGGGTCGTGTCGCATGACGCGCGAGAAGAGCATCACCCCGAGTGGTGCGAGCGCCATCGCGGTGCCGCTGTGTCCCGAGTTCGCGGCGGCGGGTGCGTCCATGGCGAGAGCGGCGATCTCACGAATAGCGCGGCCCTCGAGCTCCGTCGCTCCAGGGTATAGCACGTCAGTCACGACTACGACAGTAGTGACTTGGCGGACCAAAAAGGGCGCCACCTACTCCGGTAGTCTTCGAAAATGAGCGTGCAGGTACCACCCAACTGC
>Ga0116227_10017099_pt1 | contig 10212 bp, 8 predicted proteins | sample S1TSphgellanicum_FD_89693 | JGI IMG/M metagenome (GOLD analysis project Ga0116227, IMG submission 89693) | Host-associated microbial communities from peat moss isolated from Minnesota, USA - S1T2_Fb - Sphagnum magellanicum MG | ecosystem: Host-associated > Plants > Peat moss > Unclassified...
CGAGGTCGTAGTCAATTCATCGACGTCAAATAGTTCAATTACATCTCCCCGCATCCGCCGTGGGTAGACAGACTTAAATGTTTTCGCCCGCGACGTCTGGAAATACGAACAACGCTGCACCCCACACGTCTGTTTTTCACGAAGAGGGAATGAGAGACCGACAATGAAGCGACGAGATGACTTCAAACCGCCGCGCATCGTGAACAACGACGTCCCTCGACCTCGCACGCCGAACCGCGAAACGACTCCGTCAACCAACGTCGCCCTCGCGTTGCACAACAAGGGGCAGAAGTTCAGTGACGTGGAACTCTTCGACGAAGTGATGTCCATCCATTTGACGGATCGCAACGAACAGAAGGTGATGAAAAAAGTCAAGCGCAAGACCTTCGTCACCGGCGCCTACGTCATGCTGGCCCTTCTGCTCGGCGCCTACCTGGTCTCGCTGTTGATGCGGAACACCACTCAGCAGTGGACGTGGCTCGACGGATGGTCCGTCTGCACTTTTGAGCTCATCGCGTCGTTGCTGTGCATCAGTCGAGGTTTCGTCACTCGAACTCGCCAAACGGTGCCGTTCGCTCTCGGCACCGCACTTCTCATGTGGACGACCGGCGACGTGGCGCTCACGGTGCAGTCGCTCGGACGCGCCAACGCTCCCATGCTCTCGGTGGCCGACGTCTTCTACTTCCTTTTCTACCCTCTCGCGTACATCGCCTGCGTCACGCTCTTCGGACGAGCGCTGCATCGCATCAACCAACCCAATTGGCTCGACGGCTTAGTGGCGGGTGGCGGTGCCTCTGCAGTGTGCGCGGCGTTCGCGTTTCACAGCATCCACCACTTCATCGGTGGCACGATGACCGCCACCGCTGTGAACCTCGCGTTTCCCGTCGGGGATTTCCTTCTTCTCCTCTTCGTCTTCGGCGGCACGGCCATGCTCGCATCGCACGGATCGCGCCAATGGTTCCTCCTGGCGACGGGCTTCACCGTTATCGTCGTCGGGGACACCTTCAACCTGGTCCAAACGTCGGGCCAGAACTCCGCACTGACGACCGACATCAACGCGATCGCGTGGCCCCTCGCGATTCTGTTGCTCTCTATTTCCGTCTGGGTTCCCGCGCGATTCACGAATCCCATGAAACGTCCTCGTCTGCACGGTTTCATCTTGATGACCATCTCGAGCACGGCGAGTCTCGGGGTTCTCGTACGCGGAACCTTGAGCCAAACCAGCCACATCGCGATCGGTCTCGCCGTGGGCACCATACTTATCCTCGTGCTGCGGTTGACCATCTCGGCGCGCCGTCTGCGACTCATCACCGAAGAGCGCCATCTACAAGCGAACACCGACGAGTTGACGGGACTCGGCAACCGACGTCGACTCGCGGAACTCCTCGAGCTGTTCTTCCTGGAGCAAAAGGAAAATCTTCGCAATCCCCGTCGTATGGCGTTCCTCTTCGTCGACCTCAACCACTTCAAGGAGGTCAACGACTCCTACGGTCACCCCGCGGGTGACGAACTGCTTCGACAATTGGGCCCGCGTATCGCGGACGCACTGGACGGCGTCGGAATCGCGGCGCGTATGGGTGGCGACGAGTTCGCCATCATCCTCATGGACGCCGACGCGTCACTGGCCGAGGAGATTTCGAGGCGCTTGATCGACGTCATCGCCCAGCCGTTCGTCCTCAACAAGATCAACGTCCGCGTCGGCGCCAGCGTGGGTATCGCGCTGGTGCCGACCGACGCGAATAACGCGCTGGACGTGATGTGGTGCGCCGACGTGGCGATGTACCGCGCGAAACTGGGCAACGCCCCCTTCGTCTTCTACGAGCAGCAGTTCGACGGCGACGAGGATCAGATGAGTTTGATCGATTCCTTGCGCGAGGCCGTGACCGAGGGCAATTTGTTGCTCCACTACCAACCGCAACTCGATTTGCGCACGGGAGAGATCGTCGCCGTCGAGGCCCTTATCCGGTGGCCGCACGCGAACCTCGGTCTGATACCGCCGATGAAGTTCCTCCACCTCGCCGAGAAGGCGGGCCTCATGTGGACGCTCACCACGTGGGTGATGAAAGAGGCGATCGCCCAATGCGCCAAGTGGCACGGCGAGGGCAAGAAGATCGCCGTCTCGATCAACGTCGCGACCACCGAGCTACTCCAATTCGGTTTCTCCGGACTCGTCGAGGAACTCCTCACGAGGTTCGAGCTCCCCCCGCAATATCTCGTCGTCGAGATCACCGAGACCACGATCGTCTCGGACTTCGAACGATCGCAGGAGGTGATCAGCGAACTTCGCGATATAGGTGTTCTCGTCTCTATCGACGACTTCGGGGCGGGATTCACCTCACTGACGTACCTACAGAACCTCGAGGTCGGCGAGCTGAAGTTGGACCGGACGTTCATCTCGTCGCTCGCCAGTAGCGAGAACGACCGAAATCTGGAAATCGTCCGGGCCACGATAAATCTGGGCCACGAGATGGGACTGCGCGTCGTCGCCGAAGGGATCGAGGACGTGGGAACCCTCGAGATACTCAGTCGACTGGGCTGCGACCTGGCACAGGGTTACTTCATAAGTAGACCAGCGCCACCCGAGAAAATGTCCTTCTATTCGACGTCCGCTCGGGCGACCGAAGCACTCTCCAACTCGCTCGCCTCACTGTAGATTCCCTCGTAGAACGGGTTTTTCTCCTACGTGCGACTGGCGTCCGCACAACCGCGGGTCATTGCTCGCTCGGCGCCGGTGACAGGAAGAGACACGCGAGACCCGAGGCCGCGGCCATCGCCGCGCAGAAGAACCAGAGGTGGTGAAAGTTCATCAGGGCCTCGTGCACCGTGCGAGGTTGTCCGACCAAGACGACCAGCAGGGCGATACCAATCGCGCCACCAACCTGTCGGGCGGTTTGGTTCACTGCACTACCGACGGCGTAGCGATCCGACCGCAAACTACTCACGGCACTCGCGCCCAGGACGGGAAACGTCAAACCGATGCCGAGACCACCCAACAACGTCGCGGGCAACCACGCCGTGAGGTACTCCGGTCGCACCCCGACGCGCAGCGCGTACCAGAGCAGTCCCAGGGTGAAGATGCACGTACCGGCCAGAAGCACGCGCCGAAAACCTACCCGCGACGCCACTCGACCCGCTGGTCCCGCGACGCACGCCACGACCACGGGCCCGGGCGTCACCGCAAGTCCGGCCAGAATGATGCGGTAGTGCCAGACGCTCGTGAGAAAGAGGATATTGCCGAGCAGCATCGCGAAGAAGCCCATCGCGTAGAGGAGCGTGGCCACGTTGGCCACGCTGAAGGTACGAGCTCGAAAGAGCGTGAGGTCGAGTACCGGTTCGGGGTGACGCGCGCAACGTCGCACGAAGATCAACAACAGTACGACCGACAGCGCTAATGCCACGACGACCTTCGCACTCGACCAACCCCAGTGCGGTCCCTGGGTGATCGCGAGGACGAGAGCGGCGAGGGCGCCACTCACGAGCGCGGCGCCGAAGTAATCGGGCGCGGGATGATGGACGTTGCGATCGACTTCGACGAGGACGCGTCGACCGAGCAGGTACGCGAATGCGCCGACGGGGAGGTTCACGAGAAACACCCATCGCCATCCACCGGCGGTCACGAGTGCCGCACCTAACGTCGGTCCCGTCGCCACGGCGAGGGCGCCGATGCCGCCCCACAGGGCCACCATCTGTGTGCGTCGCGAACTTGGATACGCGGCGAGCAGGAGGCTCAACGACGCGGGCAACATCGCCGCCGCGCCGCCGCCCTGCACGATTCGTCCCGCGATCAAGAGCGCCACCGACGGCGAAAGGGCGCAGAGCGCGGATCCCAGGCTGAACACCCCCAGGCCGACGTAGAACACCCGGCGCGCCCCCACGCGGTCCGCGGTTCGTCCCGCGATGACGAGGAGTGACCCGAAGGCGATCGAATACGCCGTGAGCACCCACGCGAGCGTCGCGGTCGTGTCGTGGGAGAAGCTCCGCTCGAGGGCCGGGAACGCCACGTTCACGATCGAGAGATCGAGCGAACCCATGAAGGCCCCGAGAGACGTCACCACGAAGACGAGCGTTCGTCGACGTGAGCCGACTGCATCGACGTCAGGTTGCTCAGTCAGTTCTTTCATAAAACTTACCCTAACAGAGTGAATATCGTGAAGCAACTCACTATGATCGAATTGTGGAACGAAAGAGTTTTTCCCAGATGGACTGCTCGGTGGCGCAATGCCTCGAGGTCGTCGGCGAGTGGTGGACGATGCTGATCGTGCGCGACGCCTTCTTGGGCGTGAAGCGATTCGACACCTTCCAGCGTCGACTCGGCATCTCTCGCAACGTCCTGCAACAACGTCTCGAGCGACTCGTGGATGCCGGCGTCCTCGAGCGCGTGGCCTACAGCGACCACCCGGTTCGTTACGACTACACCCTCACCACCAAGGGCCGCGACCTCTGGCCGGTGCTCAACGCGATGCGCCAGTGGGGAGACACCTACGCCGCCCCTCACGGCGCGCCGCTCAATCTCGTGCACACGACCTGTCAACATGAGACGATCGCCACGCTCGTGTGCAGTCACTGTGGTGAGACGCTGGACTCACGCAACGTACGGGCCGTCGCGGGTGAGGGGCGCACCGCCAGTTGGCTTCCCCCACAGCGTCAACCGCTCCCCACGACGAGTTAGCGCCACTCGCGAAGGGTCCGTGTTTCGTTGATCCCAGACTCGTGCCTCGGTGAGAGCGACGCACCCCTGGTCGCGTTGGTCAATAGAGTGAACGTTCATGAGCCTCGCCCCAACGTGCACTCTCGCGCTTGTAGAAAAGAGGAACGTAGACGGTGACGAGGTAGCAATGTCGGTGCGACCGATTCGACGACGCACGTCGCACGCGAGATGAATTATCCACCATCGCTACTCACGGACTTCTACAAGATAAGTCATCGCGAGCAGTACCCTCCTTTGACGAGCACGGTCTACAGCACGTGGACCGCGCGCGAGAGTGAACTCGAGGGCATCGACCACGTAGTGGTCTTTGGCGTGCAGGCCTTTTTGCAACGCTATTTCGTTGAGTACTTTCAGACGAACTTCTTCGGTCGCCCCCTCGACGAGATCATCGCGCAGTACGCTCGCCTGATTCGTAACACCCTCGGTGTCGCGTCACCCCACACCGATCATCTTGAAGCGCTCTGGGAGTTGGGTTACCTCCCGCTCGAGGTGCGCGCGTTACCCGAGGGGACGTTGGTGCCACTTCGCGTGCCGTCGGTCACGTTCGTCAATACCAGGGCCGAGTTCTTCTGGCTCACGAATTTCGTGGAGACCCTCTTCAGCGCGGAGTCGTGGTTACCCTCGACGAGCGCGACACTCGCGTTCGAGTATCGCAAGCTCTTCGAGCGCTTCGCGCGTCGCACGGGTGCTGACCCCAACGTCGTGCCCTTCCAAGGCCACGACTTCTCGTTTCGCGGCATGAGCAGCGTCGAGGCCGCGGCGTCATCGGGGGCCGGCCATCTTCTCTCGTTCCACGGTACCGACACGATCCCGGCGATCTTGTTCCTCGAGAAGTACTACGGCGCGGACACGGACGTCGAAATGGTCGGAGCATCGATCCCGGCCACCGAACACAGTGTGATGTCGGCGTACGGAAACGAGGGAATCGACGACGAAATGTCCACGTTCGAGCGCCTCATCACCGAGGTCTACCCCACGGGATTCGTCTCGATCGTCGCTGACACGTGGGATCTCTGGCGGGTCCTGGGCGAGTATCTACCCCGGTTGAAGGACGTCATTCTCGCGCGCGACGGTCGCGTCGTCATTCGACCCGATTCCGGTGACCCGGTCGACATTCTCGCCGGACGCGACGCCGGTGACGGCTCGTTGGCCGACGTCGGCGTCGTCGAAGCCCTCTGGGATATCTTTGGCGGCTCGCTCACTGACGAGGGGTACCGGGTACTCGACCCGCACGTGGGTGTGATCTACGGCGACCAGATCAGTCTGCGCACCGCCACGAGCGTCCTCGAGCGACTCGCGCTCAAGGGCTTCGCCAGTAGCAATGTCGTCTTCGGCATTGGTTCGCATACGTATCAGCGAACGAACCGTGACACGTTCGGACACGCGTTCAAGTCAACGTCGGTGACGATCGACGGACGTGAAAAAGCGATCTACAAGGATCCGCTCACCGACGCCGGGCACACGAAACGGTCACTTCGCGGACGCGTCGCGGTCACGCGCGAGGGCGGCGACCTTCGCGTCACCGACGGACTCTCGAGCAACGACGCGGTGCCGGGGGATCTCCTGCGCATGGTGTTTCGTGACGGAGCGACGGCGAATGTTGAGTCGTTCGCGGAGATTAGAGATCGTCTGCTCTCGAACCTTGAGCCGTAAGCGGGACCGAGTGAGTTGCGTGGACACCAGGCCGTCGCGTCGTAACGCAGACAGGCCCCACGCCACATGGTGCGTGACGTGGGGCTTGTGTGGCGTTACGGCAGTTTTGTGCGAGCCTCAGGCGCGCGGCACCTCAGTGGTCTCGGCGCTCTCGGCGTTCTCCGCGAGCAGTAAGTAGATCTGGCGACGCAACTCCAACACGAGTCGCTCGGCCCGAGCCTTCTGGTCCGGCGTGCCGGCCTCGGCGACTTGACTCACGGCAATCGACACCTGACGTAACGCGACGCGCAGGGCGAAGTCGTCTTGATTCGCGCCGCGCACCATGGTCTCCCAGGGCGCGAGCTTCCTCGGTTGATTGCCGAGCTCCTCGCGTCCCTTGTCCGTCAAGGTGAACTGACGACGACCTTCGGACGTCGATGACGTGACGAAACCTTGGTCCTCGAGGAGTTGCAAGGCCGGGTAGAGCGATCCGGGACTCGGTCGCCAGATCCCCTTCGTCCGCTCGCTCAGTTCCTGCATCATCTCGTAGCCGTGCATTGGTCGCTCGGCGAGTAGGGCGAGCACCGCGACGCGCACGTCACCGCGACGACTCCGTCCGCCACGACGTGACGTGTCCTCGTGGTGACTTTCGTGGTGGCCGTGACCGTGCCCTTCGCCACGTCGAGGTCCGCGGGCGAACCAGGGATCGTTGTTCTCGGGTTCACCTGACGCGGGAAAGCGGCGGCGCCCCCGTGGGCGATCATTCATATTTCGGTAGTCCATACCGTATCCTTTCGATTATTTGATACCATCACGATATATCGTTAACAGTCTTTTGTCAAGTACTTTCCGACGAAATTTAGAAATTCCCCATGATCAGGTACTTTCCATTCCGCGCGTCCGAGCGACAACGTGTCTGGCCTGGAGCGAAGGCATCGGCCGTCCCTCGACGGGCGCGGACTAGCGACGCGTGGAAGCGGCGCCTGCCGACGAACGCGAAGTTGGTGATGCCATCCGTTACTCGACGTCGTCGGCTGAAAAGTGGTGTTCGGTGACCTGTTCACTTACCGAAAGTTGGTACCAGGCGTAGAACTCCTCGCGACCTCGACGTTGCGCCGCGCGATGTCCGGGGTGCTGTGCCCAGCGACGTTGACTCGCCTCGTCGCGAAATCGGACGATCGTGACGCGCTCGCCGTCGTCGGCGACGTAGAAACGCTGGTCGATGAAGCCATCCATCGTCACCACCGCCTCACTCATCGCGCGCGCGACACGCTCGTAGTCCGCTTCGACACCTTCACGAAGTCGGCTTCGAAACACCGTCACAATGGTCATGACCAACGCTACCGAATTCGTCGCGGAGACTGAGCGAGTGACGGGTCCACGCCCATCTCGTGCAGCATTCGTCGTCGCCCTAGACACCACACGCGAGTGGTGCGAGACTGTCGACCAAGGGGGCACCATGACAACTCGTAGCAAGGCACCACTCGGATCACCCTGCTGGGTCGATCTTTGGACCTCGGACGTTGAAGGAAGTCGAACGTTCTACAGCGAGCTCTTCGGGTGGGAGGCGCTCGAACCAAGTCCGGAATTCGGTGGCTACTTCATGTTCACGCGCGACGGCGTACCCGTCGCGGGGGGTATGGGCGACATGGGTGACCTCAAGGCGGACAACACCTGGAAGATCTACCTCGACACGCCGGACATCGCGGCGACCGCGCACGACACTGAGGCAGCCGGTGGGAAGATTGACGCGCCGGTCATGGCCGTCGCCGACTTGGGTACGCAGTTCGTCTTCACGGACCCCAGTGGCGCACGTCTCGGCGCCTGGCAAGCGGGCACCTTTCCGGGCTTCACCGTGCTCGAAGAGCCAGGGGTACCCAGTTGGTTCGAGTTGTACACGCGCGACTTCGCGGGTGCCGTCGAGTTCTACTCAAGGGTGTTCCACTGGAAGATCGAGCCAATGAGTGACACCGACGAATTTCGCTACAGTCTCCTGCTCAATCCAAGCGGTGAGGGAGAGCTCGCGGGCATCATGGACGCCTCATCGTTTCTTCCCGCAGGTGCACCCGATCATTGGGAGGTCTATTGGGACGTCGAGAACGTGGCGGCGAGCGTCGAGCGTGCGCAAGCGCTCGGTGGCCAACTCGTCCAGGGTCCCAACGACACCCCCTACGGCATACTCGCGGGACTCGAGGACCCTTCGGGGGCTCGGTTCAACATTCGCGCGCGCCAGTAGGTCAATCCGAAGGCCTCGCCGTAGCCGCCCTCGTACGAATCGGGGTCAGCCGCCGGCGGACTCGGGAATGCCGAGCACGTGACCACCGTCGACGTGGATGATGTTGCCGGTCGACCACGAGGTGGGAGGCGACGCGACGATCCAGATCCATTCGGCGACCTCCTCGGACGTTCCCATCCGTCCCATCGGGACGCGACGGGCGAGGTCGGCGTAGGTCTTGTCGAGATCGTCGCTGTAGGTCGCGTGAATTGGCGTGTCGATCACGCCGGGCGCGATGCAGTTCACGCGTATGCGGTCACTCGCGAGCTGATAGGCCCACGCTCGCGTCAAGTATTCGAGCGCCGCCTTCGTCGAACCATAGAGCATGGTGCCGGGCATGACGATGGAACCGAGCGACGAGCCGACGTTGACGATCGACGCGTCGGGTGAGCGTCGAAGATGCTCGAGACACGCCCTCGTCAAGAGCAGCGGAGCCCGTACGTTCACGTCGTAATGTCGATCCACGAGCTCGACAGTGACGTCATCAAGGAGCCCGGTGTATATGTACGCGGCGTTGTTCACGAGTACGTCAATTCGACCGAAGGTCGACAACGTTCGTGCGACGACCTCCTCGGCACTGTCGTCCCTCGCGAGGTCGATCGCGATCACCAACGCGGACCCACCGTGGTCGACGATGCCACGTCGCACGTCGTCGAGGAGCCCCTGGCGCCGACCCACGAGGACCACGTCGTAGTCCTGCGACGCGAAGCGCCGTGCCGTCGCGGCACCGATGCCCGAACCGGCCCCCGTGATGATCACCACGGGATTACGCGACGTCGCGTCACTCACAGCAGCAAACTATCGCTCAGAACAATCGCCACGGATATCTAGCAACTCCCCGGGGGACCGGGAGTCCCCGGTCCGTGCGCGAAGTCGTAGATCTGTCCGACCGATCCGGTCGCGGTGTACTGGCCCAGGTGGATGAAGTACCACCTTCCTCGCCACGAGATCATCGAGAGCACCCCCACCGAGTCGATGATCGATCCGTAGCGGTACACGAAGCGGACCCCCGGTAGGTGCCAGTAACCAATCTTGTTGTAGCAGGCGCCGACGGGTATCCACTGCGCGTCGAGGGGACTGGTCTCGACGCGCACGAGCACCGGCGTCCCCGACGCGCGCAGAAAGGTCCGGTACGCGGCGATGTCGAGGTTGAACAAGGCCACCAATCGATTGACGTAGTCACTCGCGGGATAGGGAATGGCTTTCAGCTTCTCGTACGCGGTTTCTGGGAACATCATCGCGTCCGCCCGCGCCGGCTTGTTCGCCAAGATGTCCGTCCATAGTGCGCTCATCATCGTGTAGAGGGCGCTTCCGGGTTGGGTCGCCAGTGACGGTTCGGTGGGCGTCTGAGGCAACGTACCCGGATCCACCGTCGTCGTCGTGGGTCGCGACGACGTGGTCGACGTCGTGATCGGTGACACGGTGGTCGATGTCGTGGTCGTGTTCGACGCCGCGACGACCGGGGTGGTTGATGCAACAAGAATGGCGAGCGCGATGATGGGAACCGCGCGCACGCGCGTGCGAGTTAACACCCGACAACGAGACGTCGCGGGCGTTTCATACACGCACTCTAGACGCGCGATTCCTGCGTTCTCGC
>Ga0116227_10017100_pt1 | contig 10211 bp, 10 predicted proteins | sample S1TSphgellanicum_FD_89693 | JGI IMG/M metagenome (GOLD analysis project Ga0116227, IMG submission 89693) | Host-associated microbial communities from peat moss isolated from Minnesota, USA - S1T2_Fb - Sphagnum magellanicum MG | ecosystem: Host-associated > Plants > Peat moss > Unclassified...
AGGTTTGCAGCGTTATATTCAGCTCATAACCCACGCCATTCACATCCATGATGATCATGGACGGCGACTTATAAGCCAGATCGCCTTCCAGGTAGGCATACATAAGATTCTATTGGTTTTTAAAGGGCTGAAAATACCGCTTTTCTTCGAGGAATAGTTATAAAATGTGTGCTGCGGATACGCATATTGATTTTTGCAATTGTAGCCTAAGTAGCCGATATAAAAAGAGCGGTATGTTTCCACGCCGCTCCTGTTCACAAATTGCTTGTTATCATTATTCACCCCACCATTCCACACCGTGCGACCTTACTTTATAATAAAGTACGATGGAAATAGTAGAATAAGAATCTTTAAACGATGGATTACCTCTTTGGTTACCTGGTGCATTGCCACCTGCCGGTCCTACAGCAAGTTTCGATTTATCGGCCAGGGCAGTCGCTTCAACAGCCTGGCTTGGTGTCAGGTATTCATTAAAGTACTTGGGGTCTATGTATTTGTTACTTACATCATCCATATAACCGATGAACGTAAAACGATACGAGTATTCCAATCCCAGGTTCAGGTGTTCGCCAATATCAAAACGGTAACCAAAGCCTATAGGCACACAAAAGCCGCTGAGCTTGTAGGCTGCCGGCATTCCCGCTACCGGGAAACCGTCACCTTCCAGGTGCAGGTCATGTATCTTTACCCAGTCACCATTCAGGCTGCTATATGGCTGATAGTGAAAATAGCCTAACCCCAGGTGTAGGTATGGTTGCCCCGACTTCTGCGAGCTTTTGCTCAGCAGGTTCATACGGCGTGGTGTCCATTCCAGGCTCAGGCTGCCTTCCCAGGTATTGTCCTTTATGTCCTGGAAACGTGCATAACGCTGGTAAGCATCAGAGCTGGTAGAAGATGCCGACTTATATAAATTATAGTTCCATTGGTCGGTAGCGAATAGTACCCCGTAGTTCACTGCGAGCTTCCATGAAAAAGCGGGGGATGCACTGTAGCGTGCAAATAGCCCACCCATGCCATGCACATTCTTGGCGTAGTTACTGTTGTTGTAATGGTCTATAATGGATTTTGTACCCACATTACCCCAAAAATCACTCATCCCAAAATTGCCGCCTAAAGACCACCCATGTGGTGCGTCGAGGCGCATTTGCGATTGTGCGCCTGCATTTGCGGCAGTTGTTACACCGAGTATAACGGTCAATAGGTTACGGATGAGTTTTGCCCGCATATTGTTTTTATTTTAAAGTTGAAGATAAAATTATTTTCCTTTAAATATTGCTTTTCTTTTTTCAAGGAAAGCAGTAGTTCCTTCTATCATATCTTCAGTTGCAAAACACTCACCAAAGTGTTTTATCTCGTTGGTGAAACCATTTTTCTCTGCCGCTGCCGCATCATTTACACATGTTATGATATGGGTTATGGCAACAGGTGCTTTAGACTGTATCTTTTTCAATATTTCTTTTGCTTTGTCCAGCAACTCAGCTTGCGGATATACATGGTTCACGAGGCCCAGTGCTTTAGCTTCATCAGCACCCACCATGTCTGCTGTCATTAGTAGTTCCATGGCTTTACCCTTACCTATCAGTTGTGTCAGGCGCTGGGTACCACCATAGCCAGGTATCAGCCCCAGGTTCACTTCAGGTTGGCCAAATTTTGCATTTTCTGATGCTATCCTGAAATGACACGCCATGGCTAGTTCGCAACCACCACCCAGTGCAAAACCATTCACCGCAGCCACTATTGGCTTAGGTGCGTGTTCTATTTTATCGAACACCAGCTTGCCGCCTTTCTCTGCCAGCGCTGCGCCACCGGCAGCGCCAAGACCACCGAACTCGCTTATGTCAGCGCCAGCTACAAATGCTTTTTCGCCCGCGCCGGTGAGTATCACACCTTTTATTTCATCATTGGTATATACATCTTGCAGTGCCTTTCCCAAATCTTCTATCACATCTTTGTTCAGTGCGTTGAGCTTGTCAGGACGGTTGATGGTAATGATAAGTGTTCCATTTTCTAACGTGGTAAGTAATGTGCTATACATATTGCTGAATATTTTTTTAAGACGGACAAATGTAATAAAGTTTGTAAGGAGTGCAATTGTTGACGTGCACTAAAACAGAAAAGCCTGTCTCGGCAAAGAGACAGGCTTTCTATATATTTTACACCGAAGTGCGGGGATACTAATAATCCATACCCATACCGCCTGGCATACCACCACCTGGGTGGCTGTGGCCTGCGCCCTTAGGTTCTGGTTTGTCAGCTATCACACACTCAGTGGTCAGCAACATGCTGGCTATAGAAGCTGCGTGCTCCAAAGCTACACGGCTCACCTTAGTTGGATCGATAACACCGGCAGCAAGCATATTCTCATATACTTCTGTACGGGCATTGAAACCAAAATCAGCTTTGCCTTCGCGTATCTTCTGTACAATGATAGAACCTTCCAAACCTGCGTTAGCAACGATCTGGCGCAATGGTTCTTCCAAAGAACGACGGATGATCTGGATACCTGTCTTTTCGTCCAGGTTATCAGCTGTTACCGCATCCAAAGACTCAATAGCACGGATGTAAGCAACGCCACCACCTGGTACTATACCTTCTTCTACAGCAGCACGTGTAGCGTGCAGTGCATCGTCTACGCGGTCTTTCTTTTCTTTCATTTCTACTTCTGTAGATGCACCTACGTATAGTACAGCAACACCGCCGCTTAGTTTAGCAAGGCGCTCCTGTAGTTTTTCGCGATCGTAATCGCTTGTAGTGCTCTCCATTTGTGATTTGATCTGGTTAACGCGGGCTACGATGTTGTCTTTTTCGCCCTTGCCACCTATCACAGTAGTATTTTCCTTATCGATAGTGATACTTTCTGCCTGACCGAGGTATTCGATAGTAGCATTATCCAGTTTGTAACCTTGCTCTTCGCTGATAACTGTACCACCTGTAAGCACAGCTATATCCTGCAGCATTTCTTTGCGGCGATCGCCAAAGCCAGGAGCTTTAACAGCAGCTATCTTCAAAGAACCACGCAGTTTGTTCACTACCAGGGTAGCCAGCGCTTCGCCATCTACATCTTCAGCAATGATCAACAGTGGACGGCCACTCTGTACCACGCTTTCCAGTATTGGAAGAATGTCTTTCAGGGTGCTTACTTTCTTCTCATATATCAATATATAAGGATTCTGTAATTCCACCATCATTTTTTCTGTGTTGGTCACAAAGTATGGGCTCAGGTAACCACGGTCGAACTGCATACCTTCTACTACATCAACTGTAGTTTCAGTACCTTTTGCTTCTTCAACAGTGATAACGCCTTCGTTACCTACTTTAGCCATAGCCTGTGCTATCAGCTTGCCTATTTCGTTATCGTTGTTGGCAGAGATAGAAGCGATCTGTTCGATCTTCTTATTATCGTTACCTACTTTTTCGCTTTGTTTCTTCAGGTTCTCCACAACAGCGAGTACAGCTTTATCTATACCACGTTTCAGGTCCATTGGGTTAGCGCCGGCAGCTACGTTCTTCAGGCCTTCGCCTATTATAGCTTGTGCCAGTACAGTTGCAGTAGTAGTACCATCACCTGCTACATCAGCAGTTTTAGAAGCTACTTCTTTTACCATTTGTGCTCCCAGGTTCTCAATTGGGTCTTCCAGCTCTATTTCTTTAGCTACAGTTACACCATCTTTAGTTACACTTGGTGCGCCAAATTTCTTTTCTATGACCACGTTACGGCCTTTAGGGCCCAGGGTTACCTTCACAGCATCGGCAAGTATATCCACACCGCGCTTCATCCTGTTGCGTGCGTCTACATTAAAGAACAATTGTTTTGACATGATCCTATTTTTTATTTTTTGAAAATTTTCAATTAGTTATGACATAAAAAAATCCTGCGTTGTTGCATCAATTATACAACTGCAAGGATATCGCTTTCGCGCATGATCAAATAATCGCTGCCTTCCAGTGATATTTCTGTACCGGCATATTTGCCATAAAGTACATTGTCACCGCTTTTTACAGTCATTGGCTCATCTTTTTTACCTGGGCCGGCAGCTACTACTACGCCGCGTTGTGGTTTTTCTTTAGCAGTATCTGGGATAATGATACCACCTGCTGTTTTTTCTTCAGCCGGTGCGGGTTTTACTATAACCCTGTCGTGCAGTGGAGTAATGTTCACGTTGTTAGCCATATTGGTTCTATTTTAGAAATTTAGATCTCTTTCGTTTGCGTAACTGACATCATTTTCTATGCCATTGCGAAAAAGCTGTCATTTGTGCAGTTGTAGCAAGACAGATGACAATATATGGCTACCTGCAACGGACAACTTTTCCTCCTTACCTTTGTTTAGTATTACTTTTGACAGCGAAAGCTTACAAATCACATAAAACAAAAATAAAATACATTATGGCTATTACCATCGGTCAGCAAGCTCCGGAGTTTGCATTATTCGACAGCGACAAAAAAGAGATCAAACTCAGCGACTACAAAGGCAAGAACGTATTGCTTTTGTTCTTTCCACTGGCATTTACGGGTACCTGTACCGCAGAACTTTGCTCCATAAGGGACAACTACGGTGTATATAACGACCTGGATGCACAGGTTCTGGGCATTTCTGTAGATTCATTGTTCGTTCTGGATAAATTCAAGAAAGAGCAAAACCTGAATTTCCCATTGCTCAGCGATTTCAACAAAGAGGTCTCCACGGCATACGGTGCCCTTCATGAAAAATTTGCATTCGGTATGCAAGGAGTATCTAAGCGTTCTGCCTTTTTGGTAGACAAAAATGGTGTGATACAGTACGCAGAAGTATTGGATGTGCCTACAGAGCTCCCAAATTTCACAGCCATACAGGATATTTTAAAAGGTTTGAACGCTTAATAAGAGCTGATATCAATTTATAGAACGGCTTGCAGGATCTGCAAGCCGTTCGTCATTATAAATGTTTCGTTCGCGTCACTATATCTTTTATAAGATGTTTTTTCGTTAACTTTATCATTCTGTTAACTTTTATCATAAGTCTCTATCCGATGACCTCTGTCAAGCCTCTATTACTTATCTGCTTACTGGCTTTGCTGCCTGCATTTTTGCACGCGCAAACTTTTTACCCTATCACTGCTACATCCGGTTCTCAATCTTTCACCGGTTACAACGTTGCGGTAACTACCAACGGCAGCCCTACAATAGCCAACGCTTGTGGCTTTGGGCCATACCAGGTGGGCCTCAATGGTGCACAGAACGGGTACATTTATACCTTCAACAATCCAATATCTGATGCGCGCATACAGGTGTATGGCCTCAACGATAATGAAACTATGATAGTTAAAGTAAATGGTGTTGTATATCCAGTATCGAGCTCGCCTACTGCAGGTGTTCCGGGTACTTGCGGAGCTGTTTACACTGCCAATTTTTTTAATGGCAACCTTAGCAGTATACATAACCCTGTAGGTTCAAATCCAGAATCAGGCATGCAGGTCACCATACACCCCCTGACCTCCGCAGGTCCTTTTACCACTTTGGAGATCGATTTTTCCAGTACCAACAATTATGGCGATGGGTTTATCTATAACTTGTATTTTGCCGGTAACTGCGGAACCCCTTTTAACGCCCCGAACATAAACGTTTGCTCTGGTGTTTCACCTACTTTACAGGCGTCAACAATAGCTGGTGCATCCTATGTCTGGTCTGGCCCGTCATCTTATTCTTCCAACCAGCAGAGCCCGGTACTTTCCAATATCCAAACCTCCCAGTCCGGCACTTATAACGTTACCGCGTTTGCGGGTGGTTGTGCTTACAACGCCAGTGCTCTCGTTACGGTATTGCAGTCGCCGCCGGTACCTGTGGCAACGGTTAGCCCGTCAGTTTGCTCGGGCGACTCCCTTGCTTTAAGCATGAATAGCATAACAGGTGTTACTTATGGCTGGCGTGGCCCACTGGGCTTTATCTCTTCAGCGCAGAATTATCACATACTTAATATACCCGCTGCCGATTCTGGTTGGTTTTATGCTACAGATACCGCAGCTAACGGGTGCGTATCTGTAGATAGTAATTTTGTAAGGGTGCACTTGTCATTGCCTGGCCCTACCATCTCTATCACGTCTGCTGTTGGCGATACTATTTGCACGGGCAGTTCACTTACGCTGGCTGCTGCTGTCACTAATGCCAGCTTCAATTCTACTTACCAGTGGATGCGGGGTAGTAATCCCGTAGCTACCACCAGTAGCTATACCTTTACAAATGTGCTGGACTTTGAGTCGTTCCGGTGCATGGTAACCAGCAATTTTGGTGTGTGCCAGATACCCACACAGGCTACAAGCACTCCTTTTATAATAAGGGTAATAACCAACCTGGGGCCGCCTGTAGCAACTATTTCTGTATTTACATCTGGCAATATGATCACATTTAGCGCAGCGGTTTCCAATGGGGGTGTCAATCTAGGTTTCCAGTGGATGAAGAATGGCAGCCCTATAATAGGCGCCACAACCAGCTCGTGGGAGACCAGGAACGATTCTCTTGCCCCTGGCGATAAAATTTCTTTAGTGGTTACCAGCAGCTTCCCTTGCGCAACACCCAATACCGCCGGCAGCAATGTAGTAACTGTTGCAGTGCCACAGGTGACCGGGACCACAGATAACATCAGCCTCTACCCCAATCCCAGCACCGGGAGCCTTACGCTGGAAGGGACCCTGACCCTCACCAATACTGTAACGGCTGAGGTGCGCGATGCTACAGGAAGAATGGTGTATAAAGAAACATTGCCGGTTAGCAATGGGACGCTGCATAAGCAATTGAACCTAAATGCATTGCCAGGTAATTACTTTATGACCATACAGAGCGGGACCGATGTGCAAACCATTCCTTTTACGGTAGTGAAATAGGTCCATGTACCTATTGGTAGCATAACGGCATGGTAATTGCATACCTATTAACACAAACTTATCATTATAGTGAATATGTTTTGCTATAATTTTACACCACCAACCACGAAAACCAATGAAAATAGCATATAAAATAGATGGGAATCATGTGGATAGGACCACTTTTAATAGTATCGTTCATGATATGCTATTGTTCAATGCTTGGGAAAAGGTGATAAATAATAACGAAAAGGAGATACAGGAAAGGCACATTGCGGTCACCTTCAAACTGGTGAATGAAAAGATGTATGTACTAACCGATACACAAATGCTCTTTAAACTGAATTACGAAGTAAAGAACGAAATGTTCAATACTTTGAAATTGCAGTCGGTTCCTATCTGGCGATAAAATTCGCGTCAAAATACTTTCCTGTTTTCGAACCTATACACCATATTAGTTGTTAATGAGGACACATGGTACCGGTACTAGAGGCTAAGCAACTCTCCAAGTCTTTCAAAAATTTTCAGGCGGTCAATGACCTTTCTTTTTCAGTAGAGCAAGGTGATGTATACGGGTTCCTGGGTCAGAATGGCGCTGGCAAGAGTACCACTATCCGCATGGTCACCGGCCTCATTTTCGCTGACAGCGGTACTGTGTATATAAAAGGCGGGGAGCTCCGCAATAACAGCAGGCATTTATTAGAGCATATTGGCGCTATTATAGAGCGTCCGGATATGTACAACTACCTTTCAGGCTGGGAGAACCTGAAAATATTTGCTTCCCTAAGCCATAAAAAGATACCCAATAGCCGACTGCACGAGGTACTGGAACTGGTGGGGATAGAGAACAGGCGCAAGGATAAAGTAAAAGCCTACAGCCAGGGTATGAAGCAACGGCTGGGTATAGCCATTGCTATGGTACATAACCCCGATCTGCTTATTCTCGATGAACCTACCAATGGTCTCGATCCGCAAGGTATAGCCGAAATGCGCAAGCTGATACAACACCTGAGTCACGACCTGGGTAAGACCATTCTCATATCTTCCCATCTATTGTACGAAATAGAGCAAATTGCCAATAAGATGCTCATCATCCACAAAGGCAAAAAAATGGTGGAGGGAGAGGTTGCCCACCTATTACATCCCGGAGATACATTGATACAAGTGACAACTTTGCCCAACGAAAGCATAACAGCCAAACTAGTAACATCATCCTGGCAAGAAAAGGTGCAGCAGTCGTCGCCTATACTTACTACATTTAAGATGGACCCTGCACAGGTGCCGCAACTCAATGCCTGGCTGGTGAACAATGGCATACAGGTATTGGAGATAAAGACAAAACATTTGCTGGAAGAATATTTTATATCCCTGACCAATGATGCAGCTACTACGCATTGAACTGTTTAAAATATTCTCACGGCCACGCACCTACATCAGCTTTGCCATCATTGCTGCCATATCAGGCGTCATACAGCTGGCTATGCTCAGCGATGGTGGCAGCTTTGTGAACTTTGCCATGCAGGGGGTAAATGAGCAATTTGACATACAGGGCAAAATACTGAACGGTTACCTGGTCACTTATATCACGTTGCAGTCGCTGCTCATTCACATACCACTGCTGGTAGCCCTTGTAGCCGGCGATGCCTTTGCGGGCGAGGCTGGTATGGGTACGCTGCGCTTGCTGCTTACCAAGCCTGTTTCGCGCACCCAACTGGTGCTTGCAAAGTTCCTTGGTTCGCTTGTTTATACATTGTTACTGTTGATCTGGCTGGCAATTGTATCCCTTGGTGTATCATTGTTGTTGTTTGGCCCCGGTGATCTCATCAACCTGAAAAGTGATGCCTTCGTGCTCATCATGCAAAACGATATTCTATGGCGCTATGCTGCAGCTTTCGCTTTTGCGGGTGTGGCCATGATGAGCGTTTCCTCTATGGCAATACTGCTGTCTGTATTTGCAGACAATGCAATTGGTCCTATAATCAGTACTATGGGCATTATTATAGTGCTTACGATATTGTCGAACCTTGAGCTGCCTTTGTTCACACTCATTAAGCCATACCTGCTGACCACACATGTAATAGGATGGAAAGGGTTCTTCGATGACCCTGTGCCCTACCATGCTATCGCCCATTCAGCATTGGTGCTGGTCATCTACACGATAGTGTTCGTGGGGGCAGCTATCCTGTTCTTTAAAAGGAAAGATATTAAGTCATGATAATGATGCCAATGAATACTCCTGTAGTTTATGTGAAGAAGCAAGCGATCTTACTAGCCATACTGCTGCTACTTACTGTGCAGGTACACGCACAAGACAATGCTACACAGTTATTCTATGCGCTGCGTAACAAGGTACTTGCCGTGCATGATTATGTGGCCGATGTGAATATGAAGATCAATGTCACCTACATGCGATTGCCCGACCTGAAAGGAAGGCTCTTTTTTAAATATCCCGATAAAATAAGGTTCGAGCGCACAGGAGGTATATCCATACTACCCAAAAAGAACATGAACATAGCTATGAGCAGCCTGGTGCCGCAGGGTAAGGTAGTGGTCATAGACGCTGGCTACGATACCGTCGCACATAAAAAAGTGCATGTACTGAAGGTGGTACCCGATGACGAGAACAGTAACATAATACTGGCCCGGCTATGGATAGATGAACAGAACCTTGTGGCCCTGCGTACCGAGACCACTACCAAGGACGGCACGGCCAGGATGGAGCTTAGCTATGGAGCATACATAAAATATGCACTGCCAGATAAGGTGATACTGTACCTGGATGTAAAAGATTATAAGATGCCAAAGGGGGTAACCATGGACTATGACGATAATGAGACGAATGCTGCCATAAAAAGCAAAGGCGCTAAGAAGACCACTAAAGGTACCATACACATATCCTATTTGAAATATACTATCAATGCAGGAGTAAAAGATGAAATTTTTAACATCCCTGCTGAATAAGGCTTTGCGCTATATTTGGTATCTTTGCATATAGTGTAATGTGGGCTGTAGATATAGTTTCTGCATTTTACGTCCCCAATTTTTGATTTTACCCACATTCTGTGCATTTCTTTCTTTTAGTAAGTAAACAGGGTGTGCTACTTTCGATAGTGAAGAGAAAAAGCAATAGTATGGATATCGAACAATTAATGCCGCATATAGAAGCCCTTATATTTTCAAGTGAGCGCCCGCTTACCCAAATGGAAATTACGGAGATAGTAGGCCAGGCATTTGAAATGCCGGTCGACCCAGGTCGCATATCTAACTGTTTAGATGCGATACGTGAAAAATATGAGGAGCCTTATTACCCATTCCAGTTAAAAGAAACTGGTGGTGGTTTCCAGTTCCTTACCAAGAAAGCGTTTCACAAGACGG
>Ga0116227_10017101_pt1 | contig 10211 bp, 7 predicted proteins | sample S1TSphgellanicum_FD_89693 | JGI IMG/M metagenome (GOLD analysis project Ga0116227, IMG submission 89693) | Host-associated microbial communities from peat moss isolated from Minnesota, USA - S1T2_Fb - Sphagnum magellanicum MG | ecosystem: Host-associated > Plants > Peat moss > Unclassified...
GAGTGTCCCAATACGGCGAGTCTGCCGTCGCCCAACCCGCGGGCAAACTCGGCAATCCGCCGCGTCTGGGACACCAGCGCGCGCGTCGCCCCATTCGGGTCGGTGATGCTGCCGGTGAGCGGGTCCGGATTACGGCCGTGTCCCAGAAAGTCGAACGTGACGGCGATGTAGCCGTTGCGCGCGAACGTCAGCGCAAAGGACTGCATGAGCTGCTGGGAACCGGCGAAACCATGCGCGATCAAGACCACCGGAGAGGCCCGGTTCGATGCCGGCCGATAAACGGTGACCGGCGTTCCCTCCACGGACGCCGTCGTCACGCGGATGCCTTGACGCGCGTCGTGAAGGCGCACAAGGGAGGTGCCGATGGCGAGAATTGCGACCAGCGCCAGGACTGAATTGACTTTCATTGACTAGAATTCCCCAGTTCCACCGGCTCGAGGCGGCACGGCTCACGCCCCCATTGCAGTTAAGCTAGGCTGTGGCCCGGGGAGTACGACACGATGATGATGATGTCAGCAAAAGAAGTCTCTGTGAACCACCCATCGTGGTGGCGAAGGTTGCGAACCTTGTTCGGTGTGCTTGCGCTCGGCGCATTCGCGCTGCCGGGCATCGCCGCCGCGGCATCCGCGGCCAATGACCCCGGCACCAATGAAGAGTTGTCCATTGAACTCAAGTCCAGCGCGTGGACCGGGGATCTCGATGTCATGGCGCAGCGGCGCGCCATCCGCGTGCTCGTGCCGTACAGCAAGACGCTCTATTTTGTCGATTTGGGCGGCGTGCAGCGCGGAATCAGCTACGACTTCATGCGTGCATTCGAAGACGATCTCAACCAGAAGCTCGGGCGCGGCGACCTTCGCATCCATGCCGTGTTCATTCCCGTCTCTCGCGATCGGCTCATTCCCATGCTCGTGGCGGGTCAAGGCGATGTCGTGGCGGCAAACCTCACCGTCACGCCCGAACGTGCCCAGGTGGTGGACTTCGTCACGCCGGCCGCGACCGGCGTCAAGGAAATCATCGTGACCGGTCCGGGGGCACCCGAGCTCCGCTCCCTCGATGACCTCGCCGGTCACGAGGTTTACGTGCGGCGCAGCTCGAGCTACTACCAAAGCTTGAGCGCGCTCAACGACCAATTCCGCCGGCGCCGGCTCGCGCCGATCAAGCTGCGCGATGCGCCCGAGCATTTCGAGACCGAGGACTTGATGGAAATGGCCAACGCCGGTCTGGTGCAGACCGTGGTGGCGGACGATTATTTGGCGCACTTCTGGCATCGGGTGTATCCGAATCTCAACGTGCACGAAGATTTGGTATTGCGGAACGACGGCGACATTGCATTCGCCATCCGCAAGAACAGCCCGAAGTTCAAGGCCGCGCTCGACGCCTTCACGGCGACTCACCGGGAGGGAACGCTGTTCGGCAACGTCACGCTGCAAAAATATCTCGAACAGACGCGCTGGGCGAAAAACGCCGTCTCCGCGCAAGAGCTGCAGAAATTCAACACCCTGGTGTCGCTGTTTCAAAAATATGGCGAGCAATATCGCATCAATTGGCTGCTGATGGCCGCGCAGGGATATCAAGAGTCCGAACTCGATCAGACCCGGCGCAGCGGCGTCGGCGCCATCGGCGTCATGCAGCTCATGCCGGCGACCGGAAAAGCGATGCAGGTCGGCGACATCACCGAACTCGAGGCGAACATTCACGGCGGCGTCAAATACGTGCGCTTCATGGTGGATACGTACTACAGGGACGAGCCGATGGATGAGCTGAACAAGATGCTGTTCGCGTTCGCCTCCTATAACGCCGGACCGGAACGCGTCCGCAGCCTGCGCAAGGAGGCGTTGGCGCGCAATCTGGATCCCAACGTCTGGTTCGACAACGTGGAGCGTGTCGCCGCGGAGCACATTGGCCGCGAAACCGTCCAATACGTGAGCAACATTTACAAGTACTACATCGCTTATTCGCTGGTGCAGGACGATGTCGAAAGGACGCTGAAAGAGGCCACGAACCCTGCCAAGAAAGGGTCTTGACGCAGCGATCGCGGGTATAATGCGGTGAGTTGGCTCTGGAGGAGGGGGGAGTGCCGATGTTTGTGCCGAATGAGCGGCCCGTCGCGGGTGGGCTTCGAGTGTTCGCCGCCGCGCTGATTGCGCTGTCGCCCGTTCCGGGACTCGCGGCCCAGAACTACCAGGTGTTCGTCTCGAACGAGAGATCGGGCGACGTCACCGTGATCGACGGCGGCGACTTCAAGGTGCTCGCCACGATTCCGGTCGGCAAGCGTCCGCGCGGCATTCATGCGGGCCCCGACGGCAAGACGGTGTTTGTGGCGCTGACCGGCACTCCCATTGCAGCGCCCCCGCAACTCGACGCGCACGGTAATCCGGTCTTCGAGAAACACAAGGACGACGATGATGAGGATGAGGCCAAGTCCGACAAATCGGCCGATGCGATCGGAATATTGGACGTGGCGCAACGCAAGCTCACGGGACGGATTCTCGCCGGCTCCGACCCGGAAGAGTTTGCGCTCAGCAAGGACGGCACGCAGCTCTATGTGTCCAATGAAGACGTCAAGACCGCGAGCGTGCTCGATATCGCGACCGGCAAGGTGCAGCACATCGTGCCCGTAGGGCAGGAGCCCGAGGGCGTGGCGACCCTGCCGGATGGAAAACATTTCTACGTCACCTGTGAATCCGGCGGCGATGTTTTCGTCATCGACAGCGCGACCTACAAGGCCGTCGCGCAGTTCAAAGTCGAACCGCGTCCACGCAGCGCAGCTTTTCTGTCGGAAGGGGGAATAGGCTTCATTCCCTCGGAATCGGCCGCCAAATTAAATGTGATCGATACCGTGCATTCCGTCGTGACGAAGGTGATTGCCTTGCCCGAGGGCTCGCGGCCGATGAGCGTGAAGCTGTCGCCCGACGAGAAGACGCTCTATGTCAGCAACGGCCGCGCCGGAACCATTTCCGTGATCGACACCCACAGCTACGAGTTGCGCAGCACGATCAAAGTGGGCACTCGGCCCTGGGGCATCGCCGTTTCGCCGGACGGGAAATTTCTGTATTCGGCCAACGGACCCTCCAATGATGTGTCGGTCGTGGACCTGGGAGCCGACAAGGAAGTCGCGCGGATCAAAGCGGGGATTAGCCCGTGGAGCGTTGCCATCGTGCCGGTGCCCTAGCTTAGCTGGACCAGAGTTCTTGTAGTTGACGCCGGCGGTCACCGGCCGTCGCCGATGATGAATACCTCTTGCTGCGTAATGCTTCGGGTGAAACCGTCTTTATAGGCTCTCGCCCGAACGACCGCCGGGCCCGAGAGAGTGATCGGATTCTGGTAGCGCGGATCGGACGTCCCCGGAACGCTTCCGTCGAGGGTGTAGCGAATGTCCGCATCGGATTCGGAATCCGACAAGGAGATCTGGATCGGTGCGCCGAACGTGCCGCCCGCCGGTGAGATGGCCGGCGGCTCCAAAACGTCGCGTCCGGGCATGCCGGTAATCCATCTTTTGAGCAGCGCAACACCCCGATCATCGATGGTTTCGCGCCCGACAGGGGGCATTTTAATATCGCCCACGGTGTTCACGCGCATGAACGCGATCGAGCGCCAGATGTCGTGCGGCGCAATCACCCGCGGCCGGTCGATTCCCTGGTCGATCAGTACCGGACCATCGATCAGCGCCTGTTGCTCGAGCGGAGTCTCGTAGCGGGCGTCAAAATAGGCGACCGTTTGCTCCGGCCGGTGACACTGCGAGCAATTCGCATCGAGGTACGAACGCGCCCGGTCGGTCAGGCTGCGGGTTTCATCGTCGGCCGCGGCGAGCGTGGGCAGCGTCGCGAGATCCGCGCCGCTGATGTCCGGCGAGAGCAGGCCGATGTGATTCCAGGCGCGCAGTTCGTTGTCCGAGACTCCGGACGGGTACGTGAAGGCGTGGTTCATCTGGCGGGTTTTCACGCCGAGCACGCCGCCCGCCCGCGCGTTGTGGCAGGTAAGACAATCCTGTGGGCTGGGGTAATACCACGTCTGGTTGCGAACGCCGCCCGCGGCGGTTCTGATCGGAATCTCCTCCGTCACGCTCGTCTTGAGCAGGTCCGCATCGCTGTTATCGGGCCGCCATTTGTAGACCGCGCCGTACACTCCGCCGTCGCTGTCACACACCAGTAACCGGGTCTCCAGCCGGCGTTTGACTTCCGGATGCGCGGCGTCGGTGGCCAGTTCGAAGGTCTTGACGAACACGGTACCCTTCGGGAAGGTCCATTCATCGGTCGGCGAGAATTTGATCTTGCCATCCGGGACCGCGACCCAGCGCGATTTGATGGCCCCATCCGACCAAAAGGCCACCACCAGGTCATAGGGAATCAGAGCCCGATCGGGAATTTGGCGCGCCGCGTCCTGGAAAGCGCCGGTCTGCGACAGCAGTGCCGGTAGGTTGCCGTCCGCCCGCCGCGGCATCCGCAAGTAAGGCTGCGGCAGTATTCGGGCGGAGAGTCCATGGGGGAGGAGGTCAGTGCTGCCCCGTGCTCCCCCCGGGCTCGAGTCGCTGAGGGCCAAAACGATGAGACAGAGCGCAAATACCCGGAGGCGATTCGTCGGCATTGGAAACTTGAGAGCAGATCAATCCTCGATGGTTGCAGCTATTTGGCCGGGAGTCCATTCGGGGCGTGACCTAAACCGAGAGATGCCAGCCCATTTTGATCATGGTGTCGACGCAGTCCTGCGGAAGGTACGATCGCCAGACCCGGATGTTTTCAGCCGCTCGCGCCGCATCCGCTTCGCTGATCTGTCCATCTACCGGGGTGGCGGGGTCCGATGATTCCTCGACGAGCTTTCGCGCCGCTGCGGCAGGCGCGGGGCCATCGCTGTTCATAGTGGTGCTCCATGCTGATTGGACGACATGTAAGACTTACATGTCGGTTTATGTCGCATCTGTGCGGTAGCACACCTAAGGCGAACGGATTGCTGACCCGTCGGGGCTTCCGGGAGCTCTTCAGCGCAACAGCTCGTCGACCATGTGGTTGATCTTGGACCGTACGCAATAGGCGTCGACCGCCCTGGTGCAGTCTTCGACCTCCTCACGGGTAAACGTCACGCGGGCGATTTTATTGTTGGCACCGACGTCAAATATGACCATCCCGGGTGCGGCGCGCTTCGCCCCGCGGGAGGTATCCCCGAGGCTCTGCCGTTCGATGCCGGAGGCTTTGAGTCGTGCCTCGATCGCGCGCCTTATGTTATGCAAACCCAACGAAAAGTGTTCATCCAATCGATCGTCCTGCATGGGGCGACCTTCCCACAGCCGCCGGAAAGGCTCCGTGAAGCCCTTGGCAATTTCACTGCCCGCCCGAACACCGGGCGGGTTCTGCGGGTTTGTCTGACTTCGGGGGCGAGGAATTGATGGAGCCGGCGGCGCTCAGTTCGTCAGAGGCCACTTGTTCGAGGGCCGCAATCTGTTTCCGGGAAAGCCCCAGTTCGAAGCCCGAGCACTCATAGTCACCCAAGGAGCGGGGATCACGCCCGGTGATGTTGCCGAACAGCATGAGCGCTTCCAGATAGTAGCCATAGCTGCTGGCGTGATAGTGATCGTAAGTCCATAAATCGATCTTGCCCGCATCGATTCCATCGTACGGATTGGAGTCGGCGACCCCCGCATGGATGGCGCGCGTCCATGCCTCCCCGACCGGCACCACGGACTTGATTCCCGGCGTGCCCTTGGCGGCCAGATCGTAGCCCGCCCGCACATCCCGGGCCATTGTCTCGATCGGCTTGCCATACCATGCGCCCGCGGGCTCATAGGTTTGATCCGCCCGCGACCAGGTCGCCATCAAGCGTATGTCGACCGCGGGATTCTTGATGCGCAAGAACTCGGCCATCTGATGGACGGCGGCCGTGATGACGGTCGCGTCGCCCGGTTTTCGCGGGTCGAGCGTGCTGTAGCCTTGCAGGACCACGACATCCCACGGGCGTTGTCCGATGACGCCCAGTTTGTGATCGACATGCCAGTCGATGCTGATGCCGGGTTCGGTTTCGAGGTACACGTCGTACTTGAGCCCGGCTTGCGACGTGAACGACTTGAACAACGCCGGCACACCGCCAATCCCCTGGCCGTTGAGATCGGTGACCGTGTCGGGCCGGTAGTAGTGCACCGGCGAGCCGTAGGCAAAGGTGAAGCTATTGCCGATGAACAGGATGCTGACGGCGCGGGCGCTCGCCGGCAGCAGGATTGAGAGCGTGGCGAACGCGAGGAGCAGCGCGAGAGCCACGCGCGCGATGCAGCGGGTCATTGTAGCGATGCGCCGATGTTGACTCAGGCGATCTGGGGCGCGGCCGTTGCCGCGGCCGGCGTGGTCGCCCGGTTGACGTCGGGGTCTTTGACGAGATGCAAGACGCGCGAGAAGACATGCCTGTGCGCTTCGGCGCGGCCGAGATAGATCACGCCGGTGTTCGGCAGATCCTTGACGAAAATATCGGTCACGAGATCCCGAGCGTCGTCCTCGAAGGCGTCGAGGACCTCATCGATGAGCACCCAGGGCGGCGCGTGCACCACGACCCGGGCGAAAGCCAGGGACTGCTGTTCGTCCTCGGAGAGTTCCCGATCCCAGCGCTCCGCTGAATCGAGCCGCGCCACCAGCCTTTGCAAGCCGACGCGCACCAGCGCCTTCGCAAAGACCTCCGCCTGAAATGTGGTGACCCCGCTCGGATAGGCGAGGATCTCGCGCAAGCTGCCCGGCGGAAGGTAGGGGATGCGCGGCATGTAGAGCAGCTCCTCGCCCTTGGGGTGGACGATTCTTCCCGATCCCCAGGGCCACAATCCCGCGAGTGCCCGAAACAACAGGGTTTTGCCGGCGCCGGAGTCACCGACGATCAAGACGCGTTCCGCCGCCGCGATGCGCACTTTTTTTTCCTCGAGCCTGGCGGCGCCGGCCGGCGAGGCGATCATGAGATCCTCGATTTCGATCGCGCCCGGGGCGCCCTCAGCGAACACAATCTGGCTTTCGACGTGCCGGCGTTCATCCGTGGCGAGGACGGCGCGGCGGAAGCTCGCGACGCGCAGCAGTGTCGCGCGCCAATCGGCGATGGTGCTGAAATTGTCGACGAACCAGCGCAACGAGGATTGAACCTGATTGAAGGCGCCGGAGGCCATCATCAGGCCGCCGAAGCTGATGTTTCCCGCAAAATACAGCGGCGCCGCGACGAGGATGGGGGCGACCAGCGTGAACCAACCATAGCCTGACGTGACCCACGTGAGATTGGTGAGTCCGGTGACCAATCGCCCGGTCGCGGCAAGCACCGCCGACAGATCGAGATCGATGCGGCGCGCCTCGTCGGCCTCGCCGGCGCTCAGCGCAATCGAGTCGATATGTTCGTTGACCCGCACCATCGAAAAGCGCAGATCGGCCTCGCGCGCATAGCGCTCGGCGTTACGTTCGATGAGACTGCGGCCGACCCAATAGCTCAACAGCGACGCCGAACCGGAATACAGGATGGCCGCCCACACCATATAACCCGGAATCTCGATGACTCGTCCCGCAACATGGAATGCGAAATTATTCGACAGCGCCCACAGCACCTCCACGAACGTGACCAGCAGAATCGAGGACTGCAGCAGACCGATGCCAAGATCGGCCGACAGTTCGGTCAGGTGGCGTGCGTCCTCATGCATGCGTTGATCGGGGTTCACGCCGATCGCGCCGGCATTGGCGAGCCGAAATGCCCGGCCCGGTACCAGCCAGTTCTGGATCAGATCGTGCACCAAGCCCTCTCGCAGCCGCAGCTTCAGCATTTCGGTGAACCAGCGCTGCGCCACATTGAGCATCAAGAGCGCGCCTGCGATCAGACCGAAGATTCCCAGCTGCACCAGGAAATGCGGAAAGTCGCGGCGGGACAGCGCATCATAGAAGGGCTGATTCCATTTGTTGAGGCGGATCTGCCCGTATGCCGTGGCGGCAACGACGAGAAATATCCCGGCGGACAGCCAGAACAGGGTATTTCGCACCGGCGCTGCCAGCAGGGCGCGGCTCATCGTGCGCAGTTGCGGCACGAGTGCGGAGTTGGCAATTTCGTCAGGATCGGATGCAGGTTCGCTCATGACCCGCATTATCATGCAACGCCGCGGCCAAGAAGGGGAATTCAGTGAATCGGATCGAAACCTTGATCGCCAAAATGACCGTGGCCGAGAAGTTGGGTCAGCTCACCATGACCGCCTCGTCCTATGCGGTCACCGGGCCGGTCATCGCGGGTGACTCGACCGATGCGATCAAGGCCGGTACGATCGGCAATCTGCTCAACATGGTCGGCGCGGAGCACGTGCACGAAATGCAGCGGCTCGCAGTCGAGGAGTCGCGGCTCGGTATCCCGCTGCTGATCGGGTTCGATGTGATCCACGGCCATCGGACCTTGTTTCCGATCCCCTTGGCCGAAGCCGCGCTGTTCGATCCGCACACCTGGGCGCTGACGGCGCGCGAGGCCGCGAAGGAAGCCGCGGCCGACGGCCTCGCCATGACCTTTGCACCCATGCTCGATGTGGCGCGCGATCCGCGCTGGGGCCGGATCGCCGAGGGTCCCGGCGAGGATCCGTGGCTCGCCGCGCGCATCGCGGAAGCCAAGGTGCGCGGCTTCGAAGGCGCCGACCTCGCCGCCAAGGATTCGCTCGCCGCGGTCGCCAAGCATTACTGCGCCTATGGCGCCGCGACCGCGGGACGCGAATATGCGTCCGTCGACATTTCCGAGCGCACCTTGCGCGAGGTGTACATGCCGCCATTCGCGGCCGCGGTGAGCGCCGGGGTGGCCGCGGTCATGCCGGCGTTCAACGATCTGGCGGGCGTGCCCATGACGGCGAACGTCGAGTTGCTGCGCGGTTGGCTGCGCGGACGGTTCGGATTCGGCGGGGTCCTGGTCAGCGACTACAATGCGATCGCCGAACTCGTGCATCACGGCATCGCCGCCGATCTGACCGGCGCCGCCGTTCTCGCGCTCAAAGCCGGAGTCGATATCGATATGATGGCGGATGCTTATCGGCGCGGCTTGCCGATCGCGCTCGAGCGCGGACTCGTGAGCGTCGCTGAGATTGACGAATCGGTCCGCCGCGTGCTGGCGCTGAAGGAGCGATTGGGTTTGTTCGACGACCCGTACCGCCGCGGCGCCACGGCCGAATCCGCCGGCGCCGTCGCGCATCGCAGGCAACTGGCGCGTGCGGTCGGGTCTCGCGCCATCGTCATGCTCAAGAATGACAATCAAACCCTGCCGCTGCCGGGCTCGCTGCGGCGTCTCGCGGTGCTGGGGCCGCTCGCGGACGCGCCGGCCGAGATGCGCGGTCCGTGGTGGGGCGCCGCGACGGCGGACGGACAAGTGACGGTGATTACCGGATTGCGGCACGCGTTATCCGAACCCCGGGTGCTGTACGCGCCCGGTGTCGCCATCGACAATGACGATACCTCAGGGATAGCGGGCGCGGTCGATCTCTGCGCCGCGGCCGATGCCATCGTGCTCTGTTTGGGAGAAGCCGCCACGATGAGTGGGGAGGCTGCGAGCCGCGCGCACTTAGGACTTCCCGGACAGCAACGTCGATTCGCCGAAGCGGTCTTCGAGCGCGCCCATGCGTTGGCCAAGCCGGTGACGGTCGTGCTCTTCTCCGGCCGGCCGCTGGTCGCGCCGTGGTTGTTCGAGCAGGCCGACGCGGTGCTTGCCGCGTGGTTCTTGGGGAGCGAGGCGGGCAATGCCATCGCCGATGTGCTCACCGGACGGGTCAGTCCGAGCGGCCGCAGCCCCGTGACCTGGCCCCGCGCCACCGGCCAGATACCCATATTCTTCGGCGAGCGTCCGACGGGGCGGCCGGCGGATCCGAAGGATCACTACACCAGCAAATATCTCGACGTGCCGAACGAGCCGCTCTATCCCTTCGGACACGGATTGAGCTACGGGCGATTCACGTTGTCGAATCTTCGCGTCACGCCGGTGGAGGCCGAGGAGCATGACGATATCCGGATTCGTGTCGACGTCCACAATGAGGGCGCCGCGGCGGCGGAGGAAACGGTGTTTTTGTTTACGCATGACAAGGTCGCGAGTGTCGCGCGGCCGCTGCTCGAGCTCAAAGGGTTCGCCAAGATAACCCTGAACCCCGGTCAATCCGGCACGGTCAATTTAAGCGTGAATGCCTGGGATTTGCGCTTTCTCGGACTCGATTTGACGCCCGTGTACGAACCCGGCGAGATCGAGATATTGGTGGGCCC
>Ga0116227_10017102_pt1 | contig 10210 bp, 8 predicted proteins | sample S1TSphgellanicum_FD_89693 | JGI IMG/M metagenome (GOLD analysis project Ga0116227, IMG submission 89693) | Host-associated microbial communities from peat moss isolated from Minnesota, USA - S1T2_Fb - Sphagnum magellanicum MG | ecosystem: Host-associated > Plants > Peat moss > Unclassified...
CTGTGAGGCGGTCGTAGCCACCGCCACCAATGACGAGAATCGCTGCACGCGGTCGACGCGAGTCGGGTTGCGCGTGGAAGACGCGTAGGTAGGGAACATCTCGGCAAGGGTCATCGCCCTTGGCCCCTGGAGCGCGCCCTTCCCAGAGTCGCACATCCTGCGAGTCGCTTGGATCAAAACAGGTCTTCGATTCAGCGAGTACAGGAGCCTGCTGATGATGGTGCGTCTGCGCTGAAACGTCTAGACCCATCACCAACGGAATGATAATCGCTGTCTTGCACAAAGTAGTTCTGAACATGTGGCTCTTTCCTGCCTTCTTTGTTTGTTTGCCAGTCCGGCGAATCAGAGGGTTTTCGGATCAATGAAGGTGTAGAGCTCTCTGATCTTTCCACCCTCGACCCGACCCACATCGATCCCTGTGATCTGCCGCGGTGCAGCTTCCGTGCCGTAAGCCCATGGGAGACATGCCACACCATGTTGAGCGCGCACCGGACCCGCCACAGAGAAAGTCCAGCCAGGGAAGGACTGGAAAAGCCAGCGGATCGCTTGATCGATCTCCTTGTGACCTACATGTGCTGCTTCGGGATCGATGAATATGGCGTCTTCCGACCACATCTGAAGCAATAAGGACCGCCGAACAGCATCATCTTTCTGGTTGAACAGCTCGAGCAGGTTGCGGACCAAGAGCTCCGTCACGAGATCCTTCCCTTCGGCCATACTTGTGACCCTCTCCGAGATCAATGTCCTCTACTCTCTATCCTTTTGGGAAATCAGTCGAAATGCTGAGGTCCTTCCACGCTCTTCCCAACTCGATCTTTGCTAGATCATTCTTCTCCGCGGCGCTATACGCATCGCTTCCGAGAACGACGCGGAGCGGAGGATTCTGCTCTGCGGCCAACCGCAGCAGAACCGTCGCCGCCTTTTTCGGATCCCCAGGCTGCTTTCCGTTGAACTCGCGTTGGAACCGAGCGGTCTTACCGACGGTTTCGTCATACTCGGGGCGTCCCTCTTGAAGCGTCGTCGACGCTCCCGCAAAGTCCGTTCTGAAACCACCCGGCTCAACGATCGTGACCTTCACTCCGAATGGGGCGACTTCCTTCGCCAGAGTTTCGGAGAATCCTTCCACGCCCCATTTCGCAGCAGCGTAGGGAGCGCGGCCGATCGGACCGATGCGACCGGCAATGGAGGTTACCTGCATAAAGTGTCCAGAGCGCTGTTCTCGGAAATGGGGCAGCGCCGCCTTCGTCAAAATAATGGTTCCGAATAGATTGGTCTCAATCTGCTTACGAAACTCCTCCAGACTTGTGTCCTCAATAGGAGCCACATTGCCGTAGCCTGCATTATTGACAAGAATGTCTAATCGGCCGAACTTCTTGATTGTGTTCTGGACCGCATCATGCGCTTGGGACTCACTGGTGACGTCTAAAGCCAAGGGCAGAACTTGATCCCCGTATTTCTGCTGAATCTCGAAGAGATCACTGACCTGTCGAGCTGTGGCAGCAACCTTGTGCCCGGCCTCCAATGCTGCCTGAACAAATTCGCGACCGAGACCTCGCGAACTTCCTGTGATAAGCCATACTTTGGACATAATGGGAACCCCTCGCTAAAGATAGATGCAAGTTCGAAATACCCTCACGGACCATGACGACCAACCCTGGCATCCGGTGATCGTCGCTGTACTGCAAAGACTAACGGTCTTGGACAGACACACTGTGAGGTAGACAAACCTCTTCAAGTCGAAGCTCAATCTTGCTGAGCAAATTTGGCAGAGGGTTGGGGCTCACTAAGACGATCGTCATTCTCTCGTCCGTGGTTGCGACCATTACTGTTTGGGTATTTGCGGCGCCACTGTCCACGACGGGTGTAATTGCTGTGAGTCGGAGGGAGCCGAAGCTTGTGGGGCCATCAAAGTTTCCGAAGTTGGAAACCATGAGGTCGTGGGGATAAGCGTCAGTCAGTTTGACCGCTTCCGCGACGGATCGTTTTACGGAAAGAAAGTCCCGTAAAGGGCTGAGGTTAGCTTTAAGGCCGTCCACTGTACGAATCTCTTTTACGCCCTCACTGCAAGCGTGAGCTGTCTCCCAAAAATCGGTGGGCTGCAGAAGATCAAAAACGAATCTCTTTTGTCCGAAGACGATCCCCTCTGCTTGTTCTTGGTGGAACAGAGACCGAACGTTTACAGGCACAACACATGTCAGGTCGTTCTTCCTCCAATGATCGCCGGCGGCGCGCCCCGCTTCGAGGAATGTCGCCATCAAGATCCCGTTCGCTGTTGTACCTTGCTGGCGGGCTCGCTCCACAATGGCCTTCGTCATTTCCTGAGAAAGCTGAATCCTGCTCACTTTTGGCGGCCGCAACGCGACTAGCGGCAAGTTCTTCTCGGATGACTCGTCTGCGCCCATCTCATTTCTGGGAGCATAGCCGTGAGGTACCTCAAGCCCTACAAGTGAATCGAGAGACGGAGTCTGAGGCTGCGCTACTGGCTCTTCTTCCGCAGCAACAAAGCTAAGCGTGTCACGTATCAGGTTCATCAATCCGATTCCATCGAAGAAAGCGTGATGTGCTGAAAGGATCACTGCCGCGCTGTTCACGCCGAGCAATAGCCTCACGCGGAGTGGAGGTCCACTCCCGTCTCCGAAACTGTTCTCCATCGCACGTCGGCACTCCTCCAAGACATCTGTCTCGTGCGTTAACGGCAAAGACAGGAGCGGAATGTCCTCGCCAGAAGATCGGAAGAAAAACGGTCTGATATTGTGCTCATGCGCCACGCGCATGGAAATATTGGCGTACTTCTTCTGAAGCAACCGCAAAGCATGTTGCCACTGTGACAACTTGGTCGAACCGTCAACTTCTGCGCACAGAAGCGCCATGCGCGTTGAGCGCTGCTCAAGAAGCCATACGTATTCTTCCATGCATCCCAGCGATCGAACCGGGACTTCAATGTTCATAAGAAACCCTTTCATCACCTGTCGTTCAAGCGGAGAACCAAAGCGCGCCTTTAGACAAGCGAAAAGCCGCCATCGACGACGAGGTTCTCGGCGTTTACGAAACTGCTCTCATCAGAGGCAAGGAACAAGACCGCCTTCGCAATCTCTTCAGGCTCGCCAGTTCGACCGGCGGGTGTCTTCGCGGAGGAAGCCGCAGCGTACTCCTTGATTTGCTCGTCATTCATGCCAAGCCCGCTATAGCCAGGCGTGATCACGACTCCAGGGCTGATAGCATTTACGCGAATTCGTCTCTCTTTGAGGTCGGTAGCCCATCCTCGGGCGAAATTGCGCACGGCTGCCTTCGCACCTGAATACATGCTGAAGGACTCCATGCCTTTACTCTCGGTGATCGACGAGTTAAGGATGATCGAACCACCGTCTTTCATGAGTGGAAGCAGCTTCTGAACTGTAAAGACGACTCCCTTCACGTTCGTGTCGAAAATTCGGTGATAATGCTCCTCAGTCACATCTGCGATCGAGAGGACAGTTCCAGAACCAGCATTCGCGAAGATGATATCCAACGCCACACCCTTCTCTTTCAACTCCTGCGCCAGTCGCGAGAGATCGCCAAGGTTAGAAACGTCCCCTTGGATACCCACGGCGTTAGTCCCAATTTCCTGAACCGCCTTTGTCAGCGCTTCTTGTCGCCTTCCTGTGATGAAGACCCGCGCTCCCTCCCTGGCGAATAGTTTCGCCGTGGCCAGGCCAATACCGCTATTACCTCCGGTGATTACCGCTGTCTTGCCGCTCAGCTTGCTCATTGTGTCCCCTCTCTTGAGTCGAACGCCGCAGAGCGCATTGATCGCTCTGTTGCTTTAGATATGGATGAACGAGATTGTCTAACGGTGTGTCCAAAACGTCGGACATTCATAGCCGGGAAGGTTTCCCGTTGAATTACAGGAGTATCTCGCGATGCACCGTGAGAGCCGCGTAGGTAGATGCGAGCGCAGTGCGCTGCCGCTCTCGACGGTACTCGGTCGGTGTCTTAGCCGTCAGTCGGCGAAAGATTCTCGCAAAGTGTTGTTGCGTTTGAAAACCGCATTCCGCTGCGATGTCAATCACCGGAGCCTCAGACTCTTCAAGCAGTGTCTTCGCTTTGCAAATCCTGAGACGTAATAGGTACTGATGCGGAGAGATTCCGGTGGACAACTTGAAACGCTGCGAGAAGTATGCAGCGCTCAGACCTGCCTCGCGTGCCAGCTCGGAGAGACTCAAATTACTGGAGAGGCGCTCGCTGATGATTGCGAGCACTCGACGAAACTGTGAGGGGGATAGACCATCGTCGTTGGAATAGTTGGGGGGAAGGCATCTCACGTTCGCAGCGAGAGATGCCGAGTCACTCTCTTGGCAGCCTTTCGAAGCGCCAGGTTGGAGTAGGCTGATGCGTACTCGTCTTCCATCCTGTTCGACCCAAGCTGGACCAGGTAAAAGCTTAGCTGATGCACTGCGATCGACGGTTGCGAATTGCACCTCAACCGGCGAAGCATCCTGCACCAAGAAGAGCGCTCTCGGTTGATCTGCCCCGGGTGGGTGAGAAACCCGGCTTCGTATGACTTCAGCCATGCCTACCTCACTTTTCGGCTCACCGTCTGAGTCGAGGATCGGTGGCTAGAGTGACGTTAGAACACGACACGCGCATGCAGAAACCTCACAAACTTGAGGTTTCACCTATAGATTTCTATAGGTGTGCGCGATGGTTTCTCAAATTCCTCGGAGGAGCCTGCGGAAACGTCCCCACGCCGATGGGCGCGCTTCTTCAAGAAGTCCTGATCGCGGTATCGTCAGGGTCACCTCAGTACCTTGTCCGGGGGGGGAGTCAAGTACAAGAGATGCATTGAGGAAACGTGCTCGCTCTCGCATTCCTGCGAGACCGAAGTGTCCCGATCTACCGACATCCAGAATGCGCGGGTCGATTCCTGCACCGTCATCCTTCACCAGTAATTGGAAGGTTTCTGCGTATATCAATGTGACATTCACATGAGCGCCGTTCGAATGACGGCATGCATTATTGATAGCTTCGTAGCCAACACGATAAATCTCTTCACGTACACATACTGACATCGCCGCAGGCTCGCCAATGATCTCGAAGCTTGTCTCGATATTGTTTGAGACTGCGCAATCATCGAGCGCATCCTGCAAGAGCACTTCCAGCGTTTGATTTTCAACAACCGGCGCGCGGAGCGACCGAAGAGCCATTCGTCCTTCATCCATCGCGTTACCCAACCATGTGGAGAGCATCTGGACTCGAGGCTGGACTTCGTCGCTCTCGTCTAGTTGCGCTAGTGCCGTGTCTGCGAGCATTTTGCTGCCTTGGATGGTTTGTAGCAGCGTGTCGTGAATGTCGCGCGCTATCCTCGTGCGCTCCGCAAGACGGTCTTCGTATCGTGACTGAGCTTCGCGTCTGACGATCCGAATCCGAAGACGGTAGGCGACGAAGATGGCAACAGAGCACGCTGCCAAACAGAAAACGAGAAAAGCTTTTGTCTGATACCAGGCTGGAAGGATCGTGAAGGAGAGTGACGTCTCCTGTTGATTCCAGATTCCGTCTCCGTTACTGGCGACCACGTGAAACGTGTACTGACCGGGAGGTAAATCCGTATAGAACGCGTCTCGCAGTTTGGTGACATCCTGCCATTCTTTATCGTGCCCATCCAACCGATAGCGAAAACGAAGCCTTTCTGGAATGTCCAGGGAGGGACCGTTGTAGCGAAGATCAACATCCTGCGTCAGGGGCGAGAGAGTCATACCCTGGAATGCTTTGTGCTCCACATGGCGAGCCACGATAGCCTCCATCTGTACGAAAGGCGGAGGGCTTTCCGGCGGAGGGCGAGTGGGATCGACGACCTGAAGGTCCGTTCCGTTGGCGAACCAGAGAAGCCCATCTGTCGAGCGCGCAGCTAGAGGCGAAAAGTCCGCACTGCTTGGTAGCGCTCCGTCAAATACATCGAAAAGATGACTAGACACGGTGTACTTGGGGTCTGATTCAAAACGAGAGAGCTCGCGATTCGGAATGGATATCAGTCCACAGGACGCGTAAGCCCAAAGATTCTCACTTTGGTCGAACGTGATGGAGAAAACCTGATTGCAAGGGAGTCCATTGCTCGTATCGAGAAAGCGGGAATTCTGCTGATTGAAGTATTCGATCCCGCGAAGCGTAACGGCGAACTTGGCGCCGTTCTTGGAAAACGCGAAGCCGTATCTCCTGATGATCGTCTGCGGCGTCCATGTCTCGGTCTTTCCTTGTTGATTATGTACGAGAGGAGAGCCCAACCTGCCGGCGTTGACAAAAATGCCACCCTCGGGATCTGCAGCGATCGCGTTAGGGTCTTTGGGAAGACCTAAAATATCTTGCTTGAGGCATTTTGAGGCGGGATCAAAACGTAGAACCGTATAAGGCTTCCGATTTGTAAGAACCAAGATGTCTTGTTGTGTATCTTCCGTGATCGCAAGAACCACACCGCTAGGTCTATGTTCATCATCAAGGATCCGTGTAAAGCGCTTTTGCGAAAAGAGATAGAGATCGCCATCCACCCCTACCCAAAGTCGCTTGGCATGATCCTCAAACAGTGAGGTAACGCGCTGTCCTGGCAGACCTTCTTTCTTTGTGTAATTGGTTACCTTTCCACCTTTCAGATAGCTCAGACTCCCTTTATTGCCGACCCAGACGCCACCCTCTCCAGACGGTGCAACGGAATGGACATAGTCGCTCGCAAGTCCCTCGCTAGAGGAGAAAGTTTTCACGAAGAGACTGCGAAAGCGGTCCAAGCCTTTCTTCGTGCCGACCCACACGTCGCCTTCGCGATCTTGATAGATGGTCGAGACAGAGTTTCCGGATAGCCCATCTGTTTCTGCGAAATGGTCTACGCCACCCGCTCGAATTCTAAAGAGACCCTGATCGGTCGTTCCCACCCAAATTGTGCCGTCCCGGTCGATAAGCGTGGCCGTAACGCTCCACAGGCTGCTTGGTAGGGATGAAGAGTTAGAGTAGGCGTCCTGCCAGACACCATTGCTTAGACTTTGTAACCCAAGACCGCGCCCAGTTCTGGTGATGCCGACGAGCATCGAACCGTTCGCCCGCAGCGACAAAGACTGGATACCACCGGACGTCTCGGCGGGAGCTAGCTCCGAGTGCGGGAAGGATTCGAACGAGCCCTGCCGTCCGTGGAAGAGTTGACTTCCGCTCGCGACCCATATGTCTCCGCTTCGATCGATCGTGAGAGCTTCGGCGTATGGCAAAGGTAACCCGTCCGCAGCCTTGAGGCACTGCATAGCCTCTTTGACGACCTTGCAAAGCGCCCCCTCGTCAAGTGCGTCGATACGAGATCTCGTGAACCAGATGGTGCCATGGGTGTCTTCCCGGATGGCATTGACATGCACCTTTGGGGTCTGTAGGCGTTGCACTGCACCGTGATCCATGTGCAGGAGAGCCTGTCCCGTTCCAAACCAAAGGCTCCCGTCGGAAGCCGGGTTCAGAGCGAGAATTGTCCCTTCCGCCTCTGGAACAAAGCGAAGGCCGTCGTATCGCAGCAAACCGTTATCGGTTCCGACCCAAAGATACCCGTCCTTAGTTTCAGTCACGGCATTCACAGCACCGCTAAACGCTCCGTCGCGAGTTCGCCAGGCGGTGTGTCCAAGCTGAGAGAGATGTGCGTCCGGATCGAGGGCAAGGCAGGAGACACTCGCGGTAAGCAGTAGGCCTAGCGCAACGAGTTGGAGGAGATGCTTCATCTCTGATGTCAGATGTCGAGCAAGCCGCGACGCAATGCAATCATCACAGCGTGTGTCCGATCGTTTGCCTGCAGTTTTTGAGAGAGATTCTTGATGTGAAAATTTACGGTTGCTTCTGCGATTCCCAATTCAGACGCGATTTGCTTGTTTTTTAAACCATCTCGAATTAGCCGCAAGACATCCAGCTCGCGTTCTGTAAGCTTATCGTCCGTCATTCGCTCGGCAACACGAGCTGCGAATCTTTCAGGGACGTGTTTGTGTCCTTCAAACACGGATCGAATGATTGCGACCAACTCCTGCATCGGTAAACTTTTGAGCACGTAGGCTGACGCTCCTCCGCGCATGGAGCGGCGTACGTCCGCGTCGTCCTCGGATGTGGTGAGGATGATCACGCGAGCATCTGGATTTGTCTTTCGTATTTCCGCCAAAGTCGCGAAGCCATCGGTGCCTGGCAATCGCAGATCGAGAAGCGTGACATCAGGCGCACACCGACGATATTGTTCGAGAGCTTCCGAAGCGTCGGACGCTGTGGCAACGAGTTGCATATCCGGTCGCAAACTGAGCACAGCTCGCAAGCCCTCCCGAAAGACCGGATGGTCTTCGACGCTGAGGATTCGGATTGTGGGCACCTTGTTCATCATGAACAAACCTAGGCGAATACGAGGCTGATATCAGTTTATAGCTGTCAGTTCTTTGGTCGATGCGTCGATCGCTTCCGCAGCTGCACGGAGTTCGGCGATCTCCGATGTCGAGGGCTGAATTTGCGAACTTACCTGCCAGCCATTCAGTCGTACCTCAAGAGGGACGCCGCAAACTCCACGGATACCATGATACTGACCGCTCAGTTGGACTTGCCCATGCACCCTCCGCCCGTCGGCAACCAGGGCAGCGGACAGAAGTTCCAGCGTGGCATTCGCGGTTGCATTAGGGGTCGAGTGTATCTGCGATTGAGTGATGAAGGGTTCGACCATAATTCTAGTGCTTGGTGCGACCTCCTCCATTAAGCGATAGGCTGACGCGAGCCGATGGCTGGAGATGAGCCCCTCGATCTTCGTGCGTGTTGCGGAGGCTTCTTCTTTGATATTGGCATGTGCATACCTCTTTTTGAGTGCATTGAGGCGAGACTTGCTCACCGGATCGTCGACAGTCAAATGCACTGAACTCCAAATGGGAACCATGGCCTCCCCGTGTTCTCCTAGCACGCTCGCCCGCACAAGGGAGCGATGAACGCCTAGGTGAGAAGCGATGGCCCGTGCAAAGCGAAGGGAGTCTTGTTGCGCGCCAATGCCAATGACCTTTTCCGGAGCTAAGTGCGCTGCAAAGATTGACACCGCGAGTTCGACAGGATTGCTGACGAGAAGAAAGAGAGCGGTAGAACCAGACCTGCTGAATTTCTCCGCTAGCGTTTTGAACAAGGGCCGATTGGCCTCGGCCAGCTCACGGCGAGTTCGCCGCGTCTTTGAAATCGTCTGACCTGCGGCTACGACGACGATATCAGCGTTAAGTTCCTCAATCGACGAGCAAACAGTCAGCCGTACTGCCGCTTCATCGAACGCATCCAGCAGGTCCATCCGCGTGGCGTAAAGGCGTCCGTTGCTCTCGGGGGTTCCTCGACCGAGCAGAATGATCTCATCGCCCGGACTGAGCACAGAACTCTTCAGCATGTGCATAAGGAGCGTCGAACCGACGGCCCCTCCCGCTCCGACAATTGCAACTCGCAGCGACATTTGATGTCTCCTCTCGCACGACCTGCAATATCCGATCGTCGGCCTCTATAAAACCACGACGACGAAGATGTAGCTTGCACAAACGCTCGCTCACGGGTCTCTTCTCATCGTCTCTGAGAGGATGAGAAGAGGCGATTGTTCCGCCCTAATATCCAGAGTTTTGAGCGAGCAGCTCCTCGGATACCTTCCACAGATGTGCTGCCATGGTTGAATCGGAAAGATACTTGCTACCTTCGACGATCTGGCAATCAGCCCAATATTGTCCTGAGATACCTTCCACTAGCGGGCTGGCCGCAAGGAGGCACTGCGTTGCGGCGCCTTGTGCTGTCGTTTTGAAAAACAGTTGGGCGACGCGGAGAACGAGGGATAGAGGAAACTTGATATTGCGATTGAGATCTGTCCCTTTCACCGCGCCAGGATGAAGAGAATTCACCGCAATACCTCTGGATGCCAGGCGGCGCGACAACTCAGTAGCGTAAATCGCAAGAGCCAACTTGGACTGACCGTAGAACTTTGAAGCGCTATAGCTCTGTTGGCCATCAAGTTCGTTGAACAGAATGCCTTCTTTGGGCGCTTGATTCTTGCTCGCACTGCTGCTAACGATTACCACGCGGCCGCTGTTGTCTGGCAGTTTAGACAACAGCTTGTTCACGAGTAAGAAGTGAGAGAGGTAATTGACCAGGAATTGCATCTCAATGCCGTCGCGCGTTGTTGCTTGCGGACAGCCAGTGATCCCAGCATTCGCGACAATCCCGTCGATCCTGTCGA
>Ga0116227_10017103_pt1 | contig 10210 bp, 16 predicted proteins | sample S1TSphgellanicum_FD_89693 | JGI IMG/M metagenome (GOLD analysis project Ga0116227, IMG submission 89693) | Host-associated microbial communities from peat moss isolated from Minnesota, USA - S1T2_Fb - Sphagnum magellanicum MG | ecosystem: Host-associated > Plants > Peat moss > Unclassified...
ATGCACGCAATTCCCGTGACATTTACTTGCCACCAAGGACCCAATACTTAGACATTGCTATTGACATCGGAGAATGCTCTTGTCACAGATGCCAGCACAACACTTTGGCCTTCTCGCAATATGGGGAAATTGCATCCTGTATTGCGCGCAACTTGCGCAATGTTTGTGCAATTTCGTCTTCATCTTGCTGAGTGACGTCAGATTTCTGCACAACATGTGCCGGCTTAATTCGATCCCATTCAGCGCTTATTGCGTCAGCGTTGATTGTGTAGAGCATGAAGCCGACGATGAATGCCCACATCAGCTTGCTGAATACGCCGCGCAACCAATGGTCGAGATACATCAAAGCGACAAATATTACGCAGCAGTAGATTGTGATCATGCCAACCTCACGACAAATCAGGAAAAGAGAAACAGTAGAACCCGTTATCTATCGCCGCGCCTCCTGTCCAACATGCAATCGCAAAACCCGTCGGATTACGATCGCGTTTAATCACATGCTCCAGTTGCTCAATTTGTCCTCCATATCCGAATACCTCCGTATTCTTTGGCCGCGACAAATTGCTGATTGGGATGTTTACGCTTCCAATACCGGATTTTTTCGCCAATTTTTTTTTCTGTCAAATTGACGAGCGTGCTATCTCCCACTTGCATATTTTCAAATTTAATCCGTGACGTTTTCACCGGATCAAATCGTATTATTTCCGCTTCCGGCGGTACTGGAACGTTTGATGCAATTTCATCGTTCATTTTTTCCTCCTATCCAGGCGTTTCGTGGTCGGTCAATGCCATTTTCACAATTTCCGCAATTTTTTTTGCGCGTTTTCTCACGGAAACGTGAACAGAATTTCGGCTTTTTGGCGCTCGGCTTAAAACCCGCGGCCGCCTCATGGCCGCTGAAATGGCATTTCCCGCCAATCCGGCATAACGCCAGAGGCTTTTTTCGATTGGCTCGATACAGACTGCCGGGAAACACATAAAGCCGTTGAATGCCAATGTGAAGCCCGGCAAACTGTATGTCCAAAATTTTCCAGAGTTTTTCTGCATCTTTTGCAAAAAAGTGCCAAAATGCACTCGGCAAATCCAATGAAATCAATCGTGTTACCATGTGGGACTATTTAAAAATCTACATAGTCCCAGGGTTAGTCCCACCCCCTATAAAAAAAAAAAAAATAAAATCAATAGTTTATTATTATTATTATTATATATGGGACTATTGGGACTAAAATATCCTTATATACCCACTATGCATGTATGCATATAGGCTCTATATCAATAGTCCCAAGTCCCAAACGTCCCAAATCCATTTTTTTCAATGGTTTGAGTGGGACTTCGAGCGGGATTTCGCGTAGTCCCAAATCTTTAGATATCAATCATCTAGCATGGGACTAAACGCCTCCGAAAAAGGGGTGAAGCGAATTGCACTTCAGTAAATCTCCTATGGGTTGAGTGAATCGCCGCCGAATCTTGCGGGAGAGATTATCCTCGCCTGGCTTCGGGCGCTCAATGTATGACGCGATGCATGACGGGAGATGGCATTGTGGGGAAAATGGGAAGCGAAAACGGGATTGCCGAATTGCTAAAATTGAAATGCCCGAAATGTGGCGCCGGACGATAAATTGGGGCCAGGCGCGACCTAGCATTTAATCCGGCATCTTTTTTGCGCGGCCAATGCCGGCAGGCGAACTCCGAAACGCTTATGCGCTCAATTGTAGACGTGCGCAATCTGGCGCGGAGTTCTCAGTGTTTCGCATAACCAGCAATTTTTTTTCCGCCCCAATCAAACACACCACCGCCCACGGTATTGGCGCGGTGCGGTCTACAGCAGCAAGAGCGACCAGAGACCGCAAAATCGTGAGATGCGGCCGCGTGTCGCCAAGCTCTCGGAGGCGGTGAGCAAATGACTCCTGAGTGTAGCCGAGAGCGCGGATCTCGGCGCGGAATTCGATGGATGTCATGCGGTCGCCTCAATTTTTACCGAATATCCCGCATACTAACGATTTTTAATATCCAACAGATAACAGGTAGCTTACATATATCGACATGGTATCTCATGGATATCCACTAGGTATCTCCATCTATCGCTGACCACGGAATAAAAACGGCTTTCGACTGATGTCCCGCAGCAAACCGGATGTTCCGCTGCTCGCCCCGAATAGCGCCAGAAATACGACCGAACGCCCGCCCCCAATTCGCTGCCCACTGAGTTCCCGCAAAAATCCGTTTGAGCGTGCTGTGAGACGTCGAAATATAAAACCCGCGCTGATTGTCTCGAAATGCGCATTTTATTCCGCAATGCAAAAGCTCAACAGTAGCGACCGAGGATACAATATCATCGTCCTGAAAAAAACACGCAGACATAAGTTTTCCAATTGGAGTTTCTCTCGAAGGCGCGCCGCCAGGCGAATACCTATGCCGCCATTGGGTCAAATGCGAAATAAGCATACTTTCATCGCTTTGCACTTCTGGCGCGGTGACTTCCGTCCAGTCCTGCGTGGCCAGATAATTTAGAGCCTGCTCATCTGTTATTTTTCGATCCGAAGTCAGCGAAAATGCGCCGGCCAGCAATGCGCCGAGTTGATCCCCGGCGCGGCGATTGCCGAGATGCAACGCGATCGCGCGCGCAAACACGTCGGCGTTGTGGCGAATGACAAACAGGAGCGCTCCCGAGCGCTCCACAAGGGACGAAGAGAATTCTGGCGTGACAGTGTCGGTCACAAGCGTTTGAAGCCGCTCAAAGTGCTCAGCGGCCTCGGCGACGGCCGCTTTGTCATCTGGATCGGGCGGCTTGCGGAGCGCCAGGGTTGTTATGCGCGTCTCATCAGCGTGATGCGAAATTCCGACGTTGATCGATGCAAAACAGAACGCCGAACGGACGCGAAATGCGATCCCTTTGGGGTTGGCGGTGCCCTTGACGATCGACGCGCTGCTATCGCTCGATGATTGCCTTACGATATCGAGGACGCCCTGCATACGCGATGCAGCCTGCGGGTCCTCGCCTTCCGCTTCGTCAAAAATCACTGGAAGCGCGTCCGACCGCAATATTTGCCGGATGCCAGCCTCAGACGTTTTTGACAGGACTTTCAGGCAAAACTTACCAAGCGAATTTCCGATAATCTTATCAACGATATATGATTTCCCCGCCCCTGCGCTGGTCGTCAGCCAAATCGATGGGCGCCACTTCAGAGCGCCACAAATCGGCGCGATTGCGATCCAGCCAGCCAGCAAAACGCCGCTTATTGGCTGCTCCCATTTTAGTAGCTTACAGATATCCAATAGATATCGTGCCCTCTCGTCTGATAGAGGCTTTCCGGTCCCGGATATCGTTTTCTGTGCCGCTTCGTAATGATACGTAGACCCCGGCACCTGCAATTCGGCACGCTTTCCATCGACAATGAGTGCGTCGCCGATGTGCAACACCGATTTGTCGCCGTCCAGCCATGCTCCTCTACCGCGAATTGTGTCGGGGTTAAACACACCAACCTCGCGGCATTTCGCCATAAGTTCTTCCTGCACCCTGCTCCATAGTGGCTCGCCGCTAGGGCCGGCAGGGTATGATTTCCACGTGTGCGCTATAGTCCCCATGGCGAGGAATATTTTTTCCCCGTGCTTATCGGCAGGAATTGCGAAAATCTGACGCGCCGACTGGCTTAGATAGTAAAACACTCCCCTGTCATATCCGAGAGCAATGACTTCATCTCGCTGCGGCAGAGGTTCCGGTGTGTCGTGGTCCGAAGCTATCCCTAGCGCATTTAATTCGCGCTCAGCTTGAGACGCCATTTGCTATGTCCTCGCGAAATTTTCGCGCGCACCAAACAACAAGCTTATCAACTTCGTCTTTTGGAAGTGGGTCTGAGTATGCTTCGTTTTGAAGCGCCGCTCTTGCGAGAATGTGATTTGCTTTATGGCCGTCTTTGAGAAGCCGAAAAGTAAGTTTCGAAATTTCGCTTCTGCGAATATCCTTCGGTTTTGAAAGCCGATCTGGCAGAGAAGTCCATTTATATTCGCGGTCAACGCGTCTGTGATAGCCCATTTTGTAGCGATTCATGAACCAAGCCCACGACCGAGCGTCGCCGGATTTCCACAAAAATTCGAGCGTTCCCCAACCTAGTTCATCCGCCAATTGGTCGGACATTCCCTCGGATGCGGTCTCTACTAGCCACAGGTCGCGGTCGAAAGCCGCGTTCGCGAGTATTTCGATCATGCGTTTCGTCGGTCTTACACGGAGCGGGTCAGGCTCGTCTGAATTTGATTTGCTTCCTCGATAACGCCGCGGGCAATGTCCTAGGTCCATTTGTCTTGCTCCGTAATAGCCAAGACAGCGTCTTCAACCGATGTGGCCAGAACATACAGACCGCCTGCTTTGCGCCAGGCGTCAGCGAAATTCTTCTGCTTCGTTGAATGCCGGCCGCCGATTGGCCTTTTTGTTTCGACAACGAAACCCTGTCCGAACGAGCGTCCAACCATGTCACGCGTGACGGTGAAGCGCGCGCATCCAATGATGTCGCCGCTTCCCACCAACCCGAAATTGATAACGCCACCATATTTCGTGATTGCCTGTCCGGTGTTGTGCCTCCAAGCGATGACGCCAGGAAGGGCGGTCAGCGCTACTAGGGTATCCTGAAGAACTGATGATTCAAGCGTATTTGACGGGGTTTTCATGCCTCGGATACCCAGCGTCCAGCCTCGCCTTTTGCTGTCTGCGCATCGGAATTCCCGAGTTTGCCGCAACTGGAACAATACAGTTCGTGGGGAAGCGAGTGCTTGGCGCATTTCCCGCAATGCCACATTTCAAAAAAGAACCGCTTGCCACACGTGCAGCAGTAAAATATATCTTTTACAAGAGGATAGCGCTTGCTCATTTTCCCAACTCCACACGGCGTAACTCATGCAAAACCGCGTGAAACGCCAGTTGGTTTAGAGACATCTGTTCCAGCGTTTTCCCCGATTTTAGAGCGCGACCAACGGTTTCGACAATCGCCCGCCGAGTTGGCTCAGTTCCGATCGGGTCAACGCCAATTATGCGCCCTCCCGTGACAGCGGTTTCGATTTCGACCAGGAAACTCTGGGCCACGACATCAATTTCAACAGTGCGTTTCATTCTGAATGGCTCATATCATCTGGAATATTTAAAATGCCGGCGCGATCTCTGCCGGTTTTTCGTTCATGGGAGTGCCAAGCAAGATCCCATCCGGTAATTAGACCGACGCAAATGCACAAAAACCCGTAAATAATAAACATAATGGTGAGAGAAAATCTGTCGCTCATCCGAATGCTCCTGTCAGGATATCGATATCCAATGGCGCCGACTCGCGGCGTTTTACAGTGATCCCAGCAAAATCTTCTGGGACAGCAGGAGGCGGATCCTCACGCTCAGGATGCTGGCGCCGAAACTCCATCATGCACTCAACCCAGCGCGGCTTGTATCCACGCAATTTCGCGATTTCGATGAAATGCTCCCTCGTCTGCGCCGCCCGCACGAGCGCTTTCCACTGATCGCCTTTCGCTGTAAGGATGTTTATTCCACCAGTCCAAGATGGCGAAACTTTCACCTCTATAAGTTGGCCATCCACTTGATCGGGTGGCCTGATGCCGCCTTTGTCTTTGTCCGACTTCGTAAGAATCGGGCAATTTTCAACTTCGCAGCCAGATGCATGAGTTTTGGCTGTGACTGCGTAAAAGGCGCGATAGCATTTTATGCACGTGAGCAGCGAAGGCGACGGCTGTTTTTTTTGCTTTGTGTCCAAGCTCCAAACGCGAGGAGAATCAGGCAGACCAAACCTGTCTCGGTTTCCCACGTGGTCGAATATGAACGCTCTCGACCCGTCTTTTTTTACACGCAAGCCGCGCCCAACCCGCTGAAGCCAGTCAGCAAGCGATTTCGTTGGTTTCAAATCAATAATGCCCGCGACGGCGGGTATATCGACTCCTTCGGAAATCAAAGCGCATGACGTCAAAACGTTCATTTCACCGCGCTCAACCGCCCGGAAACGCGCGCGAATTTCGCCGCGATCCATTTTGCCGTGCACTGAAGCGGATTGATATCCGGCGGAGCGAAACTTTTCAGCGGCAGAATCGGCTTCCGCGACGTTTACGCAAAATGCTATTGCGGGCAATCCGTTCAAATGCATCCTGTAGTGCGCGACTGAGTCGCCAACTATTGTGGATTTTTTGACCGCTTCCGCGAGTTCATCGATCGCATAATCTCCTCCCCGGGTTTTGAGACGCGACAGGTCCAGTCCGCTATCGGGGGCGTAGTAAATGTATTCAGAAAGTCGCCCCATGGAGATCAAATCGGCCATCGGTGGCGCCTCGACCAGCGCGGTGAAAATGGTCCCGAGCCCACGTCCATCTAGCCTCTGAGGCGTGGCTGTGACGCCAAGGGCAAAAGCGTCCTCAAACGCTTTGAGGCACGCCTGATACGCGCCAGCGACCGAATGATGAGCCTCGTCAATCACAAATAAATCCGGCTTCGGAAGTGATGCAATGCGGTTGGCTAGCGTTTGAATCATTGCGACCTGCACGAGATCGTTAGTCGGCCGATGTTTCGGCATGATAAACCCGTGCCGAATGCCAAAATTTGAGAGCGCTGCCCCGATTTGCTCTACAATTCGGTCTCGGTGAGCGGCGATAGTGACGCGCTTGCCCGCTGCCGACGCTCTGGCCGCGATATGGGAAAAACACACGGTTTTGCCAAATCCAGTGGAAGCCACTGCCAAAACCCGTTTGTGCGACCGGAATGCTTGACGGATATCGTCAACAAACTGGTTTTGATCAGGAAAAAGCTCCATGGATCGTGCGCGTTTAAAAAATCGGCTCGTTAGTCGCGCTATCGAGTTTCAAAGCAAGTTGATCCGGCTCGATTTTGGCTGGCCCTCGCTCGCCAAAAAACTGCGTAGGGTCGACCAGCACGATACAGACGTCTTTGCCTTGCGAGTCGACCAACAGATGTCGGTTGGTGTCGTTTCGGTCTACCACAACTAAAGCTCGGATTTGTGATTTTGCAGTTACTTGAAGTAGTTTGCCCATAACTACTGGCTTATCTTGTGCTGCAATAATCCGAACGGCTTTTTTGACTGCTTTTTGTACAAGGCGTTCTACAGACAGAACTAATTCGCGTTGAGCGCTTTCGGCAATGCAATCATAACGCAGACCCATCGATTTATTGTAAAGTAATTTGATAAAAAAGTCGCGAATATCTCCGACTAAAGTATCGGCCGCGAATTGTTCGTTGTCATCAGATGACGGGAACTGATCTCCTTCGGCGGCGCTCGAATTTGCATTATACGACTGTTTTGAAGGCGCTGGTTCGTAAAAATCGTTTATTCTTGAAAGCTGATGAAATTCTTCGGTTTTTACGGAATGTTCTTTGCGGGCTTTCCTATCTCCGGTCTTTATCATTGGAACAATAATCTTTTCCCAACACTTCGTGCATGATTGTACAAAGCGGGCTCCTAAGACGTGGTCCGAGATAAACGCCACAGCCTGATCGGGACCGATTGAACAGTGGCAAAATTCGCATGTCAAAATTCCGACATTGGGCTGCTGGTCACGCAAATTGTTGTTCATTTTAAACCCCCTGGCGCGGCAGAATTGGCATCCGTTTGACAGCGCGCCTGCCCTTTGCCGCCGCGAATAAATATCGCTACTATTGGCGCCAAAACTGCGCTCGTTACCAGCCACGCCAGTGTAATTTTAAAAATCACCATTGCCATGTCGTGGTCACCGGAATCGTCACGTGTTTTTTGGTCCGCGTAAAACACAAAGCAGCGTGCTCCTCACAATAAGGACCGCGCCCAATTTGCTCAGCCTCGCAGCGCACATAATTGCGTCGGTCACCGGACAGATGTTCGCACTGGCGCGTGGGTTTTGCTTGCGCCTTAACCTCGTGCACGGGCTCAACGTCGAACTGTTCGCCGAAAAGTTTTTCCCAGCCTGGCAAAATCTCAGCAGCATGAGTCGGCGGCGGCAAAGAAGGCTCGGTCTCAGAAAATATTTCTGCGGCCACCACAGGCAACGCTGGTTCCCGCTTAGGGGGCAATTCGATAACCGCTTCAGCGACGATCTGCGACGGCGCAGCAAGCTTCTTTTCTCTCGGCAATGCGCCAAAACCCCGCTTAATCGGAGACGGACGGCTTTCCAATTTAAGCCTGTGAATCTTCCCTACAATCGCGTTTTTAGATACCCCGGCCATCTTAGCAATTTTGCTCGTGGTGTGCCCATCTGCCCACGCTTGCTTGAGCCATTCAATCGCTTCGGGCGTCCAATCAAATGGCATCGTGACACTCCTGTGTTTGGTTGCGGCCGACGCCTATCATAGACGCCGGCCGATCCGCCGCGTGGCGCGACCCATTTCCACGGCGAATTCGTCAAGCTCATATATTCGTCCTGTCTTTTTCAAAAGATCGGCGGGCAGCATTCGGCCGCCGATTTCAGCGTTAGAGTCGGTCGGCGCAGCTTCATCGGGCGCAGGATGCCACCCAAAACACGCCCAATCTGCAAGTTCTTGGGCTTTTTCTAGCAACTCTTCGCCAGCATATTTTTCGCACAGTTGCTCGTATGCCCAACGCCTACATTCCGGCAAATCGCTCATGCTGACACCCGATTCTCGCGCGGGAACAAATCTGGCCGCAATTCGTGCCGGGGAACGCCAGTGATACGCTCCAGCGCAAGCACGCGTTCGGCCGGTATCTGGATTGTGCCTTTTTCCCACTTGTAGACAGTGGATAGTGCTACGCCCATCGCGTCCGCGATTTGCTTCGGCGTGAGCGGCGGATAATCGTCGATTTTTTCGCGGCGGAGTTTCATGGCGACAAATTTAGCGCCAGGCGCCAAAGTTTTGTCAAGCGATTTGCGTGTCGCGCCATTCTCTTTTTTGAAATTTTGGCGTATAACGCCAAATCGTTAATAGACAGAGGAGCGCGACCCTATGCCTAAGCTGTTGGAATGGAGAATGCATTTCGGAATGACCCGAGAGCAAGTTGCCGAACGGTTTGGTTTGATTTCGCCTGACGGACGCACTATAGATCAATCGACTCTTGGTAGATGGGAAAAAGGAGTTTCGCCGGTGAAAGTCCAAGATTTGTCTGTGCTTGCCGAAATTTACGAAACGTCTCCTCTTAACTTGTTTTTCGATCCAAGAGACGAAACAACAGCGGACTTAATGAATAGAGTTATTAGAGTTATTGAAGGCAAGGATCGCTCGGCGATCGAAGACTGGATATCTTTGGGAGAAAAATTGCCAAAAAAAGAATAGGAATCCAAAAAAAGAAACAATTTTGCTGCAAAGTGCGCCGTTATTTTAACGGCGCACTTTTTTTTGCGCCGAGCATTTCATTAGTGAAATTGGCGTTTGGCGCCAAAATGCTTGACACGGCTTTGGCGTGTGGCGCTAAATTCTCCCCGGACACATGACGGAGTTTGAAAATGTCAGGAACATTTGCCGACGATCGCGCTTCTCTTGCGATTCTTCCTTCCACCAGCGACGGGAAAGCGCTTTTGCCGATTTTGCAGGAGGCAATTAAACTGCAAATGGTAATCGCGGCGTTTGAACCGGTCGGCCCGCGCGTCGAAGCGGCATTGGAAGGAGCAAACAATTTGCTTGATCATGTCTGGGAGCTTTTGGTCGAGGCCGCCTCTCGGGACGCGAATAATGTTCGAGCAATTACGCGCGGCGAAGTCGATGCGTATTTTGGCGATGGAAACGTGTAATGAGTAATATGTTTCAAATTTTTTCAAAATTTTCGTCGCGGTTGATTTTTGAAGTTGAGTTGACCGTTGAATTGTCGGGCGCAGAAGCGTCCGTCAAATTGGGGTTTGCGATTAAAGCGGCAATTAAGGCTAAAATTAATCTCAGCGGCGCCGATCTCCGCGGCGCCGATCTCCGCGGCGCCGATCTCATCGGGGCCGATCTCCGCGGGGCCGATCTCCGTCGGGCCAATCTCAGCGAGGCCAATCTCATCGGGGCCAATCTCCGCGGGGCCAATCTCCGCGGGGCCGATCTCCGTCGGGCCGATCTCGGCGAGGCCAATCTCCGCGAGGCCAATCTCCGCTGGGCCGATCTCAGCGAGGCCGATCTCCGCCGGGCCGATCTCAGCGAGGCCAATCTCCGCCGGGCCGATCTCAGCGGGGTCGATCTCAGCGAGGCCAATCTCCACCGGGCCGATCTCAGCGGGGCCGATCTCAGCGGCGCCGATCTCCGCGGCGCCGA
>Ga0116227_10017106_pt1 | contig 10209 bp, 4 predicted proteins | sample S1TSphgellanicum_FD_89693 | JGI IMG/M metagenome (GOLD analysis project Ga0116227, IMG submission 89693) | Host-associated microbial communities from peat moss isolated from Minnesota, USA - S1T2_Fb - Sphagnum magellanicum MG | ecosystem: Host-associated > Plants > Peat moss > Unclassified...
AACTAACTAGTATGGAAATTAATTAAATTTTAATTATTTAATATAGAATATTATTGATAATTTCATGATTTTTAAAGCCTATTATTTATTGACACGTGTCACTACCTACGTTAGGTTAAAAACCTAGCCTGGGTAGGTAGGTAGGCCATGTAATCAACCTAGGCAGTTAGCCTAAGAATTCGATAGGAGAATATTCGATCAACATACCATTATTGACCGCACACAACACCACCCATGAGGTTTGATCCCTTGACTGTTGGAATGGAAACAAACACCCTTACCATCAAGCCACCACACTTATTGTGATAATATATTACATTACATTTTATTTATCAAATACTTCATTTTAAACATTACAAAAACATGAAAAATTCATATTTTATTGAAATTTTGTTCAAATGAAATGATTACCTTTTTTAAAAATTCAATAATGTACATAATTACATTTATTTCCTTTTGAAAGTTTAAAATCATTTGAACAAAAAAAAAGTTGAATACCATTATTCAATAACATTTCAATGACCATTCTTTTGATAAAAATGTTTAATAAATGATTTTTTTGGTTAGTATAATAATACTACCTATGTTAAGCTACTTTCAATTATTATATGCATATTTTTCATTAATTTAAATTATTTCACCCTACATTATTTACGGCTATTTATGGCTATTTTCAATTATTTTTGGTTATTTTTGGCTATTTCACCCTAACCTATTTTTGGTTATTCTAAGTTATTTTTTATTATTTTAACTTATTTCAACTTCAGTTATCTTCAGCTATTGTAAGTTTTTTTTGTTATTCTATGTTATTTTTGGCTATTGTAGATTATTTCAATTTAGACTATTTGTAGTTATTATAAATTACTTTTGGTTATTTTAACTTATTTCACCTTAGGCTATTTTCAACTATTGTAAGTTTTTTTTTTCTATTCTATGTTATTTTTGGCTATTGTAAATTATTTCAATTTAAACTACTTGTAGCTATCATAAGTTACTTTTGACTATTGAAAGTTATTTCACCTTAAATTATTTTTGTTTATCATAAATTATTTCACCTTAAATTATTTTTGGCAATCCTAAGCAATTATAATATATGGCTATTGATTGTTCTTTTGTTAGTGTTATTGGTGGTTATTAATGGCTATTAGTACCTATTCTATTTGGGGCTATCAATGTTTTTTAGTGGTAATTATATTAATAGTTATTGGTGGTTATTTTATTAATGGCCATTAGTAGTTATCCTATTGGTGGCTATTATATTAATGGTTATTGGTGGCTATTATATTAATGGCTATTGGTGGCTATTCTATTATTGACTATTAGTGGTTATTCTATTATTGGCTATTAGTGGCTATTCTATTAGTGGCTATTGGTGACTATTCTATTAATGGTTATTCGTGATTAATCTATTAATGGCTATTGGTGGCTATTTTATTAATGACTTATTGGTGGTTATTCTATTAATAGCTATTGGTGACTATTTTATTAATGATTTATTGGTGGCTACTCTATTAATGGCTTATTGGTGGTTATTCTATTAATGGCTATTGGTGGCTATTCTATTAATGACTGTTGGTGGCTATTCTATTAATGACTGTTGGTGGTTATTTTTTAAATGGTTATTATGATTATTATATTATAAGTTATTATTGGTTATTATATGTTATATTACAACTATTGGTGATTATTATATTACAAATTATTGTTTGATATTCTATGTTATAATATCATAGGCTATTGGTAGTTATTATATTGTAGGGTATTTAAAATTATTTTTCATAGGTTATTATTTTCTATTCTAAGTTATTTTTACTTCAGGTCATTATATTTTGTTTTAGATTATTTTAAAGTTATTATGTTTAGGATAAAATAATTTATAATAACATAAAGTAGAATGACCTTGAATAATTTAAAGTATAATTTGAAATAACATATATTAATTTTAAATAAAATAACCTAAAGTATAACTTAAAGTTAGTTGAATAATTTAATCTACAATAATTTAAAGCTTATAATAAACTAGTTGAAATACTTTAAGGTAAAATAACATATAATAATTTAGGGTACAATAATTTATAATAACATAAAATATAAGTTAGAATAACTAAAGTAGCTTAAAATAATATAGGGTATATCATAAATTAACATAGATAAAATATTTTTAAAACATATAAATAAACCTATTTGCTTAAGTAAATTATAATAGTGAATTATGTTAACTAATAATGAAACATGATGTCTACATAGTGATACTATAGTGAAATAACTTTCACTAGGTGAAATCAGTAAAATGCAATGAAGTTATTTCACTTTTAAGGTCCCATAGTGATTTAAGCTAATAAATTACACCCCACTTTGGTAGTAGTGCAACTATCATTACTCTTCAAACTTGTTTAAGCACACTATCAACTCATGCTTGCAAAGGTGATTGTTGCGCTTATTGGCCACCATTGTTGGAAGTCATAGAAACCCAAACCATGGAACTTGATTCTCCATTGCCACCAACAATTACAGCAAGTTCATCACCCAATGCATCCTTTAATGTTTCATTGTTGCCTTATGGTTCCTTGTAAAACACATGTTGAAGAATACATTAAGTTATGAACTTGTTGTTTGAAATCGAAGGTAACAAAGATGGAGGTAACTATAGTTGTTTAGTGCACATGAGCATTTCTTCTTCTAGTTGGAAAAAATGGCATGCCATGATAATGGTAAGTTGTATATTGTTTCTTTCAATTTTTGCTTTTGTGTAAAATCTTTTTTTTTAGGGTATGAAGCTATTGATTGTTTTTGGATTTTTGTACTCAAGAGCAATTTGATCAACACTTTAACATTACCCAATTTGATTCCTTATGTCTATTGTGTTGAGAATGCTTTGTAGGTTGGAACTCAAAGAGCTTTGAAGTTTTGATTTAGGGTTTACAAACAAAACACAAGTTCATTTCTACATTAGTTTGTTTTGAAGGTGTACATATGTTGTGTGATAAACATGTGTAACCTTAAGAATGAAACAAAGTATCCTCCAAATTGTCCAATTGAGCCATTAGAAGGTGAGGTTTAAAGGATGTTGATGGATCTGAAGGTGAAGAAGAAAACAAAGTTCGTTCATAAAAGGGAATATCAGTGAGTTTGGCAATAAACAAATAGGTTTCAGCAAGCTAAAGTGCTTGTTGAAGAGCGGTCATGATTTGTAGAGGAAGAGAAGGTTTTGTTGGAGCATGTTGAAGCTACACATTTAGCATCTATGAATAGTTTTTTGAAATATGGTCCTGGATCCCTTGCAATTGCAACAAGGACCATAGATATGTTCATATTAGATTTCTTGAAAGGATATGATGTTGCAAAGCAACAAGCCATAATTGCAAAAAGTTGTGTCCCATGAGCTTCTAATTGATGTTATGCTTCCTTATTTGCAAGATGTCAAAAGATTGAAACATAGCCATCAATTGCTTGAAAATTTCAAGTTTGGATTGTCAATCATGTGACAAATCAATGATCTTCTATACTAGTAATGGCTAAAGATATAGTGTGCACCTTGCAACTTCTCAATCAGTAGTGAATAACAAGGAAGTAGCAAAAGTTTTGGGAGTGGATAGGAGAAACATCAAAAAAACATCTAAAAGACGACTTTTGCTAGACACATCAGGCTTTATTTTCTAAACAAACTACAAAAGGGCTAAAAGTCCAAATTCTTTGTTTGAACATTTTCGACAACTTGTGATCAATTGGTGGACTATTGAAACCATTATTTCTCTAGACCATAAAGACATTGTCAAGTTGAAGACCTCAATGACGTAGTTTGAAGAACACATAATGCACTACCTTCAGGTATCTCAAGTAATTTCTTTCTTAACATTGGTTGTGTTATGTTGTAGTTACTACTTTCATGAGGTTGGAGTTATTTTTGCAAAACTAGTTGTTTGCATATTTTAAGTAACAAAATGTATTTGAAAGCTTTGATCTTGGCCCCTTTAAGCTTTGACATGGTTGTTGATCAAAGTTAGTTTGGTTGTAATCAATTTAAGTTTAATCTAATTTCATAAGTTCAAGATAAATTATGCAAATGCTTACAAGTCCTTGAAGATCAAATAGTGCTTCACAAGGTTCACACATTGCTTTCTTAAACTTAAACTAATGGATGCAACTGCTTATTCAAAGATGTGTGGCAAAAAGTGTTTTATGAGAAGGTGATGTAACTAGTTTCATAAGCTTAGATTGTTTGATCGAATTGCTTTGTAATTTCTAAGGAGCAAAGTGCTTTGAGAAGGCGACAAAACTACTTGAATAACTTCACATTGCTTGATATAGTTGCTTTCTAATTTTTAAGGAGCAAATAGTGCTTTTAGAAAATGATAAGATTATTTGATAAGTTCAAACTACTTGATATCACTACTTGTTAGTTTTTGAAGAGAAGTAGTGCTTTGATAAGGTGATGAAACTACTTTAATAAGCTCAAAGTGCTTGCTATGGCTCCTACTTGGTGAATTATAAGGAGATAGTGCTTTGGGCAAGTGATACAATTTTTTTTTTAACCTTGAACTATTGAAGGTGGCTACTTGGTAATCTTTAAGGTGTAGGTGGTGCTTTGAGAAGTAATCATGAACTTGGACTCCTTGGTTTGGTAACTTTTAGCTTGTAGAACCTAGTGTTTCAAAAAAAGGTGATGGTGTTACCGACTCAACTCCATAAGCTTAATTAAACTACTTATATGGTTGCTTAGTAACTTCAAAACATAAGTGATTGCAATTATGTTGTCAGCCTTGCTAAGTAGTTCAAAGTATACCTATATTTACATGTTAGAATTTTTTTTCATATGCTTGACAACTGAATTGTTTAAAAAAGACCAAATTTCTTGCAGGTTTCTCCAAAGGACATGGTAAGTTGGTAATGTACTACTAGAAAATGTTGCAAATAAAGGTATTCTAGCAACTTCACCAATCAAAAATGGATGCTTTCAAAAGTGCCAAACAACATTTAACCTTTCATCTTTTCTTTTGTTTGTTCATTAATATTGTTAAAAAATTTGGGCAACTTAGAGTGTGATGGCTATCACCCAAAATTTTACTATATAATCATTAGTTCACTTGAACTTTCTTATTTTTCAATGTTGAATAGTCTAGTAGTTAGCTTAGAGTTATGTGTCTTGGAGTTTGTTGCAAAATCCTACTTTCATGACAAATGATTGTTACCCAAGATTGTTCATGCAAAATTGGTAACTTAGGTCCTAAAGAATGTTTGGATGGGGTCATAATTAGTATTTACCTATTGTTTGTGTTTTTGTGTTTGGCAGATGGAGGTCTTCACATCATTTAAACGAAAACATCAAGATGTTTTTATCATGTTAACAAAGTTCCAAACCTTGAAACCATGGTTTATGAAAAGGTTGAAAGAATGGAATACGTCCACATGTCGATACCATACAGAAATCAATGAACTCAGGTGTGGGCTAAACATTTTGTGAATAGAAAAACATGTCCATGATAGTTGTTGTGTTTATTCATGTGAAGGCATATGCAAACCATAAATGAATAGTGCAATTGGTGAATTTTCTTATTCTACACATACATGGACATACGATACGTTGACCTCATTATGGAGTTCATTATCGTGCTCCAAAAAATAGAATGACGAATTTCATAAAAGGGACTATATTATGTGCGATTACTATGTGTGGCATTAAGTTGTTGCAAGTTTGTCTTCAGGAGTTGTCAACAAATAGGAAGACCCAATGGTGTAGCATTGGGTATGAAGTCGTAGGTACAACTTCTGATGGTCGAGACAAAAAAGTCAGCAAGGTAATGTACAACAACAAAAAAAACCCCTTTAGTTGATATAATATCTCAAACTGTGTCTTTCAAAAAATATTGTGCATAATTTTATAGTCTGTTGGCAAGAGAAAGAATCTAAACACTATTTGAAACACATACCTAATGACATTGTTGTCTTGTGCATAGATTTTTTTGAAAATTATGCAATGAAGGTCCAAAATGAGATCCAGGATATGCATTGGTTTTCATTCAAGATAATAGTCCTTGTTCACATTACTTATTGGCAAAATCCTGATTATGACCAAGTCATGGACAAGAGCAAAATCCTTAAAGAGGTTCACTATTACATATCGAATGAAAAAGGTCATGATACCTTATTTGTCCAACATGCATTTTGATTACATGGGGAGTTTCTTAAGTCCAAGGGCTATTAGATGAAGCAACATGTTGTGTGGAATGATGGGTGTGCTAGTTAGTTTAAAAGTGCTAGGGCATGGTATTTTCTAGGAAAATATCATAACTACATTGTTATTGAACAACTTCTAGGAGGTTGTCAAATGAACTAGAACTACTTTGCCACATGGTATGGCAAGGGGGAAGTTATGGAGCATGCGCTTTACTTAAAAGAGAATTGTGGAAGGAAGAAATAAAACCACAAGGATTGAAGATCCAAAATGCATTTGAAGCAGTCCATTTCTTGGAATCAAAATCAAACAAGTTTCATGCAGTTCATGAAAATATCAAAAGAATAGTTAACAAGACCTTCTAGGAGATCAAGGTGGGTGATGTGGATAGGACAAGGGACTTCCATTGTGCAATTATTCTAGGGAATAGAAAAACTCACCAAGTACGATCAGTCACATGCCGAGATCCAACTAAGTTGGAGTATTGAAACATATATTGTTTCTAGGTTAAGTGTCAAGATTTACATCATCTATCCCATGTGAACAAGGACATGTTTCTTTTCTCTTTGATGTGTTTCATTCTGGAATGCATTCAAGTTTCCAAGTATGTTAATTATGCTAAAGTTGTTGAATGTAGGCAAGCCACATCAAGCCATGGCAATTGATATGGTTGAAGCCCACAAATGTAACTAAGGTGCAAGAGGCATTCCATGACTCTATTGATGAAATAGAGTTTGGTAGCGGGGGAGAAAAAATGGCTAAAGATGTTCAACTAGGAAGTAATGCAACTGTCAAATGTTAAACTTCAACATCTAAGGACTACTAGATTTTATTATGTGACAAGGGTCTACACATGATTTAAGATTGGTTAACAGATGGTTGGGGCCAAGAATGGCTCCCAAGTGATTGGGTTATCCGAGGTGTTTGGTACGAGAAATTAAGACCAAGAAGTAGGTCGTATTTTCTTCTAGAGGATTTCTCGCATGCTTTTGTGTACTCCCATTTGATAATTACTTCAAAGTTTAAGATGCTTCCTACTGCTCATAATGTTAGAGGTTCTAATACAGCATATGAATTGTCATAAAAGGTGATGGGTACTATCCAACAAGGGCTTGAAGCACATATGTTGGCTAACACATATGAAAAATAACTTATTCCCATACATTTTGTGCTAAATAAAGGTATTCTAATTTGGCTATTGAAGTAGTCCATTAGAAGTAGTCCCATGTGGCTAGTTTTATAATGTGGTAGCTCAATAGAGGCTAACCAATGTTATTAACTACAATGTAAATTATGTAGGTGTTATAATATGTGATTGCATTAATTTATTCAATGTTCCAACATTTTGTGTGTGTGTTATTTATGTGTTGATTGATTTGTATTTACAGCCCTTTGAAGGTTCTATATTAAACCCAAGACAAATTTTATAAAACTTAAACTTTATAATTTTGTAATGTTTCAAAATCTATTTGGTAGTACAATTTTTTTCAAAGAGGGGGAGATATTGAATTCTTATATCTAGAGGTTGCTCAAGTGAGTCAAGGATTACATTTGGCCTAGGGCAAGTTTTCTATTTCTAGCAATGAAGGTCCAATCTTGAGTTCTAAAGCTAACAATGGACTGCCTTTTGATGTTACATCTAATGACTTATATCAAGAGCAAAATGTAAGTTCAAAGCCCTTTTGAATGTACTAGAGCTTTAGAGGTGAAAGTTGGAATCAATAATGCTCACCTTGACAATAATAATCTTGTGATCACCTAGCACTTTTGTTTGTTGCATGGAAATGTATGTGGGAATGTTTGTATGGTGACAAGTTGGGTTTTCCTTATGTGTTCCATCTTATAGATTAACCTTGTTACCTATATAGATCTAAGCTTATACATTGCAAAAAATTATGGTCTTTGATGTGAATAGAAGCCAGGAAGATCTTGAAATGCATCTAGAAAAGTTGTGAGGTGGCCACTATTTGTCATATAGGTGCTTGGGATGAGTTGAAGTAGTTGGAAAGATGAGGATGATGTTATGGCAAACCTAAATTTTTTCTTTTCTAGGAATATATATCACTTGGAGCTATATCCCTAGTTAAAATTTACACCATTGTTCATACTATTGTTTTGCAACTTATAAATTAGATCACTATTAAAAATACAAAGCCCCTTATTTTCCAAAGTTTAATTAAAAAGAAGTAGGAGCTAGATGAATATTACAAAGCTCTAATAACTTGCTTAACAACCAAGATCTAGTAAATGTATTTTAGGAAAGTTGTTAGGACCATTTAGAAATTTCCAAATGAAGCAAATGCAAAAGTTCTATGATAACATATAAGTACCAAGCTTCATTGAAATATGGATTGTCTAAACAAATTGTACACATGATTAATAAACTAAACATGACTAAAAAATTAAACATGTGGATTGTTTGAACAAACTAATCATGTGACATAATGTTCTCAAGTTTATAAGCTTAAAATATGGTCAGAAGCTTCAGATTATACTATAGACCCTATATAATCAACCCAAATGAAAAATTATAGCTCTAAAAATCATCTCTAAAAACTCTAAAATTAATGTCAATTATGTTCCAGTGCAAAATTTTCAAGTTCCAAAGGTTATGGATTGATTGCATTCAAGACTTTCAAAAAGAAATCCAACTATATCATTAGCCTAAATCCTTGAAAAGCCATTGAATGTTGTAATACAACCTAAAGGGATTCCATATATAACTTAACAAAAATTCTTGTACAAGGTATACATAAGTTCAAGTACTTTGACAAAACATGTTTATAGTTCTCAACCATGAAATTAGGCCATGAGTAATTACAATAGAAAGCATGTTAGTCCTTTGACCTTGTGGTTGCCCCTTTCATGTTTAAGACCTCTTTCTTGTTTGAGACCTCCTTTGAATGGGTCTTTCTTCTAGTTGTGGTAGAGTGAACCTTTGGTGGTTTTGCAGGCTTAACAACTTGAGCATTATTACCCCCTATCCCCAAATCTTTTGCTCCAATTAACAATTGATTCAATAGTTCAAATGTAATTATGATAGTTTTTTTTTTGAGTTGTTATTTACCACATTGGGGAGCAAGGTTTTCAAGAGAGATGATATCACATCTTTTTTACTTTGATACTCCTTTGATGTGAGGAACTTAGTTGAACTTGTTACAACGCTATGTCCATTGCCTAAATCCTTTTTTTGCTTATTTAGTCTTTTCAACATATAGTGTTGTTGCTTTAGAACTCTTATTACATATTGGTGATGTTGGCTTAGAAGGCATGTCACCAACACCTACACAACAACATCGATCAAATATATTAGCTTTGAATTAAAACTTAATAAAAACATGTGAATGACTAACTTGATGTTCAAATCACGTGGACATGTTTGATGTATTACCAAATTATGGATTTCAATATAAAGATCAAAGAACTAAGATAAAGGAATATACTTGTTGCCTCCTCATGTATGATAACTTGTGTGAATTCCTGGAACTCACATCCTTCTTATTTGTCAGCTGGTGAGCTGAAAAGCATCATCCTTTTTGTTGTTAGCTTTTCAATACATTTTTTAGCTTTCCTTTTCAAGATAACAATAAAATTTGGACTATTTACCTCTTTTGCATCATGTTTTTTTATAAGTGCTTGGTAAAGTGATGACTTGAACTTTGTTGTGGATTTGGTATGGGAGGGACATGGTGATTTCTTTGGATTTAAACATGATGTTAAAGCAAATGACTTAATGTGTTGTTAATCCGAGGTTTCCAAGATATGTTAGGGGCAATAGAGTTAGTGGAACCATATTTAGTTTGCCTCACCTCTATTGGTTCACCTGTAACCACAAAAATAGTAAAACAAGTGCATTGTATGCACTAAAAGAAAAACATGTATTTTCGACTATTCTTTGCGACTAAACTTTAGTTGCAAAAGACATTTTGCAACTAAAATCCTTTTAGTCGCCTAAGACAAGTCGCATGTGATAAACTAGTCGCAAATGATAAAGAGTATTGTATGAAAGAAAAAGTCAACAAATACATTTCATCCTT
>Ga0116227_10017107_pt1 | contig 10208 bp, 9 predicted proteins | sample S1TSphgellanicum_FD_89693 | JGI IMG/M metagenome (GOLD analysis project Ga0116227, IMG submission 89693) | Host-associated microbial communities from peat moss isolated from Minnesota, USA - S1T2_Fb - Sphagnum magellanicum MG | ecosystem: Host-associated > Plants > Peat moss > Unclassified...
CGACCGGTTCCTCCACCACATGGTCCGATTCCTCGTCGGCACGTCGGTCGACGCCGCGCGCGGGCGACAGCAGCCCGACGTCATCGACCGGCTGCTGCGCGCGACCGACAACCACGAGACGTCACCCCCGGCCCCGGCGCACGCTCTGGTCCTCGAACGCGTGACCTACCCGGCCGCCCTCTATCTCGGCACCGCTTGATGCCTTCCGCTGCGCCCCGCTCCGCTCGTTCCCGCCCGTCGCGCGCGCGCGCCGCCGGCGCCACGGCCGCGATCGTCGTCGTCCTGACGCTGGCCGCCGCCCTCGAGGCATGCGGCGACGGCGGGACGGCAGCCGCTGACGCCGCCCCCCTCCGTGGCCCGGCAGCGACCGGCGACCTCGCGGTGCTCGCGACGCAGGACACCGGCGCGCACGAGGCGTCGGCCCAGCGAGCGGGGGGCCCGGTGGGCGCGCAGCTCGCGACGAGCGCCGCTGGCGCGCGGCTCGGACTGCGCCGCACGGTGATCACCGACGCCGTGGCGCGGATCGCGCCGTCGGTCGTCACGGTGCAGACGGAGATCGTCCAGCACGAGACCGACCCGCTGGGCGGGTTCTTTGGCGGCCAGGCACAGGATCGGACGACGCCGGGGCTGGGCTCGGGGTTCGTCGTGCGGTCCGATGGCGTCATTGTCACCAACGCGCATGTCGTCGCCGGCGCCTCGCGGGTCGAGGTCGCGCTGCGCGATGGCACGACGTATACCGCCAAGGTGCTCGGCGCCGACGAGATCAACGATCTCGCGGTCCTGCGCATCCCGGCGATCGGCCTGCCGGTGGCGCCACTGGGCAACTCGGACAGCCTGCTGATCGGCGAGTGGGCGATCGCGATCGGCAACCCATACGGGTTTTACCTCGGGAATCCCGAGCCGAGCGTCACCGCCGGCGTGATCAGCGCCGTCGGCCGCAACCTCGTCGGCCAGGCCGAGGGCAACGGCATGTACGTCGACATGATCCAGACCGACGCCGCGATCAACCCCGGGAACTCGGGTGGTCCGCTCGTCGACGCGCTTGGCGATGTGATCGGCGTGAACAGCTCGATCTTCACGCCGAGCGGCGGATCGATCGGTCTCGGATTCGCGATCCCGATCAACCGCGCCAAGCGGGTCGCCGAGGACCTGCTGGCGCACGGGAGCGTGCGCCGCCCGTGGATCGGCATCAAGCTGGAGCTGCCGCAGGGGGGCAACCCGCGCGACGCGCTCCGGTCGGGCGTCGTCGTGCGCACGGTCGTGCCCGGCTCGCCAGCGGCCCGGGCCGGCCTGCAGGCCGGCGATCAGATCGAGCGCGCCGGCGCACGCGCCCTGCACAATCCGTATGACTGGGAGGCGGTGCTGCTCGATCTGCGCGTCGGCCAGGCGATTCCGCTGATCGTGCGGCGCGACGGCCGCGATCAGACGACGACAGTCACGGTCGCCGATCTGCCGGAGGTCAGCGCACCGAAGGTCGAGGTGCTCAAGGCACTGGACCTCGTGACGATGACGCCGTCCATCCGCACGGAACGTGGCGTCCGAAGCACACATGGCGCGGTGATCTATCGCGTGACCGACCGTGTCGCCGACGATCTGGGGATCCAGGCCGGCGACGTCATCGTCCAGATCAACCGGACGCCCGTCGCCAGCGCGGATGAGGCCGCGCGGGCGTTAAATTACTATGGCGGCCGCGGACCGATTCGCATGTTCTTCGAGCGCAATGGCCAGGTCTTCTCGACCGACTTCAGCATTCAATAACCCCGGCATGACCAATCGGGACCAATACAGCTCTCCACTGGCGGAGCGGTACGCATCGCGGGAGATGCTGGCCCTCTGGTCCCCGCAGACGCGCCACGTCACCTGGCGGCGCATCTGGCTCGCGCTGGCCGAGGCGGAATTCGAGCTCGGGGCCGACATCCCGGGCGCGGCGCTGGCCGAGATGCGCGCCCACCTCGAGGACATCGACTTCGCGCGCGCGGCCGAGCACGAACGCGCCTTCCGCCACGATGTCATGGCCCACGTCCACACCTACGCGGAGGCGGCGCCGGCCGCGCGGAAGGTGATCCACCTCGGGGCGACCAGCGCCGACATCACCGACAACGCCGATCTGATCATCATCCGCGAGGCGCTCGCGCTCCTCCGCCGGCGCGTCGTCGCCGTCCTCCGTCGGCTCGGGACCTTCGCCCGCGCGTGGCGCGACGAGCCGACGCTCGGCTACACCCATCTCCAGCCGGCGCAGCTGACGACCGTCGGCAAGCGCGCGACGCTCTGGATGCAGGACCTGGTCCTCGACGTCCATGATCTCGATGCCGGCATCGCGACGCTCCCGTTTCGCGGCATCAAGGGCACGACCGGCACGCAGGGGAGCTTCCTCGCGCTCTTCGATGGCGATCACGACAAGGTCCGCGAGCTCGATCGCCGCGTCACGCGAGCGCTCGGCTTCACCCGGTCGCTCGCGGTGACCGGCCAGACGTATACGCGCAAGCTCGACGCCCGCGTGCTCGGCATCGTCGCGGGGATCGCCGCCAGCGCGTCCAAGTTCAGCGGCGACGTGCGGATGCTGCAGTCGTTCGGCGAAATCGAGGAGCCGTTCGAGCGCGACCAGATCGGGTCATCGGCGATGGCCTACAAGCGAAACCCGATGCGCTCGGAGCGCATCGCCTCGCTGGCGCGGTTCGTGCTCTCGCTCGAGCCGAACGCCAATCAGACGCACAGCGTGCAATTCTTCGAGCGCACGCTCGACGACAGCGCCAATCGCCGCCTCGCGATCCCCGAGGCGTTCCTCGCGACCGACGCGATCCTGATCCTCATGGAGAACGTCGCCCGCGGCCTCGTCGTCCACCCGGCCCGGATCAATCGCCGGATCGCCGACGAGCTGCCGTTCATGGCGACCGAGGAGCTGCTGATTGCGGCGGTCCGCGCCGGCGGCGACCGCCAGGCCGTCCACGAGATGATCCGCGTGCACAGCCAGGAGACCTCGCGCGCCATGCGCGATGGCGCGACCGGCAACGACCTGTTCGAGCGTCTGGCGGCCGACCCGGCGTGGACGCTGAAACTCGACGCGATGCGGCTCGTCAGCGATCCGCGCCGATTCGTCGGCCGCGCGGCGGAGCAGGTCGATGAGTTCCTCGCCGCGGCAGTGGCGCCGGTGCTCGACGATGTCGACGTCGAGCCGGCCGACGTCGAGGCGCTCCGCGTATGATCGCCGGATGACGAGCGCCCTGCGCGACAGCGCGCTGCCGCTGGCGATGGTGCGCCGCGGCAAGGTGCGGGATGTGTACGCCGTCGACGACGACCGACTGCTGCTCGTCGCGACCGATCGCGTCAGCGCGTTCGACGTCGTGATGGCCGAGCCGATCCCGCACAAGGGCGCGGTGCTCACGCAGCTGACTGCCTGGTGGCTGCGGCAGTTCGATGGCCTGGTGTCGCACCACATGCTGGCCGCCGATGCCGCGTCGATCATTGCCGCCGTCCCGACGCTCGCCCCCTACGCGGGATTGCTGGCCGGGCGAGCGATGCTCGTGCGGGCGACGACGCCGTTCCCGGTCGAGTGCGTCGTGCGCGGCTATCTCGTCGGCTCGGCGTGGAAGGAGTACGAGGCGCATGGCACGCTCGCCGGCGACCGGCTGCCGACCGGCCTGGTCGAGAGCGCCGCGCTGGCGCCGCCGCTCTTCAGTCCGGCCCGCAAGGCCGAGACCGGGCACGACGAGAACATCACGCCAGCGGCGGTCGTCGGCATGGTCGGCGCGGCGACGGCGGCCGAGCTCGAGCGACTGTCGCGGGAGATCTACGGCCGTGGCGCGGCGATCGCCGCGGCGCGGGGAATCATCGTCGCCGACACCAAGTTCGAGTTCGGCTCGCGCGATGGCCGGATCGTGCTGATCGACGAGGTCCTGACGCCCGACAGCTCGCGATTCTGGCCCGCGGAGACGTACGCGCCGGGTCGGTCGCAGCCAAGCTTCGACAAGCAGCCGCTACGCGACTACCTCGAGCGGTCGGGCGTGGCCGGCGAGACGCCGCCGCCGCCACTGCCCGCCGACGTGATCGCCGCCACGTCGGCCCGCTATCTCGATGCGTACCGGCGCATCACCGGCGAACCGCTCGCGGATCCGACGTGAACTTTGCCCGCGAGGGGTACGTCTTCATGGCGCTGGCGGGCGTCGTCGCGGTCGCGGCGTTTGCCACCGCGTGGGCGCTCAGATCCTACCCGTTCTTTCTGGTGGCCGTGCTCGTCGCGCTGGTCGCCCTCTGGGTCGCCTACTTCTTTCGCGACCCGGAGCGAACCGGCGAGCGAGGCGACCGGATCGTCGTCTGCCCGGCGGACGGGAAGCTGATCATGATCACCGACGTCGACGAACCGGCCTTCGTGCACGGCCGCGCCACGCGCGTGTCGATCTTCATGAACGTGTTCGATGTCCATGTGAATCGCTACCCCGTGAGCGGCCGCGTCGAGTACCGCCACTACAACCCGGGCAAGTTCCTCAACGCGGCGGCCGAGAAGTCGAGCCTCGAGAACGAGCAGTCGACGATCGGGATCGCCTCGGGCCCGTATCGGCTGGTCGTCCGGCAGATTGCCGGGCTGATCGCGCGCCGGATCGTCACCTATCCCGCCGTCGGCGACAGCGTGCATCAGGGCGACCGGCTCGGCATCATCCGATTCGGCTCGCGCGTCGACGTCTTTCTGCCACCGGGCAGCGTCCTGCGGGCGAAGCTCGGCGACCGCACCGTCGCCGGCACGACCGTCCTCGCCGAGCTCCCGGCGAGTGGCGCGCCGTGATCCGCCCCGTCCACCCGGTCTCGTGAAGCCACCGTCCGTGCGGGGGAGGTTGCGGCGGGCCGACATGCGCCGCGCGGCGCCAGCGCTGCCCAACGGGTTTACGCTCGGGAGCCTCTTCTTCGGCATCTTCGCGATCGTCGATGCGTCGCGCGGCGACTATTCGCGCGCCGTCCTCTGGATCGTCTTCGCCGGCATCTGCGACGGCTTCGACGGACGGGTGGCTCGCGCGACCGGCACCAGCAGCCGCTTCGGCGAGGAGCTCGACTCGCTCGTCGACGCGATCTCGTTCGGGCTCGCGCCCGCGATGATCATCTACTTCTCGGTGCTCGAGAAGCAGGGCGGCGCCATCTGGCTGCTCGTCTTCCTGTTCGCCGCCTGCGCCGTCATCCGGCTGGCCCGCTTCAACGTCGTCCAGGCCGGGACGACGAAGACCCAGTTCATCGGCCTGCCAAGTCCCGCGGCCGGCGGCACGCTGGCGACCTACTTCTGGTTCAGCCAGACGAAGCTGTACGACGAGCACCTCTTCGGCATGCCGTGGGACGAGATGGTGAAGTACGTCATGGGCGGACTGGCGATCCTGATGATCACGCAGGTGCCATACCCGGCGATGCCCAAGGTCGGTATCCGCACGTGGCGCGGGCTCGGCGCGCTGGTGCTCGTCCTCGGCTGCCTCGCCGGGATCGTGCACTACGGCCGCGAGTTCTTCTTCCCGGCCGGCATGGCCTACGTCCTCTACGGACTCGCCAAGGCCCTCGTCCTCGGGTTCGTGGATCGACTGCCGACGGGCACCGATCTCCACGCAGGGCGGGATGAGGCGGACGATCAGTATGGTCGCCGCCGCGAGCGGCGCCGGCGCACCACGCTGCCGACCCCGGCGGTCGCGCCGGTGGTCGCGACGGCGCTCGACCACGATGAGGAGCTATGACACGTTTCCGGGTGTCGGTGGAGATCAGACCGCGGGACGGCATTCTCGATCCACAGGGGCGGGCGGTCGCCGACGCGCTGCGGACACTGGGGTTCGCCGCCGTGCACGACGTGCATGTCGGACGGTTCGTCGTGCTCGAGGCCGACGCCGCGTCGCCCGACGCCGCCAGCGCCGACGTCGAGCGGATGTGCCAGCGGCTGCTCGCCAACCCGGTCGTCGAGGACTACCGCATCACTGCGGTGGTCCCGCAGGTGGCGTCGGCATGAAGTTCGGCATCGTCGTCTTTCCCGGTTCGAATTGCGACACCGACGCCTACCACGCCGTGGTCGACGGACTCGGCGAGCCGGCCGTCTACCTCTGGCACAAGTCGCACGACCTCGAGGAGGTCGACGTCGTCGTGCTGCCGGGCGGCTTCGCCTACGGCGACTATCTGCGGGCCGGCGCGATCGCACGATTCAGTCCGATCATGCAGGAGGTCGCCGAGCATGCGCAGCGCGGCGGCCCGGTGCTCGCGATCTGCAACGGGTTCCAGGTCGCGTGCGAGGCCGGACTCCTCCCTGGCGCGCTGGCCCGCAACGTCGGCCTCCAGTTCATCTCCGACACCGTGCGCGTGCGGGTCGAGACGACCGAGACGATCTTCACCGCCGCGTACGGGCGCGGCCAGGTGCTCGCCATCCCGATCGCCCATGGCGAGGGACGCTACTACGCCGACGCCGAGACGCTCGACCGCCTCGACGGCGAAGGCCAGGTGGTCTTCCGGTACCACGGCGACAACCCGAACGGCTCGGCACGCGACATCGCCGGGATCGTCAACGCCGGCGGCAACGTGCTCGGACTGATGCCCCACCCCGAGCGGGCGTGCGACGCCCGCGTCGGATCGGTCGATGGCCTCGCGCTCTTCTCCTCCCTCCTGTCCCGGGTGGCTGCCACATGACCCAGCTCGTCAGGACCCCCATCCGCCGACTGCTCGGCAGCGCATCGCTCGCCGGTCTGGCGCTCGCCGGTCTGGCGCTCGCCGCGCCCGCCCTCGTCGCGGCGCAGGGGGCGGCCGCCGCGCCCACCCCGACCAACGGTCCGGTGACGATCGAGTCCGGGATGTCGCGGGACCAGGTGATCGCGCGCCTCGGCACACCGATCGCGGAGCGGCACGATGGCGCGATGACGTACCTGCGTTTTGACAACGACTGCGGTCGGGCCTGCGGCGGCGACGATCTGGTCACGCTGGACGGCGACGCCGTCGTCGATGCGGTCTTCCGGACGGGCCGGCGGGCCTACGCCGGGTCCCGGGCGCCGACGACACTGTCGTCGGTCGTGGCATCGCAACGACCGACGCCGGATCCGATCCGGCCCGCGTCGGCGGCGGACAGTGCGCACCGCGGCGGCATCGTCTTCATGGGACCGAGACCGCCGGCCGCGCCGCCGCGCTACGTCGTCGTGAAGCCGAAGGCCGATTCGTCGACGAAGAACGACACGAGCGGTGGCCGGCCGAACACCGGACACACGCCGAGGTGACCGTGACCGGTCGACCCGTCCTGCCCAGGCCCGGCGATCCGGCGATCACCCCGGCGCTGGTGGCCGAGCACGGGCTGACGGCCGGCGAATTCGACCGCATCGTCGCCATGCTCGGGCGGACGCCGACGTTCACCGAGCTCGGGATCGTGAGCGCGCTCTGGAGCGAGCACTGCTCGTACAAGCACACCAGGCCACTCCTGCGGACGCTGCCGACGACGGCGCCCTACGTCCTCCAGGGCCCTGGTGAGAACGCCGGCGTGATCGCCGTCGGCGACGGGCTGGCGGTGGCGTTCAAGATCGAGTCGCACAACCATCCGTCGGCCGTCGAGCCCTATCAGGGTGCGGCGACCGGCGTCGGCGGGATCCTGCGCGACGTCTTCACGATGGGCGCGCGCCCGATTGCGATGCTCAACTCCCTGCGGTTCGGGCGGATCGACGGGAGCCCGGAGACGGCCCGCGTCCGCTATCTCCTCGCCGGCGTCGTCCGCGGCGTCGGCGACTACGGCAACTGCGTCGGCATCCCGACGGTCGCGGGCGAAGTGATCTTCGATCCATCGTACGAGGGCAACCCGCTCGTCAACGCGATGTGTGTCGGCGTGATGCGGGAGGAGGAGCTGATCCGCGCGGTCGCTGAAGGGGTCGGCAACCCGATCATTGCCGTCGGCGCGCTGACGGGGCGCGACGGGATCCACGGCGCCTCGTTCGCCTCCGAGGACCTGTCGGCATCGAGCGAGGCGAAGCGGCCGCGCGTCCAGGTCGGCGATCCGTTCACCGAGAAGCTGCTGCTCGAGGCGAGCCTCGAGCTGATTCGCAGCGGCCACATCGTGGCGATCCAGGACATGGGGGCGGCGGGCCTCACGTCCTCGTCGGCCGAGATGGCTGCCCGCGGCGACGTCGGGGTGACGATCGATGTCAGCAAGGTGCCGGTGCGCGAGCGCGGCATGTCGCCGTACGAGATCCTGCTCAGCGAGTCCCAGGAGCGGATGCTCGTCGTCGCCCATCGCGGGCGCGAGGAGGCCGTGCGCGCGATCCTCGCCAAGTGGGATCTCGCGGCCGCCGTCATCGGCGAGGTGATCGCCGAGCCGGTGTATCGCGTGACGGAGGGCGACCGCGTCGTCGCCGAGTTCCCGGGGTCGGAGCTCGTGACGGCCTGTCCGGTGTACCAGCCGGCGGCCGCCGAGAGCGAGACGGTGCGGGCACTCCGGGCGCGCGATGTCGGCGCGATTCCGGAGCGGCCCGAGGAGGCCGACGCGGCCTGGACCCTGCGTCGCCTGCTCGCCTCGCCGACGATCGCCAGCAAGCGGTGGATCACCCGGCAGTACGACTCGACGGTGCGCGCGAGCACGGTGCTCGGGCCGGGCGGCGGGGACGCGGCGGTCGTGCGGCTCCGCGGCACGAATCGCGCGCTGGCGCTCAAGACCGACGGCAATGGGCGCTACGTCTATCTCGACCCGCGCGTCGGCGGACGGATCGCCGTCGCCGAGGCCGCCCGCAACGTCGCGTGCGTCGGCGGACGGCCGATGGCGATCACCAACTGTCTCAATTTCGGCAACCCGACCCGGCCCGAGGTCTACTATCAGCTCCGCGAGGCGATCGCCGGGATCGGCGAGGCGTGCCGCGTCCTCGGGACACCGGTGACCGGCGGCAACGTCTCGCTGTACAACGAGAATCCCGGGGGCGCGATCCACCCCACGCCGGTGATCGGCATGGTCGGGCTGCTCGACTCGCTCGACCAGGCGACCGGCAGTGCGTTTACCGAGCCCGGGGACGCGATCGTCCTGCTCGGCGAGCCGACGGACGAACTCGGGGGCAGCGAGTACCTGCAGTGGATCCACGGGACCCTCGCCGGCGCCCCACCGGCGTGCGACCTGCTCGCCGAGCGGGCGCTGATCGACGCCCTGCTGACGGCGATCGCCCGCGACGGCGTGCGGTCGGCCCATGATGTCAGCGACGGCGGCCTCGCGGTCGCGCTCGCCGAATGCTGCATCGGCGACCGCCTCGCGCCGACCGGCGCCGAGATCGACCTCAGTGCGTGGGCACACCTCAGCCGACGGGCGCTACTTTTCGGGGAGGGCCAGGGACGGATCGTCGTCTCGACGCCCGATCCGGCGGTCCTGCTCGCCGTCGCGGCGGCGCACGGGGTGCCGGCGCGGTCGATCGGCACGGTGCGCCGGGCCGCGGATCGCTTCACGATCCGGACCGGTACCCAGGTCCTGGTCTCGGACGTCGCGGCGCTCGCGGACGCGTTTCACCACGCGATCCCGGCGATCATGTCGGGCTCCGTGGCGGCGGTGGCCGCTGCTGAGGAACCTCTTACCACGGTATAGCGTCATGTGCGGGATTTTTGGCGTCCAGGGACATGCCCAGGCCGCGGCGGTGACCCATCTCGGGCTCTACTCGCTACAGCACCGCGGACAGGAGTCGGCGGGGATCGTCAGCGTCGATCCCGAGCGGCGCGCCCACAGCCTGCGGGCGCTGGGGCTCGTCTCGGATGCCTTCCCGCCGGAGCGCGTCGAGCATGATCTGCCGGGCTCGGTGGCGATCGGCCATACGCGCTACAGCACCGCGGGCTCGACGTCGATCGAGAACACGCAGCCGCTGCTGATCCGGTTCCGCGGCGACCCGATCGGGCTCGCCCACAACGGCAATCTGGTCAACGCGACCGAGCTCCGAATGGAGCTCGAGGACCATGGCTCGATCTTCAGCTCGACCAACGACTCCGAGGTGCTCCTCCATCGGCTCGCCGCCTCGACCGCCGAGCGGCCCGAGGACAAGCTGGCCGAGGCGCTGCAGGGCGTCGAAGGGGCGTACTGCATCCTCGTACTCATCGGCGACACGCTGCTGGCGGCGCGTGACCCGCGTGGCTGGCGCCCGCTGGTCGTCGGGCGGCTCGACGGCGCGAGCGTCTGCACGTCCGAGACGTGCCCCCTCGACATCGTCGGCGCGACCTACGAGCGCGAGGTCGAGCCGGGGGAGATCATCGCCATCGGACCC
>Ga0116227_10017108_pt1 | contig 10208 bp, 6 predicted proteins | sample S1TSphgellanicum_FD_89693 | JGI IMG/M metagenome (GOLD analysis project Ga0116227, IMG submission 89693) | Host-associated microbial communities from peat moss isolated from Minnesota, USA - S1T2_Fb - Sphagnum magellanicum MG | ecosystem: Host-associated > Plants > Peat moss > Unclassified...
CAAGAGCGACGAGATTATCCTCTCGACCAAGGTGGGCCGCCTGCTGGTGCCCGGCGAGGGTGGGGGCGAGCGCCACGGCTTCCACTCGCCGATGCCCTTCGATCCGATCTATGATTACAGCTATGATGGCGTCATCCGGTCGTTCGAGGCCAGCCTGCACCGGCTCGGGCTGGGCCGGATCGACATCCTCTACATGCATGATCTTGGTCGCGTGACGCATGGCGATGCCCATGACCATCATCGCGCTCAGGCGATCGGCGGCCTGCGCGCGATGACCGAACTGCGCGATCAGGGGGGCCGTCTCCGCCATCGGCCTGGGCGTCAATGAGGTGGAGATCTGCGCGGATTGTATCGAGCATGCCGATCTCGATCTGCTGATGATCGCGGGCCGCTACACCTTGCTTAACCGGGACAGCGACGCCTTCCTCGAAACCTGCCGCGCGCGCGGGATCGGTATTGTGGGAGCCGGCGTGTTCAACTCGGGCATTCTGGCCACGGGCGCGCGCAACGGCGCGGCCCATTACGATTACGGCCCGGCGCCCGAACCCATTCTGCGCCATGTCGAGGCGATCGAGCAGCTTTGCGCGCGCCACGCCGTACCACTCGCCGCCGCAGCCCTGCAATGGGTCGCCCGGCATCCCGCGGTCACGCAGGTGGTGCTGGGCACCGGCAAGCCGGCCCGGATCGGCCAGAGCGCCGAGCTGGTCAGACAGGCCATCCCCCCCGCCTTCTGGGCGGAACTGGACAGGCTGGAACAGGCCGTGCCCGGCTGCTGAGGCGCCCAAAAAACAACAGAAAACGGAGATGGGATGATGATGATCGGCGAAAGCACTCCGGCGGGCTCCGGAATGGCGGGTGGCGGTTTTATCACCCCGTCCTATCGCTGGGGTTTCGCGCTGATCGTCAGCCTGTTCTTCCTCTGGGCGCTGGCCAACAATCTCAACGACGTCCTGATCCGCCAGTTCCAGAAATCGCTCGGGCTCGACCGGGCGCAGGCGGGCTTTATCCAGTTCGTTTTCTACATCGGCTATTTTCTGGTCGCCCTGCCCGCCGGGCTGCTGATGCGCCGCTTCGGCTATCGCGCGGGCGTGTTGACCGGCCTGCTGCTCTATGCGGCGGGAGCGGCGCTGTTCTATCCGGCCTCGCTGATGCTCAGCTTCGGAGCATTTCTCTTCGCGCTGTTCCTGATCGCGGCGGGCGCCGCCTGTCTTGAAACCACCGCGAATGTTTACACCGCCGAGTTCGGCTCACCGGCCACCACCGTGCAAAGGCTCAATCTGGCTCAGGCCTTCAACGGGCTGGGCGCCAGCATCGCGCCCGCTCTGGGCGGCCTGCTGATCTTTTCCGGGGTCGAGCATTCGGCCTCGGCCCTTTCGGCGATGACGCCCGACCAGCTCACCGCCTATCGCGCCGCCGAGGCCAGCACCGTGCAACTGCCCTATGTCTTGCTGGCCGTGGCCGCGCTGGCGGTGGCCGGAGCCGTGGCGATCGCCCGCCTGCCCGGCATGCGCGAGGCCGAGGAGACGCCGCTGCGCGTACAACTGGCGGAACTGGCACGCAGCCGCTCTCTGCTGGGCGCGGTCATGGCGCAATTCTTCTATGTCGGCGCTCAGGTTGGAATCTGGAGCTATTTCATCGACTTCGTGAAGGATGTGACGCCCTGGGTCTCCGAGCGGCATGGCGCATTCCTGCTCTCGGCCAGCCTCCTGCTCTTCATGATCGGGCGCTTCACCGGCACCGCGCTGATGGCGCGCATTTCGCCGCCACGGCTGCTGGGCATCTATGCCGTGGTCAACATCGCTTTGTGCGCCGTGGCTGCCAGCGCGCCGGGCTGGGTCGCGGTGGCGGCGCTGGTGACGACCAGCTTTTTCATGTCGATCATGTTTCCGACCATTTTCGGTCTGGGTGTCGGCTCGCTGGGCGCGGCGCGCCCGCTCGGCTCATCCTTCATCATTATGGCGATCATCGGCGGAGCCTTCTTCCCGCCCTTGATGGGGATGATCGCCATGCACGGCGGTGGCATCCCTTCGGCGCTGCTCCTGCCGCTGGTCAGCTTTGCGATCATTGCCGCTTATGCCTTCAGGCTCCCGCGCGGCGATCAGGCATAACAAAGCCCGCGAGTGCCGGTTTGAAACCAGCACCCGCAGGCCGGGCGTTTTCGTCAGTTGGCAGCCTTGATCCAGTCATGCATCGCCATCCAGCGGGCGAACTCATCGAACCAGCCTGTGCTCGTCGTGGTCTTGGGATACATGCCGAAGCCATGCCCGCCCTGCTCGAAGAAATGGAACTCGACAGGCCGCTTTGCCGCGCGCCAACTGTCGATCAGCCCATAGCCGCCATGGCCGAACAGCGGGTCATCCGCCGCCAGCGCGACAAACAGCGGCGGGGCATCGGCCGGAGCGGTGACCGGGGCCATCGGGCCATAGATCGTGCCGATGAAGGCGGGTTTCGCATCCTGCCCGTCAAGCGTGGTGGCAAGGGTCAGCATCGCCCCCGCCGAAAAGCCCACCATGCCGACGCGCGCGGGATCGACATGCCATTCGCCCGCCCGCTTGCGCACGAGGGCGAAGGCAGCGCGCGCATCGGCGATCTGCGGCCCGAAATTCATGCGCGTCGGAGGGGTGGCCGGCGGCGTCGCGCCGCCCGAGAAGCGCGTGCGCTCGATCTGCTGATAGGCCGCGATATCGGCGGGAGTCCGGTTCAAGCGGTATTTCAGCACGAAAGCCGCAACCCCGCGCGCCGCAAGCGCCTTGGCAACATCCCAGCCCTCATTCTGCATCGACAGGGTGGTGAAGCCGCCACCGGGCGCGACGATCACCGCCGTGCCGGTCGCCTTGGCGGGATCGGGCAGAAAGGGCGTGAGCGTCGCCACGGTGACATTGCGGGCGAACTGGCTGCCATACTGGCTATGCCATGCCTCATGCGCCTTGGCGCCCGGCAGCGCTCCGGTGCCAAGTTCGATGGCGTCGGGCTGGGCTGGCGTTGCGATCTGCGCCATCTGGTCGTTCTGCGCCTGTGCCGGCGACGCCAGAGCGATCGCCACGGCCATCGCGGCAATCGGCAGGCGCCGGAACTGGGCGCACATGGTGTTCGACAGGGTGGTCATTGAAACATCTCCCGCTCTCTCTGTTACAGGCAAGGCTCCGCCCCCCTGCTATGGTGTCTGGAAGGTCCAGCGCCCGGCATCGCTGGCCGGGTCGAACCGGGCGAGCACGGGCGTGCTGGCGCCAGCGGCGACAAGCGCCACCTCGCCGCCCGATGTCGGCTGCAGGCGAGGCGTGATGCGGTAGCTACCATCGGTCAGCTGATCGATCCGCCAGAGCTGCCCGGCCGTGCCGGAGAAAGCAGCATCGGCAACCAGCTTGCCATCGGCCGTCGCCGCTAGCGCCCGCGTGGTGCCCGCGATCAGGATCTTGTAATAAGGCGCGCCCATATAGCCCCCGGCAACCGGCTCGACCGACCATTGCTGGTGGGGCTTGATCATGTAATCGCCCAGATCGACGGCCAGCGGCCCCTGCGGCCAGGCCGCCGAATCCTGCTCCAGCGTCAGATTGGCGATGGGGCCGACCGGCGTGGTCGGCGGGCCAAAGAAACCGCGCTGCCGCTCGAAGTTGATGCGCACGAAATCGACATCCAGCTCCAGCGCGCCGCCGCTGCGTTCCGACTGGATCTCATAGGTGCCCGCCGGGATGTTCGCGCCTGCCGCTGGCCAGCCATCGCGCCACAGCAAAGGCTGGATGCCCAGCACGCTGCGCCCGCTGCGGTCCATGTCCGCCTCGTAATGCATCGAGAATTTCTCCATGCCGCCACCCAGATCGATGAGGCCGAAATGGCCGGGGCCATACACCCTGCCACGCCCCGCCACGACCAGCTTGCCGCCCCCTTTCAGCAGCGGAATGCCCATGTTGTCGACATAGAGACCGGTCGGGCTGCGCGAGCGCCCGACCCGGATGTTGTAGGAAGAGTTCGGCCCATCGCAGCAGGTGCCATGCGTGCCGAGCAGATAATACCATCCGTCGCGATACATCAGCGCCGTCGCCTCCATATCGATGGCGATGTCGACGGGCTGATTGCCGGCCATGCGCTGGCCGGTGGCGGGGTCGAGCTCGATTATGCGGATCGAGCCAAAATAGGTGCCATAGCTGAGCCACAGATGCCCATCGGCCATGAGAAAGGCCGGATCGATGGCGTCATGATTTTCGACACCATCGCTGGAGGCGACGACACCCACATCATGATAGCCGAAATCGGGCGATTTGGGGTCCAGTGTCCTGGTCCACATGATCTTGACCTGGCTGGCGTGCCCGCCGCTCATGCCGCCGCCACCCACGGCATAGGCCACGTAATAGCGCTCGCCGATCTTGATGACATCGGGCGCGACGCCGCCGCCGGGGCGCTCGCCCCCCGCGTGCCAGGTCCAGCCATCCTCGGACACGAGGCCGCCGCGCCCGGTGCCGAAGGTATAATACTTGCCGTCGGACAGGGTCATCGTCGAGGGATCGTGGATATAGGGTTCGCCCGCCAGTTGCTGCGCATGGGCAACACCGGAACAGGCGGCCATCAAAACCAGGCAGGAGGCGGCGGCAGTGAGAATGTTCATGGGAAGCTCTTCCCTGCTTGTCGAATGGAGACGTGCCTTGGGTTCAGCGGGTGCTGGTCGTGATGTCGGTGATCGCGCGGCCCTTTTCATCGACAAAGCGCACGCAGAAATCGCTCAGACCCGGACCATTGATGACCGCACCGCGCAGGATGTTGCGCCCCTTGTGCAGGGTGATCGACGCGGAGACGACATCGTCCATCACCATGCGGCGGTCGCCGAAGAGCGTGGCGGTTTCCTGCCCGTTGAGCCACCACATCGAAGCGGAGTTCGAACCCACGGCCAGGCGCACGCCCTGCATCTCACGCGGGCTGTTGACCACCGTGACGGCCCAGAAGATGACGCCATAGGTGGGCTTGCCCAGACCCGAGGCGAAGTTGAACAGTTTCACATCGAAGAGCGAGCTGTCCAGCGCGTGCCAAGCCAGCGGCTTGCCCGCCACACTCACCTTTTGCCCATCGCGCGGTAGGGTGGTGAAAGAGCCGGTGAAGGGGGGCGTGCCGAAAGCCTGCCGCACATAGCTGCCGGTGAAAACGGTGTTCGTGCGGTTGGGCTTCTCGACCGGTTCCAGCAGCAGCCAGCGCTGAAGGAAACCATCGGCATCGGTGGCTTTGGGCTGAGCGGATGCGGGGGCGAAGAACGGCGCGAGCGTGGGCGCTTTGGCGGCCGGAGCGTCGGCCCCCTGCGCGATAGGCGCCATCATGGCCGAGGCCATGATCAGCAATTTCGGGACCCCGTGAGACAGGATCGCGTGAAGTCGGGTCACAAGGTTTCTCCTGAATGGGTCATCTAAGGAAGGGCGATCCCGGTCACGCCTGCCGCGTCAACGCGGGATCGGCGCGCCATGGGTGATGGTGAAGCCGGTTTCCACCGTGGGCAGGCCCTGCCCCGGCTGCCCGCCGCCGAGGCTCAGCATATAGGCGCCGGGCATGACGCTGCGTTCGCCCTCCGGGTTTACCGCGCTGAGATCTCGCGGCGAAAGATCGAAGCTGACTTGCCGTGCCTCGCCCGGCTTGAGCGCCACGCGCTGGAAGCCGCGCAGGGCGATGTTGGGTACGCCGGGCGCCTGAGGGAAACGCAGATAGATCTGTGCCACCTCATCGCCCGCCCGCGTGCCGGTGTTGCGCAGTTGCGCGGTGACATGCACGCCCTTGGCCGCATCGCCCTCCACCGGAGTGACGGTGAGGCCGTCATAGGCAAAGCTGGTGTAGCTGAGCCCGAAACCAAAGGGATAGACCGGCTTGCCGGTGAAATAACGATAGGTGCGCCCGTTCATCGCATAATCTTCGAAAGCGGGAAGATCGGCCAGCGTGTGATAGAAAGTCAGCGGCAGGCGCCCCGCCGGATTGGCCTCACCAGAGAGCACCTGTGCCACGGCCAGACCGCCATGCTGGCCGGGATACCAGGCCTCCATGATGGCGTTGGCGTTGTCCTTTGCCCAGCTCAGATCGATGGCGCTGCCGTTCATGGCGACCACCACCAGCGGCTTGCCCAGCGCCTTGGCGCTTTCGAGCAAGGCGCGCTGATCGGCGGGCAAATCAAGCGAGGTCTTGTCGCCGCCCGCAAAGCCCTCGACCTTGACCGGCATCTCCTCGCCCTCAAGATCCGAGGTGAGGCCGACGGCCGCCACCACCACATCGGCGCCGGCCACCGCCTTGCGCAGATCGGCCTGTTCATCACGCGAGACGCGCTTCCAGAACAGGGCCGCTTCAGCCGGGTTGCCTCCTTCCACCTCGAAATGCAGCGGATAGCGCTGCCCCTTCTTCAGCGCGACATCGACCAGCTTGAGCGGTTCGCCCCAATTGCTGGCGTGCTCGGCCGCGATGGCAGGCTTGCCATCCACATCGATGGCGCCCTTCACGCCGGTGACACCCATGCGGTAGAAGCCGGTTTCGGGGGCTACGAAATAGCCGCTCCACACCACCTTATAGGCGTCGGAAAGCGATTTGATCTCCTGCGCGTGATTGGCCAGGCGGGTTTCGGTACGGGTGATGGCGGGGCGCTGTCCGAACCTCCGCTCGCCGCGAGGTTTCGCAGGATCGAGGGCATTGAAATAATCGGCGCGCAGCCCCGGCTTGCCCTGAGGCGTGAGAAAATGACCGGCTGGCACCGGATCGCCATCGGTGATCGATGCGCTGAAGGGCACCAGTTCCACCTGAGCACCGGGCATGGCGCGGCGCAGGCCTTCCACCACCGAGATCGGCGGGGCGGAATTGGGCGAAGAATAATTGCCGCGCAGCACGCGCGTTGCATCGCCCAGCGGGCCGATCACCGCGACCTTGACGTCCTTGCGCAAAGGCAGCGTGCCGTCGTTCTTGAGCAGCACCAGGCTTTCGACCGCAGCGCGCAAGGCCATGGCGCGATGCTCGGGCGTGTCCACCATCTTCGGAGGCACAGGCGTGGTGTTGGGCCCCGCAATGCCGGGCAAGTCACCGTTGCGATATCGCGCAGCAAACAGGCGCACCAGCGCACGGTCCAGATCGGTCTGAGTCAGCAGGCCGCGCTGCAAGGCTTCGACATAAGGCTTGTCCAGCCCCTGCTTGCCGATGATCGTCCCGCCGTGGCATTCATTGTCCACTCCGGCACGGAAGGCCGCGGCCACACCCGCTGCCGGGTCGGTAGCGTATTTGTGATGGTCAGCGATATCGACCACCGCATCGCAATCCGAAACGACATAGCCCTTGAAGCCCCATGCGCCGCGCAGATGGTCTTTCAGCAGATTGTCGCTGGCGCAGGCCGGTTGTCCATCGATGCGGTTGTAGGCGCACATGATCGAACCGGCCTTTCCTTCCACAATCGCGGCACGGAAGGCGGGCAGATAGGTGTCTTCCAGATCATGGCGCGAGACGAAAACGTCAGCGACATGGCGGGTGGATTCGGGCCCCGAATGCACCGCGAAATGCTTGGGCGTGGCGATCACCAGCGGATGGGCGGGATCAGGCCCCTGCATGCCGGTGACAAAGGCCACACCCATATGGGCGGTGAGGAAAGGGTCCTCGCCATAGGTTTCCTGCCCCCGGCCCCAGCGCGGATCGCGGAAGATGTTGATGTTGGGCGACCATGTGTCGAGCCCGGTGCCGATCTTGCCCAGATGGCCGGTCTCACGTCCCAGCGTGTGCATGGCGCGCACTTCGGTACCGATGACGCCGGCCACATCATGCAGCAGCGGCGGATTGAAGGTAGCCGCAAGGCCGATAGGCTCGGGGAAGTTGGTGGTGGGCACCGGCCCGAAAGCACCATGAAGCGATTCCGTCCACCAATTGTAGGCCGGAATGCCAAGGCGCGGGATCGCGGGAGCCACATTGACCAGTTGGGCGATCTTCTCGTCCACCGTAAGTTTGGCAACCATCCCGGCGGCGAGTTGCTCGGCCTGATCTGCCGCGCTCGCGCTCGGAGCCGAAACGGCCGCGATGGCCATGATCGTTGCGATGGACAGCAGCCCACGCCGACGGCGGGCGAGCGATTGAGGCATGTCTCTCTCCAGAACAGCACAGCCAATTCAGACCGATCGCAATCCGTATCCTGCGATCTTGAGGGTCAGTTTGCAGTGTTATGGCAGGCCAGTGATCCTTCACCGGCCTGCCGTCAGATGTTATCAGAAATGATAACGAGCACCGAGGGTAAAGCGACGACCATAGCTGTAGGCGTCGAGCAGCTGATTGCTGAAACGCCCATGGGTGCTGTAGGTCGAATTGTTGATGTTGGTGATGCCGCCGAACACCGAGACCTGCTTGGTGATGTCATAGCTCGATGACAGGTCGACCTGCACCTGGCTGTTGACGAAGGTCGGCTCGGCGCCGAACTGGCCGGTGTTCTGGTTCTGGCCGAACTGCAGCAGATAGCTGTCGCGCCAGTTGACCGCGACACGCGCCTGGAAGCCGTGCTTGTCGTAGAAAGCCACCAGGTTCGCCGAATTGGCCAGACCCGTCACGGCAAAGCCGCTCTGGCTGATGTCGCTGGAATCGTAGGGCTTGTTGGTGCCCACGAAAGTGGCGTTGGCGGTGAAGCCGAAGCCGCTGCGGCCAAACACGTGCTGCAGGGCGATTTCCACGCCGCGCACCGTCGCATCGGGCCCGTTGACATTCTGCGAGACGGCAAACTGCGCCGCCTGACCGGTGGTGGGATCGATCACCCCGTTGATCGTCTGCCGCTGCACGCCCGCCACGATGAAGTTGCTGACATGCTTGAGGAAGAAGTCGACCGAGAAGTAGGAGTTGGGCGCATAGTACCACTCGGCGGCGGCATCGAAATTGTCCGAGAGGTAAGGCTTGAGGTTGGGGTTGCCGCCCGTCGCCGTCAGGGCGCCCACACGCTGGCCCGAGCCCACATTGAGCACCGGATTGAGCTTGGAGAGACCCGGACGCGTCAGCGTGCGCGAACCGTCGAGGCGCAGGTGCAGCTTGGGCGTCAGCTCCAGCTTGAGATCCATGCTGGGCAGCAGATAATTGTAGCTGCTTCCCGCCACGATCGTGTTGGTCGCCCCGCCATTGGCATAGACCGTGGTCAGCAGCGTCGGGTCGGCGGTGCTGGTGGTCAGGGCACTGGGCGTCTGGCCCAGCGCCAGCGTGTCGAGATGGGTGTTCTCGTAACGCAGGCCCGACACGAAGTGGAAGGGCATGCTGGCGATATCGGTGGTGAAGCTGCCGCGCACATAGGCCGACCAGCTCTTTTCCTTGATGGTCGCCACGCTCGAGGGGCTCAGCGCCAGATTGAGCGCGCCGGTAAAGCCCGTGCAGCAGCCATAGTTGTAGCCGGGCACGTTGGTCGTCTGCGGATTGCCCAGCCCTTGCAGATAGGCATAGACCGCCAGCGGGTTGTAGCTCAGGATGCCCGGCGCCAGAGCGCCGCTGTAACCCGGAATGAAATTGGCGGTGCTGATCGTGCCGCCATAGATGCTCGAAGGCAGCGCCACGCCCGTCGTGCGGCCCGAAGCGGCGCCGTAACCAGCATAGGCCTGCCAGTAATTGTTGGTGAAGGTGTCGCTGGCCTGCAGGCGGAAGGTGTCTTCCGTATAGGAACCACCGAACTGCAGCTTGAAGTTCTCCTGCTCCCAGGTTCCCTTGGCGTGGAACTGGCGCACCACGTCGGTGTTCTGCTGGGCCTGGCGCACCATCACATGCGAGCCGATCACCGAGGTGTTCAGGAACTGCCCGGCATTGCCCGCAGGGCCGATGTCATGCAGCACCGGCAGCGTGTTGCTGCTGTTGCCGGTGACGGCAAGGCCGGTGTTGGCGCCCAGAATGCCGCCGTAACCGATGTCGGAACTGTTGTTGCCAATCTCGCCATTGGGGTTGAGCCAGCTCTTGGCGAAGGCGGCGTCGAAGTCGAACTTCAGATGCTCGGTCGCCTCATATTTGAGGTTGGCGCCCAGCTGGTTGGTGTTGATCAGCGAATGGGCGATGCCGGCATTCATGTCCATCGGCGTGCCGGCCTGATTGAAATCGACCGTCGTGCCGTTCTTGTCGAGCTTGACGTTGTTCAGGCTGCTCATGTTGAACCAGGCGGCATAGCCATAGCTGTTGGTCTGCACGACCTGGCTGCTGAAGTTGTCGTCGACGGTCAGCAGCAGCTTGTCGGTGGGCTTCCACTGCAGCACGAGGCGCGCATCGAC
>Ga0116227_10017109_pt1 | contig 10208 bp, 11 predicted proteins | sample S1TSphgellanicum_FD_89693 | JGI IMG/M metagenome (GOLD analysis project Ga0116227, IMG submission 89693) | Host-associated microbial communities from peat moss isolated from Minnesota, USA - S1T2_Fb - Sphagnum magellanicum MG | ecosystem: Host-associated > Plants > Peat moss > Unclassified...
CTGCATGGCTCGGAGGCCTCCATCCGCGCCGCGGTGGATCGCCATGACAACGGTGGCGACTGGACGACGTCGGTGACCTCCTCGGATCTCGTCTTGTCGCCGGCGGCGTGCTATCCCGTGTATCCGATCGTCGCCGCTCGCGGCAAGCTCCCCGCCGGCGGCGTGCTGTTCGACATCGAAGCCGATGTGTTCCGGCACGAACCGTCGCGCAGTCTCGATCGCCTGCAATCCTTTCGCATGCGCGAGTTCGTGCGCATCGGCTCGCCCCAGGAGATCGTGGAATTTCGCGAAAGCTGGATGGCCAAAGCGCCGCTGCTCGCGGCGGACTTGGGGCTGCCTTTCAATCTCGATGTCGCGAACGATCCGTTCTTCGGCCGCGTCGGCCAGGTGATGGCCGTCAGCCAACGGCAGCAGGCGCTGAAATTCGAACTGCTGATCCCTTATTATCCGGGAGCCTCGCCGACCGCGTGCATGAGCTTCAACTACCACCGTGATCATTTCGGCCAGGTATGGAACATGCACGACGAGCAGGGCGACCTGGCGCACACCAGTTGCGTCGCCTTCGGCATCGACCGCCTCGCCGTGGCGCTGTTCGCGATCCATGGCCTGGATCTTGCGCGCTGGCCGGCCGTGACAAAGGCGGCGATGGCGCTGTAAGCGCAAGCCGGGCGCTCATCGTGCCGCTCGATCCGCGCGTCAAACGATTCCTCGATGCCTTGGCCGCGGGCAACCCGCCGGATGCCCTGAGCGCCACGGTCCAAGAGCGGCGCTCGGGGCTCGCGGAGCTGATGAAATTAGGCGGCCGCGAACCGGCGGTGGAGCGCATCGAGGACCGCACCCTCCCCGGCCCCGCGGGCCCTCTCGCCGTCAGAATCTATACCCCGCTCAACGCCCACGGCGATACGCTGCCGGGCCTCGTGTACTTTCATGGCGGCGGCTTGGTGGCGGGCGCGGTGGCGACGCACGATTCGATCGCACGCGCGCTCGCGAACGCCGGTGGCTGCCGCGTGGTGTCGGTGGAATACCGCCTGGCCCCCGAACACCCCTATCCCGCGGCGCTCGAGGACGCCTTGGCGGCCGTCAGGCACGTCGCCGCGCACGCCGCGGAGTTCGGGATCGATGCCGGCCGCCTCGGCATTTGCGGTGATTCGGCGGGCGGCACACTCGCGGCGGCGACCTGTCAAACGGCGGCGCGAACCGGGAATCCGCGCCTCGCGCTGCAAGTATTGATTTGCCCGATTCTCGATTACAGCCGAACGACCGAGTCGAAGCGCGACCTCGCGAGCGGCTATCTGGTCGATCAAGCCACCCTGGACCACGATCTCAAACACTATGTACCCGAAGGTATAGATACGGCGAATCCGCGGATCTCACCGCTCCGCGCCGACGATGTCGCCGGCCTGCCGCGCACCCTGATTCACACCGCGGAATTCGATCCGTTACGGGACGAGGGCCGGGATTATTTCGAGCGCCTGGCCCACGCCCGCGCCGATGTGTCCTACACTTGCCACCCGGGTATGATTCATCTTTTCTACGGCCTCGGGGGAGTAATCCCCTATGCCCGGACCGCTCTCGAGCAGATCGGCGGCGAAATCCGGGCTGCGTTGGCCGGACCTCAAGTGGCCTGACCTAAAGGAGAGCACAGTGGCGGAACGCGTCGTTGCGGAACGCATGATCAAACAACTGCACACGGCACGCCTGAACGGGGATCTGCCCGGCCTGTGTCGTTTGTTCGCGGACCACGGCCGATTCGAAATCGTCGGCGCCAGCGCCGACAAGCCGATCGCCATTCGTGCGCAGAGCCTGGCGGAATTTCGCCCCTGGCTCGCGATGATGGTCAAGGTGTTCAAGCTCAGCAACTACAGCCTGCTGTCCCTGATGGTCGAATGGCCCCGCGCCACCGCACACTGGCGTGTCGACATCTATTCCAAGGTGACCGGCGTCACCATTGCGACCGAACTGGTCGATCTGGTCCAACTCGATGAGGACCAGATTTTGACCTACACCGAATTCTTCGCACCCCGCTGAACGGCCGGTCAGCCGAATCCACACGATGCCCGCGGAAGAGCCGCAATGGTTGGGGGTGGTTCGCGAACTGCGCGCGATCGCGCAGACCGGCTTGACCTTTTCGACGGATCGATTCGACCGCCAACGCTATGAGCGGCTGCGCGAATTGACCGCCTCCCTCTTGGCCCTCGGCTCCGACGCGGACTACGGCGCCATCTTGGGGCTTCTGCAGCAAGACATCGGCTACGGCACTCCCAAGGTCGACGTGCGCGGCGCGGCTTTCATCGACGGCCGCATCCTCATGGTGCGGGAAATCAGCGACGGTAAATGGACGCTGCCCGGCGGCTGGGCCGACGTCAACCAAACGGCTGCCGAGTGCGTGGTGCGGGAAATCGCCGAAGAGTCGGGCTTTCAAGCCAGAGCCTTGAAGCTCGCGGCGGTGCACGACTATCAAAAGAGCAATCGGCCGGGGGCCGTGGACTCGATCTACAAAATGTTCTTCCTCTGCGAGATCACGGGCGGTGCCGCGCGTCCCAGTGATGAGACCAGCGAAGTCGCCTTCTTTTCACGCGATGCGCTGCCGCCCTTGTCGGTGGGCCGTTCGACCGCCGCACAAATTCTGCGCATGTTCGAGCACCACGAATCGCCGGAGCTTGCCGCGGATTTCGATTAGCCTGACATCGATCAGACAAACATGAGATGACCGCGCTGCGGTTCCGCTCATCGTGCCGCGGTCGCGGCGCCGCGATCATGACGCTCCGAATCACGCGCCGCATCGTGGATGCGCCGAATGGCCTCCACCACCAAATCCGGTTCGTCGTGCTGAATCATGTGATTGCTGTTCTTGGCCACGATCAACTCGCCGGCACTCGAGAGCGCGGCGAGCCGCGCCTGACCATCCCTCCAACCCTCATCGAGCACCGCGAACGGCCCGGGAAAGGCCACGCCATGAGTGATCACCGCGAGTGGCCGGCTACCCAGCGTGCCGAAGCCCTGGGATAGCCGCATCGCCGGCTCGACCTGGTCGAGCGAGGCCAAATCATCCAGCGCTGCGGAGTACTCGCCCGGCCGCACGAACGGCAGACCGACGGCGTCGATCGAATAGCGCTTCGCGAGGAGGTGCAGTACGCCGATGCGCGCCGCGAACCGCGCGACTTTGAGCATCGCCCCCATCCGGGAATAGAACTGCAGCACCTCGGGGCGAAACAATACGGCTTCTTCGGGCGTATCGACCAGCACGAACGCCGCGGCCAGATCCGGATAGAGCGCGGCGAACCGCCTCACGATCAGGCCGCCATAAGAGTGCGCCACGAACACGAAAGGCCCAGGCAGCCGCGCGTTGGTGAGCAGCGCATGCAGGTCCACGACCCGCTCATCGATGCTGCGGCCGTTTGCAACGGAATCGCTCCACCCGTAACCCGCCCGATCATAAGTGCACACCCGCGCAAACTGCGCCACGCGATCCTGAATCGGCCACCACAGCCGGGCGGGCTCCCCCGCGCCCTGCTCGATCACGATGGTCGGTCCGATGTTTCCCTTGCAGTTCAGATGCAGCCGATAGCCGCCTACTGGGACCATCTGACCCGGTGTGACATTCGCCGTCCGGTCGCGCCGCTCGGCACCGCGTTCGTAGAGGTAGCCCGCGCCCAGCAGCAGCGCACAAACCGCTGTGAACGCCGCCAGGAGCGCCAAAATCCAATGCCCCAAAATCCACTGCGATGAGGTCAACATGGCACTATAATATACATTCATGAATAAAATGCAACCTTGTATTTTTTTGGGGCGATCGTGCCGCGCCGGATAGCCGCGCCGGATGCCGAGCGTCGGGTAACCGGCGGCAAACGCGCCCGCACGCGTGCTGCACTGATCGAGGCCGCCGCGGCGGTGATCGGCGAAAAAGGCTACGACCGAGCGTCCCTGGAGGAGATCGCCGCGCGCGCCGGCATGACGCGGGGCGCGGTCTACGGCAACTTCAAGAACAAGGAGGAGCTATTTCTCGCGATCATCGCGACGCGCTGGCAGCCCATCATTCCCCCCTTCATCCCGGGCGCGAACTTCAAGACTCAGATGCGGGTCCTCGGGCAAACCGTGGCCAGGGAAGCTCGAGAGCGCCGCCGTCACGCCGCCGCCGCCACGGCGTTTCAGCTCTACACCCTGACCCATGAAACGATGCGCTCAGAGTTGACCAAACAAAATGCGCTGATCTACCGGCGAATGGCCAAAGGGCTGCTCCAGTTCATACCGGCCCAGGAACTGCCCATGCCTGCCGAGCAGTTCGTGCGGGTCCTCGATGCCCTGATCACGGGATTGCTGTTCACCTACTTTCAAACCCCGGAACTGCTCGGCGAGGAGATCTTCGTCGCCGCGTTTGAAGCACTGGCATGACCAACGCGTCTCCGACTATGTTCGGATCCGATCGGTGCGCCGGCATATCAATAGAATCTCATCCACGAGCTCTGTCGGGATCAACCCGGGCGACAGGTCGAGCGGGGTTTGCGCGCGCAATCCGAACTTCATGAACACTTGGTTGTACCACCACATGGCGTGCTCGCGAAAGTGAGTGAGACACCACATCCCCAGGTCGAGCAGCCACGAGGAACGCGGCTGCATCCCGAATGCTGCGCTGCTATCCAACTCGAAATGATGCTGCGCCAGTTTTGCCAGCAGGTCCGCAGGCTCATAGCGCCGCTTGTGTCCCACGAAATCATCAAAACGATCCCAGCGCGCGGCATGCAGCGGGGTCGATAGAATCAGCGTCGCCCCGACGCTTGCTACCCTGGACAGCTCGGACAATACTCCATCATCGTCATCGACGTGCTCGACGATATCGAGCGCGCACACCAAGTCGAAAGTCGCGTCCGTGAACGGTAGCGAGGTGGCCTGACCCAGGATGACGTCGGCACCGCGAGACCGAAGCGCGGCCAACGCCGGCGCGCCGATGTCGAGGAACTGCGTGCCCTCGAGCGGCAGTCGCGGCCTGAGCCCCGGAGCCACTTCCAACCGCCGGCCGGTCTTGGGCAGGAGCGACTTGACCAGCGGCCACGTGTTGAATCGCTCGGGCTCGACGAGTTGGGCCCCGGACCAAAGCAGGTCGTAAAAGCGGCGATTGTCGGCCAGCAACTCAGGCGCGGAGCGCGTCTTGCCGTCGGATGGGTACCCGCGGGGCATACGTCACCACGACGGCGGCGGCGGCGCGGCAGTCAGCAAATCACGGCGGGTGAAATTCGGTGCCACCTTCTGTAGCCTCTGGCCTGGAATGGATATGGCGACGGTGCGGGGAGCCTGTCGGACTTAGGGACATCGTCGCAGCAGATGGACCTACGTCCGACAGGCTCCTTGGGCTAGTCTACTCGTTTGTGCGGCCCCGCTGACTCGACTAGCCTGTCTGGCGCACGGACATCGTCGCAGCAGATGTACCACCTCAGACAGGCTGCCAGGCATCGCTCGCCGCGGAGTAAGCGCAATGGCTGACGACATCTTGCTCGCGATCGACCAGGGAACGAGTTCCACGCGCGCGATCGGCTTCTCTCTGACCGGGGACGTCCTCGCGACGGAACAGCAGAGCTTCGAGCAGATCTATCCGGCCGACGGCTGGGTGGAACACGACGCCGAGGTGATTTGGGCGACGGCGCTGTCCACCAGCCGCCAAGCATTGCAACACCTCAAAGACCAACAGCAGCACGTCGCCGCCGTCGGCATCACCAATCAGCGGGAAACCACCATCCTCTGGGACCGTCGCAGCGGCGCGCCCATCCACAACGCCATCGTGTGGCAGGATCGGCGCACCGCGGACCGTTGCCGACAATTGGCTCGCGATCACGGCGAGGAGGAACTGCGCCGCAAGACCGGGCTGCGCCTGGATCCGTATTTTTCGGCGACGAAAATTGCGTGGATCCTGGACCGCGTGCCGGGCGCACGCGAGGCGGCCAAGGCCGGCCACATCGCATTCGGCACGGTCGATAGCTTTTTGATGTGGCGGCTGACCGGTGGGCGACTGCATCTGACCGATGCCACCAATGCGAGCCGCACTGCGCTTTACGATATCGGCCGGGGTCGCTGGGACGAGGCGCTGTGCGAGATGTTCGAGGTGCCGATGAACTGCCTGCCGGAGGTGCGCGACTGCGCCGGCCAGTTTGGCGTCACCGACGAGGCCATTCTGGGGTCGGCGCTGCCGATCTGCGGAGTCGCCGGCGATCAACAAGCGGCGCTCATCGGCCAGGCGTGCTTCGCGGTCGGCGATGTCAAGAGCACCTACGGCACGGGCGCGTTTCTGGTACTCAACACCGGCCGCCAACCCGTACCCTCGAAGAACCGCCTGCTCACCACCATCGCCTATCGGCTGAACGGCGAAGTCACTTACGCCCTGGAGGGCTCCATCCTCTCGGCCGGCGCCGCCATCCAATGGTTGCGCGACGGACTGGGCGTCATCTCGCGCGCGTCCGAGGTGGAAAGCTTGGCCGCCTCATCTCCAAATTGTCCCGGTGTCTACTTGGTGCCCGCCTTCACAGGATTGGGGGCCCCGTATTGGGACCCGGACGCGCGCGCCGCGATCATCGGTTTGACGCGCGCGTCGAGCCGCGGCGACATCGCCCGGGCGGCGCTCGATAGTGTGGCCTATCAGACTTACGATTTGCTCGATGCGATGGCCGCTGACGGGGAGCGTCCGGCGACGCTCAAAGTGGACGGCGGCATGGCGCAGAACGGTTCATTTCTGCAGCGCTTGGCGGATGTGCTCGGGATTCCCATACTGCGGCCGGCCCACGCCGAGTCCACCGCGTTCGGGGCAGCGTGCCTGGCGGGATTGGGCTGCGGCCTGTATTGCTCGTTGGGCGACATCGCCGCCTTGAGTCGCACCGATGCCCGCTTCGACCCGCACTTGGGCTCTGGCGACCGGGATCGCCAAGTTGCCGGCTGGCGGCAGGCGCTCGCCCGGGTCCGAACGACCGGGAATTAATCTCCATCGAAATTGGGGTATCGTCGATCTCATGAGCTCGAAACATTACCGGCGGGTACTCGCCATCGATGTCGGCGGCAGCCATGTGAAGGCCCGCGTGTTCGGGCGGCGCGACATGCGCCAGATCGAATCCGGTCCCTCGCTCACGCCGCGTCAGATGGTCGCGCGCATCCACAAGCTCATCGGCGATTGGAATTACGATGCCGTAACCATCGGTTATCCGGGCGTGGTGCTGCACGGCAAAATAGTCGCCGAGCCGCACAATCTTGGGCGCGGTTGGGTCGGCTTCGATTTTCGCAAGGCGTTCGGCCGTCCGACGCATATATTGAACGATGCGGCGATGCAAGCCATCGGCAGCTACGAGGGAGGCCGTATGCTGTATCTCGGCTTGGGCACCGGCTTAGGGTCCGCGCTGATCGTCGACGGCATCGTTGCGCCACTTGAACTCGCGCATCTCGCCTTTAAAAAGGGACGTACCTATGAGGACTACGTCGGCGCCCGGGGCATGAAGCGGCTCGGCGGGAAAAAGTGGCGCCAAGCCGTCAAGCAGGTGGTCGAGCAGCTCACCACCGCGCTCGAAGCCGACTACGTCGTCATCGGCGGCGGCAATGCCCGCAAGTTGAAACGGCTGCCCAAGAATGCGCGACTCGGCAGCAACGATTTTGCGTTCATTGGAGGATTTCGAGTGTGGCATCACGCCGCGAAACCGCCCGCGGCGGGCAACGGTTATCAGCGGCGAATCACCATTCCCTAGGAGTAGCGGGACATGTGGTATCGGCTCAGGGCTTTTGGGTTACATCTGCTCGGCAGCGTCCTCGCGCTGTCGCTGATCTTGGGATCGCTGTATCTTGGCTGGTACCACTGGCCAGGCTGGTACCTGGCCGACGTCGTCCAAGTGGTCACCGTGATGACCGGCGTCGACCTCGTGGTCGGTCCGTTATTGACCTTCGTCATCGCCAACCCGAACAAGGTGCGGCGTGAACTCACCCGCGACATTGGGGTCATCGTCGCGATCCAGCTGTGCGCACTGATCTATGGCACGGTGTCGCTGTGGAACGGCCGGCCGTTGTACTACGCCTTCTCGGAGAATCAGCTGCAGCTCGTTCAAGCCTACGACATCAATGCCGGCGAAGCCGCCCTCGCCCTGCAGCGCAACTCCGCCCTCGCGCCGCATTGGTACAGTCTGCCGCGCTGGATCTGGGCACCGCTGCCGAAGGACCCGGACGAGAGCGCCAAGATCGTCGCCTCCGCGGTCACCGGAGGCGACGATGTGATCTCGATGCCGCGCTATTTCAAGCGCTGGGATGAGGGCCTGACCTCGCTGCGAACGCAACTGAAGAAGGTCGACGATCTCGGCTACTTCTCGGGTGCCGACAAGAAAGTGCTCAAGGCGCGCATGCAGGCGGCGGGACTGGCCACGGATCAACCGAACACCATGGTATTGAGCGGGCGTGGTAAGCCCTTGCTGGCCGTGTTCGACCGCAACAGCGTCACGATCACGTCGATCTTCAAGGCCAATTAGTCTAGAACGCATGGCCCGCTGCCGCGATCGGCCATGCCAGAGCGCGCTCCGATACGCCAGTGCCGCGCACCTGCCGCGCCGCACCAACCGCAACGGCCGCGCAAATAGGACACGGCGCTCTGCATCCGATCGTGCGCAACGGACGTACACTACCGAATGGTCCAACCCTTACTCGACAACAACGAACTCGAGCAACTGCTGGCGCGTTGCGCAGGCAAGGACCCGGCGGCGCTCGAAAGCCTGTATGCGCGCGTCTCCGCGCAACTGCTCGCGGTGGTGATGCACATCCTGCGCCGACGCGACCTGGCCGAGGACATCCTCCAAGAAGTATTCATCCGGATCTGGCAGCAGGCGGGACAATACGATCAACTCCGCGGCCGACCGCTCGCGTGGATGATTTCGATCGCCCGCTACCGCGCCATCGACTTGCTCCGCGGCCAGCGGCGCGTGGTGTCCCTGGTGGAGGAGGAATTGCCCGAGGAATTGATCGCCGCGGACGACGCGCCGATCGAGGAGTCCACGCGCACGCAACGCGCGTTAAAGGATTGCCTCAAGGTCCTGTCCGTTTCGCAGCAACGCTGTCTCGCGCTCGCGTATCAAGAGGGACTGTCCCATGAGGGGGTGGCGGCGTCCATGCAGCAGCCGCTCGGCACGGTCAAGAGCTGGATCAGGCGCGCACTGCAAAGCCTGCGGCGGTGCTTGGAGTCATGAACTACGAGCGTGGCGACGTGATCGAGATGCTGGCCGCCGAATATGTCCTCGGCACCTTGCGCGGCCCCGCCCGGCGCCGTTTCGAACGCCTGTGGGCGACCACTGCGGCGGCCGACGCGGCACGCATTCGCTGGGAAGATCGTCTGGCGGCCCTCGCGCTGCAGCTCAAACCCATACAACCGCGCGACGAGGTGTGGAACCGCATTCGGGACGCGATCGCCGCGGACATTCGCGGCGCGCTCGCCGACGACACACGCGCGGGCATCGGGGCCCGGCGCCGCAAAGTGCGTTGGCTGCCGCTCGCCGCGGCGGCGGCGCTGCTCGGGTTTGCCGTGTGGCTGGGCCCACGCTGGCTGACGAGGCCGGAGCCGACCGTGGCGCTCACAGTGTTGGGCGCGGACCCGGCGCATGCGCAGTGGCGCGTGGAGCGTTCCGCCGATGCCCATCGATTACGCGTCGTGACCGTCGCCGCCTTGGCGTCGAATCCAGCGAATGCCTACGAACTGTGGGCATTGCCGCGTGACGGCAAACCGCCCGTGTCCTTAGGATTACTGCCGCGGCGCGGTGAGATTGCCCGCGCATTGACCGAACGCCAGTCGGCGGCACTCTTGGCCGCGGGAAAGCTCGCGGTCAGCATTGAACCGCCGGACGGTTCGCCCACCGGCGCACCCACCGGCCCGGTGGTCATGGTGGGCACGATTTAAATCCCGATCGCTGCATCTGTCTCGACCGGCGCGTCGTAACGATAGTTAGGAGGTACGCCGTGCCTCATCGACCGCCAGGAGACAACACCAATGAATGCCTTCGTAAAGCCCGCGACGCTCGCGGGATCAGTCGCGTTGCTCGTGTCCGGCAGCGTCCACGCCTCCAGCCATCGAGAAGCGCCCTTCATCACCACGCATCCGAAGGTGGATGCCAGTGATTTCTACCTGTTCCGCAGCTATGAGTCCGGCCGCTCCGGCTACGTCACCCTGATCGCCAATTACCAGCCGCTGCAGGATCCCTACGCCGGCC
>Ga0116227_10017110_pt1 | contig 10207 bp, 9 predicted proteins | sample S1TSphgellanicum_FD_89693 | JGI IMG/M metagenome (GOLD analysis project Ga0116227, IMG submission 89693) | Host-associated microbial communities from peat moss isolated from Minnesota, USA - S1T2_Fb - Sphagnum magellanicum MG | ecosystem: Host-associated > Plants > Peat moss > Unclassified...
AAGCCAGGCACGCAAATCGTCACGGCGCGAAAGCCTCCTCAAAAAGCTTGGTATCGGCCTCAGCGTGCTCATCGCGGGGCTCTCGCTTTTCGTCCTGACCCGGACCCTTGCCAACGTCGATATCAACGCTTTGCGAGGTGCGATAGCCGCGACGAGCGCGGAACAAATTACCGTCGCAGGTTTGTTGACCGCGCTCTCCTTTTTGGCGCTGACGGGATACGATGGCCTCGCCCTCCGGCAATTGCGGCTTCGTGTCCCTTACCGGATCACAGCGCTGGCCTCATTTACCAGTTATGCCATTTCTTTCACGCTTGGCTTTCCGCTCATCACGGCTGGCACAGTCCGATATTGGATCTATTCGCAGGCAGGGCTCACCGCGAGCAAGGTCGCGAGCCTCACAGTCATCGCGGGCGTCACTTTCTGGCTCGGTATGGCGCTGGTCATCGGTGTCGCCCTGGCCGTGGAAGGCCATACGATCAGCACGCTCAATCATCTCGATCCTTCGATCAACCGGCTGATCGGGTTCGGTGTCATCGCCGCGCTCGGCGCCTATCTCGTCTGGGTCTCGCGGGGGCAGCGCAAAACGCGCATTCAAGGCCTCAAGCTGGAATTGCCGGGCCTCACCGTGACGCTTGGTCAGATTGTTTTGGGCGTCGTCGATCTCTGTTCGGCCGCGGGCGTCTTGTATGTCTTGCTGCCGTCTCATCGGCTGCTCGATTTTTTCACTTTCGCCGCGACTTATGTGTTTGCCTGCGTTCTCGGCATAGCCAGTAATGCTCCCGGCGGGATCGGGGTTTTCGAAGCCGCCATGCTGAAAGTCGTCCCGGTCACGTCGGAAGCGGAACTGCTCGCGTCCCTGCTGCTCTTTCGAGTCATCTATTATCTTATCCCCTTCGTTTTCGCGCTGGCGTTCATCGGCGCGCATGAAGCTTTCCGGCGTTGGCAAAGCCTCCGGGAAGCCATGCTTGGCAGCGATGCGGAGAAATCCGAAGAGACTGATTAATCTGAGGAGCCTTGGATTCCTGCGAGAGTCACGACGGTTTTGTGACAAACAAGAGTCCGTCTGTAGATCGCAATCTGCTTCGTGGGAATCGCATTTCTGAACCATCAGGTTTACTGAGACCCGATGGACCAAACTCAAGATTTGATTTCGCTCACGTTGATCGGCGGCCTCATCAAGGCCCTGCCGGAGGCCGTTCTCATTATCGGCGCGGATGACAGGGTGCTGCTGTTCAACGATCCCGCGCAAGGGCTTTTCCCGAGCCTGCGCCCCGGTGACTTGCTGGCGCGCAGCCTGCGGTCCCCCGATGTGCTCGACTCTCTCGGACGCGTGCGTGGGATGAACCGGGCCGAACGCGTGACGTGGCTCGAACGTGTTCCCGTCGACCGTGTGTTTGAAGTCAATGTCGCGCCATTCAGCGAAAATGGCACGCAGCCTGTCCTTGTCCTCACCCTGCGCGACCTGAGCGAGACACGTCATATCGAACGGATGCGCGCCGACTTCGTCGCCAATGCAAGCCATGAATTGCGGACCCCTCTCGCATCGCTGCTCGGCTTCGTCGAGACTTTGATGGGACCGGCGCGCGAGGATGCCGTGGCGCGCGACAAATTTCTGATCATCATGCGCGAACAAGCTCAGCGCATGTCGCGCCTCGTCGATGATCTCTTGTCACTCTCGCGGATCGAACAAAATTTACATTTGCGGCCGCAAGAACCAGTCGACCTGACTGCCGTCCTCAGCCACATCGTCGATACGCTGAACCCATTAGCGCGGGAAAACCAGGTCACCTTGAAACTCGAGGCCCCGACTCCTGTCATTGTCAGCGGAGACCGCGACGAACTGATGCGCGTTGCCGAAAATCTCGTTGAGAACGCCATCAAATATGGCGCCTCGCATCCAGCCAGCCATAACAAGGATGTCGATATTTCTGTCGTCGCACCAAAAGGCGAAGGGCTTTTCGTCGTACGCGATCACGGACCGGGAATTGCGCCCGAGCATCTGCCGCGCCTTACTGAGCGTTTTTATCGCGTCGATGCCGGGCAAAGCCGTGCCAAGGGTGGAACCGGTCTTGGCTTGGCAATCGTCAAACATATCATTGCCCGCCATCGCGGCCGTTTGAATATCGAGTCCAAGCTTGGCGATGGGGCCGCCTTCTGCGTGATGCTCCCGCTGCACCGCGGATGATAATCTCGGGCAATTCATGATAACGTCACAGAGACCATATGAAACGGTTCAGACTTCCAATCCATAGCACTCGATATTCTGGAGTGAGCATCGACGGAAATCCAACAAGATTTCCAAGCTAAGGCGGCGATGACGTCTCCAACACAATAACGCTGCGTGAAAAGGTTATGGCCGTGAACGAGACATCCCCACCGCCCGCCCTCAAGATGTCGATTAAGGATCTCAAATTCTTTTATGGCGAGACACTGGCTCTCAAAAACGTCAATCTGCCGTTTTACGCCAATAAAGTAACGGCCATGATCGGCCCGTCCGGCTGCGGGAAGTCGACTCTGCTGCGCGTCTTGAACCGCATGTATGATCTTTATCCAAAGCAGCGCGCCGAAGGCGAGGTGCTTCTCGACGGGACGAATATTCTGCATCCCGGCCAGGATCTCAATCTTTTGCGCGCCCGGGTCGGGATGGTGTTTCAAAAGCCCACGCCGTTTCCGATGACGATCTACGATAACATCGCCTTTGGCATCAAACTCTATGAAAAGCTGCCGAAAAAAGAGCTCGACGACCGTATCGAAGCCGCGCTTAAGGGCGCAGCCTTATGGAACGAAGTGTCGAACAAACTGCATACCAGCGGCCTCTCGCTTTCGGGCGGGCAGCAACAACGGCTCTGCATCGCACGTACTATTGCGATCCAGCCTGAGGTGATTTTATTCGATGAACCCTGTTCGGCGCTCGACCCTATCTCTACCGCCAAAGTCGAAGAGCTGATCGACGAACTCAAAAATAATTATACGATCATCATCGTCACACATAACATGCAACAGGCTGCGCGCGTGTCCGAATTCACGGCCTTCATGTATCTCGGCGAGCTGATCGAATTCGGCGCGACATCGAAAATGTTCACGCTGCCCGAAAATCCGCAGACCCAAAATTATATCACTGGCCGGTTCGGCTGATTTCGCTTTTAAGGAGCAATCCATGTCCGATCACACCGTCAAGGCGTATGACAAGGAACTTGAAGTTCTCGGCCGGAAGATCGCCGAAATGGGCGGCATCGCCGAAAAAATGCTTTCGGATGCTATGGATGCGCTGGGAAGTTTCGATCTCGACTTAGCTGAAAAGACAGTTGCCTGCGACCCGCGTCTCGATCTGCTGCAGCGTGACATCGAAGAGCAGGCGATTTTGACGATCGCGCGCAGACAGCCGATGGCAGTTGACTTGCGCGAGATCGTCGCCGCGATCCGTGTTTCAGGCGATCTCGAGCGCGTTGGCGATCTTGCTAAAAACATCGCTAAGCGGACTTTGAAAATCGCCGCCGAGCCTCGTATTCCGCGCGCCATCATCGGTTTAAAGTCGATGTATGAAAACGCAGCCACTTTGTTGAAGGATGTTCTCGACGCCTATGCCCAGCGCGACGCTGAGCGAGCTTTCAGAGTTTGGTCAAGTGACAAAGAACTCGACTCGCTTGAAGATTCCGTCTTCCGCGATCTTCTGACATTCATGATGGAAGATCCGCGTAACATCTCGTTTTGCGCGCATCTTCTATTCTGCTCGAAAAATATCGAGCGGATCGGTGACCATTCGACAAATATCGCTGAGACGGTTGTCTATCTCGTCACGGGCGAGCCCTTGCCGATGGATCGGCCAAAAGGCAGCGGGGCTGTAGCGACCCCACAACCTGCCTGAGCAAAGGGCTTAAAAGCCGCGCTGAATAAAGGTCAGCGCGACGGTTCCTATCTTTCGGCAGAACTTTGCAAGCGTTTTTCCCGTTCGCGTTCACGCCGGCGTTCTTGAACCGGCTGATACGCCATGCGTGAGTGATAGCTGCAATAAGGCCCTTCGCTACCCCCGGTTTTTTTAGCACCGCAATAGCGGAAGTCCATTGTCGTCGGATCCCCATGAGGCCAGCGGCACATGGATTCTTTCAGGTCCAAAATCGTGACACGTTCCGACATCGGGATCACGATTGTTTCGGGCCTCGGCATAATATGTTCGAAAGGCTCCGCTTTGAGAGCCAAAGCCGTGTTGCCCCGAATGATCGATCCGCCCGAGCGTGCCGTCGTCATGATGCGTTGAGGCTGTTGTTGTTTCTGCCTCACTCTCGCGCTGGGCGCGGCTTGCGCCTTGACCCGCCCGGAAAGACCGAGGCGATGAACTTTTCCGATCACGGCATTACGCGTAATGCCGTTGGCGAGCTCTCCGGCGATCTGACTTGCGCTCAATCCTTCGAGCCAGAGCTTCCGCAAGAGCTCAACCCGTTCATCCGTCCAGGACATTCAAGTCCTCCTTCGAATTGGCCGCTGCATGGTCGTGCGCAACGGGACACTTTTTACAATCGAGAAAACTCGATTGGCCTCACTCAAAACTCACACGCACACAAATGGATACGCAAAAAAATCAAAGAATCCGTCATCCAACGCAGCACCGCAAACCGGTGTCGTTCAGACGCACACGCTTCAAAGATAAATGTACGCACGAGATGTCGTGGCTGACAAAAAGAAGGCTACACTACCCGTTGAATCACGCGCAAGAGTCGCGATGCACAGATGCGTGTTTTCAACAAGAGCTTGCAGAAAAGCCACAAATCAACGGTTCTAAACGTGAACAAAACGGAATCATTTCTGCTCTTACGATGCCGATATCATTTAAGTCTGTTTCATATGGATCACATCGCGGCGAATTTTGATTTTTTCCAGCTCACCAATCTGCCAACACATGCTGTCATTGAAGAGCGTGTTCAATCGCAGGGTAAGTCTTCGCAACTCATACTGCTTCTTGCGGGCCCGTTTGCAGCTTCACTTGAACTTTCGCTGCGTGCTGCGAAATAAAAGATGCTCGCAACGCCGGAATTGACCGAAACGGCGCGGCTTCTTAGAATGTCCTTTTATTGCCGTCCCTTATGGGGCGGCAGTTTGATTTTGAGGCCTGGGCTGAATGTCTTCCGAGGCCATAACATCGAGACATGGTTGCTGGAGGACAATGTGACCTCGTCGCTGCTTCCGACTTACGCGCGTGCCGAGCTCGCCTTTGAGCATGGTGAAGGTGCGTGGCTGACTTCGACCAAGGGCGAGCGCTATCTCGATTTTGGCGCGGGCATCGCCGTGGCCTTGCTCGGCCATGCCCATCCGGCTTTGGTCGCAGCCTTAACCCGGCAGGCGCAGAAGCTTTGGCACACGTCGAATGTCTTCGAGATTCCGGAAGCCGAACATCTTGCTCAGCAACTGACGGCAGCGACATTCGCGGATCTTGTTTTCTTTACGAATTCCGGCGCCGAGGCCATTGAGGGTTCGCTCAAGACGGCGCGGAAATATCAATCGGCGAGCGGCCACCCGGAGCGTTACGAGGTCATCACCTGCGAAGGCGCGTTCCATGGCCGGACGCTGGCAACGATCGCTGCTGGCGGCAATCCCAAATATCTTGACGGTTTTGGTCCGAAACTCGAAGGCTTCGTTCATATCCCGATGAACGACATAGCTGCGCTCAAGGCCGCGGTCGGCCCGAAAACCGCTGCGATCATGGTCGAACCCATTCAAGGCGAAGGCGGCATCCGCGTGGCGGATCGTGCGTTCCTCGAAACGATGCGCAAGCTTTGCGATGAAAACGGCCTTTTGCTGATCTTCGATGAGGTGCAATGCGGCGTCGGACGCGTTGGAACGCTCTATGCCTATCAGCATTTCGGCGTTGTGCCTGACATTCTGGCGACAGCGAAAGGTCTTGGCGGCGGATTTCCGCTGGGCGCCTTCCTCGTGACCAAAGAAGCCGGCAAAGGCATGCAGGCGGGCACCCACGGCACGACCTATGGCGGCAATCCGCTCGCAACCACAATTGGCTCAGCGGTGCTCGATAGTGTGCTGGCGCCAGGCTTTTTAGACCATGTTCAGGCTATGGGCGCTTTGCTCAAACAGCGCCTTAATGAACTGAAGGACAGCCATCCAGAGGTTATCGCAGAGGTGCGCGGCCTCGGTTTGATGCTGGGGCTGGCCGTCCGCATGCCCATCGCGGATTTCGTCGCAGCGGCCCGGCACGAAAAGCTTATCCTCATTCAAGCAGGTGAAAACGTCGCCCGGATCGTTCCGCCGCTCATTATAGGCGTCGCAGAGATCGATGAGGCAGTCATGCGTTTGGACGCCGCATGTCTCGCGCTTGAGGCTAAGCTCGGCCTCGTGAAGCAGCGGGCCGCTCTATGACCAAATCCACCACGGTGCAAAATGGCGTTGCCATCCGCCATTTTCTCGACCTTTGTGACATACCGGCGGCGGATCTCCGGCATATTCTCGATGCGTCCGCGCGCATCAAGGCTGTGCGGCGCAAAGGCCAGGTCGCGGCCGATAAGCCGCTGACCGGCAAGATGCTCGCGATGATCTTCGACAAGCCTTCGACCCGCACGCGCGTCTCTTTCGATGTCGGCATGCGTGAATTGGGCGGCGAAACAATCATGTTGACAGGCCAGGAAATGCAGCTTGGCCGCGGCGAGACGATCGCCGATACGGCCCGCGTTCTCTCGCGCTTCGTCGATGCCGTCGTGATCCGTATCCTTAGCCACACCGACATGAATGAACTTGCCGCCCATGCCAGCGTGCCTGTCATCAACGGGCTGACCAAGAAATCGCATCCGTGTCAGGTTATGGCAGACGTCTTGACCTTCGAAGAACATCGCGGCTCGATCAAGGGCCGCACCATCGCTTGGACGGGCGACTCAAATAATGTGCTCGCAAGCTGGGTTCACGCGGCACAGCGCTTCGAGTTTGGGCTGAATGTCGCGACCCCGGCTGAATTGGCGCTTCCGCAAGAGCTCGTCGATTGGGCGCAGGGCTCGCAGACGCGGCTGAGCCTGACGCGCGATCCATTTGAGGCCGTGCAGGGCGCCGATGCCGTGATCTCCGATTGCTGGGTTTCTATGGGCGACGAGGACGAGGCCTTTCGCCACAACCTCCTGGCACCTTATCAGGTCAATGCCAAATTGATGGCAGCGGCGGCGAAAGACGCGATCTTCATGCATTGTCTTCCAGCTCATCGGGGTGAAGAGGTGACGGACGACGTGATCGATGGGCCGCAATCCGTCGTCTTCGACGAAGCCGAAAACCGCCTCCATGCGCAAAAAGGCATCCTTGCCTGGTGCCTCGGCGTCAGCGGTTCGGGAGCAAGCGGAGCATGAGCGATCCCACGCCATCGCAGGCACCGGTGATCCGGCTTGTTTCCGATCATAGCCCCGACGATGTGGTGCTGCCGTTTTCGGTGGAACCGCTCGATGTGCGCGGCCGGGTTGTCCGGCTTGGGCCATCGGTCGATCATATTTTAGGCCAGCATAAATATCCGCCGCCCGTGGCACGGCTTGTCGGTGAAGCCGCCGTTTTGACCGTGCTTCTCGGAACGTCGCTGAAAATGGAAGGCCGGTTTCAGCTGCAGACCCGCAGCGACGGATTGATCGGCATGCTCGTCGTCGATTTCGATGCTCCCGACAGGCTGCGCGCCTTTGCGCGTTACGATCCCGACCGCCTCGCCGAAATCGATGCCGAGACAGAATTGCTCGGCAAAGGGCATCTCGCCTTTACCATCGATCAAGGCAACGAGATGTCGCGTTATCAAGGCGTCGTGGCTCTGGAAGGCCAGGGCCTGGAAGAAGCCGCGCATCAATATTTCCGGCAATCCGAACAGATTCCGACGCGCGTGCGTCTCGCAGTCGCCGAAAGCGTGACGGGCGCTGGTGCCAATTGGCGGGCGGGCGGTCTCATGGTGCAATTTCTGCCGTCCTCGCCCGAGCGGCAAAGGCAGGCCGATCTCGATCCCGGCACGCCGCCGCCCGGCACGGCCGCCCAGGTCCAGGAGGAGGACGACGCGTGGAGGGAAGCAAAATCGCTTGCCGCTACCATCGAGGATCACGAGCTTGTCGATCCCACGCTGTCGAGTGAGCGGCTGCTCTACCGCCTCTTTCACGAACGCGGTGTCAAAGTCTTCGAGCCGCAAGGCGTGCGCGATTCCTGCCGCTGTTCCAGCGAAGGCATCACCAATATGTTGAAAGGGTTCTCGCCGCAGGAACGTCACGACATGATCGGCGACAATGGCAAGATCGGCGTCACCTGCGAGTTTTGCTCAACCTTCCGGGAGTTCGACCCGAAGGATTTCGATGAGGGTTAGACTAAAGCTTCCGCAGCTCGACGGCTCGATCCGCCATCACAGCCCGTCGAAAATCACACCGATCAGCAAGATAGCATAGGCCGCGGCCATCACCCAGAAACGATGCGCGAGAACATAATGGCCGATGACGGGTATGTTTACGTTCGCGCTCGCGACGGCGAGGATCGCAAGAATGAGGGATATAAGGAAGACGGGAAAGGTGGGCGGGGTCAGGCGTCTGCGCATAGATGAATTCGTTCCGGAAATGACGATGCGGTGGCGCAGTTCAATGGCATCGGCTTGATAAAAGCAATCTCGGAATAGGTCTAAGCTCCGCAGCGTTTTAAGGCAAAAGCCGGGACGTTTTCCTCAGCGGCTGCATAAAAGCTTCACAGAGATCAGACGCTTAAGCGCAGGCCCAAACGTTGACGGCGGGTCTCTTCAAGAGATATAAAATGCGCCTACGCCGTGCCCAACGAAGGCAGGACGCTCAGCAGCGCAGCAGCTAATGTCGCGCCGCCAAAACCTTGGCAGCGTAAGGACACTTTTCGTTGACGCAACGGATGTCCATGAGTGGTAATCGCTTAAGCTCTGACGTTCCCGGCTCAACTGCTGGATGAGCGAGCCTCTCGTCATCATAGGCCAGGGGATGGCCGCGACGAAACTCGTTGAAGAGTTGTCGATGCGTGCGCTCGGGCGCTATTCGATTATCGTGATAGGAAGAGAACCCTATCGTGCCTATAACCGCGTGCTCTTGTCGTCTCTTTTGGCAGGCGAAGTCGCAGCCGGAGAGCTCGAACTCAAGCCAAGCCATTGGTGGGGCAGGCAAGGCGTCACAAATGTTTTCGGGCGCTGTGTGACCGCTATCGACCCGCGGACCAAACGCGTCACGCTGGAAAACGGAGTTGATTTTTCATACGGAAAACTCGTTCTGGCGACGGGTTCGCATCCCATCCTCTTGCCCATTCCGGGGATGGATTTGCCTGGCGTTATGTCGTTTCGTGTGATGGCGGATGTCGAGGCGATGTCCAGCGGGGCTCAAAAGGGCCGTCCAGCCGTTGTCATCGGCGGCGGCTTGCTTGGCATTGAGGCTGCCTATGGTTTGGCGCATGCGGGCGCGAAGGTGACTCTCATCCATTTGATGGACCGTTTGATGGAGAGACAGCTCGATCCTCCCGCCGCTAAGCTTCTCAAAGAGCAGATTGAAGCGAAAGGCGTCGAAGTTTTGCTTTCGGCACAGACAGCCCGGATCGCGGGAACCGAAAAAGCAGAGGCCGTTGTGCTGGCCGATGGCCGCGAAATTCCAGCCGATCTCGTCGTGTGCGCGATCGGCGTCAGGCCTAACGCGGATCTTGCCCGCGCGGCTGGCCTCGATGTCAATCGGGGCATTCTCGTCAATGACGGTCTTGAGACATCTGATCCGTCCGTCTTTGCGCTAGGTGAATGTGTGGAACATCGAGGCGTCGCGTACGGCCTTGTGGAACCGGCCTATGAGCAGGCGCGTATACTTGCACGCAGGCTCGCGGGTGATGCCAGCGCGGCCTATTCTGGTTCGGTGCTCGCAACGAATTTGAAAGTTTCAGGCGTTTCCGTCTTTTCCGCCGGCGATTTTTTGGGCGAAGATAAAGATGCGATCATTTTTAAAGATGATGGGCGCGGCATATATAAAAAGCTCGTGGTCGAGGGCGATCATCTGACCGGAGCCGTGCTTTATGGCGACACGTCGGACGGTCTTTGGTATTTAGATCTCATGCGGTCGAAAGCTGAGGTGTCTGGCATGCGCCACGACCTTATCTTCGGCCCGCCGCCAAAGGCATAGACAGTCAAGGGTGAGGACCGAAATGGGTGGCGATTTCACGCCTGAGCAAAAGCGTTACCTCGAAGGTTTCTCATCGGGCCTTCAGGTCGCGCGTG
>Ga0116227_10017111_pt1 | contig 10207 bp, 9 predicted proteins | sample S1TSphgellanicum_FD_89693 | JGI IMG/M metagenome (GOLD analysis project Ga0116227, IMG submission 89693) | Host-associated microbial communities from peat moss isolated from Minnesota, USA - S1T2_Fb - Sphagnum magellanicum MG | ecosystem: Host-associated > Plants > Peat moss > Unclassified...
AAGAACATCATGATGGTGGAAGGTGAAAGTAAAGAGTGCCAGGAAGAAGACCTGATCCTTGCTATTGAGGCAGCACACGCTGCTATCAAGGTGCAGGTGAAAGCACAGGAAGAGCTGCGTGACCTGAAAGGTGTGAAAGGAAAACGTGAATACGCACAGCCTCACCAGAACGAAGAACTGAAAGAGAAAGTAGAAGCTTTTGCAAAAGATAAAATTTACCAGGTAGCTAAGTCAGCTTCTGCCAAGCACGATCGCAGCGATGCGTTTTCGGCTATCGGTGTGGAACTGAAAGAACACCTGGGCGAATTACCGGAAGAAGACCAGCCACTGGTAAAAGAATACCTGCATGACCTGGAAAAAGAAGTGATCCGTAACATGATCCTGGATGAATCCGTTCGTCTGGATGGTCGCGCACTGGATCAGGTTCGTCCACTGGCTATGGAAACAGATATTCTGCCTTCTCCTCACGGTTCAGCCCTGTTTACCCGCGGTGAAACACAGTCCCTGACTACTGTTACATTGGGTACACCGGAAGATGAACTGCTGATTGAAAGTGCGGCAGTGTCAAACTATTCCACATGCATCCTGCATTACAATTTCCCTCCCTTCTCTACAGGTGAAGTGAAAATGATGCGCGGCCCCGGCCGTCGTGAAGTTGGACACGGTAACCTGGCGATGCGTTCCCTGAAGCAGATGATGCCAGGAAGCGACTACGCTTACACCGTAAGGGTGGTTTCCGATATCCTCGAATCAAATGGTTCTTCCTCCATGGCTACCGTATGTGCTGGTTCCCTGGCACTGATGGACGCTGGTGTACCTTTGCCTAAACACGTTTCTGGTGTGGCAATGGGTCTTATCTCCCGCGCTTCCGATGGTAAATGGGCGGTATTAACCGATATCCTCGGTGATGAAGATCACCTGGGCGACATGGACTTTAAGGTAACCGGTACCCGCGATGGTATCGTTGGTATCCAGATGGATATCAAAGTAGATGGTTTAAGCATGGATGTAATGCGCTCTGCACTGGCTCAGGCTAAGAAAGGTCGTCTGCATATCGTGGAAGCCATGTACGAAGCATTCCCTGCTGCCCGTCCTGAACCAAAACCACATGCACCACGCATGGAGAAAATCATCATCGACCGCGAATTTATCGGCGCTGTGATCGGACCCGGTGGTAAAATTATACAGGAGATTCAACGCGAAACCGGTACTACCATCAACATCGAAGAAGTTGGTGAAACCGGTGAAGTAAGCATCTTCTCCGCACAGAAAGAAAGTCTCGATAAAGCAGTAGCATGGGTGAAAGGTATCATCGCTATCCCTGAAGTAGGGGAAGTATATGAGTCCGTTGTAAAATCCATCATGCCTTATGGTGCTTTTGTTGAGTTCATGCCTGGTAAACAAGGCTTACTCCACATCTCTGAAGTTTCCTGGAAACGCCTGGAAACAATGGAAGGTGTGCTGACAGAAGGCGAAAAAGTGAAAGTAAAACTGACTGGTACCGATCCTAAAACTGGTAAGTTTAAGCTGAGCCGCAAAGTGCTCATGCCTAAACCGGAAGGTTATGTGGAAAGACCAGAGCGCGAAGAGCGTGGTGACCGTGGCGACTTCCGTGATCGCGGAGATCGTGGTGACCGCGGTGGTGATCGTGGCGACAGACGTGGTCCTCGTGACGACAGACGTGGCGGCGATGATAGACGCGGTGGTGGCGACAGACGTGATTTCAACCGCGACGGTAACCGTGGTGGCGGAAATTACAACGCTGGTCCTGATAAACCTCAGGAACCTACCTTTGATGCCGAATAGGCGTTGCAATAGCTTGCAGATAACTGGAATTAAATACAAAGAAAGCAGTCACTTCGGTGGCTGCTTTCTTATTTTGTGCTGGATCCGTTGTTGTTTCTTTCAAATTATCTTCGGGTCAGTTGTTCCACCCGGAAAGTGCTTTCCCTGAAAATTTCCCGGCCGCTATTGAGGCGGAAAACACGGTAATTGTTACCATCCACCGGTTCTGCAATCATTTTATAAGCTGGTTGCAGCGCTTTGGTACTGCGGTCTATCACCCTTACTTCGCCTCCGGCCAGCAGGTCCGGCATAATTTCTTCTACATAGGGCAGCATAATGCCGCCATCTTCTGCCCATAACATATTCATTTTGCCGGTACTGTAGCTGAAATCCTTGTTGGTAGTGTCTTCCAGGTAGCAATACGCTTTCCTGAAATGATTACCCATGTCAATAGCATTCAGTCGGGCAAATTGCACACTGTTGAATACTTTGTTGCTATATCTGGCGTTGCGGAGCGTAGAATCCATGCCCACCATGTATTCCGTGAGATGCTTCCGGTCGAAGATCAGTGTTACATTTTCGGTCTGGTAAATGATAGAATCAAGGATAGGTTCAGGAGGTCTTACTTTAATCACCTGGGCTATTCCGGTCATGGACAACGCCACGCCGGCCAGCAGGAGGAACAGTGCTTTCATAGGATATTTGATATGATTTATAAATCAAATATAATGTTTTTTGATGTTTGATGGTTTTTTGCTGGGAAATCTGGGTGTACCCAAGCAGATTTACTGATCCCGCAGGCTAAAGCCACTCTTTTCCGGAGAGCCGCCCACCGCCTGCTCAAAGCTTCCCGCTAAAAGCTATCTTTGTGGCCTATGTCTTACATTGCTATTACGATGCGTGCGGGTGCGGAACAAACCGACCTGCTGATTGCACAATTATCTGAGTTGAAGTACGAGGGGTTTGAAGAACAGCCGGACACACTCGTGGCCTATATACCAGCAGTTGATTTTGATGAAGCTGCGTTGCAGGAGCAATTGCAGTCTCACGGCGTTACCTATACGAAAGAAACGATCCTGCCTACCAACTGGAATGCCCTGTGGGAAAGCAATTTTGAACCGGTACAGGTAGACGATTTTTGCGGTATCCGGGCAGATTTTCATCCGCCGTTTGATCCGCAGCCTGCTTACGAAATCGTTATCACTCCCAAAATGGCCTTTGGCACCGGGCATCATGCTACCACAGCTTCTATGATAAAGCTGATGCAGGGACTGGATTTCACCGGGAAAGCGGTATTTGACTTTGGTACCGGCACCGGTATCCTGGCTATTCTGGCAGAAATGATGGGGGCCGCCACGGCAGACGCTATTGACTACGATGAGTGGTCGGTGAACAATACCCTGGAAAACATTACTGCCAACGGAATGAGCAAGGTAAAAGTATGGCAGGCGGACAAGCTCGATGCTATTACCGGAAAATATGATATATTGCTGGCGAATATCAACTATAACATTTTATTGCAGTTTATGGGAGATATGAAAAAACTGGTGAAATCAGGGGGCAAACTATTACTGAGTGGCATTTTACCTACCGATGAAGAAAATATCGCTGCAGCGGCGGTTTCAAACGGATTTATCCAGGAGGGCAGAATAGAAAAGGATAACTGGCTGGCGCTTCAATTTTATGTACCGGAAGCGTAATAGATTAAAAATTACATATAAAAAGTGCTGACAATCCAACTTTTGTGTTACAATTTTTTCTAATATTCTCTCTATTTTAACACAGAATTTGTTATCTTAGCATTCCTAACTTGTAGTATGATAGTAATTTTATTGCTTATTGGTGCTTATCTGATCGGATCTGTTCCTACAGCCGTGTGGGTAAGTAAAGGTGTTTTTGGTATGGATATCAGGGAGTATGGCAGCGGTAATGCGGGTGCCACTAATACTTTCCGGGTACTTGGACCAAAAGCAGGTACTTTTGTAATGGTGGTAGACATGCTGAAAGGTGTGTTGGCAGTACGGTTATCTTATCTGGATCCGTATTATCTTGATCCTGAACATCTTACGCAACTCGTAAACCTCCAGATTGGTCTGGGGCTTGTGGCAGTAGTAGGACATATATTCCCGATCTGGGCGAATTTCAAGGGTGGTAAAGGTATTGCTACCCTGTTTGGACTGGTGCTGGCTATTCAGCCGCTGGTGGCTTTGTGCTGTGTGGGTGTATTTTTAATGATCCTGTTCCTGACCAGGTACGTATCATTAAGTTCGATTATTGCCAGTATCGCTTTTCCGATCCTGATCCTGTACATTTTTAACGAGCCTGAAATTTTTTATCGCATATTTGCCATAGCGGTGGCGTTGATGGTGGTATTAACCCATCAGAAAAACATCACCCGTTTGCTGAAAGGAGTAGAAAGCAAGGTGCCGTTATTTAAGAACAAAAAGGACAAAAACTAGTTATAGTTATATAATAAAAGCATGAAGCAAAAAGCATTGGCCATAAAAATGTGCATGCTTTTTGCTTTGTGCTTTGTGCGTTTTACGCACATTTAAATTGATGCTCCCATGAAAAAGTATGTCTTATTCTTTACTGCAAGCCTCGCATTGGCAGCCTGTTCCCGTGTTCCTATTACTGGCCGTAGTCAACTGAATCTCGTTCCCGAAAGCACCATGCAATCCATGGCCCTGCAAGAGTACCAGTCGTTTTTATCTACCAACAAGGTGGTAGCGCAAACTACCAACAAAGACGCGGAGATGGTAAAGCGGGTGGGTAACCGCATTGCGGCTGCCGTTACCAGGTACATGAACCAGAATAACATGGGGAATGAAATAGCCAGTTACAAATGGGAGTTTAACCTGGTAGACAGTAAAGATGTGAATGCCTGGTGTATGCCGGGTGGTAAAGTAGTGGTGTATACCGGATTACTGCCGGTTACCCAGAACGAAACGGCACTGGCTTGTGTAATGGGACATGAAATAGCACATGCTATTGCCCGTCACGGTAACGAACGTATGAGCCAGGGACTGGTGATACAGGGGATCCAGGTGGCAGGTGCGGTGGCGCTGAATAAGAATCCTACTGCGGTAAACCTCTTTAACCAGGCTTTTGGCGTAGGTGGTAACTTAGGTACACTGGCTTTCTCCCGTGGCAATGAGCTGGAAGCTGATCACCTGGGCGTGATATTCATGGCGATGGCCGGATACAACCCACAGGAAGCGATTCCTTTCTGGCAACGGATGGCCAATATGAGCAACGGTCAGAAACCACCGGAGTTTCTGAGTACGCACCCCAGCGATGCTACCCGTGTACAGAAACTGCAACAGCTGATGCCGGAAGCGATGAAATATTATACACCGGCAAAAGCATAAACGGATGGATATAAAAAGCAAAGGGGGGATCATAGATCCCCCCTTTGCTTTTTATATCTCCCTAAGCGGTTATAATTTCGATGACTTTTTTGTTCTTCTGTACTTTCATCTTATCTGGTACATGTGCCAGGATTTCTTTTTTGAATGCCTCAATCAGCGCCTGTTTAATAAAGTGGCGATGTGTCACCAGGCTGATTTCCCTCACCGGCTCAGGGGCCTTGAAATAGCGCACCATGTTCAGCTGACGGGAAGAAAGATCCTGTAACGACAGCTCCGGTAAAATCGTATAGCCTTCGTTGAGGTCTACCATTCTTTTCAGTGTTTCCACACTACCGGTATTGTATTCCAGGTTTTTATTATCGCCCATGGTGAATTTATCTTTACAGATATTCAACACCTGGTTGCGCATACAATGTCCTTCGTTGAGCAACCATACATCTTTGATGTCCAGCTCTTCTGCTTTGACGATCTTTTTATCGTACAGCGGATTACTCTTGGCGGTGTACACCACAAAGGTTTCATAGAACAGCGGATGTTCTTCCAGATGGGGATTGTGCAGGGGAGTAGCCAGTAAACCGCAATCCAGCAGTTCCTGTTTCAGTTGCTGCATGATCTGTTCTGTGGGATATTCCCAGATTTCCAGTTTTACTTTCGGATACTTCTTCATGAAACCGGTCAGGATACGGGGAAGCAGGTAAGGCGCCAGTGTAGGAATGATGCCTACTTTCAGGTTACCTTGTACTTCTTTTTTCTGGTCGGCGATGATTTCGCGGATGCGGGCATTTTCCTTGATGATGATCCTGGCCTGCGCTACCACAGAGATGCCTATTTCAGTAGGGACTACGGGTAATTTACTACGATCAAACAGTTTAATGCCTAATTCATCTTCCAGTTTCTGTATCTGCATGCTCAGCGTTGGCTGGGTGACAAAGCATTTCTCTGCTGCCAGCACAAAGCTTCTGTAAGTGTCTACCGCAACAATGTACTCCAATTGAACTGTCGTCATTTCCTCTAAGATTGTGTGGCAAAGGTATCAATAAAATCTATAGGAAAAGTTAAAATGCTATAAAAGCAAATGCCGGCAGGGAAACTGCCGGCATTTGCTTTTATACGTTGTAGTACTTAGAATATTCGGTACCGGTATTTTATTTTCTCTGTATTGCTATACAGTTCCCGGATGTTGATAGATGCCTGGATTTCGCCCACTGCTTCTGTTTTCAGGTTTCTGAACTCTGCCTGTTTGGTATCAATGATACTCTTGTCGGCCAGTCCGTTGTCCTGTGCTATTTTCAGCGAGTTATTCACCTTGGTATAGTAAGAATCCAGCAGGGTGAAATATTCGTTGTAAAGATTTTCGAAGCGTTTGGTCTGGAGTACCAGGTCTTCCAATTGGTTATTCACTTCTTTCAGGGAAGAATTTTCGCGCAGCAGGGATTCATAATCGATCCGTTTGCCGCCTTTGGAATACTTCTCTTCCAGTTTGCTGAAATAGTCCACCACTTTTTCTTTGCGGAAGTCGATGAAATATTCGTTCATAGTCTGGCTCAGGCTCTGATTACCTTTCTGTGGCGCCGGGAACTTCATGGAAGTAGCGGTGAAGGACAGGTGATCGAAGAGATTGTCCTGCAGGAGGCTGAGCTGATCTTTATTGAAGTTGAGGCCATATTCGAATTTCTGGTTAGCGTCATTTAATGCGGTATAATACACCACATATTTGTTCAGCTCTTTTTCGAAATCCTGTAATGACTTCTGATTAATCTGTTTATTATTTACGCTCACACTATGCAGGAAGTTCATCACGGAATTGGCGATGGCCAGCGGTGGGGTGAGGGAAGTAAAGCTCTGGAAAATAGGGCTGTTGATAATCGACTTGGTAGATTCTACAATTTTAGAATTCTTCTCGCCTTTATCTCCTTTATTTTTCAGGATAATTTTTTCTACCAGTTCCACGATGCGGTCACTGAGGGAAAACCCGAGCGCCTTACTTTCCGGGTTATTCAGTGAGGTGATGAACACATCGAGATTATTGGTAGTGGTACGTGATTTTAGATCTATTATTTTTTTGTTAAGGAGATAGTAAGTTTCGCTGGCATTGATAATGTTATTCTTGATCAGGTCATACTTCGTCATATTATCGAAGTCCTTTCCCTGAAGGAGTGCCTGGATGGCGTTAGAATTCTGTTTATCATTATCGGTGATACGCTGTACTTCTTCCAATAGTTTGCGGATAGTAGTATCCTGGGTTTTGACAACAGGGGCCACGGTGCTTTTGAGTTCCGGGTCTTGAGCATAGGCGGTCTGGAATGTAAAAAGTAAAACAAGGGGAATTGGTAGCGCTTTGATCCATCCTGTGGTCAGGAATTTTTGAGCCAGGCGTACTAACGGTAATGACTCATCGGGCTTGCTAGTCAAGCGTTTATCATGCTTCATCTCCGTTGGTAGGTGTTTTAACATGTTGTTTTTGCTTTTTGTTAACAAAAATTTAAGAAAATATGATGCCAAAAACATCATCACGCAAAGATAAATAATTAATAACAGTTAAAATTAAATCATGATAGGTGGTGAGCAGATTACATTTTCCGGATATATTTTGAATTATCAGCAGGTGGGTTACCTTTGCTGCCAAATTTGATCCACTTTCATGCTTAATAACAAAAAGATTGTGGTTGTATTACCGGCCTACAACGCAGCACTTACGCTGGAAAAAACATTCCGGGAGATCCCATTTGACATAGTTGATGAAGTAGTACTGGTAGATGATGCCAGCAAAGACGACACCCTGGCTGTGGGAAAGCAGTTGGGTATTCAGCACCTGATCCGTCATGATAACAACAAGGGTTATGGCGGTAACCAGAAATCCTGTTATAACAAGGCATTGGAGCTGGGCGCTGATATTGTGGTGATGCTGCATCCCGATTACCAGTATACCCCTAAGCTCATTGTGGCGATGTGCAGTATCATTGCCAACGATGTGTACCCGGTGGTATTTGGCTCCAGAATTCTCGGAAAAGGCGCCCTGAAAGGAGGAATGCCGATGTATAAGTACATATTTAACCGTTTTTTAACCCTGACACAAAACATCCTGATCGGGCAGAAGCTGAGTGAGTACCATACCGGTTACCGGACATTCTCTGCCGAGGTATTGCGTAATATCAACTATATGGCTGATAATGACGATTTTGTGTTTGATAATGAAATGGTTTCGCAGATATTTATGAAAGGATACGATATTGCAGAAATTACCTGTCCTACAAAATATTTCGATGAAGCCTCCAGTATTAACTTCAAGCGCAGCGCCATTTACGGTCTGGGTGTATTGAGGGTATCCCTGCAGCATCGTTTGCATATGTGGGGCATCGTAAAAGGAAAGATCTATTAAAATTAATTTTAGCCCGTGGGTTTAGCGCAACAGTATAATTTAGCCGGAAAGTACCTGAAATATTATTTTACATCAGGCAATCGTCATGATGTACATTCTCCTTTTGTGTTTTCACTGATAGAAGACGTATTGCTGGATAAAAAACAGCATCCGGCTTTCCGGGAAATTGAACTGTTGCGCAAGGAACTGCTGCAGAGTAACGAAACGCTCCAGGTCACCGATCTGGGCGCCGGGTCGCTGATATCGGCCGGTAATGAGCGCCGGGTTCGGGACATTACCCGTTATGCGGCCAAACAGCCCAAATTCGGGCAGTTATTCTACCGGCTGATACAATACCTCCAGCCGGGCAGGATCCTCGAACTCGGGACCTCTATGGGCCTTTCTACCGCATATATGGCAAAAGCGGCGCCTCATGCCCGCATTTATACCATTGAAGGCTGTCCGAATATAGCCGCCCGGGCTGCTAAGAACTTTGAAGCCCTGGGGATCCGCAACATCACTCAGGTAACGGGTAACTTCGATACCGTGTTGCCGGATGTGTTAAAGCAGATGCAGTTGCCCGACTGGGTATATATAGACGGTAACCACCGTAAAGACCCTACGCTCGCATACTTTGAACAGTGCCTGCAGTTTGCCGATGAGTACTCTGTCTTTATATTTGATGATATTCACTGGACCCCGGATATGGAATCCGCCTGGCATATCATACAGGAGCATCCTCAGGTGACCATGACCATCGACCTGTTTTTCATCGGGTTGGTATTTTTCCGGAAAGATTTTAAGGTGAAACAGCATTTCACACTGAAATACTGATTTCCCGGTAGTATATTGGGGATAAAATCCCCCCGTTATGCGTTACCTGACACTTTTTTTCCTGGGTTGTTTGCTGATGGCCGGTACGGCCGCAGTTGCCCAGGACTATTCACAGTACAGTTATGAATCGTTTAGCCGTAAGGGTGACCAGCTCCGTTACCGCCTCCTGCCGCCCGCTAACTACGACATTCATAAAAAATATCCCCTGATCGTTTTCCTGCATGGCGCCGGTGAAAGAGGTAGCGATAACAATGCGCAACTCTTACACGGCGGCAGCATGTTCCTGCGCGATAGCATCCGCAACAATTACCCCGCTTTTGTACTGTTCCCGCAATGCCCCGAGAACCAGACCTGGGCGCCCATGAAGTTTGAACGGGATACCAGTGGTAAAGTAACCAAGGCAGAATTCCCGCTCGATGGCAATCCAACACCGCCCACGGCTTTGCTGAACCAGTTACTGGACAGCCTGCTGGCCAGTGGAAAAATTGATACCAAACGCGTATACCTGGGTGGTTTATCCCTCGGTGGCATGGGTACGTTTTACCTGATCACCAAACGTCCCAACCTGTTTGCCGCCGCCTTTCCGATCTGTGGCGCGGGCAACGTGGAAGCAGCCGGAAACTTTGCTAAAAAAGTGCCGGTATGGATTTTCCATGGCGGCGACGACCAGGTAGTGCCGGTACAATCATCACGTGCTTATGATGCCAAACTGAAAGCATTGGGTGCAGAAGAGAAATACACAGAATATCCTGGCGTAGGGCATAACAGCTGGGACAATGTATTTGTAGAACCAGGCCTGTTGCCATGGTTATTCCAGCATAAGAAGAAATAGGGAGCGCCTCCGGCGCTTGTCTTGCTC
>Ga0116227_10017112_pt1 | contig 10207 bp, 10 predicted proteins | sample S1TSphgellanicum_FD_89693 | JGI IMG/M metagenome (GOLD analysis project Ga0116227, IMG submission 89693) | Host-associated microbial communities from peat moss isolated from Minnesota, USA - S1T2_Fb - Sphagnum magellanicum MG | ecosystem: Host-associated > Plants > Peat moss > Unclassified...
CACCGCGACATGATGAAATACGGCACGGTGCCAGGCGGTGTGTGGAAGCCCGTTCAGAACGAGATTGAGGAAGTGCGGCCGGATGGTACGCGATTCGTCCGCTTCCGGCCGACTGAACCGTATTTGACGCCAGCCGCGATGCAGGAGCTGCACCAGGCGTTTCGGCAGAATCTCAAAGATGGCCGACACGAGCCGTTGATATTGATCGCCCTCTATGTCCTCGATTTTCTTTGCATCCACCCCTTCACCGATGGCAACGGCCGCATGGCGCGGCTGCTTTCGGTGCTGGCGCTCTACCACGAAGGCTATGAGATCGGCCGTTACATCAGTTTGGAGCGGCTGATCGAGCAGACGAAGGAAAGCTATTACGACACCCTCTATCGGGCATCCCAGGGGTGGCACACCGGCAGCCATGACCCGGTGCCGTGGGTTGATTATTGGCTCAGCACGCTTCTTGCCGCGTATCGCGAGTTCGAAAATCGGATTGGCCAGCTTTCCACCGGCCACGGCAGCAAGGCCGATATTATCGTAACCGCCATTGATCGGATGCTGGGTTCTTTCAGCATTTCGGAGTTGGAGACGGCATGTCCGAGCGTCAGCCGGGACTGGATCAAGGCCGTACTCGAACAGCTCAAGCGCGAAGGCAGGCTCGAAGTCAGCGGCCGAGGCCGCGGCGCGCGTTGGCGTAAGGTCGAAGACCGAATGGGTGGAGAGGAAAAGAATGGGGTATAAACAAGCTTATAATACCCCATTTATCCGGCCACTACCCCATTTCAGGCCGGTGATTGTTGAGTGTATCTCCCCCGATCCAGGGCGGGGGCCGCGATGCTGATTGGCTATGCCCGCGTCTCAACCCAGGACCAAAAGCCCGCCCTTCAGCTCGATGCGTTGAAAGCGGTGGGGTGCGAGCGGGTATTTGTAGAAAAGGCGTCCGGTGCGCAGCGCGACCGACCGGAACTGGCGCTGGCGCTGGAATACGCGCGGGCGGGTGATACGTTGGTTGTCTGGAAATTGGACCGCCTGGCGCGCTCCATGAAGCAGCTTATTGAGACCGTGGAGGGAATGGCCGCCAGGGGGGTGGGGTTCCGGTCGATGACGGAGGCAATCGACACTACGACCGCCGGCGGCAAGCTTGTTTTTCACATATTTGGCGCGCTCGCTGAGTTTGAGCGTTCGATCATCCGGGAGCGCACCAACGCGGGTCTGCGGGCGGCCCGCGATAGGGGCAGGCTTGGCGGTCGCCCCCCTGCCCTATCGGGCAAAGACGTTGCCGCCGCCAGGGCCATGCTGTCTGACCCCGATATTACCGTTGAGGAGGTTGCCAGACGGCTAGGAGTGGCACCCTCAACGCTTTATCGGCATATGCCGGGTGGTCGCGGAGCTGTCGGGTGACGGGCAACTAGGAAGGCAAATGTATGGAGCAGGAAGCAGAAAAATCTGACGCGCCCGATTCGGAAAATGTGTCGGAGCTGCGGTCCGAAACGTATGTCGTGCTGAATCTGCTGCCGCCTGAAAGGTTGGCCTGGCTAAGAGAGCAGAGTTTGCGTGTGGCCGCAGTGTTTACATCGGTCAAACTCTCCACAACACCCCCAATAGACGATCCCGCTTAAAAGAAATGTATCTAAGCCAGCAGCTTAGCTTGTAGAATCTATGCTGATTTGCTATTTTACTGCAAACAGCAAATATTGAAAGTAGCAAAGAGTGAAAACAATAGTTGTCTCATCACAGAAGGGTGGTAGTGCGAAAACGACGCTAACCGCCCTTCTGTCCGTGGAAGCCGACCTGGCTGGTGATGGCCCGGCATGGGTGATCGATACCGACCAGCAGGGTAGCCTAGCCCGTTGGCACGAGCGCAGGGAAAGCGAGACGCCCATGCGGGCCGAGATTCCCTTCAAGGAGTTGGCGGGAGGGCTGGCGGCCATTGCCGGTAAGCATGGTGCGTCTTTTTGCTTCATAGACACCGCTCCTGCCATCTCAGACCAAAGCGCGGCGATCATCGGCCTGGCAGACTTAGTTTTAATCCCTGTGCAGCCTTCCCCCGTCGAACTATGGGCCGTGGCCGACACCATTGAGCTTGTGAAAGCAGCAGGAAAGCCCTTTCGCTTCATCATCACCAAGGCGAAGGAGCGGGCAAACATCACTGCGCAAACAGTGGCGGCGCTGTCTCACCACGGGCCTGTGGCGGAAAACTTTATAGCTGATCGGGTAGCCTACGCTGTCGCCATGGCGGGGGGCAACACCGCTCCCGAGTTGCTTCCCAAGGGGCCGGCCGCCATGGAAATCGCCCTTTTATGGAAAGAGATTAAAGTAGCATTTCAGCAAACCAGCAAACCAGCAAAGAAGGTATATCATGGCTAAAGTGACCGCCTTAACCGCCGCCGACCTTATACCGAGCAAGGCCCGGCAGCAGACAACCATGAGGCAACGCGGAGTCGTCCCCTCAGCCGAGCTTGTGCCGATGCAATTTAGGATGCACCCTGACTTTGCGCTTGCGTTTAGGACGGAGGCCGCAAAGCGGGACCTCAAATATAATGAATTGCTGCAAGAATGCTTTGCTGCTTTCATGAAAACAGCAAACTAAATTTTTTTTGCCGGCTTGGCTATGCCGCCGGGTGGCGTAACAAAACCGAAATTTCTGGACATTCAGGTTTAGCTGCTACCGAATGCGCCGCACCTGGGGAGCGCACGCGAGTCGCGTTTGCGCTGCTTAAGGCCATGGGAGCGATGGTCGCTGCCGTGTGGGATCAACTTCTGGCTTGGAGATTATAGCCCAGAAATAGCAAAACCCGCCGGGGAGGCGGGCCGTGCATACCGGCTAGGGCCGGGAAACCAGTGTCTGCAAACCTGTTTTCCCTCACCTTTCCGTCTTTTGCAAGTGTTTTCTTGCCACGGGCGGACTTTCGCCGATTTCCGGCCATCTCGGCGGGTTGTGCGCAACCTGACGGAGAGATTTATGAGTGGGATAGCGGCATTGCCGGCGGGCTTTCGCCGGCGGCGCGAGAAGGTTTTCGGGGACGGGCGGGGTCATCCGCTGGACCGGAACGCCAAGGCGCGGATCATGGTTTACGCGCGTGCGTGGTCGGCGCGGCACCGGCGGCCGGGCCAGCACCGCGGCCCTTTGACGCGGGCCACGCTGGAGGTGCTGGAGGCGTTACTCTGGGGTTTTCATAACAGCCGGGATGGACGCTGCTTCCCGAGCTATGAGACCATCGCTGCGCGCGCGCAGTGCTGCCGCGACACGGTCTACGAGGCGATCAAAGCGCTTGAGGCGGCCGAAATCCTGACCTGGGTGAACCGGCTGATTCGTGTGCAGTTCCGGGAATTGGATCTGTTCGGCAAGCTGGCGCTGCGTTCGCGGCTGATCCGCACCAGCAACGCGTACACGTTCAGAGACCCGTTGCCGTGCGCCCAAGCGTCGACTCAGGCACGGGTGCCGCATGGCCGAGACGATAGGGCAGAGGCGGCAGGGCAGGGGGCGCGTGAGGGTGCATCGGCCGCCGCTGGTCAGCTTATAGGTGAGGGTTCTTTTGTTTTATTTTCCAAGTCGGAAAATCCCCCCAGAACCCAGACTCAAGATTTTTACATTCTTTCTAAGGGGGCTGGAGCGGCAAAATCAGACACAGCCAATGCGCTAGAGCGGGCACTTTTCCGGCTGAAATCGGCACTGGACGGGAAATAACCACCACGAGGATCATCTTCCCCATCACTTAAGCGGAAAATCGCTTTGCGATTTATCCGTGATCGGCGGCGCGATGCGCCGCTGTGGGAGCAATGTGCCTACGCCAGACAGCCCTTCGGGCCGCGCTACGCGGCTCCCGCTCCGCGCTCGCTCTGGCGTTCACAGCCAGTATTCGTGGCACCACCGCAAAGGCGGCTAAGGAGTAAAGAAGGTTTTTGACCAGCGCGGGGTTCATTCAACGTTTTTATTTGTGGAGAGGAAAACCCATCAGGGACGATGCCAGCGTGACCGGCGTCACCAGCGTGCCCGACGTGGAAAGCGGACTGTGCGGCTAAGAGGAACAGAAAACCGGCATAAGCCTGCTATCCTTCGATGAAGGGTGGGCGGGAAGCCTGACCAATTTCCTTGGTTAAAAATATCCCGTGAGGGGTCTGGGGAGCGCGCAGCTCCCCAGCTTCGGTGCCAGATGCGTCTCATGTGCGAATGTGCCCCGCGGCGCGGCGATGCGATCAACCCCGCTCGCCATGCTCGCCGGCCGGGGCCGGCTGCGCGTGGCTCCGCGCCGGAGGCTTCGCCTCCGGCTGCTTCGCAGGGGTTTGACCCCGCCGCTTTGCGGGGCTTTTTGGCAGCGCCGGGGCGAAGGGCGCCCCGCAATCATCAGCCCGCCTCTGGCGGGCCGAGCAAAGGGCGATGGCGCGAGCGGTTGCGGAGCGATAGAGCACCGCCTTGACATGGTGGGGGACCCAGGTTTGTTTTTGGCCTATCCCATGCGCAACCGGATTTTTCACCAGGCCAGGATTGTCGGCATCATTTTTGACGGGACTATTTTGGCCGATGTTCGGCCTGTTTCTGGGGCAGGGGTAGGATGGCGCTGACGGATGAGCAGGCGCGTATTGCCCGGTTGATTGACGCTGAGTTTCAGCGGCTGCTCAAGCTTGGAAAAAGCCAGGCGACGATCCTTGGCGAGATGCACGGCCATTTGCCGGGTTTCATGGAGCTGATGGATGCCGGTCCCGGCGTGATGCGGGAGGCTGGCGACCAGTATCCCGGTTTTTACCGTTTCGCGAAGGTTTTGGAGCGCACCGCGCGCGGCATTGAATCGGGCGCCATACCTGTTCCGGGCGGCCGGCAATCCCCGCCTCGGGAAACCTGGTCCACGCAAACCGACCCGATGCGCGCCTACCGCGAACTGGTGGCGGCGATGGACCTGCGGATGCGCCAGTTGGCCGAAGAAGGGATTCCAACCCAGGCGATCCTCGGCCGGATGGCTGGGCACCTGGCCGATCTACACAAGATTTGGACGACAACCACCGACGAGCAACTCGCCATACTTTGTTCAGAGTATCCCGGCTTCCATCATTTTGCTGCCCTGATGGAAGAGGGCGCCGCGGCCGAGGCGCAAAAACCCAGCCGGTCCGATGATGGTCTGCCCGAGCTACCCACGGCCCTCAAGGCGCAACTTGCGGCGTTGCTAGGGACTGCCGCGAAATTGGAGCGTGATTATCAATCCGTGCTGGACGTGGCGGGGTCTCCCGCTCTGCCGGATTGGCTTGCTCCCATAATCAAGCTTGATGCGCAGTGGACCGCGGATTTAGCCAGGTTCACCGACGCCCTAAAATCCGCTGGCGTTCCGCAGCAGTCGCAAGACATCATTCTGCCGATGCTTGAGGGCATGGCCAGACGTATTGGGGAGCTGGAGGAGCGGACGCGAACCCATCCTCACTAATTCGGCCTGTAATTCCGCGCGGCCGTTGGTGGCGACGCTCCGCCAATGCTCCTCTGCTTTACGTTGAGCCGCGATGCGTCGGTTTGGGTTTGCCGGTTTTTATCAATCATGACGTTTTTTCGGTTTGCCCTTCCGAGAACGCCCGATCGCCGGCGCGCCGGAATCGCCGTTTAGCAACTTCACCATCGGGGCCGTTTATCGCTTCGGCGGCGAGCACGAGCGCGCCGAGGATCACGGCTGTTTCCGCGTCAGCCAGCCCGGCCTTAATGACCAGGCCACCGAGCTGAATTTTGTTCCGGGTATCCTGCTTGCGGCTATCCATGCGAATCCGGCTCAGGGTGCGCTCCAACCGGATTGCTAGATGGCGCAGGCGCTTGATCCGGTTTTTTCCCGTTTCCGTTTCCGTGAAATCGTCCGGCGATGGCCTGGAACTCCTTTACCAACGTTTCATCATCGAGGTTGAGATCGGCGAGACCAGCGCGAATCGCCAGCTTGCCGATCCGTTCCCCGGCCTTTGATTCCAGCGCGGCCAGTTCTTTCCTGAGGGCCTCCATCTGCGCGAGCTTTTCCGCACGCCGTTCGCCTAATGTCTTTTGGGCCAAGTGCTTATCTCCTTGCAGTGTTCTGATCGTAGTATCATGATGAAGACCTTGGCTATACTGGCACGATCTAAGGCTTAGAGGCTCAGAGCCTTAGATCGTTATGGGCAAAACTCCGGCCACCCTGAGAAACCGTCCGGTCCGAAGTATGAGGAATGGCGCACTAACGAGTTGCTACGCAACTCAGTGCTTGGTAGAGTAGAAGCACCACCACAGAAGCCAGCCACCGCCTCATGCCCATCTGGTCCCAATTCCGCATGGACGCGAGCCGCCATGTCAGCCGAGCCGCTGGGCAGAGCGCGGTGGCAGCGGCGGCCTACCGTTCGGCCGAAAAATTGTTCGATGAGCGCAGTCAGGAGCTTCACGACTACACGCGCCGTTTTGGCGTAGTTGCGACCGGGCTTGAAATGCCCGAACATGGCGGCCCTCTTTCGGCTGGCCGTGCCTGGACACGCGAGCAGCTATGGAACGCGGCCGAGGCGGCGGAGAAGCGTAAGGACGCCCGGACGGCGCGCAAGATAGAAATGGCTTTGCCGGCGGAGATGACGGCGGAGCAGCGCCGGGAGCTTGTGCAGGCCTGGGCCGGTGAAATCGCGAACCGCTACAATGTCGCGGTGGATTGGGCGATCCACTTGCCTGACAAGGAGGGGGATCAGCGGAATCACCATTGCCACCTGATGCTGACCACGCGGGAAATCGGCCCGGAAGGTTTTCGGGGGAAGGCGGCGCTTGAGCTATCCAACACTGACCAGAAGAAGCGCGGCTTGGCGGTGGGTGATGACGCCATTTTTGGGTTGCGCGCGGTATTGGCGGAACGGTTGAACGAGGTGGCGGCGCGGCATGGCCTGGAAATTTATGCCGACCCGCGCAGCTATGCGGAGCGCGGTATAGAGTTGACGCCGACGAAGCATATTGGGGTGCATGCGGTGGCGATTGACCGCAAAGGCATGGAGGCCGAACGGGTAGGTGACCACGCCGATGTGCGGCGTGAAAACGCCCGGCGCATTTTGGGGCGTCCCGAGTTGGTGCTGGAGACGCTGACGCAGCGCGAGGCGGTGTTTACGCGGCACGACATGGCGCGCGAGCTTAACCGGCATATCGACGATCCTGTTCAGTTCCAGGCGTTGATGGCGCGGCTGGATGCGTCGCCCGAGCTGGTGCGGCTTTCGGAGGGCGACCGGTTCGAGGGGGTGCGGCTTTCGACGCGGGAGATGGTGGCGGCCGAGGCCCGCATGATGGACACGGCTTCCATTCTTGCTGGTGCGCGGAAGCATGGGGTTTCCGCAGTGCGGGTGGGGGCGGTTGCGGCGCAACAGCGTCATGCGCGGTTGTCGGAAGAGCAGCTTGCGGCGGTGGCGCATATCACGGCGCCTGGCCAGTTGGCGGCGGTTGCCGGGGCCGCTGGCGCCGGTAAATCGGCTTCGCTTGAGGCGGCGCGGGAGGCTTGGGAGGCGGCGGGCTACCGGGTGCGCGGTGCGGCGTTGGCGGGCAAGGCGGCGGAGGCGTTGCAGGCTTCCGCTGGCATCGAGAGCCGGACCCTGCATTCCCTGGAATATAGCTGGCGCAATGGCCGCGACCCGTTGGCCAGCCGTGACGTTTTGGTGATCGACGAGGCCGGGATGGTGGGCAGCCGGCAGATGGGCCGGGTTTTGGAGGCGGCGCGTGAGGCGGGCGCCAAGGTGGTGCTGGTTGGAGACGCGCGGCAGTTGCAGCCCATTGAGGCGGGCGCTGCTTTCCGGGCCGTGGCCGAGCAGATCGGGGTGGTGGAGATCGAGGCGATTCGCCGGCAGCGGGAGGCTTGGGCAAGGCAGGCTTCTCAGGCGCTTGCGAAGGGGGAGGTTGGAACTGGCCTGGCTGCTTATGCCGAGCGGGGGCATTTGCGGTTGGCGGAGACGCGGGAGGCGGCGAAGGCGGCGATTACGCGTGATGCCGTTGCGGCTGGCCAGGCTGGGGGTGCGAGCTTGATCCTGGCGCATACAAACCAGGACGTGCAGGACCTCAACGCCCTGGTGCGGGCGGAGCGGCAGCGCCTTGGCGAGTTGGGGGCAGAAGCATCCTTTCAGGCGGAACGCGGCGCGCGGGCTTTCGCCGCCGGCGACCGGCTGGTGTTTTTGCGCAACGACCGTGATCTAGGGGTTAAGAACGGGACGTTGGCGACTGTGGAGCAGGCGGGGCAGGGGCGTCTGGTGGTGCAGGTTGATGGCGGCGCGCGGGTGACGGTGGACCAGGCCAGCTACGCCCATGTCGATCACGGCTATGCGGTGACGCTGCACAAGGCCCAGGGGGCGACGGTGGACCGGGCATTCGTGTTGGCATCCGGCGGCATGGACCGGCACCTGGTCTATGTCGGCATGACCCGGCACCGGGACGCGGCGACGTTATATGCCGGTTTGGATGATTTTAAGGACCAAACTGATTTGGCGCGCCGGCTGGGCCGGGCGCGGCCGAAGGCGACGACGCTGGATTTTGCGGAACGGCGCGGCTTCGAGACGCCCAAAGCCTGGACGGAGAACGCGCGGGCCTGGCTGGAGCGTGGCCGGGAGCGGCTGGATGCGGTGTGGGAACGCGCGGAGCAGGTGGTGGTTGCCGTGCGGGAGCGGGCTGAGGCGCTGCGGTCCCGTTTTGTGGGCATGGGGGCAGAGGCAGCACCGGGGCCGGCGCAAGAGCGACCGGCGCGCGATGAGGAGCTGCGGAAAGGCCAGGATACCCCGGAGCGTGAGAGTGAGCGTGAGGGCGAGCGCGCCGCGGAACGGCCCGCGCAGAAGCGTAGCATGTTCGATGGGCTGAAACTTCAAACTGGCGGCAGCCGTGAGCAGGCCCATGGCGGGCTTGGGGCCGCGCGTTCAATACCGGAACCGGCCGGTCCAAGGGCGCGGTTGCATCAGGCAGTGGAACAGTATGCGCGCGCCTGGTCCGATATCGGGCTGATGCGGGCGGAAAACTTGCCCGTGCTGGATTCGCAAAGGCAGGCGTTGCGCGAGGCCAGTGCTTCCATGGATGCTGTTCGGCCGGGGGCGACAGCGGATTTGCGCGCGGCTTTGACCTACGCGCCTGAAACCCAGCGGGCGATGCGCGAACTGCAGGGCCCGGAGCGGGCCGCGCAACTGGTTGCCGGCATTGAACACGAGGCACTTGTGCGGCAGGACCCTAATCTGAAAGCCGAGAGGCTGGTCAAAATGTCGAACCGCCTGGAGGCGCAGCACGAACGGCTGGGCGGATGGGAGCAGGCCGAGGCGCGCGGCAAGGTCGAGGCCAAGTTGAAGGATATCGCCGGTGTCCTGAAACGCGATCCGCAGCTCGAATCCGTGATGCGTACCCGGTCTAAGGCGTTGGGCATCACGCCCGACTCATGGCTTGGTCGGGTGCTGCAGGCGCCGACCGTGGAGCGGGCCATCAGCCAGGGCATCAGCCTGGATCGCGGGCCGAGCCTGTCGATGTAGTAGGATAAACGGGAGCAAAAGCATGGACGGTAGGGCAGAGCCAGGTGACCAGGCGGGCGATCCGGCGCGGGCGTTTGAGGATTTGCGGGCCGAGGTTTCTATCATGCGGCGGGCCGTCGAGGCGTTGCCGCGCGCCCTGGCGGAGAATCTGCCCCCGGCACCGCCGGATTATCGTTCTGATATCGGCAAGGTCACGCAGGCGCTGCTGGCTGTTGTTGGCCGGCTCGATGTTATCGAAAAGCACCCGGCACTGCGGCTGACGCCGGAGCAGCATCGCCAAGCCATTGCCAGTGCCGGCAGTGAGCTGATGCGCGGTGCGGCGGGGAAGCTCGATAAAGCCACCGAGAAGCATGCGCAGGCGGCTGAGCAGTTTGCTGGCATGATCGGCACGATACGGGAGCAGGATTCGCAGTCGAAATGGGTTGCCTATACGGCTCTTGCGACTTTTGTGGCGGGAATATTGTTCTCGCCCTTCTTAGCCGCCGTGTTGCCGTATGGGTTGGATGGGCGGGTGGCGGCCCTCATCATGCAAGAGGACCGCTGGGATGCCGGGTGGGACTTGCTCAAGGCCGGCAATCCCGCGGGTCGAGATGATGCGGCCTACGGCTATAACCTCGTCCAGGCCAATCGGGACGCGATCCATGCCTGCCAGCAATCGGCGCTTAAGGCCGGGAAAGATCAAAAATGCCAGATCATCGTGAAGGTGCCACAGGAGCCGTAATCCGGGGTGGCCGGTGCTTTGCGCCGGAAAGTTGTATTTTTC
>Ga0116227_10017114_pt1 | contig 10207 bp, 7 predicted proteins | sample S1TSphgellanicum_FD_89693 | JGI IMG/M metagenome (GOLD analysis project Ga0116227, IMG submission 89693) | Host-associated microbial communities from peat moss isolated from Minnesota, USA - S1T2_Fb - Sphagnum magellanicum MG | ecosystem: Host-associated > Plants > Peat moss > Unclassified...
TGCAACAACGTAAACCCGCACCACTGAATGGTGGTCCACGCAGTTAACCACCGCGACCGTGACGGGGCCAGGAGAGAGGGGGGGGGGGGGGGAGGGGGGGGGGGATTTATTGGTGGTGTTGTATCAACTCTTTGTCTTGCATAGGGTTTCAAATATCTAGCTTTTGAAAAAATAAAATTGAGACCTGTTTAATATAAATTTGCTTATTTAAGCAATAACCTCCCTTATCGATTTCCCTGGTTTAAAATAATAAAAATAATGATTATACACACCTATTATTACTATTTTTCACTCTTTTTTTCCATCACTTCTAGTAACTGACAACCTCCAAAAAAAAAGATTTTTTTTTTTTCATTTTTTCCATTTCACTCTTTTGATCACCAAGACTTGAATACATGAATATGCAAACATATGTATATGTGTATATGTATCTATATGTATGTATGTATATGCTATGTATATGTGCAGGTATATGTTTGGTAGAATCAGAAAGTCTACAAGTTTCTTGACACATGCTAATACAGGCATATTTCTTTCGTATATTTTAGTAAGGTCCTAAGGCCTCGTCCAACAAGCACAAAACCTTGATTGATTACTTGGGTTTGTTGTTTGGGTTCATCCATTTTTCCTTCGGGATTGGTGCTTTTTCTTTGATAAATTAAGTTTAGCAAGGGATTGATTCATTGTCCACAAGCAAAGATTGTCATTCTCAACTCATCTTGTCTCATCTCATCTTATCTCCTTTGTTGCAAAGCCGTGATAATCACGTGTGATTACTTAAACTCTCAAATGCAAATGCAAAACAAAAACAAAACTACTTTTAGAACCTTCGATCCTGCATGCTTTGGAGACTTTTTGTTCAAGAGATGGCTGGGCCAGGGTCGGGGTGTTGGAGAGGGGGCCATTGGGATTGGTAAAATCTGATCTGTTGTTGGCAATAGGGATTTGTGTTTTTTAATAGAAACTTTTTCAACAATTTTTTTCAGAATACTATACTAGTCCATGATGACAATCTTCCCACATCTGCAATCAATTCCAGTTGGCATATTTGTCCCCAATTGTTGCACTATTGCATTGCATGCTTGTTGTAGTAGCACAAAAATTGGCACATGGGCCAATTCGACATTCCATTGTTGAAAATTTGATCAACTTTCAACACCCATTACTTTCATATTCACACTTTCACAAAAAGAAAAGTGTAAGAAAATGTTGCACATTTTCAAAAAACAATGATGAAAATCATCCCATCTTCAATCATTTGGATTCCAAACACACACACACACACACACACATGATCTAGAGGCAATAGAAACACACAAGAACACAAAGGGAAACTTGCACATGTGCAACTATTTGTTTCTTTCAAAAAAACTAGCATACATGATGATGCAATGACCAAATTATGGGGTTTCCAAACTCCTTAAGATTCATTCCTTTTTGTTTTTTGTCTCTAAATCCCTAAACCCTAAATCCTTTTCATGTAGTTTCAACAAGTAACTTTTTGTTAGCATGCATCGGCTACCCATGAAGAAACTTCAAGCACTTTCAAGAATCCCAATCATGAACATCAAAATAATGGAGAGAAAGAAAGAGAGAGAGAGAGTAGCATTGGAAAAATGAAGAATCTTGCCTTCACAACTAGGTCATCAAACACCATCACTCTTATTTTGCAATTTGCCATGATTTTTTTTGGTTAGGGTTTTTGTAGCTCTTGACACCATTGCTAGGTATTTTTGAAAAAATTCTAAAAATTCAAAATAATTTAATTACCATCAAACTAGCCAATGTATTATGGTGCTTGTTTCCAGAAGAGGAGAAAGGAATTATTATTGGACTCTCAATCCTATTCCATTGAAACTATTGGGAAAATTTTGGACAACTTTTTTCTAGTGTAAATTCAACTGATTTTGCTAAAATTTTGGGAAAAAAAATCTCTAAAATTTAATATCAAAAGATTAAAAAAATTTTAAAAATCTTATAAGGTTTCTTTAGTGAGTGGGCATTTTATGATTGAGGATAGACTTGTGGGTCAATTGCAAATATTATTACTTAGTAGCTAAGGAATGGACATGTTCAACTTTGCAATATAAATTTCTTGAACAAAGTGAAGTGAAAGAGGACCAGGGATTTGATGTTAAGAAGGCAATTCTACTCAAGATTTTTAATTCTCAGCAAGTATACTCTTAAATTTCAAAAAGGTCGATATATTTGCAAGCTAAAATGACTAGCTTTTAGCGAATGTGGAATCCTCAATAGTACTTTATTGCAATGTGGTTTGATCATGTTGAAAGTGCAAATTCCTTGGATGGCTAAGGTTGGTTGGGTGGAACAAATCCTCTTTCCAAAAACAAAAAAAAATCTGATGATCACCCTTTCTTTATATTTCATCCCCAAATTTTTTTGTGAAAAAATTATAAAAATGCCACAAATATCCTATTGTAAAATACTCACATTGTTAGGCATCCAATGGAAAAAGGAAAAAGAGAGGGCATGTGTTTGAATGGAATGAACAAAGTGAGAGAAATGAGTCACAAAGCAATCTCACAAGGGTTTACAAATTGTAACTAAATACTCAACAATGTACATTAAAACCTAGAAAAGGAACTACAAACATCACCTTTTATCAATTGCAAAAGTTGCGTGATCTTAAGTTTTCTCTCGAACATTGATGGATTATATTTGTTTTGTCTTGAAGATTTGTACTTAAGCTTTTTGGAAGCTTCTTTCTTGCCACATTTGCTATACTTGTAACAAACATCTAGTTGGCCAACTTGAGGACACTCCTAGCTACCACACCTCATTTCTTTCTTGACATCTATCATTCTTCTTGTTCCTTGGTTCACACCATAAAAAAACATATTCATAATATGGAGTTCCCTATCAAACTTACACTACTAAGTTTGCATGGACATTTGTACACATTTCCTTGTCACTTAGTGTCATATCTAGGATGAGTTTAGGGTTTAGGGTTTAAAGTTTGATAATGAACAAATGCATAACTAGAGCATTTTGCATATGTCAATTTCTAAGAATCAATTAAAGTCCCCAATTTATATGAACTTTGAGGAGATTTTATTACGACTATTGGGGTTTTTTCAAATTGATGCTAGATGTATCCATTTTCCATTGGGAAGACATTTTTAAATGTTGGAAATTTCATTGATTTGAAATTATCCATGCCCAAGTCCTTTCAGCATTCACATAGTAATATTTGATTATTTTACATTCAGAATATTTTTTAATGAAAAAAAGAGAGAAAAGAACATAAAAATGGGTTCTAACTAATTTCCACAAATCTATACATTTTTCACGTTGTAAAATACAATATTATCATCTTGGTTCATTCAATTACAATATCTTTTCTCAACACAAGTTGTAAATCACCATTTTAGAGCTTTCCATTCAGTGAAATTGTGTATTCAATGTGGAAGTGACAATCATCCATAAAAGAAGATTTATAAACCAAAATTGAATTATAAACAAGATATGAAATTAGTAAAAAAAACAAAATGTAAACATCCCTCTATATTGCTGGCAATCTACTAGAGCCTAATATATAAAAATGATGATTTTTACTTAATTTTTTTTTGGGGAAAGATTAGAAATTCTAAAACCACTTTTTTCACTTAAAAAAAAAAATCTTCACATTTTTACATTCTCAATTTTAAAATTTGTCAAAAAAAGGGGGAAAAACCACTTGTCGATTGCTGATTGAGTTCCTATTGGCCTGCCACAAGTTACAAAGAAAGAATCACATTAGATATCTAGAACAAATCCCCATTCCCAAAGCTTCTAGAGTCTCAAGTCTCAACACCCCAAATTGACCAACTGAAGAACCAAACAATGGTGTATGTACCATAATGCCATAACCACATATAGAGGCCGGCCATAAAATTGTATCGAAAGATTTATTATTAATATTAATATTATTTGATTCAATTTTTTATATATAGATAATTTGGCATTAAAAAAAAAATTTCCAAAAAATTCCATAATTAGTCAATTTTACACTTAGAAAAACAAACCTTTCCAAAAATTTCCCAATTTTTTATTTGAAAGAAACAATCACTTATCTCACTCCACTTAGTTCCTCACTTTGCGAATTTTAACATGAATGTTGTTAACTACCTATTAGAGAATGGGCCATTTTTAGTGCCTCTTTGGTGCTCACCATGAGTGGGCAACCTTGAGAGGGAGGCCAATTGTGCACAATTGGAAACCTAATAAGATAGCCCAACCATAGTGGTTAACTATGTATTAGCTATTTGACCATCAACATGTATCTACCTATCAAGTAGCCACCGAGTGCCTCACCAAAAGAACTAAGGAGGCGAGAAATAATAATAATAATAATAATATAAAAATCCCATGAAGATGATGGAAACTTGTGGCCATAGACATTGAAAGGTTTCATAAGCTCCATAATTTTGCAAGTGATTGTCACCACAAGGGGTTCCCCCCATGACGCTTACTTACGGGGTGGGCACACACCCTTATGCGTCACCATGCACAAGCTCTCAATTGACTTGACTTGTGAATGCAATGGAAGGAGACTGAAATTTTGTAGTGTGTGTGAATGCATGAGAACATGTGTGGGCGCATGACAATCCACACTTTGTTTGTCAATTGTTGTGTCAGAAAACACAACTAGTAAAGTGGGGCTTACAACAAAGGGACAATTTGTGTGATGGGTGGGGAAGGGAGGAGGAGGACCATCATCACTCTACAATAATACAATCATATAGCCATTATGGGGAATGGCCCACAACTTAATAAAATTTTAAATTATTTTTTAATATACTAATTATTTATTTATTTATTTTGGACACAAAATGTCAAACTTGGGTGGGGATAGAATCCAAATCCCAACAACTGAGCTCTTGGGATACAAGGATGATTCATGATTATCATTCCTTTTGTGTAACAAAATCTTTAGCCCGAGCAATGACACATACATATACACAGTTGGGAGAGAGAGAGAGAGTACCCACTTAGCTTGGCACCTTTCACACTAATTACATTATTTGTAGAAATGTTGAGATTTTCAAAAGATACCTTTTTTTTTTCTAAGAGACAAATATTTGTGAAGGAAAAAAAAATAGAGAATTTTTTGAATTTTTTTGTTTTTGTTTTTGTGATGAATTTTTTAAAGTTAATTAATTAATTAATTATTTGACAAACATGTGTTGGAGCTGGGGCCATGGCTACTATTAGTATCTTTGTAAACATTTAAAATTGTGAAGATGGGTTGTCTCTATCGGTATGGATTGCTTTGAAATTGAATTGGTAGTGGACTTGTAACTATGACAATATGACATTGCAAGTAAAGCTGACTCACGTAGGGTCTCTCCTTTCATTTTGCTTTTGAAATGGCTTAGTCTCTTTGCACATGGCTTTGACTTCCACAAATTGTTGCCTTGGTTTTCAACCCGGAGATGGCCACACCAATTTTGTTTGTACTATGTGTGCAAATATGACACACTTAACTTGGTTGCAAAGAAAAAAAATGGGGGCCTTCTTTCTGGTGAGGTATCTAGGCTATTCGAGTGATTCGTGAGGTCACCCTGTTTTCACCCTGTCTTTGGGCCTCCTTTCACCCCCTATCCCCTCTTTCAGTGGTATCCGGAAACAATGAAATTTTATTAAACCTCAGTATGAAATGCTAAAACTCAGTCTTTTTATGCACAAGGTTCGAGAGTAATTATAGTTGTTGTACAGGTAGGAGCAGTGAAAATATATGTAGCAGCAGTGGAGACGTTCAGGAAAAAAGGTAAGACAGGATGAAACTCAGCTTACCACCAAAATTGATGGTTTTCTGAGTTTCAAGTTTCAACCCCCCCTTGAATGCTAATATACTTTTGCGAAGGTCTTTTAAAAATCTCACCCCTTGTATCATGCTATTGTAAGGTACAAGACTAAAGTTGTATTCGTATCATGCTCGCAAAGCAATCAAAGGTAGGTTTTTCCTTTTGTACTTGAACACACCTCCTTCTCCTCACATGGAAGATTTATTTTTCAGTTGAAAAAGCGTTGAACCATTCATCACACACAAGAAGCCTTTCCGTCATTTGAATTTCAAAAACTTTTCATGCTTTCGGTTATGGAAGGCTTACTCCCATAGACCTATCCTAATTTGCGAGCCTACTACACCTTGAGGCCTAGACCCTCAAATAACATGCCCTCCGGATACATTAAAAAGTTTGGTGATGGTGCTTTGCAGCTGAGTACCATACTTTTGTGGTGTTTAAGAAGCGCCACCCAAACAACTATGATGATTTTCTCACCATGGTAATGGAGGTTGGTTAGTTGGGAGCTCCGTAAACTAGCAATGGGTCCTTCCTTCCTTCATTCCTTCCTTCCTTATTCAACACAGTACAAAAGTATTGCTTGCTTTTTTTTTCCCCTGGCTGCTGCCCAATTGCCCAACCGAGATGTGTGTCTGGTGATGATGATGACGACCAGACACATCTTGGAGCTGCCCAGACACAATTGTTTTGGTCTTATTATGCACGCTTTTGGGCATGTAATGAACACTAAGAGGCATGTTATGTCTGTTTAGTGTCTATTACTACGCCTCCGAGTCTCTCCATTACACACCCAAAGCATATTCATGCATAACAAGATCCAAAGTTTTTATGTCTGGGCATCATCCTTCCATCCATCCATCCATCTTTTTCTCAAAAAGATGGATGAATCGGGCTGAGGGCAGACAAAGAAAAAAAAAGAGAAAGAGGCAAAGAATAATAATACTTTTGTATTTGTGTGCAATAAGGACCCATTGCTGATGTAATGTTCTCGGGTTGGTACTTGCTAATTTTTAATTAAAAAAAAAAAAACTGACCGACAATTTTTTATAAATGAGGTTAATGAAATTACACTATGTAAAAATAATACAAAGGAAAATTCTTGGAAATTCATTTACTAAATATTTATTTATTTATTTATTTATTATAATACCTACAATATAATAAGACAAATAGAGTCCCCTTATATTATGGCGTGTGTCACTCCCCTTGTCCGGGAAAAAAAATTGGACCTCTTTTAAGGGGTCCTGAACTTTTTCACACTAAGTGCACTTGAAAATGCAGGATTTCTATTGGCCCAAACCTCAAAAATTGACCACATGGGAAGCCTTCACAATGACGTGATCATTTGCCATTTATTTTCAAACAAATCTTACCCTAAGCCAGCCCCCTAATTTCCCTAAGTAGCATGTTACCAAACCCTAAATTATAATTATTTTGGAAGTGCCAAAATTCTAATTATAGAAATTTCTCCCCCCCCAAAAAAAAATTGTGAAGGAAAATGAAGCATCTTTTAAAATATTCTATGTGCCAAACCTTTTTTTTAATAAAAAAATATTTATTTATTTATTTTTAATTGATTAAAATTAAAATTAAAATTAATTAATTATTCAGGAGAGACTTATCTAACCTACTATTATTTAACTATGGTATGTGACTAGAACCCTCTTGAACCCCAAAGTTCAACACCCTACACTGAATTCAGTCTTTGGACAAGTGGCCTTAGGTGGTAATTTCAAGAAAAGAAAAATAAAATAAAATAAAATAATTATTAGAATATCAAATCATTGAATCCATGAATAGATTAATTTAAGATTACTAATTTCCATGACCAAATCCTTAGTAAAAAAAAAATCCATATAAATGGTCAATTATAATTATATATTATAGAGCTAGCTAGAGGAGTGGTAACTAGTGTTGGCCCGGTTATAAATTAGGTTATCAATTCGGCTATTAATACCCTACCCAACAGACAAAATATGGGGGGTAAAAATATTCAATAACCGGCCAACACCACTGGTTGTAACTCATCTAATTATAGTGCATGATGGAGGTTATATCAAAAGAATTCACTACAATGGCATAATTGCATACATACAATAAAAATATGAAATAATTATTTTATTTAAACATTATAATCTAGCACATAATGAAAATTAAATAGCCACTATAATATTGGGAACATGTTGACTTCAAATAATTGGTAAATTTGGGACTTATGCCGAATTTTCATTAGGGATTATGAGAAGATCAATGGATACTAGTTTGTGAAAGAAGTGGAAATATTTAATTACATCATGTGTGAAATGTAAAGCATATTTGAGCAAACTAAAGCCAACTATGGGTAGGTCGAATAACACACCATAGTTAACAAAATAATTCGTATGTTCCAAGTGGTGTGATGTGGTGACAAAACATGTTGTCTCATGCGAAATGCAAATGTGAATGTATCATATGGAAACATATTAACAATTGAGGCCATAAAGTTGTTGTCCCAAATAGGCAAACTTGATAGCATTTGATGTCAAATGTGATGATTGATTATGTTAGCAAAGGTTGAATTGGAACAACCTACCTAAGCTAAGATCGTAAGTCTCTACATCTTCTTAAGGTTCATTCACCGATAGTTGTAGTATGGTTACATCCAAAGCTCCATCCAATTCCTTTTGACGAGCTTATCTTGAACTAGTAGTTCATTGCAAAGAAAAAAAATTGGACATTTCTCAATACAAAATTATTGCTCTCTCACTCCATGTATAGCCAATTCTTGTAGCATGATGGAATAGCACACTATATGCAAAGAATAGTAGAAAAATAAGGTTTCGTGTTGTAAGGGTACAACATAACAACGAACTTCCTTGATTGTCTAATACCCTAGTACCTCGGCTGGTTGGGTAGCAAGGCACCTAATAATTTATTTATTTATTTTTGTCATTTACTTTCAACAATAGTAGTAGTAGTAGTAGTAGTAATAATAATAATAATAATAATAATTTACAATTAGGCATTATACTAATAATGAAGCTAGTGTGCTTGAGAGTTTGTGCTTTTTTCAGGCTTGGGCCCAATACAAGGCTATAAAGTTCAGCATTTATTAGTAACTTTGGGCAGATTGAAAAGATTTTTTTTTTTCTATTTCAGCCTTGACTCCTAGTGTAAAGCCCTTGGGAGCTAATTTCAACTTTTGCACCAATAGGAATGCTTGATTTGATTTGAGTTGAACATTGGCCTTGACTCTATTGCATAAAAGTGGGCCTTAGTCTAATGACCCCTCTCGTATTGGGTCCCCCCATAGTGGTAAATTCAAAGCATCTAGGGTTAAAGCCAATAAGCAAGCCCCATGTAACCGAACACATGATGGCCCCTTTCCCCCAAATACACACGCAATCGAAGGGCATCTTGTTGACACAAATTCATGACTTTGTACACTATCTTGTAATTCCACACTCCACATTTCCACCATGCGATGAAACTTAGACATGATGACAACATAGCAAGCAATCCCCAAAAATGAAATCTATTATCAATTTTGCCTCATTCCTTAAGCTTGGTTATAAGGGTTCACAAAAATTTGAAAAACTTGCCCAAATGCAAGTGAGATTTCAACTTTGAAGATCGAAACTTTTGACTATGTAAAGATTTTTTCAATATTTGTTCTATATTTGTTGTAAAGGACAAAGGAACGATCAATGTGACCCCCCAAAAAAAAAATCTTTGTGAGAGAGTAAAGGAAAATAGAGAGATCTAGATCTAGATCATTGGGAATTGTAATGTCTAACGAAAGCAAGTCGTTTGACATAGCAAGAGTTTTTGTATGTTGGGCCCAAGTGCTTTTTGGATGCATGGAGGGTTTTATATTGCAATTTGACATGTGTGGAGAGAAACTAAGAGTGAAGACTTTTTTCCAATATCGAGATCCATTTGGCAAAAAGTGTTAATAATACAAAGTTGTGTCGCAAGCAACAAAGAAGGAAATGAAAGTTTTTTAATTATTCCGTTGAAAATTTAAGAGAAACGTTTTGAATTGAAAAGAGATGTGGTTAGCATGTCTTTATATGACACAACTTTTCGACGACGACGATGATGATCATTGTTGTGTGCATATGATTAGTGTGCATTGTTTTTGTTGTGCGTGCATAAAAAAGTTCAAAGTTCTTGAGGTGGAAGTGGCTTGTTTCGTGCTCTTTTTGGTTGCATTGGCAAAGAATGATTTGTGTGTCAGATCACTCTACTCAAAGTCATGTTCTAGAACATGACATCGCAAAGAAGCTCGGGTCAAAAAAACTACAAGGCTTGTTAAGTTGTAAGTAGTTACTAGTGAGACCAACAAAAAATACTTCACATGACGCCTCCTTCAATATCATCCTTAATAGAAGCTTAGTTCATAAAATGAGTTTTGGAAA
>Ga0116227_10017115_pt1 | contig 10207 bp, 13 predicted proteins | sample S1TSphgellanicum_FD_89693 | JGI IMG/M metagenome (GOLD analysis project Ga0116227, IMG submission 89693) | Host-associated microbial communities from peat moss isolated from Minnesota, USA - S1T2_Fb - Sphagnum magellanicum MG | ecosystem: Host-associated > Plants > Peat moss > Unclassified...
AACAGGAACCGGTCGGTCGGCAGGCCCGCGCCGGCCAAGGCCGCCAGGGCCGCCGAAGGGCCGGGAAGGGGCGTCACCGTCGCCCCTTGCGCCAACGCCGCCTCGACCAGCCGGTAGCCCGGATCAGATACCAGCGGCGTTCCGGCGTCGGACACCAGCGCGATACGTTCGCCCGCCGCCAACCGGGCCAAGACCTTGTCCCGCTGCCGATCATCGGCATGGTCGTCGTAGCGCTCGACACGCTTGGAGAGGCCGTAAGCTGACAGGAGCTTGGCGGTGACGCGGGTATCCTCGGCCAACACCAGATCGGCGTCGCGCAAGACATCGAGCGCCCGAAAGGTCAGGTCGCGTAGATTCCCGATGGGGGTGGCCACAATATACAGACCGGGCGCCAGCGGCCCCTGGGCGCGCCGAGAGATCGAGGGCGGCGCCTCGACCGCGACAATTTCGGTCGGCTCCGAAACGGCGAGATCGTCGTCGGCCAAGTCCTTAATTGACCCGGTCGTTTCAGACCAGTGGGGCGGCTCAAGGGTCATAACCGACTTATGGCGGTCTTCCGGCCTGGGCGCAAAGCGTTGGATCGCGCGTGGCGCGATTTAAAAGGCATAGATTTAATGCGCATAGGAGGCGACAGTCGCCTAAGGGCTGTTCGGGCCTGAGCTACGCCGGGGGTGGGCGCATGCATTACGATATTGCGGTAGTCGGCGGGGGCGCCGGCGGTCTGGAAGTGGCGGCGCGGCTTGGGCGGGCGCTGGGGCCTCGCCGTGGGCGCGAAAAGGTCGTGCTGATTGATCGGTCGGTGTTCCACATCTGGAAACCAACCCTGCACGAGATCGCGGCCGGAACGCTCGACGTTCACCAGGAGGGGCTGTCCTATCCCGTCCTGTCGCGGCGCAACCATTTCAGCTTTGTGCAGGGCGAGATGTCGGGGCTTAACCCGGCGGAGAAGACGCTGACCTTGGCGGAGATGCGCGATCCGGCCGGCCGGGAGATCGCGCCGGAGCGACAGTTGAGCTTTGGATCGCTGGTGCTGGCGATTGGCTCAGGCTCAAATCTGTTTTCCACGCCCGGCGCAGAGACCGCCCATGTGCTGGAGCGGACCGAAGACGCCGAACGGTTCCATCAGGTGCTGCTCGCCGCCTTTACCCGCGCCTCGTTTTCGGCCGCCCGCGCGCTCAGCATCGCCATTGTCGGCGCGGGCGCCACCGGGGTGGAGCTGTCGGCGGAGCTGTTGGAGGCCCATGACGAGTTCCAGACGGGGTTCGCCGCCAACGAACGGTTCCGCCTGGATGTGACGATTGTGGAGGCGGCGCCGCGTATCCTGGGCGGCTTGCCTGATCGGATCGCCGACCAGGCGCGGGTGGCGCTGGACCGCAAAGGCGTGCGAATCCTGACCGACGCCAAGGTGTTGCGTGTGCATGAGGGCGGGCTTGAGACCAGCCTCGGCGAGGTCAAGGCCGACCTGGTGGTCTGGGCGGCGGGGGTGAAGGCGGCGGCGTCCAATGCGGGGCTTGGACTTGAAACCACCAAGAGCTGTCAGTTCGTGGTCGATGCTCAGCTCAAGACGTCGGCGCCCGACATCTATGCGCTCGGCGACTGCGCCGCCTGCCCCTGGAAAGACGGCCGCCTGATCCCCGCCCGCGCCCAGGCCGCCCACCAGCAGGCGAGCTATCTGGCCAAGGTCTTGCTGGCTCGCCTACGCCAACGCCGCATCGATGAGCCGTTCGTCTATAAGGATTTTGGCTCCCTGGTTTCGCTGGGCGAGGGCAAGGGCGTGGGCGCGCTGATGGGCGGGCTCGGCGGCCCCAACTTCCTGGTCGAAGGCCTGGTCGCCAAATGGATGTACATGTCCCTCCACCTCAACCACCACCGCGCCATCCTGGGCACAACCCGCACCGCTCTCTTGGCGACCGCGCGCTTGTTGCAGCAGCGCGTGTCGGGGCGGCTGAAGCTGCACTGAGGAGGTATGGCGGCGGGAGCCCCTAACGATCACCTGCCTCCTCAAACACCTTCCGTGCGATACCCAACGCCGTCATGGCCGGCGGCCAGCCTGCATAGAAGGCGAGGTGAGTGATGATGGCGATGATCTCATCTCGGGTAACGCCATTCTCCAGCGCCTTCTTCAGGTGAAACGGAAGCTCGTTCACCCGGTAGAGCGAGATCAGGCTGGTGATCGTCACAAGGCTTCGATCCCGTGGCGACAGGGCGGGGTTTTCCCAGACGTCGCCGAACAGCACCTTGTCGGTTATCTCCGCCAGGTGCGGCGCGATATCGCCGAAGGCCTTGCGGGCGTTTGTGGGATCTTGCGACATAGGTAGCTCCTCAGTGGGCGACAAAACCGCCATCGACGGGCAGGGCGACGCCCAGGATGAAGCTGGCGGCCGGACTACAGAGCCAGAGCACCGCGGCGGCGACTTCCTCTGGCCGACCCATCCGCCCGATAGGCTGGTCGCGCAGAAACTCTTTCATGGCGGCGGGATCGATGCCGTCGCCCATCGGGGTATCGACGCAGCCAGGACAGATTGCGTTCACGCGTATGCCTAGGGCTGCATTGTCGAGCGCGGCGCTTTTGGTGAGCCCAATCACGCCGTGCTTGCTGGCATGGTAGGCGGCGCGGCCGGGCAGGCCGACCAGGCCCCCGAGCGAGGAGCAGTTGACGATGGCGCCGGCGCCCTGTTGGCGCATCGCCAGCAGTTCATGCTTCATGCAGGTCCACACGCCGCGAAGATTGACGGCCATAACCTCGTCGAATCCTGGCGCTGTCTCTTCGGTCATGTCGCACATGGGGCCAAGGATGCCGGCGTTGTTGTAGGCCATGTCGAGCCGGCTAAATTCGGCGACCGTGCGGGCGACCATGGCGGCCGCCTGGGCCTCGTCCTGGACGTCGCACACGACGGCGATGGCCTTGTGACCGGCCGAGGTCAGCGCATCGGCCGCGGCCGTGAGCGGCGCCTCATGGCGATCCGCCAGAACGACGGCGGCGCCGCTCTCGGCAAAGGCCTTGGCGGTCGCCAAGCCCATGCCGGACGCTGCGCCGGTGACGACGGCGACTTGGCCGTAGAAGTTATAGGTGGGGTTCATGATGTTAGGCCTAAGGTTTGTGGGTTGCGCTGTGAGGCCGTCGTGCTTCGAGACGCGTCTCGAAGCACGCAGATCGCCTCCGTTAGGCAAATCCGCTTACGCGTTCTTCGCCAGGTACTGCTCGTCCGTCACCTTCTCCATCCACTCGACCGCCTTGCCGTCGAGCGCTTCGGTGACCGCCAGATGGGTCATGGCTGTCGTGGAGGTCGCGCCATGCCAATGCTTGTGGCCGGGCGGGCACCAGATCACGTCGCCGGCTCGGATTTCGACGATGGGTTCGCCCTCGCACTGGGTCCAGCCACAGCCGGCGGTGACGATCAATGTCTGGCCCAAGGGATGAGTGTGCCAGGCTGATCGTGCGCCCGGCTCGAAGGTCACATAGGCGCTGGTGGCCCGCGCCGGCGCTGGCGGCGCGTTCAGCGGATCGATGCGGACGGTTCCGGTGAAATACGCGTCCGGACCGCGTTGCGAAGGTTGGGATCCAGCCCGTTTCAGCATCATGGCGCGTCTCCTGTCTGATGACAGCGTCCAAACGCGCCGTCCGTTCGCCAGGATATCTAGGGCGCATCGTCTCTTCAGATTATCTGCTATAAATGGCATGTGATCATGAAAAGGATTCATGAGTGTCCCGGCCGAACCTGAACGATCTGGCCGCCTTCGTCGCGGTCGCCAAGGCGCGGAGCTTTACTCGCGCCGCCGCCCAACTGGGCGTCTCGCAGTCGGCCTTGAGCCATACGATGCGGGGTCTGGAGGAGCGGCTGGGCCTGCGGCTCCTGACACGCACCACCCGCAGCGTCACCCCGACCGATGCGGGCGAACGGCTGTTGGTGAGCTGGGAGCCGCGGCTTGAGGCGATTGACAGCGAACTCGCCGACCTGGGGCGCCTGCGCGACCGGCCGGCGGGCGACGTGCGCATCACGGCGGATGAGTATTCCGCCCGGGCCGTGCTCTGGCCGGCCCTGCGACAGCTCTTGCCTCGCTATCCCGACATCGCCGTCGAGATCGTCACCGACTATGGCCTGACCGATATCGTGGCGGAGCGGTACGACGCCGGCGTACGCCTAGGCGGCCTCGTCGCCAAGGACATGATCGCCGTGCCCATCGCCCCGGACATGCGGATGATCGTCATCGCCGCGCCCACCTATCTCGCCGACAGACCGACGCCGCAGACGCCCCAGGACCTGACGGGCCATAGCTGTATCAACCTGCGCCTGCCGACCTATGGCGGCATCTACGCCTGGGAGTTCGCTAAGGACGGCCGCGAGCTTCGCGTGCGGGTCGAGGGGCAGCTTACCTTCAACAGCGGCGACCAGATCCTCCAGGCGGCGCTCGACGGCTTCGGCGTCGCCTATTTGCCACAAGGCCAGGTCCAGCCCTTCATCGACCGCGGCGACCTTGCGGAACTGCTGGCCGACTGGACGCCGTCCTACCCCGGCTACCACCTCTACTACCCCAGCCGCCGCCAGCAGACGCCGGCGTTTGCGGTGGTGGTGGAGGCGTTGCGGTATCGGGGGCGTCAATCGAAGATGTGTTGAGCCAGCGCTAAGCTTATATCTTGAAAATCGCCTCGCCACCTGTCACTTTAAACGTGCCGTATGGCAGGAGCACTCATGGCCCTTATTGAGCCTCAGGTCGAAGACATAGGGGTTGGCCGAACCGTCGAGTTGCTCGGCGGTCGCCGGACCTTGCATCGACAAGTGTGTAGTCGGCTAGAAGCTCATGACCTTCTACAGGATGGCCTGCCGGGCCGTGCGCTGACGCATCTGGTCGGCGCCGTTCGCTTCCTCGGCTCGAGCCAGAGCGGCCTCGAGAAGGCGGTTGGGATGAGCGCTCGCACCTACTACCGTTGGAAGAAGACCGCTGCGGCCGAAAAGCCGTTAAGCCGCGAGCAGAGCGGACGGGTTTGGAAGTTTGCGGAAATCCTTGGCCGCGCAACGGATATTTTCGGATCGCGGGCGGAAGCCGAGGCCTGGTTGGACCGCCCTGCAATGGCGCTGGACCAACGCAAACCCATTGATCTTCTCTCGACTCCTGCCGGTGTCGAGACGGTCGAGGACCATCTGACTCGGATCGAGTACGGCGTTTATACGTGACGCCTTTGCCACCGCCTCTTGGGCTCGGCGAGCTGGTGTTCTGGCGTCTGGATCAAGCCAATTTTAAGGAGACCTGGGACAGCGGCGAGGGGAGCTATCTTGTTGGCGGCCGCTGGAGTTCGCGCGGAACGCGGGCGGTCTACGCCGCCCTTGATCCTGCAACGGCCATCTTAGAGGTGGCCGTACATAAGACGTTTCCGATCCTGGACACGGTTCCCCATGTCCTTACCCAGGCGCGTATCGTTGACGTCCATCGTGTCCATGTTGTCGATGCCGCTGACGTGCCCAACCCGAACTGGCTCCGGCCAGGGGCGGTCGGGGCAGGCCAGCAAGCCTTTGGAGATAGACTCTTGAAGGCCCATGCCTTTGTTCTGTTTCCGAGCGTGGTCTCGCCCCATAGCTGGACTGTCGTGTTCAGTCCTTCGACGGCCTGCGGCCTTTACGACGCCGTGATCCAGGAAGCCTTTGCGCTTGATGCCCGGCTTCACCCCATCAAGCCTGTTTAGCTAACTCAAAAGCTCCAGCGTCAGCCGATCCAGAACCCGCCGGCCCTTCGCGGTCGCGCTCACCCGCTCCCCGTCGAGGCGAACCAGGCCCTCCTCTACAAACGGCCTCGGATCGAATCCCACCAGCGCCTTGAGGTCGGCCAAGGGTACGCCGTCAGCGATGCGTAGGCCCATCAGCAACCGCTCCTCTGCGGCTTGGACCGGCGACAGCGTTTCGACCGCCGACCAACCCCGGCCTGTCTCCTTCACGCGGCGGATGTAGCCGGTGATCGTGTCGTCCGCCTCGACCGCCAGGCGCTCGCCAGCGCCGTCGCCGGGCAGGCGGCCGTGAGCGCCGGGGCCGACGCCGACATAGTCGTGGCCGCGCCAGTAGATCAGGTTGTGGCGGGCGCGGGCGCCTTTGCCTTTGGCGTGGTTGGACACTTCGTAGGCGGTGAAGCCCAAGCCCTCCAGCACCTCTTGGGTCGTCTCATACAGGTCGGCGGCCAGATCGGGGTCCGCAGGCCGCAAGCGGCCGCGGCGCACCGCCCGGTCGAAGGGCGTGCCGGCTTCGATGGTCAGTTGGTAGGGCGAGATGTGTTCAGCGCCGAGGTTTGAGGCCTCGTGCAGCGTCTGGGTCCAGCCGGAGACGTCTTGGCCGGGCAGGGCGTAGATCAGATCGAGCGACAGGCGAGGGAAGGCGGACGCCGCGATATCGGCGGCGCGGCGCGCGGCGGCTGCATCATGGTTGCGGCCGAGGAAGGTCAGGGACGCATCGTCCAGCGCCTGCACCCCTAAGGACAGGCGGTTTACCCCGGCGTCGCTGAGGGCGGTGAAGCGCTCCGCTTCGGCGTCGGTCGGGTTGGCCTCCAGCGAAATCTCCAGGTCCGGCTCAGGCCTCCAAAGGGCGCATGCGCGCCTAATCAGATCCGCCACGAAAGTCGGCGCCATCAGCGAGGGCGTGCCGCCGCCGAAGAAGATCGAGGTCAGGCGTCGTGGGCCCGTGAGGGCGGCGTGGGTGGCGAGGTCGTGGCCGATGGCCTCGACCAGCGCTCGCTGCTCTTCAACCTGCCCCCGATCTCGTACGACCGTGAAGTCGCAATAGGGGCAGATGCGGGCGCAATAGGGCCAGTGAATGTAGACGCCGAGGGGGGGCGCAGCGTTCAAAATAGCGCGGCCTTCAGCTTTTCGAAGGCGCGCGCGCGGTGGCTGATGGCGTCCTTGGTCTTCGGCTCCAATTCGCCGAACGTCAGGGTCTGACCCTCGGCGATGAAGATCGGGTCGTAGCCGAAGCCGTTTACGCCTCGCCCCGGAAACACCAGCTGGCCATGGACCTGCCCCTCCACCGCGACCACCGGCCCGTGGGGCCACGCGACCGCGAGCGCCGAGGTGAACCAGGCTGTGACGTCGGGCGAGCCGCTGTCCTTCAGCGCCTGCTCGATTTTCTGCATGGCCATCGCAAAGTCGCGTCCGCCGCCGTCCGCCCGCTCAGCCCAGCGCGCCGACAATACCCCCGGCGCGCCCTTCAGAGCGGCGACGCTTAGGCCGGAATCGTCGGCGATGGCGCAGAGGCCTGTGGCGTCCGCCGCGGCGCGCGCCTTCAACACGGCGTTGCCGATGAAGGTGGATTCGGTCTCTTCAGGCTCAGGCAGCCCCAAGGCGCCGGCCGAGACGACGTCGAACCGGCCGTCCAGAAGGGCGGTGATCTCGGGAACCTTGCCAGGGTTATGGGTGGCGGCGACGAGGCGCGAGCCGGCTTGCAGCGTCAGCGCCATGGGCCGCTCGTCTGGACATGACCAAGATTTAATATCGATAAACGATATGTAACGTGATTGGCGCCCGATTGGGGCGTATCGCCTCCAGCCATGGACGAGGCGCTCGTCCTGGCGGCTCGCAGACGCGCCCCGCCTAAACTCAAGGAGACCGACATGACCAAGACCCAAACCTCCAAGTTCGATTCGATCTACCGCCTTGCGGAAATCGCCACGATCACCTTCATGCTGAGCGCCCTGCCCGTCGCGGCGGTGAGCTTGATCTCCCAATCTGTGTGATAAGCAAGGGGCTTGGCTCTTTTTCGGATGAGGGGACATGGCGCGCGGGCGCAAGACGACAGCCAAGGCGAGCGGCGCGGAATCGACGCCTGCGCTGTCCGCCGGCAGGCTGAAACAGCCTCTGGCCAGACTGGCGCCCCTCGCCGCGCCGTTTTCGAACCTGGGCGGCGGCATGTCCATGCGCACGTTGGGGCCGGGTTCGGTCTCCAGCTTCCTGAAAGTCGTGCTGGATGTCTTCTACGCGGCCCTTTGGGTCGCGTTGGGCGCGCTGTTATTGGGCGGCGTCGTCATCCTGATCTTCCAGCCTCTGACGACTGGCGTCAGCCTCAACATCGAAGGGGTCAATCCCGCGACCGTTTCGGATCTGATCAACAAGCCTCAGGCCCTGGCTGGGCTGATCTTCATCATCGCGGCCTATATCGGGGTGCTGATCGTGGTGCTGAACCGGTTGCGCCGCGTGTTTGAGACCTTGATCGTGGGCGATCCCTTTCGGCCCCAGAATGTGGCGCGCCTGCGCGTCGTCGGCTTCGCCCTGATCGCGCTGGAGGCCTTGGGCTATATCGTCCATCGGGTGACGGACATGTTCGTGCCTGGCCGGGCGCGCGGTTTCAGCCTATCGGTCAATTTGACGGGCTGGTTCGCCATACTGGTGGTGTTCGTGCTGGCCGAGGTGTTTCGCGAGGGCGCGCGCCTTCGCCAGGATGCGGACCTGACGATCTGATGGCTATTCGCCTGCTTCTGGACCGCGCGCTGCTGGAGCGCCGCATGTCCCTGACCGAATTGGCCGACCGTGTGGGCGTGACCATCGCCAACCTGTCGATCCTGAAGACCGGAAAGGCCCGCGCCATCCGCTTCACCACCTTGGACGCGCTCTGCCGAGAACTCGACTGCCAGCCCGGCGACCTGCTCAAGTTCGAGCCGGGTCCGGAGGACGGCGGAGAGGGCGAGGACTAAGGATCGGTCATCGAGGGCGATCCGGAGGGGTTGCCTCTACAGGGCGGAGACCTTTATGGGTGTCGCGGGGCGTCGGGCCGCCCACAAGACCAATTGAATCTTTGATGGCTTTGATCTCCCTGCGATCCGTCGCGCCGGCCCGCGAGTTATGCTCGATTGTGGGGTCATGGCCAGAGCCGCCCCAGCCTATCGCCGCGCCTATACCGGCCTACCCAGGCCAGGCGTTTGATCCGCTGTATAGTATGATTTTGAACTACCAGGCTGAAACGCCGCTCATCCAGCTTCAACTCGGCATGGTGGAGGACGCAACCGTCATCGTTAAATCGGGATTTGACGGTCTAATATTAAATAACTCCGGCATTGCTATCCAAGAAACGAGTTATTATAGCGAAATTTACCCGAATAATATTGATAAATTGGATTTCGAAGTCGAAGGCGCCGCCCAAAGTCGTGGCGATATATTTATCGCCTTCGATGGGGCCTGGTGGGTCTATTATCACTGGCTGTTCTCTTGCCTTGGCGCTGCGGGCATTGCGAGCAAGGCCCTGCCAGACGCGATCTCAATCGCTGTACCGGACTGGGCGGCGTGTGGACCCGGGCGCCCCAGCGTTATTTCCCGGCGAGTTTTCAATGAGGTGAAGCGTGTCGTCGAACCCCAAAGGCTCTTGAGCCTGCCGGACGGGGCTTTCCACGCCCGCCGCGCTTACCTCCTTTTTGTTGAGGGCGGCCGGCCGAGCGATTCCGCACTGCATCCCCTGTATCGCGACGTGTTCAGCGGATTGCGGACCCAAACACGAGCGCTGCCTAAGTCGCGAATATTCATTTCAAGAGGGGGGCGAGACCGCCCAAACAGGGTTACGGCATCGGACGAAAAAATTTTCGATGAGGTCCTGGTCGATTACAATTTGAAAAAAGTCACCCTCGAAGATCTGAGCTTCCAGGCGCAAATCGACCTGTTTTCCGATGCAAGCTTGATCGTCGCGCCCCACGGCAGCGGCTTGGCCAATCTTGTATTCGCCCCGCCAGGCGCGAAGGTCGTCGAACTTCAAAGCGAATTCCAAGCGCCGGGTGTTTTATTGCCCTGGTTCTACCTGTTGGCGGCGGTGTCTGGTTTTGGTTACGCCGTGTTGAACCGCGATGCCGGTGACTTTGAAGCGCAGCGTTTGGCGCAGGCGCTGGGGGCTTTGGGCGTCAGTCCGCTCAAACTGAATCCCGTATCTCGGGCGTGGCGCACGGCGCTGTGCCGGCTGAGAGGGGCGCTGGTGTGGCTCCGAAAGGTGCCCGTCACGACCCTTAAGGCGGCTCTCTACCGGATATATCGAAGGCGCGGTCGGTGACGCCGAAGCGCAATAAGGCAGCGCTTATTTCCGATTTTCTATCAGATGGTTGAGCGCAGCTTCAAATTTTTGTGGATCAACATACAAGGCGCCATCGTGTCCGTTTGCTTCATCGACCGGAATTCGACTCGCGCTTAAGACATGATAATCTAACCCAGCTGCGCATGCCAATTCCCAGAATACAGCGCCGACGGCTATCGAGATTC
>Ga0116227_10017117_pt1 | contig 10206 bp, 7 predicted proteins | sample S1TSphgellanicum_FD_89693 | JGI IMG/M metagenome (GOLD analysis project Ga0116227, IMG submission 89693) | Host-associated microbial communities from peat moss isolated from Minnesota, USA - S1T2_Fb - Sphagnum magellanicum MG | ecosystem: Host-associated > Plants > Peat moss > Unclassified...
CTCCCCCCCCCCTTACTCTTGATTCCTTCTGCTGATTCTCGAGAGATTCCTAATTTCGCTACCCAAGTGTTATTATGATCGCCCGAGTCTAGCTCGCAATTATATGTGAGCCTTCAAGCTCTGATCAAAGTCGACTTGCATGGATGTGGGCCTGTTGCTGCAGACAAACGATGCACAAAACGACAATCTGTATCCTTACGTGCATTTGCTACCCAACAACCAGCTCTTCATCTTCGCCAACAGGGATTCCATCCTCTTCGACTGGAACACCAACACGGCAGTGGCCAACCTCCCCGCGATTCCAGGCGAGCCCAGAAACTATCCGTCAGCCGGGAGCTCGGTGTTGCTACCATTGTCGGGATTCAACGGATGGGGAGGTCCGGAAATTCTCTTGTGCGGCGGAGCCACCTACGGTGCCTTCCTCAACCCCGCAGCCGGGCTGCCTGCCTCCATTACATGCGGACGCATTGCACCTCTAGATGCAGCTCCTGCCTGGGCCATGGAGAACATGCCCTTGAGACGCAACATGGGCGACATGTTGCTGTTGCCGGATCGCAATGTCCTAATCGTCAACGGAGCCGCCAATGGAGCTCAAGGATGGGGCAATGCACAGAACCCCGTGCAAACCCCCGTGCTCTACAACCCTAATGCTGCTGCCGGGACACGATTCCAGACTTTAACTGCCACCGACATTCCACGAGTCTACCATTCCACCGCGAATGTCCTACCAGACGGTCGTGTTCTGATCGCCGGTAGTAACACCCACCAATTCTACACCCTGACCGGCTATTTACCGACGGAACTCCGTATTGAGGCTTTTTCACCACCCTACCTTTTCGGTGCTAGGCCGGTTATTACCGACGCTCCCGGTGAATTGGGCTACGGTCAGGCTTTTACTCTTACCATCGATGGCGGTAATCCGGATTTCATCGATCTCAATTTCCTGAGCGCTCCCTATTCCACTCACTCCTTTTCTCAGGTACTTACTTAATTACTGACTCTTCTGTGCATGGTTCAATTGAGAAATTTTCAGTATTTTTTTTTAAATTTCTGACGAATTGGTGATTTTTTTCACAAATGTAGGCCCCCAATAATAATAATAATAATAATAGTCTAGGTTTTATTACTCACCGATTTTTATTTTTAGTTTTGAAAAACTCACCATATTGTATATTAAATCATAGTATTATGCAGCTTATGGATGGTCATGGCGACTCACTAGTTTGGCTACATCACAAAATTGAACCAATTTTTTTCTTCTAAATAATTGTAATTAAAACTACAAAACTTGGGTGTGTCATAAAGCACATTCTTATGATGTCGGGAAGCCAAGAATTGAGGTTTAGGCAACAAACCCTAAACCCAACAAACTCTCATCCGACCAGAGTGTTTTGTTCTCATCATCCTTTGGTCTTTTGCAATGGATGTACTACAGGGGCAAAGATTATTGCAGCTCAACACCGCAACCCCAGCTGCTGTAGGAGGTGGTACGTATACTGTGAGCACCACAGCACCACCCAGTTCTGTGATCGCACCCTCAGCTCACTACATGTTGTTTGCTGTCTCCAACGGTGTTCCCAGTACAGCCAGTTGGGTTCATATCGGTTAAAATCTCATTTGGCCAATTTTGAGATCCCAGAAGCAAACTCCACAATTGTGAGTTTTTTTTTTTTTTTTTTGGTCAATTTCAAAAAGGACAAAAGAACGAAGAAGAAGAAGAAGAAGAAAGATCACTCCACTCAATGATCTGCTGCACTAGAAATCGCTTCATAAAATATTATGTGGAACTTAGATCAAACTTCGCCTTATGGGATTATAAAATTTTGACAAATTATGAACAATAAAGAAGTTTGAATGATCAGTCTTAATGCGTGGCTTCCTGGCAGTAAAATTACACTGCTTGTTTGACTCATGTTGAACACTTCAATCCTTGTACATAGATAGATAGATAGGTAGATACCAAATAGTAGATAGATACTCAACAGAAAGATTTTTAAAGAGATTTAGTTATTAAGTTATAGGCCTGCTACAGGCTGCAGGATCACAATTTTATAGTTATAAGTTTTGTGCTGCCTAATCTTCTCTCACTTTTTGTTCCTCAAGATTTTGAGGCCCAAAATGAGTAGAAAGAGTTTCCAAGGAAGCAAAACAAGGCTGGAGAGCCACCTATTGTATGGGGATTTTGAGTCACAAGAATCCCTGCCAAAGATGTGTGTGGATGAATAAAGTCCTGCTTTTCCTTCATTTCTTTTATCATATTTGAACATTTCCTATCATGGAAGGTTGTATCCAGGAGTTAAGTTATCATGATAAACATTTGTAACATATATCTCTCCTTCATGTGGCGCCTCAAATTGAACGGGTCATGGTGTGGTCTTCGTGATAAGAGCATATCTCCTTCATGTTGCACTTCAAATTGAATGGGTCATGGTGTGATCTTCATGATAAGAGCATCTCTCCTTCATGTTGCACTTCAAATTGAATGGGTCATGGTGTGGTCTTCATGATAAGAGAATCTCTCCCTCATGTTGCACTTCAAATTGAATGGGTCATGGTCTGGTCTTCGTGATAAGAGCATCTCTCCTTCATGTTGCGCTGCAAATTGAACGGGTCATGGCACAGTCTTCGTGATAAGAGCATCTCTCCTTCATGTTGCGCTGCAAATTGAACGGGTCATGGCACAGTCTTCGTGATAAGAGCATCTCTCCTTCATGTTGCGTTTCAAATTGAATGGGGTCATGGTGTGGTCTTTGTGCATCTTGTCCAATCTTGGACGGGTATCTTCTTTGACAGGTAAGAACCACCGGTTCCAGTTCTGGTGAGCAAAAGTCAAACCTGAATCAAATCTGATTTTCAGACCCAAAAATAGGAACCTGAACCAAATGTTATTTTCTTAAAGAACCAGACCTGGAACCAGGTTGCCGGTTATATTTAATTGTGGAACTGGAAGCAAGATAGTTTTGATTTATGTTTTAAACTGGAACCAAAGGTTCTTCACAAAAAGTCAGGAACCACCCAACACAGGTGAAGTCCCACTGGACCAGTGTTGTTGGTCTGGTATCAATTTTTGAACATACCAGCCTAGTCCTCGTATCGGAATTTTTATTTTGTTTTTCATACTAGGCTAGTACTGGAATTGGGCTTCTTTTTAAAACTTTCATGCCAGTCTGGTGTTGGTAAGGATTGGGTCCAAGACTGATTTTTGGCTGGTATGAAGCAGGTATATATACCTGGTATTGAGATTGATACAAACCCATTACAAGGCTGGTATTACCTCAGGTCCCTACCAGGCTAGTTTAGGTATAAGCCCGGTATTACCTCAGGTCCCTACCAGGCTAGTTTAGGTATAAGGCCGGCATTGCCTCAGCTTGTACCAGACTGGACGGGTCCTTGCCAGCAGTGTTGATACCAATGCTGATACCCAGTGCAGTCCTATATACTAGACCAACACAGGTCCTGTGTCCTGTCCAGGAATAGCTTCTATAAGGATATAGCTTCATTGAATTTTCCTTCTTAGCGTTGAAGCTCCCAACTTGGAAGGTATTTGGCAAGATATTCCAGTTAGGATTTGTTCAGGAGTTGGTGATACAAAGGAACTTGTGTGTGTAAACTCTCTATGACTATATTAATCAATTGGTTGAACACCCAACAACTACAATTTTATTCCCATTTTGAACCTTGATATTTGAAGTCTCAACTAGTTCCCAACACAGTACCAGACAACATGAAAATATCTACAGTTACCATTGCAGAACCTCAAAAAACTCCTTTAGGACTCATGCTAGCACTCCTTGACATCAGACCTGACATTGTTGGCCATTAGGTTGGACTGTACCCAAAAAGGAGGGGGATTACAGCATTCAATCCCTTCTCTCTGTCCTCAAAAACCTGCTGTTGCTTGACTCCACCCAGAATCTTATGCACGTCTTTCCTCAAACACGCAGACTATAAACTCTCCTTTCAGGGATACTTGTTTCTATCTTCTACAAACCACACAAAAGAAAAAAACAGTTCCTTGGTGGGCTTCCTTGGCGACTGATCTTCTTTTCTTAACCCAATATATTCACTAATTTGCCTGCACAGATTTGCCTGCAAATTTCCATGCGCTGTTTCTACCATTCAACTACTCAATCCACAGCACTATCTTGGAGCTCCAAAACGATGTCAGTTGAGATTCCATGCACATCATAGGGTTTCTAAGTCAAAATGCACAGCAAGAGACTTCAAAAGACTTAATGAACAGACCCAGCATGCATGGATTAACTCTACTGATCAACTTCTATCAAAATTGAGAAACTCACAGCAACATCAAAAATACTTTTTGTCCCTTCACGTTGAGCTCAAAAAATGTCCATGTCCAAGGGTAAATACAGTTCCCAACCTTATATCCCCTTCAACTCTCCAAGCCACACTTTTCTAACAAAACAACAAATTTCTCTTAAACTCCATACCAACAAATCAGCACATTGTGATCAACTTCCAGCACCAAAGAGACTCCACTTCACTCCCCAAAAACAATTACAAGATATCAACTTCTCTCATACACCCACCATCTTTCTTCAACATACTTTCTCTTTCCTGAAATTGCATTTCCACCACCCATCCATCCTGAAGCTTCTTTTCCAAGCTTCCTCAACAAGAATCACCATTGAAGTAAATGAATGCCACCAAAAAGCTTTCAAACTTTTGGGTGACATGTCAAAAACTTTCAAACATATCACCAATCCAAAATCCACATCTCTATTCCAGAACTAGCATTTGTGTACAGGTCAAGTCAATACCCATATTCAGGAGTTGTATCCATTGCTATCAAAACACCATCTATAAGTACAAAAGACAAGCTTGGTTATAAGTTCCAAGTTCCAAGCTTCAAGTGCATGTGAGTTATCTTGCAACTAAAAAACCTTAAGGCATTTGCAACCAATGCATTAAATTTGTATTAGCCCCTCTAGTTGTGGATTTTATTTTTTAAAGAAACTCAACAAGAGCACCTTGCACATTTCATTGTTGTGCATCCTAGTATGCATGGAAGCTCAAGTATGAAGTCAATGCCATTTAAATTCCAAAGAATGGAAAATCATACACTTCCATCATCTTGTAAACACACATGTTGACTATCCAACACCCATTTAAAGTAGCCATTGTACTCAAAACTCATATCACAAGGTCACTTAAGTCAACCATTAAATTGAATCTAGTATACAACACCCATGATTTCAATTTTTTACAAATTTGTGACATATTTTCCAAATTTCTGTGATTGGTGAAAGGTTTTGGTAATTCAAAGGCATAAGGGAAAAAGGCCACTTTGGACCAAGAACCCCTCCCACTCCCCCACCCCAAGAAGTCACTGGAATACAACTTCAATTTGTTTTAAGCAAATGATTTCTTATTTACTTTCTTTTCTTTATCGGCTCCTTGTTGGCACTGGCCCTGAACAACTTGTTAGTCATTCTTGGAACCAACTTCCAACTACACTGCACATACCTTGCCAACAATAGAATAACTTGAATTGCTGTAAAACATTCCAGGACTGAAAATGAGACCTTCTTCCTCTTTCCCTATGAAGGAGGTTTACCTCAAATAAGACCGGAAGGCATTTGGGTCATCAAATGTAGCAGATAAGGAATTGGAAAGATGATAGGTAAAGGAGGTTATTGAAACCATTCACCATTATCTGCTAGCTTTTGGGAGAAAAAAACACTCCATTGTAGTTCGCAAGGATGGAGAGATCTTTGTTGCCCTTCGGTAGAGTGAGTTGGATACATTTGACAAAATAATTGTACAACCAAACTTGCCATCTCCAAGTTTGGGCCTTTCAAACCTTGAGGAAAAAATATGTACGTCATGTTTTTGAACATGATTACTGACAGAAGTTTTGGACCTAATTGCCATATATACATTAACACCATATCTTGTGAATTGGATTCAAGAGAACTTTGCTGAAAAAAACTACCACTACTATGAAAGAAATGGGCATTCTTGATGTACCTACCAAGTGAAGAAGCTCAAACACTGTTCCTCACTTCCCATCAATTCTAACAATTGTTGATGCATTGGTATAGCACACCAATTTAGCATCCCTAACTGTTCCGTCACCATCTTGAGAGGTGAAGTTACACATCTTGCCATTTGCATCCTGTGCCCATGTAGATGACAGAGAAGTAAAACCTTTTTTTTTACACTGGTGTTCATGACCATTACTATTTTATGTAATTGTAATCCAGTCCTGGGAAAGGCATAAATTTTTCAGCTTTAAAAATAATCCCAAAAAAAAAGAGAAACAAAAAAAAATTAAACTCCAATCAGATTGCAAAGACGTAGGACCCCGTATGTGATGAGCATGGCAATCCATCCTCCTATCAAGACACGCATTGCTGCTTTTGTCATACTAGCACCACCCAGTTTCGCCCCTATAGCTCCAAAGCCTGCAAGTGCCATTGTTGAGGTCAACACAATGGAAACGATTCTGTATTTGGTTCTGACAATGAAAGAACCTGCTAATAGTGGTATGGCAGCTCCCAAAGAAAATGCCACTGCTGATGCCACTGCTGCTTGCATTGGGTTGGAAAGGTCATCCATGTCAATCCCTAGTTCATCCCGGGCATGTGCCTTAAGAGCATCACCCATTGTTAGCTCCTCAGCCACCTGAGCAACAGCCACCAGACACAATGTTTTGTTAATATGTAATCAGTGCACAAGGTTTGAAATTTTCCAATTGCTGCAAAATAGTCTTACAGGTACCCAAAGAGCTATATGTAAGAATTCAAGTCCCAAGAGCCAGCTATATGTAAGGATTCAGGCTATGGCCATTCCAGAAACTCCCTTCTTCTTACCCTCCTTCCCACTCCTAACACATCCACACACAATACATACCTTCTTCATATTGGTGGTGCCGCCCAACCTGATCAGCAGCAGCAAAAAAGATTAGCATGAGAACAGAATTGGAGTGAGATCAGTTGTTACCTTCTTTGCAAGGCTGTAGGAGAGACCTCGTCCAACATAGATTTGTGTCAGTTCTTCAAGTTCCCTGGCCTGAGCCTCTGGCCCTTTCATGTGCTCCTGCATAATATTATCATTATAAGCCAAACATGAATTCATTAGGGTGAGAAAAGAAAGGAGGAAAAGACTAGCACCCTTTCGGTCAAGATGCTTGCCAATTTTTCTAAGACATCTTCTCTTTTTCCTTTCTTTCTTGGGGCTCTTCCTTCAAGGAACATTGGCTACAATAATAACAAAATTTTAGAACCAAAAAAAAAAAGTTTGGAGAGAGAGAGGAAGTTTAGATGAAAGATATTATTACAATACCTGGCGTTCCTTTTCAACATCAGCCAGCTCGGAATCTCGTTGTGAGAACACAGACACAAATTCTCCAATGGCCATACTGCAAGCTCCTGCAACTAAGCCGGCTAGCCCACTCACCACCATAGACTTGACATCGTTGTTCACAGCTCCAACTCCCAGCATCAAAGAAGCAACAGAGATCAACCCATCATTTGCACCTAAAACCATGGCTCTCAGCCATGGGGATCGATGTGAGTAGTGTTTGTGGTCACATGGCATAAGTGGGGGTGGTACAACATCTAATTCACTCCTTTCAACGCCATTACTATTATTGTTGTTGTTGTTATTTGAATCCTCTGATTCCAGCTTCACTGGAGTAGCTGATTCAAGGTCTAGTACTACAACACTCAAATCCCCAAACCCATTTCTCTTGATCGCCTCTTCTCCTCTCGGTTCTTCACCCATTGTAATTTTCCCAACTAATTCAAAAACAAGCCCTGGTTTGAGCCCTTCCTTCTGTTTTCAGCCAGCCTGCCGGCTCGCTGCAACACACACTCCACCAAACAAACCCCTTTCTTGGAGAACCAGCAGAAGAAGAAGAAGACCTCTGAACCTTGACCCCAGTTTTACCCCTCAAAATCCAAAACAACCAGAATTTCACAAATAGCAGGTCAAAAAATGAAAAAAAAGGACCGGTTATTAAAAAAGAATTGTGTGGGTGAAGAAGAGATCAAAGAAACTGAGTTCAAAACAAGGTCTCAATACAAAAGACCAAATCACGGGGATCTTGAACCGAAAGCATATGGAGTATGGATCAAGAAAATCCCCAAAAAACGGGGGGGGGGGGGAAACGAGAGCCCCAAAACAAAAAACCCAAAAAAGAAACTCCCCAAAAAAAGCTTTGAAAGCCGAAACTAAGCTTTTGTGTATTGCGGCAAACCCGATCGAAAGCGCTGTTGCCGTGGTTGCGATTTCTGCAGAGCAAACTCAGAAATCCCAGAAAGCCAAAGAGACAAAGAGCAAGAGAGACAGGACGCTGAGCGAGAGAGAGAGAGAGAGATCGAAAAAGGGCGCGTAGCTGTGTGTTAGGCACGCGCCTAGTCTTACGTGGCGGATTCCGATGCCCATGTTTGAGCGAAATGAATTCCAGGCAGTGGTGATCGTGGGATGCATTCTCCGCCAAAACCAACGGTTGAAAAGGAAGCGAAAAGTGCAAAGGAGGAGTGTGTTGACCTCACGCCTCACGCAATCCCTAATCATCTAGAAGCAGCAGTTGATTTTTAGGAGGGAAAAAGGAGGCCGGAAAAAGTGGGGGGAAAAAAGGCCAAATTATTACACACAGGGTAAAACAGTGACCTGTTTAAACATTGGAGAACTTCTGGTCAGACAGAAGTCACTTGTTATTCACTTCTACTTACACTGCTGCCACCAACAACACCACTCATCGCCTCCTCCTCCTCCTCCTCCTCCTCTGCCTACTAGTGCCTAGTGCCTACTACCCCACTGATTAACCTAGTACCCACCTACTAGTGTTTCTTTTTTCTTTTTTTTATTCGTGACAATTTTTTGGCTAGCTGAAATTTAACAATGAAAATAGCAAAATTAGTCGAATATACACTAGAAAACTTTCATTTTTCCTCATTTTTGCCTAATTTTTCCCAATTTTTCCCATTTCCTTTGTTGAAAATTGGCGAAATTTAGGCAGGAAAAAAAACACTGGTACCTACCCCCCTTCCCTCCTCCCCCCCCTCCCCCCTTTTCAAAAACAAATAAAAATTTTAAAGGATTTTTGGACTTTTTTTTTCTCTTGGTGAATTTTCTTATCTTGGCGAATTTTTTTCAGAAAAATGAGAAAATACACGAAATTTTTGTGATTTTTTTCGCAATTTTTCGAAATAAAAATAATAAAAATCAGCCACATCTAGACCTAAGTACTTCCTAGATCGCCACTTGTTGCACTACTTTTTTTCAAAATGCTACAGCCCACCCTGCTAGGACAGTTGTCATTTAATGCTAATTAATGCCGGGGATCCTCGACAATGGACCTACGTCATGAATTTGAAACCCCAAAAAAAAAAAAAAAAACCCTGATTGTTCCCCATGAGTACTAGGATTTTATTTTCATATCAAAAATTTGTCGAATTTTTCCAAAATAGTTACCAAAATTAGTCGAATCTATAGTAGAAAAACACAATTTTTTTCAATTGTTTCCTGATGGGCGGATCACTGTTGCCTGCTTATTATGCAAAGGTTTGTACAATAGACCAGAAAGGAAGTGGGTTTGTTCAAATAGCCTTGGGGGCTCTTAGGGGAGGCCAAAGTGAGTGCTTGCTCACCTTGGTTGGGGTGCTCTTGGGGGAGGCCAAAGTGAGGGCTTGCTCACCTTGGTTGGGGTTCTCTTGGGGGAGGCCAAAGTGAGCGCTTGACACCTTGGTTGGGGTTCTCTTGGGAGAGGCTCAAGTGGGTGTTTGGTGAACTTAGGGGCAGCTCTTGGGGGAGGTCCTTGCTCGTCTTAGTTAAAGTTAATTTTAGTTACTTTTGAAAGGATGTAGGTACCTCGTCAATGCTTGTTATGCAAAAGGGTGTATGGCCCAGGTTTTTGTGCAAAAGTTGTGTTGTGATGTCAACAATTGGACATCACCCATTATTGTTAGATAACTTTGAGGTCTCTTGGGGGAGGTCCAATTGATGATGATCTTTGGGTCTCTTGGGGGAGGTCGAAGCAAGTGTTTGATGACCTTAGGGGTGCCTCTTTGCAGAGGCCCTTGCTCATCTTTACTATAGATTCACAGTTATTACCAGTGTAGGGTGGGTTGTTTGTTTTTTTTTTTTTTTTTTTTTTTTTTTTGGTGGGGTGTTGGTTTTTTTAAATAAAAAAATTAAAAAAATTCCTCTTGGGTGTCCATTTTTTTTTTTTTTGGA
>Ga0116227_10017118_pt1 | contig 10206 bp, 12 predicted proteins | sample S1TSphgellanicum_FD_89693 | JGI IMG/M metagenome (GOLD analysis project Ga0116227, IMG submission 89693) | Host-associated microbial communities from peat moss isolated from Minnesota, USA - S1T2_Fb - Sphagnum magellanicum MG | ecosystem: Host-associated > Plants > Peat moss > Unclassified...
CGAGTGTAACCGGGCGCCGACATCGCCCACGATGCCTATCGCGCATAAACAAAGGTCCCTTGGTAATCAGCGGAGCGTAATCACCGGACCCGCGACCGGTTTTCCTCACTGGTGACAGGCGGCCATGCTGACGCGCTGCGAAGCGCTTCTTTAATCAGAAAGTGGATGTCTTTGTCTGTGCGGTACCGAACCCCCGATTCGGTACGCCAACGCACAGACGCCGCCGTGTACCAAAGCCGATCCTGCTTCGATCGTGCCGATTTCCCCAGCCGACTCCAGCCAGCTCCGCGAAACGATACGCACGACCCTGGAGGACGGGGCGCGGAATCATCCGGCCGCGCGGGCGACCTCGGAAGCCACCGGCAACATCTGGCGCCTGGTGGAGGCGCAGCTGGTACCGGTGATCGGAGCACATGGATTGGACGTTTTATTCAGGCACGCGCTACACCAGACGATCAGTGCATACCCGTGGCTCGCGGCGGTGGAGGATCGCGGCGGAAGCGCCGGTCCGCTGCCGAGCCTCATGGCCTGTCTCGCCGCCCAACCGGCCGCTGCCGCCGCGGAGGCCGCCCAAGCGTTGCTGTTCAATTTCACCGAAATGCTGTCGCGGCTGGTTGGCGACGCGTTGACCAAGCGGTTGTTGGCGCCCGTCTGGGTGGGCCCGCCATCGCCTTCAGAGCAGGAAATCACATCATGAGCGAGAAAGTCACCATCCGCCGCCTCGCCACCGGAGTGCCCGGACTCGACGAAATCTTGGGCGGCGGGCTGCCGGAGTTCTCCTTCAATCTCATCGTCGGCGCGCCCGGTTCAGGCAAGACGACGCTCGTCCATCAGATCATGTTCGCGCTGGCGACCCCGGAGCGGCCGGCGCTGTTTTTCACCGTGCTCGGCGAACCGCCCTTGAAAATGCTGCGCTATCAGCAGCAATTCACATTCTTCGATCCCGGCAAGATCAACGAGTCGATCCGGTTCGTGAACCTGAGCCAGGAGGTCTCGAGCGGCAATTTCGACGAGGTGTTGGCGCGCATCAGCAAAGAGGTCGAAGCCTGTTCTCCGGGCCTGGTCTTCGTCGATTCGTTTCGCTCGGTGTTGCTGGAGGCGGGACATAAGTCCGACGGCGAAATCGGCCTGCAACAATTCATACAGCGGCTCGGAATTCATTTGAGCGGTTGGCAGGCCACGACTTTCTTGGTTGGGGAGTATGGGTCCGAAGACGACCCGCATCCGGTGTTCACGGTGGCGGACGGACTGCTCCGCTTGGGCCAGCGCGTCTACCGGAACTCGATGGTTCGCCAAATGCAGGTCCTGAAAATGCGCGGACAGGCGACGCGCCCGGGGATGCAAACCTTTCGGATCTCCGATGCCGGCATCGAACTCTTTCCGGCCGCGCTGGTCCGCGACGACACCGGGGCCGCGCAGCAAGCCGCCGGGTCGGGGCGAACCAAGGCGCGGCTGCCCATGGGTGTACCCGGTCTCGACGCCATGCTGGGTGGCGGCTTGCCCTCAGGCTACTCGATGCTGGTCGCGGGGCCATCCGGATCGGGCAAGACGATTCTCGCCACCGCATTCCTCGCCGAGGGCGTGCGCCGCGGCGAGCCGGGAGTCATCGTGGCCTTTGAGCAAACGCCGAGCCAGTCGCGGACGCCGACGATCGACGATCTGGTTCGCGCCGGGAAAGTCGGCCTGATCAATACCCGCGCACTCGATCTGTCGATCGATGAGATCGTCCAGCGCCTCATCGGCCTCATCCGCAGCACCAAGGCCACCCGCGTCGTGATCGACTCGTTGTCGGGGTTCGAACTCGCCGTGGCACCGACGTTCCGCGAGGACTTTCGTGAATCGCTCTTTCGCATGATCGCCGTGTTGTCGGGCCTCGGAGTGACCATCGTCATGACATCGGAACTCGAGGACCGCTATACCGACCTGCGCTTCAGCCCCTATGGGTCGGCATTTCTCACCGATGCGATCATCGTGCAGCGCTACATCGAAATCGACAGTCGATTCAAGCGTGTCATGGCCGTGGTCAAAGTGCGCGGCAGCGCCCACAGCGACGAGCTTCGCGAGTTCGACATTAACGACGACGGCATCACCATCGGCCAGCCTGTGCGGGACTACGAGGGCCTGCTCACCGGTCATGCGGCGCGGACGTCCACGGCCGGCCCGCTGCCGCGCGCCAAAACGCGATGAAAAGCACCGTGAGTGGCCACCCGAAGGGCGAGGCATCGACCACCGCCGCGGCTCTCATCCCGCGCGAAGCCGCCCTGGTCGCCCGCGAGCAGTCCGCGGACCTTCGTCATCAGGCGGCCGACTTGCGCGAGCAGCTCGCCGACCAGCGCGAGCAGCTGGCCGACCAGCGCGAGGAGGCGTTGCGGACCGCCGCCGAGCGTCGGGCGCACAGCGACACGCGATTGTTGGAAGCCAACGAAAACCTCGTCGTCGCCGCCATCCGCTCGCAGACGATGACCGAGGTCGCCGAGCACGCCGCGTTGCAAATGACCTTGAAGGCCGAACGGGACTTCCTCACCGGACTGCCGAATCGTGCGCTGTTGACCGATCGACTGGCACAGTCGATCGCGCTCGCGCAACGCCACGGCAAGCGGGTCGCCCTGATGTATCTGGATCTCGACAATTTCAAGGACATCAACGATTCGCTCGGGCATACCGTCGGCGACCGGTTGCTGCAGTCCGCGGCCCGGCGCCTCGAGAAATCCATCCGCCACTCCGATACCGTCAGCCGTCACGGTGGCGACGAATTCGTGGTGCTGCTGTCCGAAGTGGAGACGGCCGAGGACGCCGTCCTTGCCGCGGAGAAATTGATCAAGGCCATGGCCGAGCCGCATCTCATCGACGGTCACAGGCTCAACGTGACCTTGAGCATCGGCATCAGCCTGTACCCGGACGACGGCGCGGACGCGGAAGCGATTCTGACGAACGCCGATGCGGCGATGTATCACGTCAAGCGAAAGGGGGGCAATAGCTACCAGGAGTTCGATCCCGACAAGCGCTCCGCCGATGCGGGTTGACTACGCAATCCGCGATCTGTCGAACACCAGGCACGTGGTGGTGCCGTGCGCGTAGAGCTTGCCGTCCGCACCCACGATCCGCGCCTCGGCGGTCGCCAACTGGCGGCCGGCGTGCAGCACGGTCGCAATGGCTCGCAGAGGTCCGGTCCGATGCGAGGCCGCGCGCACGATGTTGATCCCGAGTTCGACCGTCGTGTAGCCTGAGGTCGCGGGCATCACGGATTGCACCGCGCAGCCCAACGCCGAGTCGAGCAGGGTTGCATACCAGCCGCCGTGCACGGTACCCATCGGATTATAGTGTTTGAGCTGGGGCGTTCCCTGAAACGTCACCGTTCCAAATTCCACAGCGACCAGGGAAAAATCCAGCGTCTCGGCGATCGGGGGGTAGGGCAGCTCACCCTTCAGCATGCTCGTCAACAGTTCCAGACCGCTCTTGCCCGCAACCTCCGCCGCGTCGATCACTCCGGGTTTCCCGCCGCCCGCCACCATCCGTTTGACGATCGCCGCGCGCTCCTCTTCCCATTGTGTCTGGCTTGCTTCGAGGCTCATGGCTTGCCGATCCTTATCGGTGATACAATGCTTGCATATACAACAATTGTATACGCAAGTGTATGGCGCCACAATCCATGCCGGTTGAATCCGCATCACAACCCCGCGGCTGCAGCAACTTCAAACTGCGCCGGTTGATGCGTCGCGTCTCGCAGCACTACGACGCAGAACTCGCCAAGAGCGGGCTCAAGGCCACGCAGTACTCGTTGCTGTCGCACGTCGCTCAATTGGGTCCGATTCGTCCCGGCGAGCTGGCCCGCGCCATGGCGATCGATGCGTCGACGTTGACGCGCAATCTCAAGCCTCTGGCCGCGGCCGGCTGGATCACCGTCGTCGCGGGTTCCGACGCGCGCAGCCACACGGTGGCGATCACTGCATCGGGACGCGACAAGCGCAAGGAGGGGCAGCGCTGCTGGAAGGCGGCGCAAAACGCTCTCAACGATTTGCTGGGCGCCGACCAGGTGATGGCGCTGCACGCGCTGATCGATCGGTCCCTCGACCGTTTCTCGGCGCTCGATAAGGCGGCTGGCGATGAGTGACAGCGACCGCACTGCATTGGATCCGCGCACACGCCTCCTGTTGGAGGCGCCGATCGTGCCGACTCTGCTGCGGCTCGGCGCACCCAATGTGCTCATCATGCTCGCGCAGGCTTCCGCTGGGCTGATTGAAACGTTTTTCGTCGGCAAGCTCGGCACCGACGCCTTGGCCGGCATGGCGCTGGTGTTCCCGGTGGTCATGCTCATGCAGACCATTTCGGCGGGTGCGTTCGGCGGCGCCATTGCCTCGACCATCGCGCGCGCGCTCGGCGGGCGCCGCCGCGAGGATGCCGATGCACTCGTGCTGCACGCCATCGGCATTGCCGTGGGCTTGGGATTGTTGTTCACGGTGACGGTGTGGGCCGGCGGGCATTGGCTGTACGGCGTCATGGGGGGCCGCGGCGGCTCGCTCGCGGCGGCCTTGCTCTATTCAAATTTGGTCTTTGCCGGCGCCGTGCTCGTCTGGATCTTCAATTCCTTGTCCGCCGTGATTCGCGGCACCGGCAATATGGCGCTGCCGGCCACGGTCACCTGTGTGGGGACCGCGGTGCTGATTCCACTCTCGCCGTTGCTGATTTTCGGTTGGGGACCGGTACCCGCGCTCGGCATTGCCGGGGGCGCGGTCGCGCTGCTCGCGTACTATTGCGCCGGCAGCCTCGCGCTCGCGGCCTATTTGTGGTCTCCCCGCAGCCTGCTGCGGCCGACTTTTGCGAAGGTTCGATTTCGCTGGCCGCTGTTTCGCGAGATCTTGAGTCTCGGCGTGGTAGGGGCGATTTCGGCGGCTGCCACCAACCTGACCATTGGCATCACCACGGCATTGGTGGGCGGTTTCGGCACGGCGGCAATTGCCGGCTACGGGACCGCGTCACGGATCGAATATTTGCTGATCCCGCTGGTCTTCGGTCTCGGCAGCCCGCTGGTCGCCATCGTCGGCACCTGTATGGGTGCGGGTTTGCCGGCGCGCGCGCTGCACGCGACCTGGATCGGCGCGGCGATCGCGATCGCGATGACCGAAAGCATCGGCTTGGCGGCGGCGGCGTTTCCCAGCGCGTGGTTGGCTCTGTTCGACAGCAATCCCGCGATGGTGGCTGCCGGCACGCAGTATCTGCACGCCGTCGGGCCGCTGTACGGCTTTTTCGGCCTCGGCCTGATTTTGTATTTCGCTTCGCAGGGGGCCGGGCGCCTGCTCTGGCCCGTCCTCGGCAACGTGGCGCGTCTGGCGGTCGCCGCCTCCGGCGGCTGGTTGGCGTTGCGCTGGGGCGGCGGGTTGGCGCACGTGTTCCTGGCCCAAGGCGCAGCCCTCGTTATCTATGGCCTCATCAACGCCGGCGCCGTGGCGGGCGGCGCGTGGTTCGGGCCGATCGGCTGGCCGCGGTCGACGGCGATCCTGTTGCACCGAATTCGCCGCAACGCTCCCGCGCAAGCCGCGGGAGCTGCGTAGACACTAAACCACCCCGCCCGCAGCGACGCCCACAAGTCTTCCGCCCGGACGCGCCTAGGATTGCTTCTCGAGAACGGAACTCGTCTTCGTGCCGTGCACCGGATCGGTGTCCACCGATTTCATCATCTTCCCGTCGGCGGAAACCTTCCAGTCGATGATGTCGAACACCTTGTTGAGGCGGCGATCGGTTTCCTCGAACTCGTTGTCGCTGATTTTTTTGAAAGTGACCTTCGTCTTGCCGGGATCGCCGACGGTCGGATATTCCTTGCCGTCGAATTTTGCGTCGGTCGTTTGCCCGTTCCACATTATTTTGATGCCGTTGGGCGTGGATTGCAGCGTGACTGTGCGTGCCACATCCGTCATGTCGGCCACGCTATCCTGCATCCAAGAACCGGAGAGCGCGTGCGAACCCGGCGCACCCGGCGCCACCCGCTTTTCGGTGAATGATCCGCTGACCGGCTTCTCGCCGACATAGCTGGTGAACTTGCCGGCGATTTTCGAGCCGTCTTTCGAGACGGTGATGGTGCTCGTGAAGACCACCTTGCCGCCTTTCTTGTCGGTGATCTCGATGGATTCGGGACTCACGATGGTAACCGCTTCGGTGTCCACGTAGGCGTGGTCGGGCACCGGCTGGTCGGTGCCGTCAGCCTTGATCTTGAACGGCGGCGCGCAGCTGCTGCAGTCATACATGCCGTTGCTGATGTCGTACACCCCGGGCTTACCCGAAAACTGCATGGAATCGAGCCGCGTTTTCCAGGTTCCGTCGAACGGGCTCTGCGCGGCGATTGCGCTCATGGAAATCACAATGGTCGGAATCAACAGAGCCGGGACAATTACTCTTTTCATTGGTCACTCCCCGTATTTTTTTGATGGTTCCGGTCGGCGCCGGGTTACACGCGCGGGATTTTACACCTCGTTCTCTTTGAGACGAAGCGATCTTGCGGCTAATGCGCGCCGGCGCGCTGCAGCGCCGCAATGATTTCCGGTTGAACACCGCCGGCAATGGCCGCTTGCAACGGCGTGGTGCCGTGCGCATCCGCCGCATTCGGATCCGCACCCGCGGCGAGCAGAGCTTCGACCGCCGCGTGTTGACCGTGCAGAGTCGCAAGCATGAGCGCGGTGCGCCCACTGCTGTCGCGCGCGTCGATGTCGGAGGGCCGGTCGACGTCGGATGGCCGGTCGCCGTCGGTATGGCGAGCGAGTAGCGTTTGGAGCGCAGCCATATCGCCCGCTTCGGCGGCTTGCCGCAACGCCGCGGCGGTATCCGTCCGCCGGGCACCGGTGACCGTGACCGATTGCGTCTGCGCCTCGCGCTGCGCGGGTGCCGCGAAGATCGACCGTGCGCTCGCGAGGTCCTCGGATTTGGCCGCCGGCGCATTCGTCGCGACGCCACTTCGCGCGTCACTGCCCGGTGCGGCACTCTGCGCTGCTGCTGCTGCTGCTGCTGCGGCGGCGGCGGCGGAGGCGGCGTCTGGCGTGACTCTGCCCGCAATTGCACTTTGCTTCGCCAGTACCGCCGTATCAGTGCGTGAGCGCCGCAAGGCCGACGAACTGGTTGAACCTGGCGAAGCCGTCGGTGGCGGCGCCGTCGGTGCCGGCGCCGGCGCCGGCGATGCCGTTTCATCTGCCACGATGATGGACGGCTGCCGTTCATTGCGTGGCAACTCCGCTGCCGGGGTTCGAGGCGCAGGGCTTTCGGCCGCCTTTCCGCGCGAATCCTCTCGCGGCGGCAGCAGGCGCGGCGTGATCAACAGGCCCGCGAGAGCGGCCGCGGCGAGAGTCCCGAAGATCGCCGACCGTCGCCGTGGGCGAATCTTCTTGGCGCGCTGCGCCGCGAGTTTCGCCGCGTGATCGAGAACCGCGCTGCGCACCGCGTCACTCGGCCGGCCCGGGTCAAGCGCGGAGGCGCGTCGATAGCGGTCGTCGATGTCGTCCGGAAGGCCCGGATCCGGCGGGGTTCCGTTCACGCGTATTCCTCGAGCAGTTCGCGCAGCTTCGCCCGCGCGTACCGCAAACGGCTCTTGGTGGTCTCAAAGCTGCTGTGAGTGATCTCGGCAATCTCCTCGACGCTGAGTTCGCCTTCGACTTGCAGCAAAAACGCGCTGCGCTGCTCGTCGGGCAAGGTTTCGACCGCTCGCAGGATTGCTTCACTTTGATCCTGCGCCACCGCTGCCGCCAAGGGGCCGATGGCGGGATCGGCGACGACTTGCGCGGCCGCGGAGTCGCCCGCATAGCCCACACTGTCCACGCTCATCTGCCGGCGATTCTTCCGGATCGAGTCGATCATACGGTTATGCGCAATCGTGAACAGCCAGGTGGTAAACCTAGCCGTCGGCTCATAGCGCGCGGCGTCGCGGGCGACCGCAAACCACACCTCCTGCATCAACTCATCCGCGGCCGCGGGGTTGCCCACATTGCGTTTGAGGTAGTGCCAGACGCGCATCTCGTGCCGCCGATACAGCAGCTCGAAGGCCGCGGCATCGCCGCGGCCGTAGCGGGCGATCAACATCTCATCACTCGGTTCCGTGAGCGTCATGCAATAGCCAGGCTCCCAGTATGGCACTGCCACCCGGCCTCATCCCGGGGGATCGGGGACGTCTTCCGCGGGCGAGGCTGGAAACGGATTCGCCGCCGGTGGCATGGGCCGCGGCCGCTTGATGATGCCCATCGCCATCAGGTTGTCCATGCTGTCGTAATGAATGCGAATGACTTCGTTCGGCAGGGCCTGCATCCTCGAGAATTCCGTGCGGTTCACGTACGACACTTCGCGCTCGCCATGGCCGGTGCCCAGCTTGGGCGCAAGCGGGGCCATCGGCTGAGCCGCCGCCAACGATGGCGCCGAGTTGGCTGCCCGCGCGCCGAGCGCAGCCGCCGCCCCCGCCATCGATTCGCGGCGCGCGGCCAAGTCCGATGCGTTCCGCGCGGCAGAATCCGCCGCGCCTGGGGATGCCTGCGGCGCGCTTGGCGATGCCTGCGGCGCGTTGGGCGATGCCGGCGGCGCGTTGGGCGCGGGCGGCGGCACGTACGCCGCCTCCGCGTGACGCTCACGGAACAGCGCGACCCCGATGACCCCGACATTGGCCGGCCTGCCGGTGCGTTGCGCGTAGGAATTCGCAGAGTCGGTGAATGTGAACGCGGCGACTTCGGCATCGGACTTGCGCCAACCGGTGATCTGGTAGCGCTCGCCGGGGCCGAAGACATAACCGGTTTGCTCCCAACCAGCCGTGGCTCCCGAGAGAACGTTGACGCCGTCGACCGAAGTCACCGCCAACAATCGCTCCCCGATACGGTTGCGAATCTCGATCGAATAGCGGCCCCCGGGTCTGCCCGCCACCCAATACTCGCCTTGATAATAATGCGGGATCAAGGTGGTTCCGCTCTCGCGGTCGATGATCGCGACGTCCGCGAGGCCGCCGGCCACCTGCGATTGGGCGGTCGCCGCCAATCCGAGAATCAGCAACAAGCAAGCTATCGGGTTCATCTCGACCTCCGGATTTGAAACACTCACAGACTGAAGCGTCGGACGCCGAGTTTTGGGGTTAACCCGCGGCGGCAGCCGCCCTTGGGCTATATTCAAGTCAAAGTGCCATCCATCCCACCCAACACCCGAAACCCGGCGGTCATCTCCCCTGATCTTGCCAGGCTATTTCCACCCGGCGTGATCGTCGCGGAGATGCGCCGGGACGGCGATCCCGAATGGTTGTTCCCGGCAGAAGCGCCGTTTGTCGCCAAGGCCGTCCCGAAGCGAGTTCGCGAGTTCGCTGCCGGTCGAGTGTGCGCGCGGCGCGCGCTGGAAGAGTTTGGCGTGACAGGTTTCCCCGTGTGCGTAGCAGAAGATCGTCAGCCGATATGGCCAGACCGGCTGGTCGGCAGCATCACGCACACCGCGGGCTTTTGCGCCGCCGCGGTGGCCGAGCGCAGCCACTGCATTGCAGTCGGCATGGACAGCGAGACGGTCGGAGACGTGACCCCCGAGCTTTGGCCGACGATCTGCGGCCCGAGCGAGGCCGGCTGGATCCGCTCGCTCCCCGCGGCCTCGCGGGAGGCGGCGGCTACGCTGATTTTTTCGGCCAAAGAGGCGTTCTACAAATGCCAGTATCCGCTCACCCGCGAATGGCTGAACTTTCACGATTTGATCGTCGAGCCATTGGGCATGGCCTCTGCGGAGGCAGAGCTATCGGTGCGGGCCACGCGGCGTATCGCCTTCGAAGAGCACGCGCGCCTGCCGATGTCGGGGCGGTATCGCCTGCACGAGCAGTTTGTGAGCGTGGGATTTGGTCTGCCGGCGTGACCGCCGAGGTGATCACCATCAACCCGTGATCGCCATCAACCGGTGACCGCTATCAACCGGTGATCGCCATCAATACGCTTTGTCGTCGCGGAATACCTTCACGACCGTCAGCAGGATGATTTTGATATCGAGCATCGGCGTCCAGTGCCTGAGATAGTTCAAGTCGAAGTTCACGCGCGCTTCCATGTCCTCGAGCTTGGCGGTCTCGCCGCGGCAGCCGTTCACTTGCGCAAGGCCGGTGATGCCGGGCAACACCTTGTGGCGAACCATGTAGCCCTTGATGAGTTTGCGGTACTCCTCGTTGTGAGCCACCGCATGCGGCCGGGGTCCCACCAGGCTCATGCGGCCCTGCAGGACATTGATCAG
>Ga0116227_10017120_pt1 | contig 10203 bp, 9 predicted proteins | sample S1TSphgellanicum_FD_89693 | JGI IMG/M metagenome (GOLD analysis project Ga0116227, IMG submission 89693) | Host-associated microbial communities from peat moss isolated from Minnesota, USA - S1T2_Fb - Sphagnum magellanicum MG | ecosystem: Host-associated > Plants > Peat moss > Unclassified...
TCGAGGCCAGCGGTCCCATGATCGCGTCATAAAGGCCGGACATATGACCGCACCGTTCCCGAGCGGAGAAGCGCCTGAAAAAAAGCCTTGCTCAAAGGGCCGTTCCACATATGTCGCATCGTTTTTCGCGAAAAACCGGTTCCCACTTTTTCGCACGATGCTTTAGGCTGGCCCCTCTGGTTGAAGAGGGGCTGGGATGAACCGGATCGCTTTGGGGGCGGTGTCTGCGCTGTTGCTGGCGGGCGCGGGCTTTTTCTGGTGGCAAGGCCGCGCCGAAGTCGAGCGCGGCGCCCCGCCGCCCGATCTATCCGGAAGCCATGCCGAGGCGCCTCTGGAGTTGCCCAGCGCCGATTCGCATGGTCGCGGCCCGGGCCTGCCCGATCTGAAAACCAAGAAGCGTCCCAAGCAATCGCCCGAGGAGCGGCGCTTCAACCGCTTCGACCGCAACCGCGATGGGAAGATCACGCGGATCGAGATGCTCTCCACCCGCGTGAAGGCGTTCCAGAAGCTGGACACCAATCACGACAATCTGCTGACCTTCGAGGAATGGGCCGTCAAAACATCAGAGCGGTTCAAGGCGGTGGATCGCGATGGCGATGGCATCGTGTCGCGCGATGAATTGAACGCTTTCTACGCAGCGCAGGAGGCAGCCAAGGCGCAGCGGGCTCAGGCCAAGGCTATGCAGTGTTCGTGCAGCAGTGCGCCTTCGGCGGAGGAAGAGGATTAAGAGAGAAACTTGAGGGCCTTAGGCCCTCAAACTCCCATTACGTCTCCCGACGCAAGGGCAGGAGCACCCGATCCTTGCGCATAACCTCTCTGCCCCGCAGGGGATGAAAGCCTGCGGCGCTGCGGCCTTGTTCTATGGCTGAACCCGAAGCGCAACGAAGACATTCATGGGAGCGCGAGGGGGTAACCCCCTCGCATTTCCCTTTTTACCCTTCTGCCCCTGACCCGGGCAACCACGCGACCAGATCCTCCTTGGCCCGCTCCGTATAGGCCACCTTGCGCTCGGGTTTCTTGCGCTTGCGGCCCTCAGCGTTTTTGGGATCGACGGGCGGGAACAGGCCGAAGTTGATGTTCATCGGCTGATAGGTCTCGGCCTCGGCGTCGCCGGTGATATGGGCCAGCAGCGCGCCCAGCGCCGTTGTCGCGGGGGGGCTCACAAACTCGCGACCGGCCAGTTCGCAGGCGGTCATGATGCCCACCAGCATGCCGACGCTGGCGCTTTCCACGTAACCCTCACAGCCGGTAATCTGCCCGGCGAAGCGGATATGCGGCGCCGATTTCAGGCGCATCTGGCGGTCCAGCAGCGTGGGCGAGTTGAGGAAGGTGTTGCGGTGCAGCCCGCCGAAGCGCGCGAATTCGGCGTTTTCAAGGCCGGGGATCATGCGGAAGATTCGCTGCTGCTCGGCATATTTCAGCTTGGTCTGGAAGCCGACGATGTTCCACAGCGTGCCCAGCACATTGTCCTGGCGCAGCTGGACCACGGCATAGGGCCAGCGGCCGGTGCGGGGGTTGTCCAGACCGACCGGCTTCATCGGGCCGAAGCGGAGGGTGTCCTCGCCGCGTTCGGCCATGACCTCGATGGGCATGCAGCCGTCGAAATAGGGGGTGTTGGACTCCCATTCCTTGAAGACGGTCTTGTCGCCATCGAGCAGCGCCTGACGGAAGGCGAGGTACTGGTCCTTGTCCATCGGGCAGTTCACGTAATCCTTGCCGCCCTTGTCCCAGCGGGCGGCCATCCAGGCCACGTCCATATCGATGGACTCGTGGTAGACGATGGGGGCGATGGCGTCGAAGAAGGCGAGGCTGTCCGCGCCTGTCGCGCCGCCGATGCTGGTGGCCAGCGATGCGGCGGTGAGGGGGCCGGTGGCGACGATGGTCAGGCCTGCCTCAGGCAGCGTATCGATGCGTTCGCGCACCAGCGTCAGCGTGGGCTGACTGGTCAGCGCTTCCTCGATGGCGTGGGAGAAGGCCTCGCGGTCCACGGCCAGCGCGCTGCCGGCGGGCACGCGGGCCTTGTCGGCGGCGGCCATGATGAGCGAGTCGCAGGCGCGCATCTCGTGATGCAGCAGGCCGACGGCGTTCGACGTGTCATCGTCGGAGCGCAGCGAGTTCGAGCAGACCAGCTCGGCCAGATTGTCGGTCTGATGGGCGGGGCTGCGTTCGCCCGTTCCGCGCATTTCGGAGAGGCGCACGCGAAAGCCGCGCTTGGCCAGTTGCCATGCCGCCTCGCTGCCCGCGAGGCCGCCGCCGATGATGTGAACGTCGTAAGGAGTGTCAGAGGTCATGGGGCGCCTTTGCCCCAAGCCGGGGCTCAGGGCAAGTTTGGCAGGATCGGCTCACCCGGAGCGGCCCATTGCAGGGGGCCATGCGCCACCACGGCGGAGAGCGGCAGTGGGCCATAGATATGCGGGAAAAGGGCGCCGCCGCGCGCCTCTTCCCACTTTATCGTATCGCCCAGCGCCGTCAGATCGACGGCGGCGAGATAAAGATCATCCTGCCCGGCAAACCATTTGGCGAGCGTGCCCGCCACCTGATCCTGCGCCGAAAGATGGATGTACCCATCGGCCAGATCGACCGGCGCCCCGGCGAAGCTGCCTTCTTCAGACAGCTCCGCCCATTGGGGGCCGGTCAGGATCTTCCAGGCGATGCTTGGCAGATCGTTCACGCTTCGGCATCGCCTTCAGGGGCGGGCGAAACGGCGGCTTCCGCCTCGTCGCTCTCTTCTTCCTCGGCGAGGCGCACGGCGGAGACGACATGCTCCTGATCGGCCACGTTGAACAGGCGGACGCCCGCGCTGCCGCGACCGATGACGCGCAAGCTCGTCAGCGGCAGGCGGATCAGCTTGGCCTGATCGGTCACCAGCATCAGCTGCTCGGCCTGAACGGTCGGGAAGCTGGCGACGACAAGGCCATTGCGGGCGATGTTGTCGATGTTGGTGATGCCCTGACCACCGCGACCGGTGCGGCGATACTCATAGGCCGAGGACAGCTTGCCATAGCCATTGGCGCAGACGGTCAGGATGAACTGCTCGTTCTCGGCCAGATAGGCATAGCGTTCGGCGGTCAGCGTGGGTTCGCCTTCCTTCTCGCCCTTCCACGGGGCAAAGCGCAGATAATCCTCGCGCTCTTCCGGCGTGGCGCCGACGCGCTTGAGGATCGAGAGCGAGACGACCTCATCCTCGCCCTTCAGCGCCATGCCGCGCACGCCGGTGGAGGTGCGCGAGGTGAACTCACGCACTTCATCGGCGGCAAAGCGGATCGCCTTGCCCTGACGCGAGGCCAGCAGCACATCGTCGCCCGAGTCGAGCAGGGCGACGCCGATCAGGCGGTCTTCGTCCTCCTCATCGAACTTCATGGCGAATTTGCCGTTCGAGGGGATGTTGGCGAAGGCGTCCATGCTGTTGCGGCGCACATTGCCCTTGGCCGTGGCGAAGACGACCGAGAGGTCGCCCCATGCCGCTTCGTCCTCGGGCAGCGGCAGCACGGTCTGGATCGTCTCGCCCTGATCCAATGCAGGCAGCAGGTTGACGATCGGACGACCGCGCGTGGCCGGGCCACCCTCGGGCAGGCGATAGACCTTGAGGCGATAGACCTTGCCGGCGGTCGAGAAGAACAGCACCGGATTGTGCGTGGTGGTGACGAACATCGTCGCCACGACATCCTCATCCTTGGTGGCCATGCCCGCGCGGCCCTTGCCACCACGCGCCTGAGCGCGGAAGGTGCTGAGCGGCGTGCGCTTGATGTAGCCGTCCATGGTGACGGTCACGACCATTTCGTCGCGCTCGATCAGATCCTCGTCGTCGATGCTGTCGCCAGCGGGGACGATCTCGGACTTGCGCGGCGTGGCGAACTGCGCCTTCACCGCGACCAGCTCCTCGCGCATGATGCCATAGAGCTTCGCGCGGTCGGCCAGGATCGAGAGATATTCGGCAATGGCATCGGCAAGCTGCTGCAGCTCGTCGCCGATTTCGTCGCGGCCCAGCGCGGTCAGGCGATGCAGGCGCAGGTCCAGAATGGCCTTCACCTGAATTTCCGACAGGCGATAGGTCGGCGCCGAAAGCTCGTCCGAACCTTCCTCGATGGCCTCGACCAGGCGGATGTAGGAGGCGATCTCGCCCATCGGCCATTCGCGCGTCAGCAGTGCGCTACGGGCGGCGGCGGGGTTGGGCGCGCCGCGGATGATGCGGACGACCTCATCGAGATTGGTGACCGCGATCACCAGACCCAGCAAGATATGCGCCCGGTCGCGCGCCTTGTTCAGCTCGAACTTGGTGCGGCGGGTGATCACCTCCTCGCGAAAGGTGATGAAGCTGGTGATGATGTCCTTGAGGCCGAGCACCTCGGGACGGCCACCACGGATCGCCAGCATGTTGGCCGGGAAGGACGACTGCGCGGGGGTGTTGCGCCAGATCTGGTTAAGCACCACTTCCGGCGTGGCATCGCGCTTGAGGTCCACGACGACGCGCACGCCCTCGCGGTTCGATTCGTCGCGGATGTCGCTGATGCCTTCGATCCGCTTGTCCTTGGCGGCTTCGGCGATCTTCTCGACCAGACCGTTCTTGCCGACCTGATAGGGGATCGAGGTCAGCACGATCGAGCGGCGGTCGCCACGGCCCGTCTCGATCTCGTGACGCGCGCGCATCAGGATCGAGCCGCGACCTGTGTTATAGGCATTGCGCGCCCCGCCCTGACCCAGGATCAGCGGCGCGGTGGGGAAATCGGGGCCGGGGATGATCTGCATCAGCTCATCGGTGGTGATGGCCGGGTTTTCCATCGTGGCCAGACAGCCGTCGATCACCTCGCCCAGATTGTGCGGCGGGATGTTGGTGGCCATGCCGACGGCGATGCCGCCCGCGCCATTGACCAGCAGATTGGGGAAGCGCGCGGGCAGGGCCTGCGGCTCGCTCTCCGACCCGTCATAGTTGTCGGCGAAATCGACGGTGTTCTTGTCGATATCGGCCAGCAGGCTGTCGGCCACCTTGGCCAGACGCGCCTCGGTGTATCGCATCGAGGCCGGCGGATCGGGGTCCATCGAGCCGAAGTTGCCCTGACCGTCGATGAGCGGCAGGCGCATCGACCAGTCCTGCGTCATGCGCGCCAGCGCGTCATAGATCGCGGAGTCGCCATGAGGGTGGTACTTACCCATGGCGTCACCGACGATACGCGCCGACTTGCGATAGGCCTTGCCCGAGGTGAAGCCGTTTTCGTGGCAGGTCCAAAGGATGCGGCGATGAACAGGCTTCAACCCGTCGCGCACATCGGGAAGGGCGCGCGCCACGATCACGCTCATCGCGTAATCGAGATAGCTCGTCTTCATCTCGTCGACGATGTCGACGCGGGTGAATTCGCCCATGGGGTTCGCAGGGTCGGTCAGGGTTGTTTCGCTCACGCGGTTTGTTTTCGCTCTGTTGATCAGGACGGTCGATAGACCGCTCTAGGGCAGGTTGCGCGCCAAGGCCAGCACTGTGGTCATGATGCCCTGAATTGGCGGGCGTTTTTCCACAAGCCCATCATCGGCATGGGCCCATATGCTCCACCCATGCGGCGGGGCGATGGGCTGGTGCGGCGGGGCGGGTTCAAATGGGGTTCAGCCGCAAGCCGGCAAACAATCCCCGGTTGCCAATCTGGCGAATCCCTTGCACTAAAACGGAACAGGTGAGGTCTTTGATGATTTTCCCTCAAGGATTTCGCCGTCACAAATTCTGCCTGGCTGCGCAAGGTGCGCCGGCCGGGGGCATAAACAGGAGTTGAATGCATGAACCGGACCAGCTCGCGCCAGCGTGGACCGCTCCTCGCGCGTGTCGCCATGGCCGCTGCCCTGTCGCTGGGCGTGGTGTCCTCGCTCGGCCTGGCCACGCCTGCCTTCGCGGCGAAGGAAAAGGCCGCCAGTGGCGCCCCGCAGTATTCGCCCGGCTTCCTTCAGGTCGCCAGCCCGATGCAGACCGCCGTCGCCAAGGCCAAGGACAATCCCGCCGCTGCCGCCGATCTGGTCAAGCAGGTCGACCCGCTGATCGCCGCCGCCAAGTCGCCCGACGACAAGTTCGGTGCCGGTGGCCTGATCGTGCAGATCGGTCTGGCCGCCAAGGACACCGCCCTGCAGCGCAAGGGCATCCTGCTCGAGCTGGACAGCGGCAAGGCCCCGGCCGATCTGGTCGGCAAGCTGAACGTCTATGCCGCCCAGTTCGCCTATGACGCCAAGGACTTCCCCGATGTCCGCGCCCGCGTCGCCGCTGCCGAGGCTGCCGGTTACAAGGACGTGCAGCTCGAAATCCTGGCCGCCGACACCTATTTCCAGGAAAAGAAGATCCCCGAGGGCCTGGCTGCCCTGAAGACGGTGATCGAGCATGCCCGCGCCAGCGGCACGAAGGTGGACGAGGCCTGGTATCGCCGCGGTCTGGGCGGTTCCGAGGATACGATGAACCCCGATTACGGCACGTTCTTCGCCACCGGTCTGGCGCAGGACTATGGCACGCCCGCCAACTGGGCGCTGGCCGCCGCCGTGATCCGCGACACGCACAAATATGGCCTGCCCGAGACGCTGGACGTGCTGCGCCTGCAGTCGCGCCTCGATGCGCTGCAGACCGAGCGTGACTATCTCGACTACATCGAGGCCGCCGATCCCATCCGCAACCCTGCCGAGGTCAAGGCCACGGCTGACAAGGGTATCGCCGCCGGCAAGCTGAAGGCTGCGACGCCTTTCGTGGCTGACGCGGTGCGCATCGCCTCGGGCCGTCTGGCTTCGGACAAGGCCGCTCTGCCCGAGCTGGAAAAGAGCGCGCGCGGCGCCAACGCCAAGACCGTGCTGATCACCGGCACCGGCGATGCCTATCTGGGCTTCTCCGAGCCTGCCAAGGCTGCCGAGATCTACAAGCTGGCTCTGGCTCGCCCGGATGCCGACAAGGCGCTGGTCAACACCCGTCTGGGTATCGCCCTGTATGATGCGGGTGATTTCGCCGGTGCCAAGGCTGCCTTCTCGGCTGTCGAGGGCGCGCGTCAGGGGATCGCTCAGCTGTGGCTGGTGCAGGTCGCCAACAAGGCTGGCGGGAAGTAAGTTTAAAGGGAAAGTGCGAGGGGGTTACCCCCTCGCGCTCCCATAACGTCTTCCGACAAGGGGTTGGTGGCATCGAGATGGTGCGCCAACGTCCCGAGGGCACAAAAAGGCGCCGCAGGCAGGAATGCCCCGGCGCCTTTTGTCGTTTATAAAGCCTGCGGCGCCGCAAATTTGGCCCAAGGCCAAACCCGAGGCGCTGAGGCAGACATTAAAGGGAGCGCGAGGGCGATGGCCCTCGCATTCCCCTTCTAACCTTAATTCGCCGGAGCAAACTCCCCGGTCTTTTCATCCAGCACATGCAGCACGCCATCGGAAATGGCGAAGAACGCGCCGCGCAGCGTCAGTTCGCCGCTGGCTTCCTTGGCCTGCACACAGGGGAAGCTGCGCAAATTGGCCAGGCTGACCTTCACCCCGGCCAGCTCCATGGCGCGCTCGGCCTCACGGCCCTTGGTGCCATATTGGGCGACGACCGGCTCGCGCGCTTCATCCAGCATGGCGATCCAGTTGGCGATAAAGCCGCCCTTGCCGGGCTCGGCGCCGTGCAGTTCCTGCGTGAGGGCCGCTTTGCAGCCGCCGCACAGACCATGGCCCAGCACCAGCACTTCCTTCACCTTCAGCACCTGCACCGCGAATTCGAGGGCGGCGGAGACGCCGTGATGGCCGGGCGTGGTCTCGAAGGGGGGCACCATGGCGGCGACATTGCGCACCACGAAAATCTCGCCGGGATCGACGTCGAAAATCTGCGCCGGGTCCACACGGCTGTCGGAGCAGGCGATGACCATCACCTCGGGCTGCTGGCCTTCGCCCAATTGCTGCCAGCGGTCGCGGTGAGGCGTCCAGCCCGATTCGCGAAAACGGCGGTATCCGGCCAGAAGGCGGTCGAGGGGGGGCTTGGCATCCATGTTCATGCGCGCTTTTTATGCGTCGAAGGCATCGCCGCGCAAGGGGCGGCGTCGTCCGTACCCTTTGGTGCAAACAGACATGCATTGCGCGCAAGTCTTAAGACGCTTTTCCTCTGGCAAGGCGGCACTCATGCGCCTATCTGGCACACATGAACGACCTTTCCACCGCGCCTCAGCCCGCCGACCAGACATCTGACCGCCCCGCCATCCAGCGCAAGCCCGACTGGATTCGCGTGAAGGCCCCGGTCAGCAAGGAATATGGCAAGACCCGCGATTTGATGCGCGAGCTGAGCCTGAACACGGTGTGCGAGGAAGCGGCCTGCCCGAACATCGGTGAGTGCTGGACCAAGAAGCACGCCACGGTGATGATTCTGGGCGATGTCTGCACCCGCGCCTGCGCCTTCTGCAATGTGAAGACCGGCATGCCGCGCAAGGTCGATCCGCTCGAGCCCGCGCATGTCGCCGAGGCGGCCGCCAAGCTGGGTCTGGAGCATATCGTCATCACCTCGGTCGATCGTGACGATCTGCCCGATGGTGGCGCCAGCCAGTTCGTGAAGGTCATCAACGAGCTGCGCAAGAACACCCCCAACACCACCATCGAGATCCTCACGCCGGACTTCCGCAACAAGATGCACCGCGCGGTGGAAGCCATCGTGGAGGCGGGTCCCGATGTGTACAATCACAACCTTGAGACGGTGCCCCGCCTCTATCCCACCATCCGCCCCGGCGCGCGTTACTACGCCTCGCTGCGTCTGCTGGAAGAGGTGAAGCGCCACAATCCGCTGATCTTCACCAAGAGCGGCGTGATGCTGGGTCTGGGTGAGGAGCGTCTGGAGGTCCATCAGGTGATGGACGACATGCGCAGCGCGGGCATCGATTTCCTGACCATGGGCCAGTATCTGCGCCCCACGCCCAAGCATGCCGAGGTGAAGGAATTCGTCACCCCCAAGGCTTTCGCCGCCTATGGCGCGATTGCCCGCGCGAAGGGCTTCCTGCAGGTCGCGGCCAGCCCGCTGACCCGTTCGTCCTACCATGCCGGTGAGGATTTCGCCCAGATGCGCGCCGCGCGTGAGGCTCAGCTAGCCAAGAAGGCGGCTCAGGTCGTGCTGGCGGGCGCCCCGGTAGACGCCAAGTAACATGCCGGGCATTCATGAAGTGCGGCGCATGCCTTACAGCGCCCAGCAGATGTTCGATCTGGTTGCTGACGTTGCGCGTTATGGCGAGTTCCTGCCGTGGGTGGTCGCCACCCGCGTGCGCAGCGACGATGGCAGCGAGATGATCGCGGACATGCTGGTCGGCTTCAAGATGCTGCGCGAGAAGTTTACCAGCAAGGTGGTGAAGGAACGCCCCAACACCATCACCGTGCATTATGTCGATGGGCCGATGCGCGATCTCGACAACCGCTGGGAGTTCCGCGATGTGGACGGCGGTTGCGAACTGGATTTCAACGTGACCTTCAGCTTCCGCAACGCTTTGTTCGAAAGCATCGCGGGCCAGTATTTCGACCGCGCTTTCCGCAAGATGGTCGAGGCCTTCGAGGCGCGCGCCGCCGATCTTTACGGCGCTCCGGCAGCCTGAAGCCGGTCTGTTCCAGCACAGGATAAGGCAAAGCCGGTTGCGTCGAGAGACACAGCCGGCTTTGTTGCCAGTGGTGTCGGAAAAGAACAATTTTCAACGATCTGAACGACTAGGCAGCCTCTGCGCCGCAGTGACGCCGCCCAGCATAACGGAGAGATATCCCCCCATGAGTCCGCAGGAAAAGAAGCAGCGCATCATCCGCCAGATCGCCATTTTCGGCACCGTTCTGGTCGTGTTTCTGATCTACACCGCCTATCGCCTCAAGACCGGCAATTTCGGCTGATCCTTAGGTCCGGAATGGTCGCTATCGGCCATTCCGGACAGGGTGTCAGATGGCGTAATCGCCGCCGGGCTCGGCCGGGTTCTCGCTGCGCGGAGGCAGCAGCAGTTCCAGCGCCACGCGGGCCGCATCGGCGCGCACGCTGGCGCGGCTGGTGGGGGTGAAGTGGCGCTCTTCGGCGACGACATCGGTCGCGCCGCGCTCGGCCTTGGCGAAGACCACAAGGCCCACCGGCTTTTGCGGCGATCCGCCATCGGGCCCGGCAATGCCGCTGATCGCGACGGCCACATCGGCGTCCGAATGCTTGAGCGCGCCCTGCGCCATCGCCCAGGCGCAGGCCACCGAGACCGCGCCGAAGGTGTCGATGATGTCATGCGGCACGCCCAA
>Ga0116227_10017121_pt1 | contig 10203 bp, 11 predicted proteins | sample S1TSphgellanicum_FD_89693 | JGI IMG/M metagenome (GOLD analysis project Ga0116227, IMG submission 89693) | Host-associated microbial communities from peat moss isolated from Minnesota, USA - S1T2_Fb - Sphagnum magellanicum MG | ecosystem: Host-associated > Plants > Peat moss > Unclassified...
GGCCAGCCGCTGGGCACGCGGCGCGAGATCAAGAACCTGAACAGCTTCAAGTTCATGCAGCAGGCGATCGACTTCGAGATCCGCTGGCAGATCGAAGAGATCGAGGACGGCCGCGCGGTCCAGCAGGCCACCGTGCTGTTCGACCCCGACACCGGCGAGACGCGCGCCATGCGCACCAAGGAAGATGCGGCTGACTACCGCTACTTCCCCGACCCGGACCTGCCGCCGCTGGTGATCGCGCCGGAATGGGTGGAGCGGGTGCGCGGCGCCATGGCAGAGCTGCCGCGCGCCATGGCCGCGCGCTTCGTGGCGCAGCATGGCCTGCCCGAGTACGACGCCGCACAGCTCACGCAGAACAAGGCCACGGCCGCCTATTTCGAGGCCGCCGTTCAGGCGGGCGCCGCACCCAAGCTGGCCAGCAACTGGATCATGGGCGAGCTGTCGCGCCGCCTGAACGCGGACGGCATCGACATCGCGAAGGCGCCGGTCACCGCCGTCCAGCTGGGCGCGCTGATCGGCCGCATCAGCGACGGCACCATCTCCAACAATGCCGCGCGCCAGGTGTTCGAGGTGCTCTGGAACGGCGAAGGCACGGACGTGGATGCGGTGATCGAGGCCAAGGGCCTGCGCCAGGTCAACGACAGCGGTGCACTGGAAGCCATCCTGGATGAGGTGATCGCGGCCAACCCGAAGAACGTCGAGGAATTCCGCGCCGGCAAGGACAAGGCCTTCAACGCCCTGGTCGGCCAGGCCATGAAGGCCAGCAAGGGCAAGGCCAACCCGACGCAGGTCAACGAGCTGCTGCGCAAGAAGCTGCAGCAGTAGCGCCCGGCGTCAGCGCGTTGCGCCGGCGTCCGCCGATGTGTTCCACAGCGGGCGCAGCCGCAGCAGTTCGTTGTCGAAGCGCTGCTGGATGCGGCGCTTCTCCTGTTCCAGCTCGGCGATGGCGCTTTGCTGGGTACGCTGTGCCTGCACGAGGTCCTGCTGCTCGCGCAGCAGGGCGGGCGGCATGCGCGCACGGTCGTTGTCGAAGCGCGCCATGGCGGCCTTGACCTCGAGCTGCTGCTGGTCGAGCTGGGTCATGCGCAGGCGTACCAGCGCGGCGCTGTCGTCCACCCGCTGCAGCGCGGCGGCACGCTCGGCATCATGCGCGGACGGTTGCGGGTAGCGCAGCAGCAGCACGCGCTCGCTGCGCTCCTTCTCCTGCTGGCGGGCCAGCGCCTCGGCGTCGAGGCGCTCGCGCTCGGCCTTGGCCGCCAGTTCACTGGCCGTGGGCGGCGGCAGCAGTGTGCGGCGCACCGCGCCGCTGGGGCCGAGTTCACGCTGCTCGCGGTCCAGGCACTCGCGGATCGGGCGGTCAGAGGTCAGCCGCCGGCCCTGGGCATCGACGCAGGTATAGATGCTGGCGACCGGCGCTGCGGGCTGGGCCTGCAATGCCACCGCAACGGCAGCCAGAATGCTGGCGAGGACGACGGTTCTGCATCCACGGTAGCCAGCATCCACAAGCGATCCTCCCTAATCGTTGACCCCGTAGCGCTGCCGGTAGGCCAGCACACGGGCATGGTGGGCAGCCGATTCGCCACCCGTTACGTCCAGATACAGCAATAAATCTGCCAGCTTGGCGATGGTGCAGACCCGCAGGCCCAGCCGGTCGCGCATGTACTGCACGGCGCTGTGCTCCACGTCCTGGCCGTTTTCGGTGGCTTTTTCCTGCCGGTCCAGCGCCAGGGCGATGCCGTACGGGATGGCGCCGGCGGCCTGGATGATGGCGATCGACTCGCGCGCGGCGGTGCCGGCGGACATCACGTCGTCCACGATCAGCACCCGGCCGGCCAGCTTGGCGCCGACCAGGGTGCCACCCTCGCCGTGGTCCTTGGCCTCCTTGCGGTTGTAGGCGAAGGGCACGTTGCGGCCGCGCCGGGCCAGCTCCACCGCCACGGCGGCGGCCAGCGGGATGCCCTTGTAGGCCGGCCCGAAGATCATGTCGAACTCGATGCCGCCGTCGATCAGCGCCTGTGCATAGAATTCCGCCAGCCGGCCGAGCTTGGCGCCGTCGTCGAACAGGCCCGCATTGAAGAAATACGGGCTCATGCGGCCCGCCTTGGTCTTGAATTCGCCAAAGCGCAGCACGCCGGCCTCGACGCAAAACTTCACGAAATCCTGGGCCCGCGGGTCGTCCGACGCCGCAAACTGACCCGCCCGGACGCCTTCAACCAGCATGGGGAAATCCTTGTTCAAATTGACCAGCCTGAACCTCAACGGGATCCGTTCCGCCGCCAACAAGGGCGTGGAGGCATGGATCGCGGCATGGCAGCCGGATTGTATTTGCGTGCAGGAAATCAAGGCGCAGGCCGCCGACGTGGAGGGCCGCTTCGAGCAGCTCGCCGGGCTGCAGGGCCATTTCCACTTCGCGCAGAAGAAGGGCTATTCGGGCGTGGGCGTCTACACACGGCACGAGCCGAGCGAGGTCTTCGTCGGCTATGGCTCCGAGGAATTCGACGCCGAAGGCCGCTACCTGGAGGCGCGCTTCGACACGCCGCAGCGCAAGCTCTCCATCATCAGCTGCTACTTTCCCAGCGGCTCCTCGGGCGAGGAACGGCAGGCGGCCAAGTTCCGCTTCCTGGCCGACTTCCATCCGCACCTGATGCGGCTGAAGGCCGAGCGCGAGTTCATCCTGTGCGGCGACATCAACATCGCGCACCAGCAGATCGACCTGAAAAACTGGAAGAGCAACCAGAAGAACAGCGGTTTTCTGCCCGAAGAGCGCGCCTGGATGACAAAAGTGTTGCACCTGACGGACGCAGAAGGCGGCCTGGTGGACGTTTACCGTCAGCTCCAGCCCGACGCGACCGAGACCGCCTACACCTGGTGGAGCAACCGCGGCCAGGCCTATGCCAAGAACGTGGGCTGGCGCCTGGACTACCACCTGGCCACGCCGGCCATGGCCCGGCTGGCGCGCCGCGAGCACATCTACAAGGACGTGAAGTTCTCCGACCACGCGCCGGTGACGGTGGAGTACGACTTCACGCTGTAGACGGGCCGCGGGGCCGCGCCGCGGTGCTACCCGGGCAGTACGCGTGCAGGCAGCACGCGGCCCTCGCACGGGCCGAAGCCGATGCTGCGGAAGCCCTCGCGTTCGCAGCGGGCACGCAGCTGCACGCTGTCGCCGTCCTGCAGGAAGGCGCGCGACTCGCCGTTGGACAACCGCAGCGGCTGCTTGCCGCCCAGGCTCAGCTCCAGCAGCGAGCCGGCCTGGTCCGCGGCCGGGCCCGACAGGGTGCCCGAGCCCAGCAGGTCGCCCGGCTGCAGGTTGCAGCCGTTGACCGTGTGGTGCGCCAGCAGCTGTGCGGGCGCCCAGTACATGGCCTCGCGCGTGTTGCCGCGGCTCAGGCGCTCGCCGGGCTGGCCGGCGGCGCGCATCTGCTCGGTCTGCAGCAGCACTTCCAGCGTGATGTCCAGCGCCCCGCGCGCGCGCAGGTCAGCGCTGTCCAGGTAGGGCAGCGGCTGCGGGTCGCCTTCGGGCCGGGTGAAGGCGGCGCGGAAGGGCGCCAGCGCTTCCAGCGTCACGACCCAGGGCGAGATGGTGGAGGCGAAGCTCTTCGACAGGAAGGGGCCGAGCGGCTGGTACTCCCAGGCCTGCACGTCGCGCGCCGACCAGTCGTTGAGCAGCACCACGCCGAACAGGTGCGCTTCCGCATCCGCGATGGACACCGGCTCGCCCTGGGCGTTCGGCGTGCCGGCGAAGAAGCCCAGCTCCAGCTCGTAGTCCAGGCGCTGCGAAGGCCGCAGCACCGGCGCCGCCTCGTCCGGCCCGCGGGTCTGGCCGAGCGGCCGATGGAAGGCCTGGCCGCTGACGCCGATGGACGAGCTGCGGCCGTGGTAGCCGATGGGCACCCACTGGTAGTTGGGCAGCAGCGGGTTGTCCGGGCGGAACAGCCGGCCGACCGTGGTGGCGTGGTGGATGCCGGCGTAGAAGTCGCTGTAGTCGCCGATGCGCGCAGGCAGCGTGTATTGGGCAGCGGCCTGCGGCAGCAGCGCGGCCTGCCACGGCGCCTGGGCTGCCGCGCCTTCGCGCAGGCCCTGGGACAGCGCCTGCCGCAGCGCGGTGCGCGCAGCGGGGCCGCGGCCCATGAGCGGGTTCAGGCTGCCGCCCTCGGTGCCGGCCAGCGCGGCTGCCGCATCGGCCGGCAGCAGGCCGGCGTCGCGCAGCGCCAGCAGGTCCAGCACCTGGTCGCCGATGGCGGCGCCGGGGCGGAATGCCTCCGCGCTGCCGGCGCGGCGGAAGATCGCCAGGGGCAGGTTCTGGATCGGGAAATCGGTGTCCGCGGCATTGGCGGACGCTACCCAGCTGCGCAGGGCGGGGTCGTGCGTGGCGTCGATCATGGCGCTGCCGCTCATTCCGAGGTCATGTTGGCGGCACGGGCGACCTTGCCCAGGCGCTCGTATTCGCTGTGGGTGAGCGTGTCCAGCTCCTTCGGGCTGGAGCCGCGCGGCGTGAAGCCGGCAGCCTGCAGCTTGTCCTTGATCTCGGGCAGGGCCAGAGCTTCGACGAAGGCCTGGTTGAGCTTCTGCACGATGGGCGCAGGCACGCCGGCCGGGCCGTAGACACCGAACCAGGGCTCGACCGAGTAGCCGGCCAGGCCGGACTCGGCGATGGTGGGCACGTCCGGCAGCGAGGGCGAACGCTGCGAGCCGGCCACGGCCAGCGCGCGCAGCTTGCCGCTCTGGATGTGCGGCAGCGAAGCCGGCAGGTTGTCGAACATGACCGGTACGTGGCCGCCGATCAGGTCGGTGATGGCCGGGGCGCTGCCCTTGTAGGCGACGTGGGTCAGCTCGGTCTTGCTCATCTGCGCGAACAGCACGCCGGCCAGGTTCATGGAGGTGCCGGCGCCGGCGGTGGCATAGGTGGTGCCCGGGTTCTTGCGCATGTAGGCGATCAGCTCCGTCACGCTCTTCACCGGCAGTTGCGCGCCCACCTCGAGGACGATGGTGGAGTTGCCCAGCAGGCTGACCGCCGTGAAGTCCTTGCGCGGATCGAACGGCACGTTCTTGTAGATGTGCGGGTTCAGGGCGTTGGTGGAGATGGCGCCGAAGCCGATGGTGTAGCCATCCGGCGCGGCCTTGGCGACCACGTCCATGCCCAGGTTGCCGCCGGCGCCACCGCGGTTCTCGATGATGACCGGCTGGCCCAGCTTCTCGGACACCTTGGCGCCCACGGTGCGCGCCACCAGGTCGGTGGTGCCGCCGGCGGCATAGGGCACGATGAAGCGGATCGGCTTGCTCGGGAAGGCGGCGGGCTGCGCCGCCAGCGGGCCGGCTGCCAGCACCAGCGCGGCGGCAAGCAGGCCGCGGCGCGGCAGGACGGAGGAGAAGGAGCGGGTCTGGAGGGACATGGAGGACGCGGCAGGCACGTGGTTCGGTAAAAACGGCGGCCATCTTCTGGCCTGCGGCCCCCTGCCTACAATCACTTTTTCCATCAGGTGAACAAACATGGCGACCTTGGTGCTCGACCGCACCCTCGGCATCCTGGGCCAGCTCTCGCGCTACGACACGCGCGGGCTCACGCTGTCGGACATCGCCCGGCAATCGGGCATCCCCCATCCCACCGTGCACCGGCTGCTGCGCGACCTGCTGGCCGCGCGCCTGGTGGCGCAGCTGCCGGATGGCCGCAGCTACGTGCTGGGGCGCATGGCGTTCGAATACGGGCTGGCCGCGCGCGGGCGCCATGACGTGGCGCCGCTGTTCCAGGCCAACCTGCAGCGCCTGTCGGAGGCCACGGGCTACGCCGCCTACCTGTTCGTGCTGAGCGGCTTCGAGGCCGTGTGCTACGCCCACACCAACACCGAGCGGCTGGACCCGCCGCTGAGCGTGACCATCGGCGGGCGGCGCCCGCTGGGCGTGGGCGCGGCCGGGCTGGCCCTGCTGGCGGCGCAGGACGACTCGCTGGTGCAGGCCGCCCTGGCCGACAACGCGTCCCAGCTGGGCCGCTACGGCGGCCTGGACCTGCCGCGCCTGCACACGCTGCTGGCGCAGACGCGCGAGCTGGGCTATGCGCGCAGCGGTGGCTGCCTGAACACCAACACCGCCGCCGTGGGCCACGCCGTGCCCGACGCCGCGGGCCGCGCGTTTGCGGCGGTCAGCCTGTCGACCACGGTGGCGCGGCTGACCCACCGCGAGGCCGACCGGCTGGCCGGCCTGCTGCGCCACGAGATCGCCGACATCCGCTCGCGCATGCATTTCCAGTGGAGCGACGATGCGCCGCTGCGCTGAGGCCTTCCGGCAGTTACTGCAAATTAGATAGCGGAGCGCCTATGCCGTGCCTTGGCATTTGGCACTTTTCATGCAGAAACAGGCGTCCCCTGGCCCGCATGCCGCGCCAGGTAGATCTGGTGCAGCGTGATCTTGCGCACCTCGGCCTGGCTGGCGCCGATGTGGGCGCCGAGCAGGCGCGCGGCCTCCTCGCCACGCTGGGCCTGCACCGCGCGCAGGATCCGGCCGTGCTCGTCGTAGGTCGCCTCGATGCGCGCGGCCCAGGTGAAGTCGAGCCGGCGGATGATGCGGATGCGGTCGGTCACGTCGCGGTGCACCCGGGCCATCTCGGCGTTGCCCGCGGCGGCCACCAGGGTGCAGTGGAACTCCTCGTCCCAGCGGCCGACCTGCACCATGTCGCTGCTGCGCGCCTCGGTCGGCACCAGCCAGATGGCGGCCAGCGCATCGAACTGCGCGTGGTCCAGGTGTGCCGTGCCGCTGCACAGGCGGCGCACGGCCTCGGTCTCCAGCACCATGCGCAGGTCGTAGAGCTGCTCGAACTGCTGGAAGTCGATCGGCAGCACGCGCCAGCCGCTGCGGAACAGCACCTCGACGAAGCCCTCCTGCTGCAGGCGGAACAGCGCCTGGCGCACCGGCGTGCGCGAGACGCCCAGGCGCTCGCTGATCTCGCCCTCGGTGAAGCGGTCGCCCGGCACCAGGCGGAACTCGGCCATGTCGCGCTTGAGCAGCGCATGGACGTCCTCTGCACGTGAGCGGCGCGCGGCCGCGGGCTCGGCAGGCAGGGCGGTGGGCAAAGTGGGCGTGGACACGGGGACGAATGGTAAGCCGCTCAGGCCAGCAGGCTGACGTGGGCGGCAACCACGCGCCAGCCCTCGGGCATGCGCAGCCAGGTCTGGCTCTGGCGCCCGGTACGCGCGCTGCCGGCGCGGCGGAACTCGATGTGGGCGGTGGCGAAGTCGCGGCCGTAGCTGGTGATGACGGTGCGCAGCACCTCGCGCTCCAGGCCCTGCGCGGGGCGGCCGGCGCGGAAGGCCTGGATCTCGTCGTAGCCGTAGAGGTTCTCGGTGGCGCCGTAGCGCAGCGTGTACGGGCTGCGCCAGAACAGTTCGTCCAGCACGGCCACGTCGTTGCCGGTCAGGGCCTTTTCATAGCGTGCGAACTGGGCGGTGACTTCGGCGAGCACGTCGGGCAGGTTGATGTCCATGGGCAGGGTTCAGATGGAGGGGGAACGGACATGGGCGACGCCGGCCTGCTCCAGCACGCGCGCCGCGCGCAGGGCCAGGTCTTCGCGCCAGGGGGCGGCGATCAGCTGCACGCCCAGCGGCAGGCCCTGCGGGCCGGCGGGCCAGAGCGGCGCCGCGACCACCGGGCAGCCGGCAAAGGAGACGGGCTGGGTCAGCAGGCCCATGGCCGCGCGGCAGGGCTGCGTCGTGCCGTTGAGGTCCAGCCACTCGGTGCCGATGGGCGTGGCGCTGACCGGTGTGGCCGGCGCCAGCAGCAGGTCCCAGTCGGCGAACAGCGCGTTGACGCGCTCGCGGTAGACCCGGCGAAAGCGCTGCGCGCGGGTGACCCAGTGCGCGGGCTGCAGCGCCCCGGCGATGAAGCGGTCGACCGACAGCGGCTCGTAGTCGTCGGCCTGGCCGCGCAGGTGCTCCAGGTGCAGGCTGCCGCCCTCCCCCGCGCTGATGATGAAGGCGGCGGCGCGGGCCAGGCCGGCATCGGGCCACTGGACCGTGGCGCTGGCGCCCAGTGCGGTTGCCGCGGCCTGCACCGCCGCGCGCGCCGGGGCGGTGGCGTGCTCGTGGAAGTAGCCGCCGAGCACGCCTATGCGCAGGCCCTGCACGCCCTGCCCCAGCGTGGGCATCGCCGGCTGCACGGCCAGCGCGTGGCAGCCGGGGTCTTGCGCGTCGGGGTACTGCAATACGTCGTAGACCTGCGCCAACATCCGCGCCGAGTCGGCGAACGGCCCCAGGTGGTCGATGCTGTGCACGAAGGGGTAGCTGCCGCGCCGCGACAAGCGGCCGAAGGTGGGCTTGAGCCCCCAGACGCCGCACAAGGATGCCGGCACGCGGATCGAGCCGTTGGTGTCCGAGCCCAGCGCCACCGGCACCTGCTGCGCCGCCACGGCCGCGCCCGAGCCGCCGCTGGAGCCGCCGGCGATACGGGCCAGGTCGTGCGGGTTGCGCGTGGGGCCGTAGTGCGTATTCTCGGTGGTGAAACCGTAGGCGTACTCGTCCATGTTGAGCGTGCCGACCAGTACCGCGCCGGCCTCGCGCAGGCGCTGCACCAGCACGGCGTCCGCCACGGCGGGCGCGTGGCCGCGGTTCACCGTGGAGCCGGCGAGCGTGACCTCGTCCTGCACGTCGAACAGGTTCTTCACCGCATAGGGCAGGCCAGCCAGCGGCGGCAGCGCCTCGCCACGGGCGCGGCGCGCATCCACCGCGTCGGCCTCGCGCCGGGCGCGCTTGAAATTGCGGCCGGTGAAGGCATTGACCTGGCCGTCCGTGGCGCCGATGCGAGCAATGCACTGCTCCAGCCAGGCACGCGCGCTGACATCCCCCCGCGCCACGGCGGCCAGCATGGCGGCGCTGTCGGTAGCTATTTTTTCCATAGCTATACCCCCTTGTCCTGCCTGGGCAAGAAGGCTGCGGGGCAATAGACCTGCGCCGGCTCGTCATCGGGCGCGAGCGGCGCGGCCTCGAGCAGTTGCGCCATGGCAGCGGTGCGCTCCAGGTGCGTGGCCACGCGCTGCGCACGGGCCGGGTCCAGCGGCAGGCCGAGCAGCGCGGCGCTGGCGTGCACGTAGGGCAGCAGGCCGTCGCTCACCGCCGCACCTCGCGCTGGAAGATCTCCAGGCTCAGCTTCTTGGCAGCGATGAAGCTGGGCTGGGACAGCGTGTCGGTGGTGCGCGGGCGCGCATCGGCGTAGTCGAGGATCTCGGCCACCCGGGTCGGCCGCTTGGTCAGCAGCAGCACCTGGTCGGCCAGGTAAACCGCCTCTTCCAGGTCATGCGACACCAGCAGCATGGTGGTGCCGGTCTGCATGAACACCTCCTGCAGCTTCTCGCGGATGAAGAGCGTCATCTCGAAGTCGAGCGCAGAGAACGGCTCGTCGAGGAACAGCACCTCCGGGTTCGGCGCCAGCGCCCGCATGATCGAGGCGGTCTGCTGCTGCCCGCCCGACAGCTCGTAGGGATAGCGCCGCAGGTCGAACTTGACGTCGAAGGAGGCGACGAGTTCCTCCATGCGGCGGTCCACCTCGGCCTTGCTGCGGCCTTCGAGCTTGAGCGGGTAGGCGATGTTGTCGATGGTGCGCATCCACGGGAACATCGCTTCGCGGTAGTTCTGGAACACGTAGCCGATCTTGGTGTCCTTGCGCTCCTTGCCGTCGAACAGGATCTGTCCGCTGTCGATGGGGATGAGCCCGGCGATCATGTTGATCAGCGTGCTTTTGCCGCAGCCGTTGGGGCCGAACACCGAGACGATCTTGCCCTTCGGGATGTCGAGATCGAAGTTCTCGTACAGCGGCCAGCCGGCGAAGTACTTGGTCAGCCCGCGGATGGTGATGTGGGTGCCGGCCGGGCCGGGACGGAAGGCCGGCGTGGGCACGTCGGCGAAGACGGGGGCGTTGAGTACGGCGTTCATCGTCCGCTCCAGTGGATGATCTTGCGCTCCAGCAACAGGAACACGATGTTGAGCACGTAGCCCAGGGCGCCCGCGGCCAGGATGGCCGCGTACATGGTCTTGACGTTGAGCACCTGCTGCGCGTCGATGATGGCGTGGCCCAGGCCGTTCTCCGAGCCGATGAACATCTCGGCCACGATGACGATCACCAGCGCCATCGACACCGCCGAGCGCAGGCCGACGAAGCTCGGCTGCAGGCTCTCCCACACCAGCACGTCCTTGAAGATCTGCCAGCGCGAGGCCCCCATGA
>Ga0116227_10017122_pt1 | contig 10201 bp, 14 predicted proteins | sample S1TSphgellanicum_FD_89693 | JGI IMG/M metagenome (GOLD analysis project Ga0116227, IMG submission 89693) | Host-associated microbial communities from peat moss isolated from Minnesota, USA - S1T2_Fb - Sphagnum magellanicum MG | ecosystem: Host-associated > Plants > Peat moss > Unclassified...
GCAAGATATGCGTAAGATGGGAGGGCTTGCTTCTTTGTTACCTTTTACTTATGCTATGATGTTTATAGGCAGCCTATCTTTAATAGGTTTCCCTTTTTGTACTGGATTTTATTCTAAAAATGTTATTTTAGAGCTCGCTTATACTAAATATATAATTAGTGGTAACTTTATTTTCTGGTTTGGAAGTGTCTCTATCTTCTTTACTTCTTATCATTCTTTTCATTTATTTATTTAAACCTTTTTAGCACCAACAAATTCATTCAAGCAAGACATCTTACAATGTCATGATGTGCCAATTCTCATGGCAATTCCTTTAATCTTTTTAGCTTTTGGAAGTATTTATGCAGGATACTTGCCCAAAGTGTCACCTGTTAGCCTATAAGTCACTCTTGTGACAAAGCGATTGTTGCTCACCTAACACACCAAAAAAAAAAAAACTTTTTGTGTTAGGTGAACAACATTTGAAAATTGGATGCGGGCAAAATTCCTGCCAATGGCTGAGATGTTTAGCCGACTCTCTTTCATTTGTAGGAGGTTTGGTAGCCTTTGAGTTAGAAGAAAACAAAAAAGGGAAGAGGAAAGAAGCCCTAGTGAACCATTAGAAACAAATGAGTGCAAGCTTTGCTGCCCAATAGTATCCAATATTAACCACACTAAAGGACAGGCCCTAGAATGAAAGGCAAGAACGAAGGTATTTGCAGTGCAAAATTTTGGTCTTGCATTGAACATCCAATGGACCATGGACTAAATGGCCATTGTTTAAAAGGACTATGTTTAGGGGACCACCTTACAAAGTACATTTTGCGCCTATGGGCCTCTATAACTATCTAATAAACTCAAAACTGGAAGACTTTAGTAGGGCTCCCTTAAGGTGGGTTGCTGAGCTACAAGCCCCATGAGAGCAAGATTCTTTAAAAAGCTAAGGCCATGGGGCACAACTAGCCAAAATAGATTTTTCCCTGAATCATTTTTATTATGCCCACTTGGAGACTTAGGACCTCAATAAAAATTGGAAAGGAAAATAAATTATGAATAAATTCTACATAGATACCCAAGCGATACCTTGGGAACTAATTTCTCGGCCTAAGGTTGAGGCAGTTGTTTTTAGACCTCAAACTAAGATTTACAAAGCCCTCGCTTTAATGATATGGACAAGATGCATGCTCTACAATCTAAACTTATACAAAATATATACACCAGACCCTTAGCCATAAGACAAGTTACACAAGAAAACCTACAAGAAAAAAACTTTGTCATTGACAAGAAGGTGATGACCTTAAGGCCACGAAAAAGAAAGATGGCAAGAGGTCTTCAATTAGATGAAAAGACTACACCCATTCATCAAATGAGGATACTAAAGCTCCGAAAAGAGGAAGAGCGACTAAGAAAACTACAAGACATAAAATGTAAGGTAGGAAAAAAAAAAAGATTTTGTTGCGCTCTTTTTGTGCTACATGCCAGAAAACATAGAGTCAACCAAGCACACTTTGCGCCTAAAAGACGTAAAGCAAAAAAATATATAGATTTTTTTTTTCGAATTGCACTTCGCGCCTTTTTTTTTTTGGCATATCCCATTATTGAAAATAAAGCCAAGCAAGCTTTGGCCAAGATGGCCCTAGAAATTGAATGGAAGCCTACTTTGACCCTAATTCCTATGGATTTAGACTTCGACGGAGCTGCCAAGATGCCGCCATTAAAGCCATATTCTTAGCTATTCGAACCAAGCCTAAGTATGTTTTGAATGTAGACATTTCCAAATGTTTTAATTGCATCAACCACGAAGCCCTCTTAAACAAACTAAAAACTTTGCCTAGTCTAGCCAAATAGTTAAAGCTTGGCTTGAAGTCGACATCATGACTAAATTGGGAAATAATCTTCAGTACATGGAAATCATAAATATGGGCACCTATGGCACTATCTTCTTTCCACTGCTAGCCAACATTGATCTCCATGGGATGGAGACAGCTTTGAGGGAATGGGCATTAAAAGCACACCTTAAAAAATCGACTCCGATATTGGTTAGATATGTCAACAACTTTGTTGTACTTCACCAATCTAGGGAGGTCATAGAACAACTCAGACATTTTTAGAAGGATGGTTAAAGTGCATGGGACTGAAATTGCACCTAGATAAGACCTAGATAGTCAACACAAGATCTGGGTTTCAATTTATAGGGTTCTCAGTCAATCATATCTGGAAATGGGGTAGAGTGAAAACTTTAATAACTTTGTCTTGTGAGTCTTGTCAGAGATTTCTTGAAGAAATTCGACGGGCCATTCAACTTTCAAAAGGAAAGGCGGCCTATCAACTCATTGTAATCTTGGTACCAAAAATAATAAATTGGGCAATTATTTTAAATACTCTAAATGCAACAATGTATTTTGAAGACTAGATTATGACATCTTTCAAAAGATCCGAGCATGGGTATACCGATGGCACCCAACATGGGGTCATGATAAAATAAAACAAAAGTACTTCCCCAAAAATAAAAGCTAGATATTTCGAGGGAAAGCACACCAAGATAACTGGATTTTGTACGACTCTTACACAACAACCTTTAAGGTCAAAAAAATATATTACCTGGTGAAACTAAGTTGGATAGCTAGCCATAAGCACATTGAGGTGGGACAAGATAAGGGCTTAATCAAATTACAAGCCAAGTGACAAGAAAGCGTAACAATAAAAAAAATTATATATTGTTTTCTATTTCGACTTCTCAGTCTTACTTTGCACTTTTGATGAAAATACCATCTATTGAAATCCAAGGCTCTAAATACGATGACCAAACCCCTAAAAAGGCTTTTGAGTACATTGCCTAAAGATATTAAGAAAACACAAAACATGGAAGTAAACCACATCAAAGTAGAATCTTTGAATATTTATATAAAACAAATTTCAACTCCTAGACAAGCACTGCCATGTTGAAAATGAGTGAGGAGACGAAAAAATCCTAAGAAGAGTCGTGTGAGGTGGAATGACGCACCCCCAAACTCTTTGATGGACTCAATTGTGAATCCAAAAGTGAAAACAATAAAAGGAAAAATAGTTGGGGCATGTTCCATGACTCACATCACTTTGGGGGTAGAGGGGCGTGTTGGAGCTTTGGGATGAGAACTAGGAAGAGTGATAAGCAAGTCAATTATTCACATGGACCTGCACAAACCAAATAGCAAGTTGGTTAATGCATAGTTGGAGCATTTTTGGTGCACGAACGAACCATGGGTAAACACAAACTCACAAAACCCACCATGGTTCGGACTTGGGGGAAGCCACCACCTTCCCCCTTATAGTATTCTTTGTGCCAAATGTCACTGTGTCCCAGGACTCCCAAGTTGGAGTCCCAAAATTCTTGAAATTGGGATTCCCGTGACTTTGGGGGCCCATAACTTTGTGTGTAGACCTCAGATTGAGGTGATGTCTAAATCAAAGTTGTAGCCCCATCAAGAGCTTTCCAACGATATGTGGCTCGCCACCTGCACATAAGGAAATCAAGGCAATTCTTGACTTTTATTGGTTGGGAGTTAAATTGGCAATTTGATTTCTAACTTCTTTTGGCCATAACTTATGTTCTAAATGCCCAAATGGGTCATGTGAGCCCATTTTAGACATCTAAGTTCCAAGATCTTTCCAATGATATAATGAACTCTTTAATCTAATGAGTTTTGACCCCAAGGTTAGGGTTGCAACATGGAAGCCTCACATATGATTTTGAAGCCAAGCCGTTCCAGCAATAGAACGACTTAGGGACCAATATGATGATTGGTTTAGGTACTAATTTTTGGGTTAATTCCCTCTTCGTATTACCCCAAAATGAAATTATTGCTGAATCTAAGTTTAGTACTCCAATATTTATCAAATTAATTCCTATTTTGTTTATTACTCTAAGTGCTTTTGTGGCATATAATATAAATTTTGTAGCAAATCATTTTCTTGCTACAAAATATTGACTATATTGCTTTCTAAACAAGCGTTGGTTTTTTTATAAAGTTTTTAATAATTTTATAGTTAGATCATTTTTGCATTTTGGATATGAAGTCTCATTTAAAGTTTTAGACAAGGGTGCTATTGAAATCGTAAGGCCTTATAGGATTGCATACACATTTCAAAAATTAGCCAAGCAAATCAGTAAACTTCAAAGTGGTTTTGTTTATCATTATGCTTTTATGATGTTGATTGGCTTAACCATATTTATTACCATAGTAGGTTTGTGGAATTTTATTTCTTTTTGGGTAGATAATCGATTGTATTTTATTTACATAATGAATTTTCTATTTATTCATTTCGAAATAGACATTAACACGAACTAAGGGCCCATATTTCCTAGTATAATATCACAAAACTCTAAAGGACACAATGATAAACCAGTGTTATGCCCCTTTTTGGGCTCTACTGGGAGAGAAGGCCAAGGCCCACCTAACAAGCAAAAAGATTTTTTTTTTTTTGGAGCCCAAGGCCCAAGTTACGCTTTACAATTCATCTACAGTGAGTAATGAAAACATGAGTCCTCAAATAAAACACGATATTGGTTTGGGTTTATAAGGAATTTCAAAAGGGGAAAGAAGGAAGTAAAGGTTGGAATGATGGAATGATAAATTGAGGGTCGAAAGGAAAAAAAAAACGAAAAAATAATTTTTTTTTGCCCAATCAACTTCTTCTTATCCCTTCGGCCTTGATTGGGGCTGGTCATAGTAGCAGGTAGGCCTTAAAGCATTCAGCAAAGTAGTAAAAAAAAAGTATGCAATGACATAGTATGTGCATACAAAAGCCCATCAAGTTATGCATAGTTGTTTTGTTGTTAATGTTAGGGGATCCCATATTTCGAAAGGTGACAGGGCCAAGCCTGTTAGATTCAAAGTCATATGCCAATGGTTGTGGTGCTAATATATTTATTATTTTAACATTGTTATTGGACATTGCAGGCTGAACATTATTTTTCGTATATTGTCTACACCGAGAAGAAGAATGTATACCTTTAGTGATTTAAAGAATGAAGCAATAGGCCTCTTCGCTGAGGGAGCTTTCTTAGTGTATGAATTTGACCTCAACTCCCCATTTCTAGCATGCTCTAGTTTCTTGAGTCTTTCGATATTAAACAAAAATGTTTTTATTTTCTCTTTCAGTAAGCCAAAAGCTTTGCAGACCATAAAACTAGTCTAATGCATTTTGTTGCACTTTTATCACTTTCATGAAAAGGCACACTCCAATACCATTGATATCCAATAGCTTTAATAGTAATTGTTGGATCTACTACCTCGTCCATTAAATATAATAGAATAAAATATGGTATAACAATAAACATCAAAATAATACTAGGAAAAATGGTCCAAATAATCTCTATAGTAGTTCCATAACAATCCTTTCTAGAATTAGATTTCTTTTATAGTGAAAATGCCATAAGGCACAAACCAACAGCCATAATACGAAGATCAAAATAATAATTAAAAAAAAAAATTCATGATGTAAGATTGGGGTCAACGCTTGGTGGCTGGCTACCTTCAAAACCATACATGACAATTTTGTCATAAAGTTCACTACCTTGAACTTCAACCTGGAAAGGAAGCCCCCTTCCAAAAGAAAGTATGAAACGTAACGGTGCTATGCAGACCTTGTGGTCTTCCCCAAAACTCAACACACTATAAGCTATAACCTTTCTATGGTTAAGCAAATTTGTGAATTTTTTAAAAAATTGATTTTTTTTCTCTGGTTTCTTTTAAACCCTTCTAGGTAGGCGCTACTCACACCTTTGTTCGCAAAGTGAACAAAGTGGGCATGTATTGAACAAAAATAATAGGTTAGCAAGAAGCTTGTGAAGGGGCAAGCAAATATATATATATATTTTTCCTCACCATATTCTATGAACTATTGTCAAATGGGATCACTAAGGTTATAGGCTGATGGCTTTATAACACGTACTTAGGAAGGTAGGATCATTGAAAACGTAGTAGTCCATTGTATTTTCCATCCTTGCATCTACATGCTTTCATTCGCTCTTCAACTAAAATACAGACATGGAAAAAAAAATAGATTTATTTTTTTTCGTTTAGATCTACATATGTAGTTTGAAACCTCAGAAAGGATACAAAACAATCTTAGGCTAATCCCCTTAATAGCTAAAACTATGCATTCTTACTACAAGAGCTCTAAATTCTCCCTCGAAAGGAAGTTATTCCCTAGCTCCCACCATCACGAATTTGTTATCTCCTAAAGGGTTAGATCCTTGCGTGAATGCTTGATTTCTTAGGCTACTATTGTACAGAGGGCCATGTGGGAACTCAAGTCTCATGTTCGCAATTGACATCAAACACGAATTTGGCCCTTTTGTAGGCTTACTATCCATGTGTATGCCTTAATATTCTGCTTGAAACGTACGGTTTAGAATTAAATTTATGTGCCAAGTTCGTTATCATAATCTTTCCTTATGTTTTGTCAAAGCGTCCTAGTGAAAGCAGTTTCAATGTTCTTCGAGTTTCACATGATGCTTTCAAAGCAACTTTATTGCTAAAAATGTCCCACATGTGTAGTTCAAATCTTGATGATAACAAGCTTGAACAAATGTAGCAAAGTCGAAACAAAGTTCTACAATCGTGATGATATATTTAGGCGTACTCAATTATTCCTTGCATCATAGGTGTTGTTGCGTCTTGAAATCCTAATTGCCAAGGTTTTGCAACGTCACAATAAGCAATTAGAAATAGCCATATGTTTTTAAAAATCATTTGGTCTATTCTTGTTTTTTCCAGAACTACTCCAACCCTTCTAGAAGGCCCCTTGCAAAAAGGGCGACCAACAAATATATATAGCCTTCACATAATGACCCCCATATAAGTAGACCCACCATAATGATCCCATAAAAACCCATCAAATAGAATGATCAAAAATAAAACCCACCCTCCAAAACCATAGGTGATAGTTTCGCATCATACGACTTTCCATTTCAATTGATAGGAATTGAGTCCTAAGAAAGAGACTTAGCATGCTCAAAAAGAAAAAAACCTAAGCTCCCAATGGCTCTTCAAAAAGCGAAGGTATTTTAATATTTTATAAAGACAAAGGAGTTTGCATTTGGGACGAGGTATTTAATAGATAAATTAGGTGGTAATTTTTCATTAAGTGCCTGAGTTCTACCTATAATATTTGTGGTGTTTCCCTATGGTAATTTGCTTTACATATTAATTTTTAGGTTTTTATACTTTATCGCATAAAGATCCATAGCAACTTTCAGCTTGTTTTATTTAAGTCCTACTATATGCTTATCAACATCATCTAGATGTGGTTGTTCATCATTCATTAGTATTTTTTTTCTATTTTATCTAACTAACGGTTGATTATGAGCATTCATTCTTTTTCCCCTTTTGGCCTCTTTCAATAGCTTATCTGCATTTTTAGCTTCATTAATAAGCACCTAATCTAATAATTAAACTTCAACTTTTCCAATTTGAAGTTCATTTCTTACAATTTGAATTTATTTACTTTATTGTTACAAGCATTCATTCTTTTTCCCCTTTTGGCCTCTTTCAATAGCTAATCTGCATTTTTAGCTTCATTAATAAGCACCTAATCTCATAATCAAACTTCAACTTTTCTAATTTGAAGTTCTTTTCTTGTAATTTGAATTTATTTACTTTATTTGGATTATCTACATACCTAGAATATAACCAAGTACCCCTCATCGCAATAAACATGCCTATCCTACTATCAGCTATCTTAACAACCTTTATGGATGGGGTTTTCCTCTGCAAAAGGACCTATAGCCTCTCTAGCAACCTTTGTGGCTTGTCTTTTTTTTCATACTTTACTTTATTATTTTGCTCATGATTCGCATACTTTTTCGAACTATTCTATGAAGAGATCTTCTATTGGGTGTACTATTAGAATGGCAGCTAGATCTACAAAAGCAATCAGAGAGCACACAACAAAACTTTAGAAATTTCTTAGTAGGCTAGGTGTGAACATAAAACTAACACCTACTTTTCTTTGCAAAGCTAACACATGGAAGTAGTTGTTTAAAACTTGTAAAATATCATCCCATGTAAATGCAATGCCTTTACTTTCTAAGGCAGAAAATTTGTGCTTTCTTTTAGTTTCCATTTTGGCATAATTTGAAATAAACCAAGATGCCAAGAAACAAGCAACATAAAACAAAAATTGACTAGAAATTTATTGTTTGCCGATAAAGTTGAGCCAAAGAACAAACTTAAGTTAATATCAATAAATGGTGAATACAGCTGCAATAACTAAATTATGGTATCATTGCTCATAGATTGCACATTTATATGATAGATTTATACAATAAGTATTGAAAAATGATAGAGCTGAGTAAAGGGTGGGCTTGTTAAATGGAAAATATCTTACCTAATATTTTGAAAACAAAGAAATCTAGAAAATAGTAAATAAATTATCAAGCACACATTATCAAATAGATTATATCAAAAATAGATTTTATCTTTCAATACTCAGGTCAAGATCCTGAAAATGAGAGGATATAACCATATTGAAGCCAGAACACTCCTTTTTGAAAATCTCCAATTATTACTAAAGCTTCGTGCTTTTTCCATTTTTACATTAATTTATCTATCTCGAGTATTTACCAAAGTGTTCCTTTGTCTATGTAAAACATATATTTTGTTGAGAATGGTGCTTTGACATAAAGCTAGAAAAGTGTGATGATAAGTAAAGGGACTCATGGTTGAAAGTGCCTTTTTTTATATTATTTGTGAGACACCAATTTCTCCCAAGAAACATACATAAAATTTATTCATTTTTTTCAATTGATTAGCATTTAAGCTTTTAATGGCTATATCTTGTTCTAATACAAAACTAGTTGCTTTCTTTGACAAAGTAAATGCCTTTAAGCCTATGGCTTTCTTACTCTTGCCGATTTTTGTAGTAAATAATAGCTTATTGGGTAATCCAATAAATTGAACAAAACTAGGTGTATTCATAAGTTTTTATTTGTATTTTATCTGTTCCTATGGCGAGATTTTATTTGGGAAGCACTATATGAATAAATAAATAATCATAAAGAAAAATCATTGACAACCCTTAATCTACTTTAAGGAAATCATATCAAATATGATTTCCACCATACTTGGAAGAACTCGAAAAGCATAATCTAATAACTTACTAACCTTCTATTAGGTAATAAATTGAGATAAAATTAGAAAAGAATTTTGATAATTTTCATACATTTTAACGATTTTTTTACAAGGTTTGCAGGGAGTTACAACTGAATTTGCCTTATAATTTAATTGTCAAATTTTCAAACAATCTACCCAAATTATAGGCAAATATGGACAAATATCCATAAAATATTTTGCGAACCTAGCAGATCTTTACAAAAGTGACAAATAATTTTGAAAGCTTTGTATGGTTGTTTACATAATTACATTTAAACAACCTTTAATATATGAAATATTTTCAACTTTCAACTTAAAATTTCACAATACATGAAGATAATAAGATTATGTTTATTTCTCTATTTATAAATTTGAAAGATGCACCTTCTTGACCTCTAAACGTTAAGGGTATTGAAGGCCCAAAACCTTGCCTATTAGGGTTACTTGTTTTTGTAAGGCTTTTATATATATGTTTACCCAAGAAAAGCCAAAATATTATTATTATGAAAATGGCCTATTAGATGGTGGGGTCTAAGTTCCATCGCAAGGTTACTTTAGTTGGAATAGTCAAATAAAATTGAAGATATAAAACATAAAATGAAGAAAATGCATTTTCAGTCACAAGGTAAGTTTGGCAACTGGCCTTGTTAACAACTTGTTTCCATATATTTTTATATAATGCTGGCTATGTTCTGAAGGTTTAAGATTATATATTTGTTTGTTACAATGCACTCACAACTCAACTTTCTCATACCTTCCTTTGTAGTTTGGCAATTCCTCAAATTCATTTCTTGTTAAAATAAGGACTTCACATTTAGATTTAAAGATTTCCTAAATAACAGCATTGTTGTCTTTTCTTGTGTTGTTATTTGAATTGATGGTTTGTGTAGGAGTTCTTGAAACCTTTTTTAAAGAATTTGTTTTTCAATATTCCCAAAGAGAGTCTTTACTCAAAGCTTCTAGTTTTTTTAGGGAAAGAAAACTAAAGAAATCATAGTATAGCACGATGTTAGGTCCACATCTACAATTCAGTATCCTTTTCCTTCCCATCAAATATAACCCACTTCAGTTAGGTACATTTATCC
>Ga0116227_10017124_pt1 | contig 10200 bp, 7 predicted proteins | sample S1TSphgellanicum_FD_89693 | JGI IMG/M metagenome (GOLD analysis project Ga0116227, IMG submission 89693) | Host-associated microbial communities from peat moss isolated from Minnesota, USA - S1T2_Fb - Sphagnum magellanicum MG | ecosystem: Host-associated > Plants > Peat moss > Unclassified...
GTATTATTTAAGGCTCCGGTTAAAACCAATGCAGGTTTTACCACTGTAGCATTATTGGGGTTTTCGTTAATATCTAAAAAACCTTTTTTACAGGCACCAAACAATAATATTGCTGATACCGTAAACACATATATTAATTTCTTTTTCATGTTTTATTCATTAATTGTTAAAAGCCAATAGTTGCAGTGAAACCATAAATGCGGGTAGGTGGTGTTTGATTTAAGTTATTCACACCCTGTGCATTTCCAGTTCCTACGTTAATTTCCGGGTCGGTATATATATTATCGCTTGGTCTGAACATGAAGAGATTTCTTCCAATCAGGGCAATGCTTGCATTTTTAATGAATTTAGCTCTGCTTTGTAACCATTGTGTTGGCACCTGATAAGCCAGGGAAAGCTCTCTGATTTTCCAGAATGCAGCACTCATTACGTAGTTAGAAGCCGTATTGGTACGAATACCGTCAGCCCAAAATGAACCATTCCCGTTTATAGTAGTGGTGTTGGTGTTTGGCACAAATACGCCTGGTGAGGTTTGAATAACTGAATTAGGATAAATGAAACGTTCACGTCCGGCCTGAGCAGAAGTATAACTAATCCCTGCAAAATCAAGTGTACTGGCGAAACTGTTGTAAAAAACATTTCCACTCCGGTATTCTGCTACACCAGATAAAGTGAAGTTTTTAAAGGTGAAACTGGTGTTAATCCCTAAAACACTACTTGGGTTGGTTTGTCCGAAATCTTTATTAATCGGGTTAGAAAGTGGTAATCCAGTATTTGCATCTACAATTACACGTCCTTCAGGATCTGTTTGATAAGTGCTCACTTGCAATGAAGGAAAACTCTGGCCCACAACAATATAGTTATTATCGCCTATACCCAATTGATTTTGTCCTTGATATAATGATAATACTTTATTGGTGTTGTAGGAATAATTTACCCCTACATTCCATCTAAATCCATTTGATAAGCCAATCACTGGTGCGGCATTCAGGCTAAACTCAATTCCTTTGTTTTCGCCTTCACCTGTATTGATAATGGCACTGGTATAACCTGTTGTGCCAGATAAATCTATCCCGTTGATAATTTCCTGATCTTTTGTATTTTGCAAATAGGCAGAAGTTTCAAGCGTAATGCGATTATTCAGGAAACCAATGTCAAAGCCAATTTCTTTTGAAATGGTTTGCTCAGGTTTTAGGTTTGGATCGTATACAACGTTATCAATTGAGTAACCAGCGGTACTGCCGTAAGGAAAGTTTCCTGCCGGATTTATTGTAGAAACCAATTTATAAGGATCGATCTGTACAGCATAAACTTTCGATATCCCTCCACGGATTTTTAGATTACTGATGACCTTACTTTCTTTTAATGCCGGAATGGCGTCGGTAAGTGTTAATGCTGCATCAATTGCCGGATAAAAGAAAGAGCGGTTACTTTTGGCCAATCTCGAATCCCAGTCATTTCTTCCGGAGATGTGGATGGTTAAGTAATCATTGTATGTGGCTGTGATATCTCCAAACACACCCAGTTGACGAGAGTTACGCTCAGTTTCTGAACCAACGATTTCACCAGTACGGTTATTAATGTTAAACAGGTTATCAACCACTAAATTTGATCCCGACTGAGTCATGTATTTATAGTTTTTCTGTATCACCTGTGCACCACCAATAAGTGTAAATTTAAATTGATTAAACGTTTTAGTAGCAGTAGCAAGAAAATCTCCGGTATACCTGCTTTCAAATTCATTATAATCGCCTACTGATGATCTGGTGTATTGCGTTGCCGCAGCTGCTTTACCAGAGTCATGTGCAAAATCAGAATAGGTGTAAGCATAGTTTTTGTTTTTTCCCTGGGTATTCTTACTGCTAAAACCGCCTCTTGCCATTAAACTTACCCAATCAACTGGTTTATAAGTAAAAGATAGATTTCCCAATAAGTCATCTCTACGCTCATTATTACGGTTTTGTTGCAAGCCAAAATAAGGGCTACTGTAATAATCATTATAGTAATCGTTAGGGTTACCATATTTTGATGTTACATCGCTATATTCAGTTAAAGGAACATTACCCGGCGTATTGATCACATTGTTATACACCTGATTAGTGCTTTTATCATAGTTTCTTTGTGTGTAGTTAAAAGAATAATCAGCTAAGAATTTATCAAGTTTACGTGTGCCGTTAACGCGGATAGCTGTTCTGTTTGATTTATCACCTGGTACATACCCTTTGCTATTCACACGTTGCAGGTTAATATAGGTGGTACCATTCTCACTCCCTCCCGAATAAGTAAGATCGTTTTGTTCATCAATACCGGTTTCAAAAAAACTTTCTTTCTCTCCTTCTTTATAAGTATAGGGAACCATTTGATAGGTACCATCTTCCAATATACGACCCAATGGTCTGATACTTCCATCAAAACGTTCGCCGAAGGTTTGATTTTCAAAAGGCGTATATAGTCCAAATCCAAAATCATCCTGGGTTGTACCACCACCAAATTCGGTTTGCTCTTTAGGGAAGTAACTTAAACGATTTAGTAAAGTGGTATTAGTATAACTGATGCTGCCGCCTTCAGAAGATCCCCGTTTCGTACTTACAATAATTACACCGTTGGAAGCGTCTGATCCGTAAAGTGCTGCAGCATTTGCACCCTTTAGGATATTCACATTATCAATATCATTCGGGTTAATTGAGTTCAACTGACTTAACGGCACAATGATCCCATCCAATACCAAAAGGGCCTGGTTGTTTCCGGTAAAAGATCTGTTTCCACGCAACACTACTCTTACCTGATCACCAGCATCGATTTGATTGTTTGCCTGATTGATCTGTAACCCCGCAACCTTACCTGATAAACCAGTTGCCAGGTTTGTAGGCTTACTCGAGGTTAAGGATTTACCTGTTACCTGTTGGGTAGCATAACCAATTTCTTTTGGCTTACGTTTAATACCCAAAGCGGTAGAAATCGTAACCTCACTTAAACTCTTGGAATCCGGTTCAAGGCTTATGTTCACATTTGATTCTGAACCAACCGAAATTTCTTTGGCTACAAAACCGATATAAGTAAATTGTAGCACTTCGTTTGGGTTAGCATTAATGGTAAACTTTCCATCCGATCCGGTTGAAGCAGCTTTTTTAGAATCCTTTACGCGGACGCTAACTCCTGGGAGAGGCAGTCCATCATTGGATGCAACTACTTTCCCGGTAATATTTCTACTTTGCGCATCTGCTTGTATAATGCCACAAAATAAAAACATGACTAAACACAGTACGAGTTTTTTCATTTTTTCTTAGTTTGTTTTAGTTAATAATTCCCGAATTACAGTTTTTTCTTCCATTAAATCAAAATAATTAACACTTATATTTAAAATAATATAAATTGCACTTAGAATATCACTAAAATGTTTTAGTAATTAATTAATCTACTACAAAACATACACTAAAAACTACTTATTTTAGCTTTAATTTCTGTTTGTTTTAATTTTGATTTCAGAATCAGATTTATACAGAAGAAACTAAACGAAAGGCGCATTTAAAATCCAAAAACTATATATGAAAAAATTTATGCTTTATCTTTTGTTCGCGATAATCGCAAACTATTCTTTTGCACAAAATGTAACCGTAGGATCGAGTGCAAAACCACTTTTAAAATCAGTTGTTAAAGTTTCGGTTCAGGGAAGCCCCTATTTCAATGAAAGCTATACCAGCGGCAAAATAAAAACAGTTAGCCAGAAAGAATTCACCATAAATAACCTGAAATATAACTTAGCAACACAGCAACTGGAATACGCTGAAAATGATCAGATTTATGCGATTCAAGATTCGGTACAATCATTCACCTTGAAGGATTCGCTAGGGAAGGAAAATGTGTTCTTCAAATTAAATTCTGAAAATGTAGCCGGCTTTTACAAGATTATTGCTGAGGGCAAAATATCGTTATTGAAAAAATACACCGTTAAAAAAGAAGAAACTCAAGATTGGTTTACCAAAAAGACAGTAACTAAAAACGTTCAGCACCACATATACTTTACAAATCAGGATGGAATAATTAAAAACTTTATCCCTTCCATGAAAAGTATAAACGCAGTTTTGGCAGACAAAAAAAAACAGGTAATAAAATTTATTGAAAATGAGCAGCTCAATCCAAAACAAGAAAATGATCTGATCAAGGTATTTAACTTCTACAATACCCTAAAATAATGATCATAAAAACCAGTTTACAGGCTATTATTCTGTACATGGTTTCATTTTAAAAAACAAATTACAGAGCTTGATTGAAGAAAAAACAGCCTTGTCTTTTCATGACCCCTTCATTACCTTAGCCAATTAAATTAATCCTATTTTTGCATAAGAAGAGAAAAGGAACCGCGATGTTGAAAAAATATTTTGATTATCCACAGTTCATAATCAGATCAATAAGCTTTATTTTCAGTTGTTTACCTGGTTTTTAACAACTGATGTTAATAATTATTTCTTAATTGAATAATTTTAATTGGTAAACTTATATTGTATCTTTCTGCCAATTGGCACGGTTCTTTAATTTAATTGTATATGGAAGAAGAATTCTTTTTTGAATCCAATGAAGACGCACAGCGTTCGGTAGAGCGCTACGAGGAGATGATCCGCAATCAGGATCAGTATTTTTTTGATGCTGGCGCCTTTGAGTATATTGTAGATTTTTACATTGAAAAAAATGATCCGGTTAAGGCGCTACAGGTAGTAGATTATGCTGTTAACCAACATCCTTACGCAACCGTTTTTTTAATTAAACAGGCACATCTTTACATTTTAACCAATAACCACGATCAGGCATTTCTGGCTTTACAAAAAGCCGAATTGCTGGAACCATCAGAACCGGATATTTATTTATTACGGGGAAATATTTTTCAAAACACTGAACGTTTTAGTGAGGCCTTGGAAAATTATGAGAAGGCATTAGGTTTGGCAGAGAGTACAGACGAAATTTTATTGCAGATGGCTTACGTGTACCAAAGCATGGGTGATTATGAAAGCGCCATTACCTACATTAAGCTAAGTTTAGAACAAAATATGGAAAACCAGGATGGTTTGTATGAACTGGCTTTCTGTTATGATGTTTTAGATAAACAAGAAGAAAGCATCAAATTTTATCAGCAATACATTGATACCGACCCTTATTCTTATGCCGCATGGTATAATCTTGGCAACAGTTTCCATAAATTAAATCTTTTCGAAAAGGCGATAGATGCTTACGATTACGCGATTTTAATTAAGGAGGATTTTAGCTCTGCCTATTTTAACAAAGGCAATGCTTTAGTACAGCTAGATAAATATGATGAGGCCATTGAGGTGTACAAGCAAACTTTCGAGTATGAGCAACCCAATGCCGATACTTATTGTGCCATTGGGGAATGTTACGAGAAGCTTGAAAAAATGGATGAGGCCCGGTCTTATTACAAAAAATCGGTTAAAATGGATCCAAAAATGGCTGATGCCTGGTTTGGAATTGGTGTAACACTTAACCATGAGGAACGCTACTTCGAGTCGTTACATTTCTATAAAAAAGCAATTGATTTAGAGGCCGAAAATCCTGATTTCTGGTTTGCCATGGCCGATGCTTATTACAAACTGGGCCAGATTGAAGAATCTATTACGGCCTATGAAAAGGTGTTAGAATATAATCCATTAGATATTGAAGCCTGGCTAGATTTTAGTACCGTTCTTTACGAACAGGGTAAATTACTGGAAGCATCAGAAACAATGGCTGAAGCCATTAAGAATAATCCCGAAGCAGCAGAACTTTATTACCGCATGGTAGCCTATCTGTTTGCGCTTGGGAATTATGCCGATGCATTGGGCTTCCTGGAAACGGCTTTAACAACTGATCCAGACAAGCATTATATTTTGTTTGAATATTTACCACAGTTGCAAGATAACAGTGCCATTATCAATGTTATAAACCGATATATCCGGTAAAAACCTTTTGAGAAAAATTTAACAAATAAATCTCAAATTTTTTTTCACTTTTGTACGCATATGAATTACCCATTATTAAACGTTCCTGAACGTCCTGCTAAACCACGCCAGAAAGGCCTTACTATGGTTATGGATAAAGGATTAAGCCTTCGCCAGGTGGAAGATTTTATCGAAGTTGCCGGCGTACATACAGATATCGTAAAATTAGGTTGGGCAACATCTCATGTTACACCAAACCTTAAAGAAAAATTAGCTTTATATAAAAGTGCCGGCATTCCTACTTATTTTGGAGGAACACTATTCGAGGCCTTTATCATCCGTAACCAGTTTTCTGATTATCAACGCATTCTGGATCAATACGGAATGGAATATGCCGAAGTATCAGATGGTTCTATTGAAATTGAACACGATTTGAAATGTGGCTTCATCGCTGAGCTTTCAAAACAGGTAACCGTAATTTCTGAAGTTGGAAGTAAAGACGCCGCTAAAATATTTGCGCCATATAAATGGATCAAATTAATGAAGGCAGAAATTGAAGCAGGTTCATGGAAAGTTATTGCTGAAGCGCGTGAAGGTGGAAATGTAGGGATTTACCGTGGCAGTGGTGAAGTACGTGAAGGTTTGGTAGATGAAATTCTAACACAAATTCCTGAAGAAACCATTATTTGGGAAGCCCCACAAAAAGAACAGCAGGTTTGGTTTATTAAACTTATTGGTACAAACGTTAACCTCGGTAACATTGCACCTGCAGAAGTGATTCCTTTAGAAACTATACGTTTAGGACTTAGAGGCGATACTTTTGACTATTTCCTGAACCAGACTAAATAACGCATATTGTTATTGCGAGGCAAGAAGCAATCTATTACGGAAGTTAATTGCTAACGTTTTAAGATTGCTTCCTGATTTGCAACGGAGTTAATTTGAATATGAAAACTTACGGCTTAATCGGATTTCCATTATCTCATTCCTTTTCTAAAAAGTATTTTACTGAGAAATTTTTAGATGAAGGCATCGTTGATCACCAATATGAGCTTTATCCTATTGAACATATTCAATCACTCCCTGAATTATTAAGCAACAATCCCACACTATCCGGCTTAAATGTAACCATTCCACATAAGGTAAGTGTGTTGCCTTTTTTAAATGAAATAGATGAAGCTGCCGAAAAAATAGGTGCCGTAAACTGCATTTGTGTTAACCGACTTGAAGGCGAAATTCATTTAAAAGGCTATAATACAGATGCCTTCGGTTTCGAAAAATCTTTATCACCATTATTACAACAGCAGCATACAAAAGCATTGGTTTTTGGAGATGGAGGAGCCGCCAAGGCAGTTAAATATGTATTGGAAAAACTCAATATCGAATACCAGATAGTCGTGCGTACGCCTGTTAATAATGCAATTTTATATACGGAAATTACACCAGAGATACTGGAAAGTCATAAATTGTTAATTAACACCACACCTTTGGGCATGTCTCCAAATCAGGAGACTTTTCCAGAAATTGATTATACTCAAATCGGAGATCAGCATTTAGCATACGACTTGGTTTATAACCCGTTAGAAACAGCGTTTCTATCTAAGGCCGCAGCTCAGGGAGCAACAATTAAAAACGGCCTGAAAATGTTGCACCAGCAAGCTGAAAAAGCCTGGGCGATATGGAATCAGTAATTTAAGCATCCATTAATGGTTAATCGTAGAACAATGAAATTAATATACTTTATCCTTTTTCAATTTGTTCTGCTTTTAAGTTTTTCGGCTTGCCAAAACAATGATTATAGCCCAAAACCGAAAGCTTATTATCGGATTCAATATCCTGAGAAATCTTATCGACCGCTTTTAGCACCTGTTCCTTTCAGTTTTACTTATCCAAAATATGCTACCCTTGAAAAAGATATAAGTCGTGATGCTCAAAAATACTGGTACAATCTACACTTTAAACAGTTTAATGGATTTCTACACCTCACCTACTACGATTTTTCAGGTAAGAAAGAATATGATGAAATGGTTGAAGATGCCCGTAAACTGGCTTTCAAGCACACGATAAAAGCAAGTGCCATAGATCAGAAACTAATCAACTATCCGGATAGAAAAGTTTATGGTATTTATTACGCAATTGAAGGAAACACTGCTTCATCCGTTCAGTTTTTTTTAACGGATAGCACTAAAAATTATTTCAGGGGTGCCTTATATTTTAATGAACGCCCTCATTATGATTCAATTGCTCCAGTAATTAATTTCATTAAGAAAGACATTGACACGTTAATATCCACCTTCAGGTGGAAAAACTAAAAGCCTTATGATTACCGTAAAAACCCTGACTTTTAACGCTTATAGCGAGAATACCTATATTTTATTTGATGAAACAAAAGAATGTGTCATTATTGATCCGGGAATGTATGATGGATATGAGCAAAATGAACTGGTTTCTTTTATAAAGGATAATGGGCTTAAACCGGTATTTTTGCTAAATACACATTGCCACCTGGACCATGTTTTTGGCAATAAGTTTATCGATGATACTTATGGCTTAAAGCCTCAATTTCATGAAGGCGAGCTTCCTGTTTTAAATGCTGTACCCAGTTATGCACCGTCTATGGGTTTTACCCGGTATCAGGTTTCTCCTTTGCCAGAGCGGTATTTAACAGATGAGGATACGATCACATTTGGAAACAGTTCACTTGCTATCATTTTTGCTCCGGGCCACTCACCTGCACATTTATGCTTTTACAGCGCGGCAGATCATACGCTAATGGGTGGTGATGTATTATTCCAGGGGAGTATTGGCCGCACTGATCTTCCCGGAGGAAATCATCAGCAATTAATTCAAAACATTTTACAGAAGCTTTTCGTTTTACCTAATGAAACAACAGTCTATCCTGGCCATGGTCCGGCAACAACTATTGGTTATGAAAAACAACATAATCCCTTCTTTAAATAAAATGCTTTATAACCATTTATTGTATTGGGATTTAAGAGCTTTAGCCTTTTAACCTTAAACCTCTACCTTTTAATTATCTTTACCGCTGTGAATACGCCGCTATATATTGCAAAACGTTACTTGTTTGCAAAAAAGTCTACCAATGCCATTAACCTGATATCCGGCATATCAATGGTTGGCGTAATGGTAGGAAGTGCAGCACTGATTATTATTCTTTCTGTATTTAATGGCTTGGAAACAGTTGTGCTGGGGCTATTTGATACCATGACACCAGAACTCGTTATCGTTCCGGCAAAGGGTAAAACATTTGATCCAGATACCAAGTACTTTTCATCGCTTAAAAAAAATAAAGCAGTTTTCTCCTACACAGAGGTATTGCAAGAGAATGCATTATTAAAATACAACCAAAAGCAAGCCGTAGGCATGGTGAAAGGCGTAAGTTTGGCTTATTTAAAAAACAGTAAACTGGATAGTTCCATAAAAGAAGGCCACTTCATTTTACAGGATAAAAATGGATACAACGCTGTCATTGGTTCTACGCTACAAAGTCAGCTCACTGTAAACACCCTCGATCCGTTTACCGAAATGGAAATTTTTTCACCTAAAAAAACGATTGCGGTGAATACCTTAAATCCTACTGATGATTTTGTGAATAAGAACATTAGGGTAAGTGGCGTTTTTGAGGTACAGCAAGAATTTGATAATGGTATTATTGTGCCTCTGGCTTTTGCAAGAGAATTGCTTGGAGAAGAGAAAAATGTATCAACAATAGAAATCAATCTGCAAGCCGGAACCGATGTGGATCATTTTCAGGAAGAAGTGGCAGAGAAGCTCGGTAAGGATTTTGAAGTACGTAACCGGGCAGAACAAAACCAATCGCTCTATCACATCTTAAACACAGAAAAATGGGCAGTTTATATTATTCTTACCTTCATACTAATCATTGCTATTTTTAATATTATTGGCTCACTGACTATGCTGGTGATTGATAAGGTAAAAGACATTGCCATTTTAACCAGTTTAGGCGCAAGTAAAAAATTGATTAAACGTATTTTCTTATTTGAAGGCATGATGATTACCATGTCAGGTTGTGTGCTGGGCTTAATCATTGGGCTGATTTTCTATTTCATTCAGCACAAATACGGAATTATAAAAATGGGTGAAGCAAATCTACTGATGGAATCCTATCCAATTGGCCTTAAATGGAAAGACTATATTCTGGTCTTTGTAACGGTAGGATTTTTCTCATTTTTGGCATCAGCTTTGTCATCAAATTTAAGTGTTAAAAAGATAGACCAAATTAATCAAACGA
>Ga0116227_10017125_pt1 | contig 10200 bp, 9 predicted proteins | sample S1TSphgellanicum_FD_89693 | JGI IMG/M metagenome (GOLD analysis project Ga0116227, IMG submission 89693) | Host-associated microbial communities from peat moss isolated from Minnesota, USA - S1T2_Fb - Sphagnum magellanicum MG | ecosystem: Host-associated > Plants > Peat moss > Unclassified...
GCCGGAGAAGCCCCAGACGCAGAACTACATCACCGGTAGGTTCGGCTAGCCTCTGCCGGAAGGAGATGACGATGATGACCGACCATACTGTGCGAGCTTACGACAAGGAGCTCGAAATTCTTGGACTCAAGATCGCGGAAATGGGTGGCATCGCGGAGAAGATGCTGAGCGATGCGATGGATGCGTTGGCCAATCTCGATATGAATCTCGCGCAGGCGACCGTTGCGTGCGATCCGCGGCTCGATGCCCTGCAGCGCGAGATCGAAGAGCAGGCGATCCATACGATCGCCCGAAGGCAGCCTTTGGCTATCGATCTGCGCGAGATCATTGCTGCTATCCGTATTTCGGGCGATCTCGAACGCGTCGGCGATCTCGCCAAGAATATTGCCAAGCGCGCGATGAAGCTCGCGATCGAGGCGCGGCTGCCGCGTGCGATCGTCGGCCTCAAATCGATGCACGAGACGGCTGCCATGTTGCTGAAGGACGTGCTTGACGCCTATGCGCAACGCGATGCGGAGCGTGCCCGCAACGTCTGGGTTCAGGACGCGGAGCTCGATGCGCTCGAGGATTCGGTGTTTCGTGATCTCCTGACCTTCATGATGGAGGATCCGCGTAACATTTCCTTCTGTACGCATCTCCTTTTCTGCTCGAAAAATATCGAGCGAATCGGCGACCATTCGACGAATATCGCCGAGACGGTGGTCTATCTCGTCACCGGTGAGACCTTGCCGATGGATCGTCCGAAAGGCCAGACGATTCTCTCCAACCCGCCGAAACCTGCGGCCTGATTGCCAATGGGAGCGATTGCATGAATATGAACGAGGTCCGTGCGACGCCGGTGCGACCCACTGCTTCGCCGAACGGCGCGCCGCGCATCCTCGTCGTCGAGGATGAATCGGCGTTGAGCCTGCTGCTTTCCTATAATCTCGAAGCGGAAGGCTTCCTTGTCGAGCGCGTCGAGCGCGGCGACGAGGCCGATTTGCGGCTCGTCGAAGCGCCCCCGGATCTCGTCATCCTCGATTGGATGCTGCCCGGCGTCTCGGGCCTGGAGATCTGCCGCCGGATGCGCGCGCGCGAGCAGACGCGGACGCTTCCCGTCATCATGCTCACCGCCCGCGGCGACGAGAGCGAACGCGTGCGCGGCTTATCGACGGGCGCCGATGATTACGTGATCAAGCCCTTCTCCGTGCCGGAGCTGATGGCGCGCGTGCGGGCGCTGCTGCGGCGCGCGCGACCCGATCGCGTCGCGGCCATGCTGTCGGCCGGCGATCTCGATCTCGATCGCGAGAATTGGCGCGTGCATCGTGCCGGCCGTTCCATCCATCTCGGCCCGACGGAGTTCCGCCTCCTCGAATATCTGATGGCGAAGCCCGGCCGCGTATTTTCGCGTGCCCAATTGCTCGATAGTGTTTGGGGACTTTCCGCAGATATAGACGAACGCACCGTCGACGTGCATGTCGGGCGGCTGCGCAAGGCACTCTCGCAAGGCGACGAGAAGGATCCGATCCGCACGATCCGCGGTGCCGGCTATTCCTTCGACGAAACTTTCGGTCGCGTGGAGTAAAAGCGGTCGGTCCGCCTGCCCAAGAGCATCCCGTCTTCAAATGATGCCATTTGAAGACGGGATGCTCTTGGCGAGAGCGTGCCTCAGCCCAATCGCTGCAGACGCCGCTCGCGCTCGCGTTCGCGGCGGCGTTCCTGAAGCGGCTGGTAGGCGACGCGGGTATGGTAGGTGCAGTAAGGACCCTCGCCGACCGCTTCCTTCTTGGCACCGCAGAAGCGAAACTCGGTGGTGGTCGGATCGCCCAGCGGCCAGCGGCACATGGCTTCGCGCAGCTCCATGAGCGTGACGCGTTCCGACATCGGGATCAGCACTTCTTCGACCGGTCTCGGGGCCGGCGCTTCGGCGATACGGGGCTTCAGAGCGAGCGCCGTATTGCCGCGTATGATCGGTGCGCTCATGCGTGGGGTCGCGGTGCGCGGTAGCTGTTTCATGCGCTCGCGCCCGCCCGCTACGGAGGGTGCCTTGACGCGTCCCGAAAGACCGAGCCGATGCACTTTGCCGATGACGGCATTGCGCGTGATTCCGTTTGCGAGCTCGTGGGCGATACGGCTAGCGCTCAAACCTTCGAGCCACAGCTTGCGTAAAAGCTCCACCCGCTCATCAGTCCAGGACATCAAAGTCCTCCTCTATTTGAGTCATCGGACCGATTTCTCTTGCATATGTGCATCTGCCAAACGCTCGGCGTTGCAAGAATCCGCAACGCATCGCTCGTCACGAAGTGACGTCGTTGAACGCATCAACACTGCAAGAGTTGCCCGCCGCACGATATGTCGTAGTCGACATCGAGAACGGTACATAGCCCTTGAATCACGCGCAAGAGTCCGCGAGCAATCGAAATTGTTTTCAACAAGAGCTTGCAGAAAAGCCACATCCGACAAGCTTCACGCAGGCTCGGATTGGAACAAAACGGAATCATGCAAAGTGCTGTCGTCGTTTGATCTGCACAACGAAGGTTCATGTCTCGACCCTGTCGCGCGATGCCTGCGCGATGAACTGGAACAGAACGAGTCCACGCCCGCCAAGAAAAGATCGCCGTGAAAGCTTCGCGTGAGAGGCCTTGGTTTGGGCGTGCGCCGTAACCACGTGCCGCGCGCCGCCAGGCGGGGCGGCTCGCTTGATCGGTCGCGGCAGCCGCCTGGAGCATCCGCTTTCAGGGGGAATCACCCGGACAAGATTCTCCGGGTTCAAAAAATTGGAGCATCGGATTAACCCAAAACCGGCATCCACTTTCGGCTCCGATGCGCCAGGCGGCAGGATCGCCGCCCGAGCGTCCCTCGGGCAGGCACGAAAGCCGGCATTTGACCGCAGCCGCTCGAGCCCTTAAATTAGGTGGATCGCGCGAGTTGCCGCCCCCTTCGGGCGGCACTTTAGTTTGTAGGATTCCGAAGCGCGCCGCGACGGGCCGTCTCAAGCTATGAATCTCGCGTCTCATCCCTGCGATCGGTCTCGGTGCGATCGGGAGCTGCGCTTGCGGAGCAAAACGTGACCTCGTCGCTGCTTCCCACCTATGCGCGGGCCGACCTTGCCTTCGAGCGAGGCGAAGGCGCGTGGCTCGTTTCGACCAAAGGCGAGCGCTTTCTCGATTTCGGCGGCGGCATCGCGGTCGCCTCGCTCGGCTATGGGCATCCCCATCTCGTCGCCGCCCTGACCGATCAGGCGCAGAAGCTTTGGCATACGTCCAATCTGTTCGAGATCCCGCAGGCCGAGCGCCTCGCGGCTCGGCTGGCGGCGGCGAGCTTCGCCGATCTCGTGTTTTTCACCAATTCGGGCGCCGAGGCGCTCGAAGGCACGATCAAGACGGCGCGCAAATATCAAGCGGTGAGCGGACATCCGGAAAAATATCGGATCATCACCTTCGAAGGCGCCTTCCACGGCCGCACGCTCGCGACGATTGCCGCGGGTGGCAACCCCAAGCATCTCGAAGGGTTCGGGCCGCCGGTCCAAGGCTTCGATCAGGTGCCATTCGCCGATCTCGAAGCCGCCCGCGCGGCAATTGGGCCCGAAACGGCAGCCATCCTCATCGAGCCGATCGAAGGCGAGGGCGGTATCCGCGTCGTCCCGCATGATGTGCTACGCGCGTTGCGGACGCTCTGCGACGCGCGCGGCCTTCTTCTCCTGTGCGACGAGGTGCAGACCGGCGTGGGGCGCACTGGAAAGTTCTTCGCCTATGAACATGCCGGCATTCAACCGGACGTCATGGCGATCGCCAAGGGAATCGGTGGTGGCTTTCCCCTTGGTGCGTTTCTGACGACGCGCGAGGCCGGCAAGGGCATGGTTTATGGCACGCATGGGACCACCTATGGCGGCAACCCTTTGGCGACGGCTGTCGGCAATGCGGTGCTCGATATCGTCCTCGCGCCTGGCTTCATCGAGCATGTCGGGCAGATGGGCGGCCTTCTGAAGCAGCGCCTCGCCGCGTTTCATGATCGCCATCCCGACCTCGTCGCGAGCATTCGCGGCGAAGGCTTGATGCTCGGCCTCGGTCTCAAAGTGCCGGTCAATGATTTCGTCGCCGCTGCGCGGGAGGAGAAGCTCCTGCTCATTCCGGCGGGCGATAATGTCGCGCGGCTTCTGCCGCCGCTCATTATCGGCGAGGCGGAGATCGCCGAGGCGATGGTGCGGCTGGACGCGACCGCGCAACGCCTCCGGGCGCGTCAATCCGAACGCAGAGGGGCAGCGGAATGAGCGCGCCTCAAAAAGCGGGCGGTGGGGCGCGGCATTTTCTCGATCTGAGCGATATTCCGGCGGCGGAGCTGCGCCGAATTCTCGAAATTGCTGCCGCGATCAAGGCGGGCCGCCGCAAGGGCGTCGCCGCGGCCGACAAGCCGCTCGCCGGCAAGGTGCTGGCCATGATCTTCGACAATCCTTCGACGCGCACGCGCGTCTCCTTCGATCTCGCGATGCGCGAGCTGGGCGGTGAGACGATCATGCTGACGGGTCAGGAAATGCAGCTCGGGCGCGGCGAGACGATCGCCGATACGGCGCGCGTGCTCTCGCGTTTCGTCGATGCCATCGTCATCCGTATCCTGAACCATGCCGATCTGCGCGAGCTCGCCCGCCATGCGGACGTGCCGGTGATCAATGGGCTGACCAAGACCTCGCATCCTTGCCAGGTAATGGCCGACGTGCTGACCTTCGAAGAGCATCGCGGCCCGATCCGCGGCCGTACCGTGGCGTGGAGCGGCGATTCCAACAATGTGCTCGCGAGCTGGATCCACGCGGCGGCGCAATTCGATTTCGCGATCAATGTCGCGACGCCTTCCGAGCTGGCGCCCGCCCCCGAGCTGATCGATTGGGCAAAGCGCAGCGGCACGCGGCTCAGCCTCACCTACGATCCCTTCGAGGCCGTCAAGGGTGCCGATGCGGTCGTCTCGGATTGCTGGGTCTCGATGGGCGACGAGGACGAAGCGACGCGGCATAATCTGCTCGCGCCTTATCAGGTCAACGCGAAGCTGATGGGCTCGGCCGCCAAGGATGCGATCTTCATGCATTGCCTGCCGGCGCATCGTGGCGAGGAGGTCACGGACGAGATTATCGACGGGCCGCAATCCGTCGTCTTCGATGAGGCGGAGAACCGCCTGCATGCGCAAAAAGGCATTCTTGCCTGGTGCTTCGGAGCGCCGGCGGCATGATGTCGGTTGCCTCCCGCGTCGTGTCGGATCAAGGACGCGACGATATGGTGCTGCCCTTCGCGGTCGAGCCGCTCGACGTGCGCGGGCGCGTCGTGCGGCTCGGGCCTTCCGTCGATCATATCCTCTCGCAGCATAATTATCCCCCCGCCGTGGCGCGGCTCGTGGGCGAGGCGGCGGCGCTCACCGTGCTGCTCGGCTCCTCGCTCAAGTTCGAAGGGCGTTTCCAGCTTCAGACCCGCAGCGACGGATTGATCGACATGCTGGTCGTCGATTTCGATGCGCCGGACCGGCTGCGCGCCTTCGCGCGCTTCGATGCGGAGCGCATCACCGAGGCGGCGCGCGGCACCGAGCTTCTGGGCAAAGGCCATCTCGCCTTCACGATCGACCGCGGCACCGACATGTCGCGCTATCAGGGGATCGTCGCGCTCGAGGGACAGGGGCTCGAGGAGGCGGCGCATCAGTATTTTCGACAATCGGAGCAAATCCCGACATTGGTCCGCCTCGCGGTTGCCGAGAACATCACCGGCGCCGGCACCAATTGGCGCGCCGGCGGGCTCATGGTGCAGTTTCTGCCGACCTCGCCCGAACGCCAGCGCCAGGCGGATTTCGATCCGGGCGACGCGCCGCAGGGCCTCCGCCTGCCCGCCGCGCCGCCCGAGGACGACGCCTGGACCGAGGCCAAGGCGCTCGCCGCGACGATCGAGGACCATGAGCTCGTCGATCCGCTGCTCTCGAGCGAGCGATTGCTCTATCGCCTGTTTCATGAGCGCGGCGTCACTGTGTTCCAGCCGCAGGGCGTGCAGGACGCCTGCCGTTGCTCGCGCGACAAGATCGACGCGATGCTGCGCCGCTTCACCCGCCAAGAGCGCCTCGACATGATCGGCGACAATGGCAAGATCGGCGTGACCTGCGAGTTCTGCTCGGTCCATCGCGAGTTCGATCCGCAGGATTTCGAAGAGGCGGAGGGCTGAAGCTTAGGGGTTTGGACTCAATTAAAGCGCCGTCATTGCGAGCGAAGCGAAGCAACCCAGGGGCAAAGGCCGCATCGATTGCCCCTGGGTTGCTTCGTCGCTCCGCTCCTCGCAATGACGGTGCAATGACCGGGTTCTGATCCTAACCACAGGGTGACGCGCTGCAGCCGGCCCTCATCCACCCCACCTTCGCGCTCTACCCAATTCGAGGTATGACGTTGGCTCTACCCTATTATAGGTAGAGCCATGTAAACGCACCGATTATTCCATAATTCATTGTGCTATAATGCAGAACGCAAAGCTGGAACCCTTGCTGGATCGCATCTACGAAGCCGCCATCGTTCCGAGTGAATGGCCGCTTGTGCTCGATATGATCTCGAAAGAGATCGGCGGTCTGGGTGGTCTGCTCTTTGCCGCTTCCGAATTCATGAGCACAGGAGTTACGTCTGCGGGCTTCGAGGGTATACGCACCAAATTCGTCAGCTCTGGTTGGAGCGAGCGAAATATTCGCGTCTCGCGTCTCTTTGAACGAGACCTGCTCGGCTTGACGGTGACAGACCAAGATCTCGCGACCGCGGAAGAACTCCGCAGCCACCCTCAGTATGAGTATATGCGTCAAATCGGCGGAGGCTGGTGCGTTGGTTTCACGACACAAGCTCCCACGGGGGATACCCTCGTCGCCAGTTTTGAGCGCGCACACGCGCGAGGCGCGTTTCAGGCCTCGGAAGTCGCTTTCATTGAAAGCCTGCGACCGCATTTTTCGCGTTCGGCGCTCCTGACCGCCCGCTTGGGGATGGAACGTGCAAGGGCCGCGGCGGAGACGATGGGCGTCATCGGGCTTCCGGCGGGCGTCGTTGCGCATAATAATCGCCTGATCGCCGCCAATGCGCTTTTATCCGACATGATTCCCTCGGTGATATTGGATGGACGCGACCGAGTCCGCCTCGCCAATCCAAAAGCAGATGCGATGATGCGCGATGCATGTGCGAGGCTGAGCAAGGATAAAGGTGTTGGCACCGCGCTCTCCATTCCGATCCCCGGCTCGGAGGAGCGCAAGGCGCTAGTCGTTCATATCGTTCCGGTGCGCCGTGCGGCGCATGATATTTTCTCGGGTGCTTTGTGCCTGCTGGTCGTGACCCCGCTCGCACGCAAAGATGCGCCGCCGGCGAGCCTGATCCAAGGCCTATTCGATCTGACGAGCGCGGAAGCCAAGGTCGCCAAGGGTTTGGCGGCTGGCGAAACCGCGCAGGAGATCGCGCTGCGTCTCGGCAATAGCCTTGGAACGATCCGCACCCATATCAAATCGATCTTCCTCAAGACGGGCATCACCAAACAGGCCGATCTCGTCGCCTTGCTGGCCGGCGTGTCGCTGTGAGGCCTTTATAGGGTTTGGACCTAATCAATTGGGTTCTTCCTTGCTGGCTTCAAAGGGTGGGCGCTCTTCCTTCTCCCTGTGGGAGAAGGTGCCCTGCGGAGCAGGGCGGATGAGGGGTTACGATCTTTCAGAACTAACACAGATCGTAACCCCTCACCCGGCGCCTGCGGCGCCACCCTCTCCCTCTGGGAGAGGGTTTATCCGCCCTATTCATTGAGTCCTGACCCTAAATGGACGCTAGGCCATCAGAATGAAGACCGTGCACTCTTTTTTCGGTGTTTCCCGTCCGCTACTCAATTTTAGGTATGACATAAGCGCTACCTTATTATAGGTAGAGGCTATTAGGCGAAACGCATTCGGGCCGGCATGCAATGTGCCGGCGTGAGCGCGAGATTGCTTGCTTTATCATCTGTCCAAAAGTCTTTAGCCGTCTGTCTTCCTTCCATGTCCTTTTCCGAAGCCGATCTCTTATCCGTCATCGACAAGCTCTATGAAGCAGCGCTCGACCCGGCGTTGTTGGATACAGCGTTCCAAGACTTGGCGACCACGGTCGGAGGCGTCGGTATCAATTTCCTCTCACTGGCTGGTGAGACATTATTTTATACAAAATCTCTCAACGCGGTTGCCGACGAATATCCCGAATGGGCACTTCGAAATCCGCGCGTTAAGGCCGTGATTGAACGCGGCGTTGCCGGTCTTTGTACGACGGATGGATTGCTGAGCTCCGCAGATTTTGTCCGCGATCCATTTTATCAGGAGTTTTTGAGGCAACACGGGCTTCTTGATTTTGCGGCATTTATTTCGAGACCGTCGCCGGACTATCAATTCGGCGTAAGCGTCGAACGCGCAATTGACAATGACTATTTCGAGCGCGGGCAACTCGAGTTTTTGGCGAAGATCGGTCCGCATGCGTCGCGCGCGCTGGCTCTGTCAATGCGGCTCCGCGCTCACACTGGCCCGCCCGACCCCGATCTCGCGGCCTTCGTGAACCGGCTCGATGGCGGCGCCATCGTCATCCGCCGCAGCGGCGAGGTCGTGGCGTTGAATAAAGCCGCGGAAACCCTCCTCGGTGATGGGCTCGCCATCCAGCAAAAGCGGCTTTGCGCTTCCTTGCACACGCATCAAAGCAAGCTCGATCGTCTGCTGAACGCGGCCTTCAACCAGGTCATCGACAATATCGGCAGCTTGGCGCTGCCGCGCCCGAGCGGCAAGAGACCGCTGCTCTTGCAGGCGGTGCCGCTCGCCGCCGATTATTTTCCGGGCCAGCTCACCAAGAAGCCGGGCTCGGTGCTCATCCTCATCTTCGATCTCGAACGCGGCCAGGGCTCGGCCCCCGCGAGCGCCTTGCAGGCGCTCGGCTTGAGCCCCGCCGAAATCAGCGTCGCGGCGCTGATCGGCGCCGGCCTCAGCCCGCAGGAAGCCTCCGACCGTTTGGGCCTCGCCGTGCTGACCGTGCGCACGCATATCAAGAACATCTATTCGAAGCTCGACCTGCAACGCCAAGGCGATCTCGTCCAGCTCGTGACGCGGCTCAAGATGGTGAAGTGAAATCCTTCACCCGCAAGCGGGAGATGGGCGTGCCTAATCTATTCCGACGGTTCCACATGAGTGGTAATGGATTTCATCATGCTGGTAATCTTTTCCAAGACGATGTTACCGCCGCCAATGACGATATCGTTCGGGACGCGCAGGATATGCCAGCCATTTGCGCGCAGCCAAGCGTCGCGTCTTAGGTCGTGGAGTTGCTGTTCTGGCTTTTCATGCGGCGGCCCGTCTAGCTCGACGATGACCTTGGTCGCGATGCAAACGAAATCGGCGATATAGGGACCAATTGGCACCTGCCTTCGGAATTTCCATCCGAGGCCGCGATTTCGCAAGCTCCTCCAGAGCATCGTTTCTGCCGCGGTCATATCACGACGCAAATGGCGCACCATGGTGAGCTGACGGTCTGTGCGGGGGCGGATCATGCCCGGATAATCGGCAGATGCACGCCTTATTGCAACCCTCGGGCGCGTCCCTTCTCCCGCTTGCGGGAGAAGGTGGCCCTCGTGTCAGCGAGGGTCGGATGAGGGATCGTGCCGCTGATCGAATCTGAGTTGGAGGAACTGATCAGAAATCGCTATTATAGACGATAGCTCATGCCCTGCTGCAACGAGCCCTCATCCGACCCGACTTCGTCGGGCCACCTTCTCCCGCAAGCGGGAGAAGGGTGCGCCCGTCACTCGCGCGGCGTGACGAAACCCGCACGATCGGATGCCGAAAGCAACACAGGCTCGCGCCTTCGCGGCTTCGCGCGCAACGCCGCTACATGATCCTGCCCCTCTCGGCTGGCGAGCCAGCGCTTCGCATCGGCCTCGGTCGCGAAGACGAGATCGCAGAGAGCCGGATTCAATCGCCCCCTCACCGGCACGACGATGCGCCATGCGCGATCCATCTTATAAGGATAGACTGCATGGTAATTTTATCTTGGTCATCGCTGATCGCGCCTATGACTCGGATGCCGCACGACAGAAGCTTGCCGCACGCGGCGCTTGGGCGAACATCAAGCCCCAATCGTAAGAATATCCCGGTCTTCAGTGCTTTCCTCTATCGATACCGCAATCTGGTGGAGCGCTTCTTCAACAAACTCAAACAGTTTCGAGCCATTGCCACGCGCTA
>Ga0116227_10017126_pt1 | contig 10197 bp, 10 predicted proteins | sample S1TSphgellanicum_FD_89693 | JGI IMG/M metagenome (GOLD analysis project Ga0116227, IMG submission 89693) | Host-associated microbial communities from peat moss isolated from Minnesota, USA - S1T2_Fb - Sphagnum magellanicum MG | ecosystem: Host-associated > Plants > Peat moss > Unclassified...
GGGTTGATACCCCCTAGCCCCCTAAAGGGGGAATTCCTAGCGATCGCAATTACTAGAGCTTAAAAAGGTTTAAGGATCTTGATCATACACAACACAAGCAGGAATCAGTTCCTGCTTTTGTTGTTTAAGAATAAATTTTACTTTACCGTCATTGCGAAATCGATGTTTCATCGATTGAAGCAATCTCATTTGTGAAATGCTTTAGGCAAAGAATGTTGTTGCATAACTTCAATAACGACCAACCAGAAGTGCAAAAATAATTTATAATTAAAACTGACGAAGTTTCCTTTCACACAGGCCGGCAAAACTTCGTAAGTTATATCACGTTCATTCCGAAATCGATTTTTCATCTATTGAAGCAATCTCAACGACCAGCCAGAGTCGCAAAAATGATTTATAATTTAAACTGACGAAGTTTCCCTTCACACAAGCCCGCTAAACTTCGTAAGTTATATTCCCGTCATTGCGAAATCGATTTTTCATCGATTGAAGTAATCTCATTTGTGAAATGCTTTAGGCAAAGAATGCTCTTGCATAACTTCAATAACGACCAACCAGAGTTGCAGAAATGATTTATAATTAAAACTGACGAAGTTTTTCTTCACACAGCCCGGCAAAACTTCGTAAGTCATATCCCTGCTCTTGCGGACATTTTTTTTACCGGATTCGGATTAACTCATATAGTCATTCTGACGCATTAATAGTGCCCTGTATTTATTGAAAATGGATGTTTTAGATACGAAACCTATATAGCGGTTAGCCTCGTCAACTACGGGTAAAAGCCAAACGTTGTCTTGCTCCATTTTTTGCAATACAACCTTAAGATCGTCGTTTTCCATAATGGTATTTGGGGCAGGTTGTACCAGGCTGGTAGCTAATAAATTTGCTTTATCAGGATTATTAACCATTTCGCTAAAGAGTTCTTCTATATAAATAATTCCTTTAAAATCTCCCAGCTCATCAGTAACGGCACAAATATTTTTATGCGATTGAACGATCTCATTCATTTTTTCAGCAATTAGATCGCTCATGTATAGCTGAGGATACGATTTTTCGATCAGGTACTTGAGTTTCATTTGATTTAGAACCGTTGTATCCTTATCTTCATGAGATAACAATTCACCTTTATCTGCAAGAACTTTGGTATAGATAGAGTGTTTCTGCGAGCTTCGATTAATCGCATAAGAAATTGCCGTGGTAATCATTAACGGAACCATTAAAATATAACCACCAGTAATTTCTGCAATCAGGAAAATCCCTGTTAATGGGGCATGCATAATTGAACCCAAGGCAGCGGCCATACCGGCTACAATAAAATTAGAGACATTTAAATGTGCCAGACCAGAAAGATTGATCACATAGGCAAAAATAAAACCAATCAAACCACCCATAATCAGGCTGGGTGCAAATGTACCACCGTTACCTCCGGCACCAAGTGTAATTAGCGTAGCAAGCGATTTCATAAAAATAGTAACCACTGTAAACAGCACCACCATTGCCGAAATTGAATTGTAATCTTCAAAAATACTGTTGTTAATTACCGCAAGATAATCTCCTCTTAATAAATTTTTCATGGTGATATAACCTTCACCATACAATGTTGGGAAGAGAAATACCAGCACTCCAAGCATTAAACCACCCACAACCACTTTGGTGTATGGATGCTTAATTTTATAAAATAGCCCCTTTACCGCATAATTGGCTTTTGTGAAATAGATGGAAAAAAGGCCGATTAATCCTGCCAAAAGCACATAATAAAATAGGGCATTGATTTGCCAGCCTTCTGTAACCAGGAAAAATAGTTGCTGGGTATAAAATATCCTAGCCACTACCGCTGCTGTAGCCGCAGATAATAATAATGGAATAAAGGCCGGAATAGTAAACTCCGGCAATAAGATTTCGATTGCAAAAACGATTCCAGCTACCGGACTGTTAAAGGCTCCAGCGATACCTGCAGCAGCCCCGCAAGCTACCAGCATAGTAATTTCACGATATGAAAGGCCAAGAAAGCGACCAAGATTAGAACCTATTGATGCACCACTGGTTACAATAGGTGCTTCCAAACCCGTTGATCCCCCAAAGCCTACCGTAATAGCAGCTGTTATAATTTGTGAATAGATATTATGTGCTTCTACCCTGCTCGATTTTTTTGAAATAGCATAAAGCAATGGTGTTAGGCCTGTTTCAAACTTGCTTTTTCTGATGAAATATTTGATGTATAAAACCGTAAGGAAAATACCAATCATTGGAAAGATGAAATACAGGTAGTATTTATATTTCCAGTGCCAGTCTGATTGAAGGAACTCTTCAATATGGTGGGTTAAGCTTTTAATCGCAGCCGCTGCAAGTCCGGCAAGAATCCCCACGATTACCGCCAGTATAATTAGAAAATTACGGTTTGATATTTTTGACTTTCTGTATTGATTGATCTTATCAAGGTAATTGACAAAGCGGATGTACATTCTATTGGATTTTAATAGAGAGTTAATGTGCCAAATGTAGGCAAAAACGATATCCGAGACAATTTTTAGGTCAATTATTTATGCATCAAACTTATCTAATAGCTTAATCAAAGTAGCAAAATCTTTTGGATATGGCGCATCAATAACAATATCCTGATCATCCAATCCTTTGAAGACTAAATGCCTTGCATGTAAGGCAAAACGCTTCATAATTGGCTGTTCTTCTTCACCTTTGGTTAATTTGTATCCGCGTTTAATAGAAGAAAGAAAAACTGGCTTACCTTTATACATATCGTCACCTACAATTGCTGCCCGTTGTGTAGCCAGGTGAATCCTGATCTGGTGCATTCGACCTGTTATAGGCTTACATTCTACCAATGTATAGTGCTTATAATATTTTAAGGAATCAAAAATAGTTTCTGCTCTTTTACCTTCTGCACGATCAATGGTTACGTTTTTATTTCCATCATTCAGAATTGGTAAATCAACCAATAACTGATCGAAAATAACATGACCATCTACGACTGCGTGATAAGTTTTATTTACTTTCCTTCTTTCAAATTGCATGGAAGCATGACGGTAAGCTTCTGGATTTTTAGCAATAATTAAAGCACCCGATGTTTCTTTATCCAAACGATGGCAAACCTGAGCATCATCATTATATTGTTTGGCTAAACGCAAAACGTTGGTTTCGCCAGAACCACCTCTTTCATCTAGTGAGGCCAAAAAAGGTGGTTTATTGATGACAATAAAATCGTTGTCTTCGAAAAGGATAAGATCTTTAAAATTTGGATACTTCAAACTGTAATGTTATTAATGAGCCGCAAAAATAAGGATTTATTTTTATTGGTATAGAAATTAACGGCATAATAAGGATAAAGGGTATTGATGTACATATTTATTTAATCTTTCATCAGTAATGTTTGCGGCCATTAGACTACTAAAAAAACAGAAATAAACTTAAAATCAAAAAGCCGCAGGCTCTCTGATAATCAGCGAATCTGCGGCTTAAATATTTATGTCACTTTCTATGATAGTTCGAATTTATATCCTACTCCTTTAACGGTTGACACATAAGTTTCACCTAATTTTTCTCTTAACTTACGAATATGAACATCAATTGTTCTGTTGGTTACTACAACCGAATCTTCCCAGATGTTTTTAAGAATAGATTCACGGGTATAGACTTTACCTGGTTTTGAAGCTAAAAGGTATAACAATTCAAACTCCTTCTTGGCTAAAACAACTTTATTTCCGCCCTGAAAAACCAAATAGGCTTCTCTGTCTATTACTAAATCACCGATTTCTAATTTGTTTTCAGAAACCTCTTCAGTACCTGCATTTCTTCTTAAAATCGCATTGATTCGACTTACTAATGCACGTGGTTTAATTGGTTTTGCAATATAATCATCAGCACCTACATTAAAACCTGCAATTTCAGAATATTCTTCACTTCTGGCTGTTAAGAACACCATAAAGGTATTTTTAAATTCAGGAATGGCTCTCATCAAACGACAAGCTTCAATTCCATCCATTTTAGGCATCATGATATCCAGAATGATTAAGTCAGGATGAACCTTCTTAGCTACTGTAATGCCTTCCTGGCCATTTGCAGCCGTAAAAACCTGATATCCCTCTTTCTTAAGGTTATATTCAATCAGTTCCAGAATGTCTGGTTCATCATCAACTATTAATATTTTCTGACCTGCGTTGTTCATAGTTAAATATTTGTTACGAAAGTACTGTCTCTGCTGTAACTATTCGTTAAGCCTAAGTTAATAAATTGTTAACGACTTAAATTAGTTTAACATTGAATTTGTTTTAACGTAACGTCTTGGCTAAGAAAGCCTCTAGTTCATCTCCACGAAGGTTTTTTGCAACGATTTTTCCAGCAGGATCAATTAAATATGATGTTGGGATCGCCTGAACCTGATATTTTTTAACCGTTTCTCCATTAAAATCTTTCAATTCTGAAACGTGTGTCCACATCAAACCATCAGCTTTAATGGCACTTAACCAGGCAGCTTTATCCGTATCTAATGAAATACCCAGGATGTCAAAATTCTTTGTTTTGTATTTATTATAAACTTTGACCACGTTTGGATTTTCCTGGCGACAAGGCTGGCACCATGAGGCCCAAAAATCTACCAAAACATATTTGCCTTTATAATCTTCTAAGCTTACTGGTTTTCCATCTGCAGTATTAATAGTGAATGATGGCGCTACCTGTCCAACCTGAACAGCTTTTAGTAAAGCCATTTGTTTAATAAATGTATCTACAGTGGCATTTCCTTTAATTTCATCCTTAATTTCGTCGGCAAAGGCCACCAATTGGGCCTCAAACTCTTGTGGACTTAAGGTATTCATTGCGTAAAAACTTGCTAACGTACCTTTGTTATCTTTTGCAAATTTAAGGATTGATGTATTTAGCTGATTGATATAAGATTCATACCGTGGCTTTGCCTCCTCTAATATAGCGGCTCTGTTTTGCGGTTGTTTAGCCACCTTTGCTTCAAAATCTGCCTGCAGTTTCTCTACCTGTTTAGCGAAATTATTTCTAAGGGTATTTAATTCAGATAATTTTTCAACTTCATTGGCACCTGATATTTTATAGGCCATGGTTTTATCTGCTAAATCTGCTTCCAGTTTGATGTCATCTCCGTTTTTAGCAATTAACATAAATTCATGGTTACCTACAGAAACCCTAAAAAAATCAACCGAAGGTGTTTTCCTGATAAATTTAAATTCACCTTTCTCTGATAAATTGGTTGAATCTATCGCTACCATCTGGCTATTTTCCATGCCAAACAGAAATACTTTTTTCTCAGTTCCCGGATTTTTGAATGTACCGTCAATCGTAAAACTATCTTTAGGTTTGCATGCCGTAAAAGCAATCGCGATCAACACGATCAGGCTCAAGTTCTTTAATTTCATTATTTAAGTTTTTCTAATATTAATTCATTTAGTTTTTTGGCATCTGCTTTACCTTTTGCCAGTTTCATGACATCGCCAACAAATAAACCTAAGACACCTTTTTTCCCCTTTTTATAGGCTTCTACCTGTTGCGGGTATTTATTTAACACTTCATCAATAAATCCATCAAGCTCATTGCTATTTTCTGTAATCAATAAATTTAACTGCTTTGCTAAACCCATAACATCTGCGTTATCGGTTTCTTCAATAGCTGGTAGTAATTGTTGAATAGCAATTTGCTGCGTAATTTTTTTTTCATCAACCAGGTTAATGGCTATCGCCAACTGATCTGGTTTAACTTTATAATCTGCAATCGCTATTCCTCTTTCACTTAAAACTGCACGGATAGGTCCGATTAGCCAGTTAATGAGTGTCTTTTTGATGTTAACGATAGGTAAAGCCTGATTAAAATAATTTAATAAATCTATGTCTTCAGCAAATAGCGTTGCATCAGCTTTATTGATTCCAAATTCCGCTATCATTTGTCTGGAAATTTCGTTCGGCAAAGCAGGCATAGCAGACTTAATTTCCGATAGCCATTCATCAGAAATATGAATAGGCGGTAAATCAGGATCAGCGAAATAACGGTAATCATTTGCTTCTTCTTTTGTTCGCATAGGCGAAGTAGTACCCTTATCTGCATCGAAATTTAAAGTGCTTTGGATAATCGATCCACCATTGCTCACTACCTCTATCTGTCTTGTAAATTCAAATTCCATTGCCCTGCGTACGTTACGCATTGAATTTAAATTTTTCACTTCGCAGCGGGTACCAAAAGCGTTTGTTCCATTTTCACGGATAGAAATATTGGCATCGCAACGTAAACTGCCCTCTTCCATGTTACCATCGCTAACATTTAAATGCCGTACCAGTTTTCTGATTTCACTCAATAATGCTGATGCTTCTTCTGCACTACGGATATCTGGTTCAGTTACAATTTCAATTAAGGGCACGCCAGCACGGTTCAAATCAACCAATGAGTAATGATCGTCCTGATCGTGGATGCTTTTACCCGCATCTTCTTCTAGATGGATACGGTTTATGCCAATTTTCTTTTTCGAACCATTGCTCAATTCTACTTCTAAGTGTCCGTTAATACAAATGGGTTGGTTATCTTGTGTAATTTGATATCCCTTGGGCAAATCAGCGTAGAAATAATTTTTCCTGTCAAAATGATTTACCTGATTAATGGTACAATTTAATGCCAAACCAATCCGGATGGCCTTTGCTACCACTTCTTTATTTAATTTTGGCAAGGCTCCTGGTAAAGCCAGAGAAACTGTTGAAATATTTTGATTCGGCAAAGCCCCAAAAGATGCACTGTCAGCAGAAAATATTTTGGTATTCGTATTTAACTGAACATGTATTTCCAATCCTGAAACTAGCTCGTATCGGTTTTCGGGTATCCCTGAACTCATATAAAAATGATGCTTTAATGTATCGTGCTGGCAAATATAACAAAGAATGTTAAATTGAATGGCCACAATCTAACCAGAATTTTGGCTAAGCAGCTATTTCTTAAAGGAAAAGCGTTTTGCAGGTGATGATTAAATTTAATTGTATTTCTTTATGTTAAAGATTAGAGTCATTTGAAAAGCTGAAAGATATTAGCGTTCCTTATTGATCTGCATTGATGAGGTTGGTTCTCCATAAAATATAACCCAGGCGGCCACAGCATTCTGCAACAAAATATTCTATATCTGCCGGAACATCATTTACAATGCGATAACGTATCTTAAACTTTGGATTATAACTTAAATAAACCACCAGGTCATCCTTTGAAAATCCACTTCCGGTTAGTGCCTTAAGATGTACCTCAGCAAGTTCTTTTGCCGCACGGTTTAAACGGTCATTCATAATTTTTGCCAGGTGTTTTGCAGGAACAAAATCAGTCTCTAAGATAGCCAGCACAGTCACAGTCATTTCGCAAATTTAGACGCATTATCCAATTTTGCAAATGCTCCGCGCTAAATTACTGAAACAGAGGTTAATTATTTTATACGTGCATCATATGCATGATCAACAGCACGAGTAATTAATAAATACTGGTTAAAACCTTTTCTCGCCAAATCCTGTTCCATTAATATGAAATCTTTTAATCTTGTGGTAAGTCTTGATGGTCTCAATACACCCATAACAGTGAGCGAAGCTGATGGTATTTATGAGATCATACATGAAGGACATATTATTGCTGCTTTAAGGCCACCCGGAGAAGATTGGCAATTGCTGCCTTTAGATGAATTGATCGAAGAAGTTTCCTTATTTGAAAGTGACCTTGATCCACAAAGCCACCGCATTGTATTGCATTCGCCCGTAATTAATCAAATTATTGCGGAGATTGAAAATCATTAGTGGTTGAGCAAGATTTATTTATTGTAATCAGGCCAAATACGATAACCATTCTATTATTAATAGCACTTTATTTTCTTTTTTATTTCAAGATATAGAAATCTTTAAGATACACTTGCTTAAGGCTTTGATGATGAGATGTAGAATTATAGAACTTTTATCGAAAAAATAGTGTTCTCATTAAAAACATATCTCTCACAACCATTATGATTGTACCTCTATTTAAAAAAAACAATTCTCTATTTCCATCATTACCACATCCTCTTTTACGTGTAACTGTTGTTATTCCGGTAAAGAACGAAGCAGAATGCATTATCGATACATTAGATGCCCTTCGTATGCAGAGCGATCCATCAGGAAATCAACTTGATAGCCATCGTTTTGAAGTATTGGTGTTGGCTAATAATTGTACAGACGAAACTTTCAAGATTTGTGAGACTTATCAATTGGCTTTTCCAGATTTTGCCTTTCAGGTTGCTGAAATCACATTTAAAGGCGATGATGCACACATCGGAACAGCCAGAAGGTTATTAATGGATTGTGCATACCAACGGCTGATTCAGGTAGCAGGAAATCGTGGAATTATTGTTTCAACAGACGGCGATAGCCAGGCAGATTCTACCTGGTTGTATCATATTATGGCTGAAATGGAAAATGGAGTGGATGTTGTCGGCGGCAGAATTTTACCAAGAGATACACCTGAACAATCTAAATTACATCATTTGAGGGATGTTACCTACCGATTATTCTCCAGCCGGTTAGAATCTGTACTGGATCCGTGTATATCAAATCCATGGCCCCGCCATTTTCAATGTTATGGTCCGAGTTTAGCTGTAACCTGCGAAATTTATGATCGGTCAGGAAGATTACCCGCAATTCCCTACCTTGAAGATGAAGAGTTTAGAAAGCGACTAAAACGGGTAGATGCCAAGTTCAGACATTCTCCAAATGTGAAGATTTATACTTCTTCCCGACTAAATGGAAGAGTAGAATTTGGTTTTTCTGTGCAGTTGCAGCAATGGCAGGATATGAGTGTTAAAGGAGATCAGCAATTGGTAGAATCACTAGAAACATTGATTTTTAAATTAAGCACTAAAAATTCCCTTCGCAAACTTTGGATTAGCCGTAAGCAATGTGCTGCATTTCATGCTGAATTAAATACGTTGGCTGCTGCACTATCAATTGACTTTCAGGCACTAAAGCTGGCTGTTCAAAACAATCAATATTTTGAAAGCTTATGGGAACAAATTGAAGAGCATCTATTATCATCCGGACATACTCAAATTATCATGGAACCCATATCAAAGGCCATTGCATCTGTGAGGCAGTATTTTTCAAAAGCTATTTTTCAGCCTGAACCAAATACTATGGGTATGAATGAATCAGACGAAATGCAAAGTATTGCGGTTTAGCAAATTTATAAATGATATCCGTTTTAACCATTGTTAAAGGAAGAGCAAATGCACTTCATCATTTACTGAAGGGTTTAGAAACAAGCAGCATTTTACCAGACGAAATGGTGGTGGTGTTTATGAATGAGCCTATTAGGAAGATGCCTATTCTTCCTTTCCCTGTTTACTGTTATACCATCATGGAATCTGCACATTTACCGCTTGCTGCTGCAAGAAATCTAGCAGCTGAAAAGGCCAGTGGCGATTTCTTAATCTTTTTAGATGTCGATTGTATTCCTTCAGCATCGCTCATTACTGACTATCAAGCACATCAAAATTCAAATGCTCTGCTTAGTGGGGAGGTGAAATATTTACGTATTGGCGCTACAGATCAGCATGATTTTTTAAATGCTATGGAAATCTGGAGCGATCCAGATCCCATTCGTAGCGACTTGGATGTTATACCCTATTCACTTTTCTGGTCATTAAATTTTGCCTGTAGCAAAACCATTTATCAAAAAATCGGAGGTTTTGACGAAGGTTACAAGGGTTATGGCGCTGAGGATACAGACTTTTCTTTCTCCGCAGAAAAAATGCAGGTGCCCTTACAACATGTTTCAGCAAAGGCTTATCATCAATATCACGAAAGTTATTCTCCACCGCTCAATCACCTGGAAGACATTATCGGAAATGCAAACCGATTCTATCAAAAATGGAAAAAGTGGCCCATGGAAGGTTGGTTAACAGCTTTCAGCAATATGAACCTGATTGATTGGGGTAAACGAAAAATTACATTAAACAGAAAGCCGACTGATGAAGAAATTAGGGCTGCGTTAAAAAAATAAATTTAGCCATACAAGCTCTTACCAACAGCTATAATAGCATTTGCAGCATCCTCCAAAGCACTTTCAGCAATTACATCTTTCCAGTTTGGCACTGCATCTTCCATTTCAGTAAGAATGTAATTCCAATCCGTATTATAAAGTGATTCAGGCAAAACAATGCGCACACCTGGGATTGAA
>Ga0116227_10017127_pt1 | contig 10197 bp, 9 predicted proteins | sample S1TSphgellanicum_FD_89693 | JGI IMG/M metagenome (GOLD analysis project Ga0116227, IMG submission 89693) | Host-associated microbial communities from peat moss isolated from Minnesota, USA - S1T2_Fb - Sphagnum magellanicum MG | ecosystem: Host-associated > Plants > Peat moss > Unclassified...
ACTACCACATACCCTAGTACCTTGGCCAATTCAACACTAATTATATTATTTTTTAAAATGTTGAAAATTTCAAAAATTATTTCTTCCAAATCAAGAAATATTGTGAAGAAGGCAAATTAGTGAGTATGTAGGAATATTTCACTTGTTGAAATGAATTTATAAAAATTAATTAATTAATTATTCAACGAACATGTGTTGAAATGGTCAAGGTACTACGGCCACCGTCATATGTTAAACATTTCATTTTCTACCGCCAGAAAAGAGAAGATCACATACGACCGTCATGATGTTAAACATTTCATTTCTAACGCCAGAAAAGAGATGATCACATACGGCCGTCATATGTGACCTTGGTATTAGCTTATGATGATGCTTCTTTCGCAAGAGCACACCACACTAGCCCTACCATATGGCAAAGCAAACAAGCTCAACTAGTAGCCTTTGGATTTTTGCATTTTTTCCCCAAAAAAAAATTCACACTCGAACTTTAATTAAATTTTGCCCCCACAAAAATACTTGTAAGGGGGTGTTTAGCCTCCTCTTTGTGGGGGGACCCCTCCAACTAACTACATTACAAAGAGATCCCTCTTGCTTTACAATGTACAATCCCCCCCTTTGGGATGGGTCAACTAGCACCTACCCTTCTCCTTTCGTGCTATACACTTTTTACCGTTTTGCTTTTATTGGCGTGTGTTGTCATGGATACGTCACGTACCAACCAACTCTTCCTAGGAACCTTCAATTTTGATTTTTAATTTTTTTTAAGACATCGATTTTGACTAAACCCTAAACCCTAAACTATTTTCCCCTGTCTTTGCCAAAATTTTGGTTTTGGTTTTTTTTTTTTCAAAGGTGATTTTGATTCTGGTTCTTGTTATTTTCAAAGTATTCTAATTCAATGTTTTAAGGTAGGTTAGGATAGATTCCAGGTAACCTACTTTCGAACTCTAAACTACACTACTAATTATTATTGGATCAATACAATTTATTTTTTTTGGGGTCAATTGGTTGCAAATTTTCCCATCTCATGCACTTGTATGTTAAGTGTAAAATGTGCCACCTTGCCACCTTGAAATCAGCCCTCAAACACGATCAAGTGTGCCATAAACTCACCCAAATAGCCCCAAATTTGCCCCCAACATTACTTCTGAAAAGTCCCCCCCTTCGTCCACTTTTTGCCCCCAAATCTGCCCTTATTCAGCCCCCTAAAACACCATTTTCCCCTATCTTTGCCAAAATCAAGAAATTCAAATGGAAAGTGCCATAACAACAAAGAAATAAAAAAAATTGTAACTAGACAATTTTTTTTGTGTACATCATATCCAATTCCTAAGGCATGGGTCATTCCAAAATCATTCCAAGACCTATAACAACCAAAAAGAACAAATTGATTACATCAATTGTGACAAACACAAGCATCAAACTTGAAAAAAAAAAACTTGAAAGATGCAAGTGACAAGAAATAAAAATTATCTATCTAAAGCCTATTATTGCCATTCTCCAAGTCCAAAAGCCCCCAAGTGAGGCAATTACATTCTCATTTTCATTCATTAGGGTTTCTTCCATCTCCAAAAATTTCTCCATGGATGGCAAACCACCAATATGTTCATCTTTATCCTTGAATGGATATTTTGTATATGCTTATAAAATTTCAAGATTGTCCATGCTCAATTTCCACAAGCATCTTAGATACGTGCAAATACTTTTAGACTCTTTTTACCTGAATTTGAGAATTATCAACAATCCCCAACACTTGTTGGGTTACAAATCCAACATTAAAAAAATGTTGTTCATGGGCTTTCCACCATGCCAATGGATCTAGGCATTCTTCTTTAATGACTTTTCATATCTTAAAATGGATCAATTGTTTTTTCATAATTGACAAGGTCATGTTTACATTAGTTTCCATGAGATCATACAAACTTGTGAATTCAATAGTTTGGGATGTAAAGTTAGGAGCTTTTTCATTTACCTTAATTGGGTTTTAAAACTTTTATGCATAGACAAGGAGGCAAAACAACATTTGTTTCTTGTATTCACATGCAATTTGAAAAGCCCTCTCCTTGTCAACATATTAAATGACCAACCACAAACCTTTGTAAATGGCATTTAACATCATTGTCAACATATTGTGAGTTTTGCATGTTTAAAAAAAAATTACAAATGAAAGGAAGGGATCCAGAACTTGTACCGCCTAGTTTTGCATGTGTTATCATAGGAATTTAAACTCACCATCAAAGTCATGGCCTCATTAGAATTAGGTGTCAAGGAATCCACTCACATTTGACATATAAATGATATGGATGTAGCAAGGGCATTATAAAGAAACCAATAACTTCAAGTCTGATTCAACACATATTGTTGGACCACAAGACCCAAAGTATTTACAACAATTTGAGCTATACCTCAACCTTTTGGACTTGGTACACAACCTTGAAATGCCAATGATTGTTGATTTCTATAGTAAAAAACACTAGTGTGCTTGAATTCCAATTTCCAAAAACAAAATGACTTGAGAAACAAACTAAATTTTTGACCAAAGTCTCAAACTTCTATGGGGCCATTTTAGTAGCAATACATGCCTTGTGCCACTCATGCCACCCTTTCCCACTTTTTTTAATCCATGTGGTAGTTTGCAAAATGAACCATGTTTCCTTAATGTAAATAGAAGTTAGGCTAACATAAAGTTCAAAACCATATTTGGCATGTTGGCAACTCTTAACATGCCCCCAACATCTCCCTACAAATGGTATTGCAAACCCCCAACACTCTACATGAAACAAAACACTCTACATGAAACAAAAGAAGTCAATATAGTAGTCATGGTTGAAAGATCACCTCCCTCCTCTTTGACATAAATAACAACCTGAGCATTGAGCCCATGTTTTGCAAATACTTCATTAACTTGCAAAACGATGACATTCTTAAATTTTTTTATTATTCCAAAAAATCAATGGTTACATGACAAGGCTCTCACTTTCATTCAAAAAATGCACAATGAGAACAAATATGTCCATTCCTTCCTTGAACATTCATAAATAAAAACTTAGTATGCAAGAATTACAAGACTCAATGGTTTTAACAATGTATACATGTGCGGTTGTAATTATTTGTGTAGTTCCATGTGTGTGTGACTGCAAGAAAGCATAAAATCAAATGACTATGTGCGAGATGTTAATTTTGTGCACATATACATATAGATATATGAGTCAGAATGATTGTATGTGGTTCTATGTGATTATATGTGTGTGTATAAGTACGTTATGTGTCACTTGTGCCTATAATTTGCGAGAAAGAAAGGATGATCATCTTGTGTAATTTTGCACCAAAACTTGCTGTGCATTGGAATAGAGATGTTTTGCACAAGCACTAGGCACAAAGGTGGGTCATTGAACTTTGTTACTTTTCGAGGTGTTACATGCATGTGTTAATTAATTTGAAGGAAACTTTAAAGATTATTTTTGAGATTTTGTGTGAAACCCACAACTTCATGTAGTTATGTGTTGCATGTTTTGATAGATGTGTCTTAAGAATATGGTAAAAAAAGAAAAAATTCTTTTGATGTGCAAAGTTTACAACAAACATTTTGAAAAAAATTGTGTTTTTGAAATTTTTGTAAAGGGAATTACAAGAACTTTGAATTTTAAAACATTATCAGCCAAAGCCAAGAATTTAACATATTGTGAGATTTTTGCAAAGAGTTTCTAACATGTTAACATATGCAAAATCTTGCCGAAAAAAGAAGCAATGTAATTGAAACTCAAGTTAAAATAGATTGAAACACCGGAGAAGAAGAGCACCAAATGGCTACTGGATGCTTTTTCTTGAACATCTAGTAAGAAGATTGTGGGGGTGGCGACCCAGTGTCTTTTTTAAAAAAAAATTGTTTAAATTTCAAGAAAAAACATTGGGTGGCTTTTCAATGCTTTTCCTCATACATGCAAGAAGAAAACCATTGGGTGGCCACCTGAATCCAAATGTTTTTTTCAAAAATGTTTTTTTTGGGAGCTTTCAAGGAAAGGCGTTTGGTGGTCACTTGATACATTTTCTCCCACACCCAAGAAGAAGACCATTGGGTGGCCACCTGATTTGTTTTCAATTAAATTTTAATTTCAATTATTTTTTTGGGGGTTCAAGAAAAAACATTGCATAAACACCTAATTACATCACAAAATTGAAAAATAAACATTATTTCTCTTAAACAATTTAATTTTAGTCCATAACATTAATACAATTACATTGCATCTTCTAGTAGGATTTCATGAGAATCATAATTTTAGGATAAAGCTTCTTGCGATAGAGCTACTTGTTACCGTCTTGAACAATTGCAAATTGTAGACAATTTGTCCTCCTTGCTAGAATGAGGGGTGGGACACAAGTTGGATGAAATTGGGGCATGAGAAGATTTGAGTTGGTGTTGATCGTTTTCTCTCACCCCAATATCAATTTTAGGATTTTTCATATCCCTTTGTATTTTATGATCAAAAGGCAAGTGCCTACACTACTAGGGCATCAAGCCAAGAGTTCAAGTGGTCAGGATTTTTTATGCCATCTTTCAATTTGTTGTGGATGTAAGTCACTATTGGGTTGTATTAAATGCAACTCAAAAATTACCTAGCACAACCCAATTATATAACCTAATCATCCCCCAAAAAACATGGATTCATGGGAAAATATCATGCATTGGCATGAAATAATAAACTTTAGGGTTTTTGTTGGGATGTGAGTTCATATAACCATTTGGAGGTAATGTGTGGTACTCATTCAACTTGGTTGTATCCATTTTGATGATTTGCATTGATGTGAGTCTTTTCCACACTTCATTCATGGAATCCCTCAGCTCAAATACTACAAGACTAAAAGCTTTTGAAAACATTAGTTGAAGTGGCAGAATTAGAAGCCTCTGTTAAAAGCCTGAACGTCATCCAAATTACTGTTTATAAGCCACTATATTGGTGTTGGTGGAACTCCTCCAAAAACTTTCAATTTGTGACCCTCAAATCACAACACAATTTTTCAAGTGCTTTAACTCCTCATACCCATCTGACTTTGTTTCTTGCCAATTCCCCTGCAAGAAGGTAGAAATCAGGACAATGTCTTGAGGATAAGATTTAAGAGGTTGCTCAAATTGAGTGAATCTGTGAAGAAATTGGTCAAGAAATGATAATTACAAAAGTTCATTGTGAGTGCAAGAATGTGGATTAGCTATTCTTATCAAGGTTTTCACAGAGTTCACAACATGTGCATATCTCAACTGGAAACATGTTCTGATGTCCACCTTCTGATGCTAACCAATAATACATCAGAAGCTGGTAAATATTCCTATGAAACTGAGCTGTTGACACTGGGAACAAGCCTCTGCATTTAAGGCCACCACCCACCAAAAGAATTTCCCTTTCATACCCACCTGATATACAAGTCTTTGAAAGAATGAATCCAGGTTCAAGATTGGTCTCAAATCTGCACTCAAACCTTTGCCTGCACCAGTGAATTGCTACCAAACAGGAGCAAAATAATGTAAACCTGAAAATGAGAAAATGGAGAGACTCCAATAACTCAAGAGTTAAATTCATCTGTGACTTAAAAAGTTCTGGTCTGTACACAGAAAATAAGCCTGTGGTTAGCCTAACAAAAGGCCAGAAGGTGGGTCACCTTTTGCACCTTGGCATGGTGTGCATTTCAGCATAATTTTGCAGCCATTTAACTCCTAAACATTTGTGTTACTCTGAAAAACAGTGACTGCCAGGAGTAGCACTTATGAATCCAATGTGAAAATTCACAAAACAAATCCCCCTCTAAAATCTGTAGCAAAAGAGTGCCCACAAGAAACGATTGGGTCATAGCACATGTCAGCAGCTCTTTTCCAGATGTTAAAACCTATTGGATTTTCTCTCCTGCTCTGCTAGTACAAAATGCTCCAATAGTGGGTTCTTTTCTGTTCATCCGTTTTTTTACTTTCAATTCAGTTGATCACTGGCAACCAGGTCTTCAACATAGTCATACAACACTTGATCATATAATTTCTTGAGCCGCTCCAAGGCTCGTTCCTTGTCCTTCTCCGATGCTGTATCCAGTTGGAAGTTTGCCCCAATGAATTGTTGGAAACCAGAATCTGCATCAAACTGCCACACAAACCCCACTTACAGCATCAAATTCCTGTTTTTGAAGTAATTTTTTCCCTTTCATCTCCATCCAACTGAGAGCTAGTCCAATGAAGGAAAAAAAAAATGGTGGCAAAACTTGTAAACCTTGTCATTTTCCATGCAATGTGACAGGGATAGTAATATGAAATCTTCCCACCCATTTTTAAGTGCAAGAAATTCTGGACATGCAATGTGACTATTGAACAACTACCTGGGCTCGTCCACCAGCCTCAAAAGCGAGCTTTGCCAAGCTACAAAGATCCACTTTATGGCCAACCACCTGAGGTTTCCCTGTGGGTACTGGCTTCCCTTTGGCTCGCAAATAGTCATATACAGTCTTCACGGTGAATCGCTGGTCCTCCACAGACGGTGCTCCTGCCACTTCATGAGAGTTTTCCCACATTATTTGGACCACCACTTTCAGAACCCCCTTTTTGATTACTACACAGGCATCAAACTCTCCTCTGTACCCACTGCAAACTTTATGTCAGCACAAAACAGCCATTGAAAAACTACAACAAAACAAAGCCCAAAATTCTAGCACCCAAGCATTCAAAGCTGTACAAAACCAGGAAATGGAATAACCCACTCATTGCAGTTCATGCATTCCTTGAGGACAAGACTCAACAAACAAGACTGATGTTTCAGCTGCCAACATCACTGAACACATCAGAACTTCCTGCTGCCTTCTATGTTCAACTTGTAAAAGAGTCAAGAGTCTTACAAGCATGCAGTGCTTGTTGTGCTTGACTTGACTCAAGTGACCCAAGTTCCCCATCCTGTGCAGTTGTCCAGCCAGGCTCGTAAGCTTCCAAAAATGCCTGTTTGGCTTTGTTGGGCAGATCATGGGGGTGAACAAAAGGAACGCCTTGGGGCCAACCCATCTCTGCCCTCAATACTCCACATGGGCTTTCGGTTGCATGGAGGTGGTGCTCTTCACATTCCTTCAAATTGCAGTACCGGACTTTCAGGCCTTTGCTGTCTGCAATCTCCTGAACCCGCTCCTTGAGGACTCGTTGGGCTTCAAGCCGCAACCGCTTTGATGGAGCCAGGGGCTTCCCTTGGGAGACTTGTTTTCGCCGCTTCATCCCTGACTTGATTGATCCTACAAGAGGAAGAAAAACTATGACCAATGTTCAGTCAGGGACATGATGCTACCTACCAACATGGGCAAAAGCTCAAGCAAAGGAAGCCGAGGGAAGTGACATCAGATCATCTGTTGAAAAGTTTACAGGAAATCAGCACCAATCAGTCTCCTCTCCCAACCCTCCTATCTTTCTCTAATTTCCCCAAGGCACTTGAGATTGTAGAGTGACTCACCATCTGGTGGTGGTGGTGTTGGAAATGTAAAGGTAGGGACACCGGGTCGGTTCAAAAGCTGGTCCATTGGGTGGGACCTCTGCATGAAATCGTGGACAGCAACTGGCTGTTGGAAGGGACTCCCAACAGGATGCCCTGCAGCTGTCATGGCAGAGCAATGCAGAATGGCCGAGGCTCGTGGCATGAGCTTGAACTCTATAGAGCAACGTCCATAAGGGATGACACTCAAGCCTTGCCCTTGACCAGCAGCAGTAGTAACATTATTATTATTACTATTGTCTGTTCGATGAACTGCGGGACTAAGGTAGCCACCAGTTGCTTGATAAAGAGACAATCCTGAGTACAACACCATGTCTTGGGGACCAAGATCTGCATCCACAACAATCCATCGTCCTTGAAGGTCTCGGATTTGGAGTCCAGACTTGTCTGATTTCAGTAAGGTTAAGAGCCCCTTGTCCATGTCCTCATCAAGAAGAGGCACATTGCCTTGTTGCTCACCTGTCAGAGCTACATCCTCGCCTTGGTGTTGTGCCCCTGGTCTGCAAAAACAACAATGAGGTAGCACATTTTCAATATTGAGTTAAAAGAAAGTGCAGCAGGAATTGTTGTCACCCTAAGTGAGCTCTGTATTCATTTCTCCAAAGAGGATCAACATCCAGACAAGATGTAAAATGCCAAGATCTTGAGTACCCAATGTATATGCAACTTTGATCACATGACTCTACTGCAAGTTTTATAGGGTTGCAGCTCAACTTCAGCAGCAAACACCAAGAAAGCATTTCATCAGAGGACAAACTCTTTCTGCTTATAGATACCTATTGTGGCAGCAAGTTGACAGAACTGAAGTTGACATCTCGCCAATCTTCAGTGGCATGTTATCAAGCAGATCCGTAAATGCAAAACTTCGAAGCTCCAGTGAGCAACCAATGGCATCCAAGATTACTCGAGTCACATTCCCCAGCAGAGCAAAAAGCTCAGGCAATCCTGCTGGTGGCAACTCTGCAGTGGTGATATTGGCCTCTGCTGCTTCAGAAGAAGCAGCAGAGGAGGTTCGCCCAGGTCGGTAGTCATACACTTCTCTAGCATGCTGACTGTCTGCAAAATAACCACTTGTTTGATTCCAATCTTGAGTATCCTCGGTATGGATCGACTCGGGACCTACAATCGGTTTCTGATGGAAGAACATTCGTACTGAGTCAAGCACACATCGCAGAAGAACCTCATCTCCTGGTGACATCTGAATGATGGCAGCATTTGAATTCCTCAAAGACTGTGCAAGCATGGCAACTGCATGCTTGTATGCATCAGAGGGAAGTCCATCAGCTGCAACCAAGTCCATCAGCCTCACTCGGGCTGGGGATGAAGCTGCTGCTGCCATTGCGCCCATGCACTGTATCCTTGAAATGCACCTCTGTCACTATCTCTGTCTCTCTGACACACCCTCTTCTTTCTGACTCTGATCAAGAGTTCATTGGAACAGATCTGAACTTGATAGATTGTGTGCTGTATGTGCCAACCCTAAACCCTAAACTATCAAGGGCAAGAGCTTCATGTTCTTTGCCATCCTTCTTTGAGTCTCAGAATGATGATTCTTACTCTTGTGGGGCTGCAGCAACAATGGGTGGTCCTTCCAGGTTTATGTTAACAATTGTAGACTGGGTGCTGTGATCCGATCGACAGACCAGCAGCTCTTCTTCTTCTTCCCTTTCCTCCTCCTCCTCCTGCTGCTGCTGCTACTGGTGAGTTTTTTACAACCTTATGGCAAAAAACAAGGCCTGCTGCACTACTAATGCTGCTTCTTTTTATTCCAGAAAGAAAACTTTGCAGCATTTGAGCTTGTAAAAAAACCTCCCAGATGCAAGGCATCCCCTTCCAACACCAGAAATCCTTCATACTACTACTCCCCTTTGGACACAGCAGTACTACTCTCTGATATTTTTCCAAAGCTTCTGAAGGCAAGTGGTGAAGGTTTCTTCTGAGATGATCAGTGTCTAAGCTTAAAGGTTTCTTCTCAGACGGGTGGCTCAGCTCATAACATAGATACAGAAACAGAGACTCGCGGCTGACAAAAATTCACATTCCATCTTTGCATGTTGCTGCATATTGTCACCCATCCTATATTCACCTTCATTTTTCACAGACCCACTCACCTCCTCCTAATACCAGTCTAACACAGAAACAAGGGTACTCCACTCCTCCTCAAATGGTCGTCGTGTATCGCAGCAGCAAATGACAGAAAGAAAGAAAGCAAGCAAGTGCACTTCCTCAGCCTTGCTCTTCTCGTCAGGCCCAAAACCCAAACCAAACTCGCCAACCCAACAAAAAGCCAAAACCAGAAGAAGAAGGAAATTTTTTAAAAAACTACGCAACCACAAAACCTCGGCAGCGCGCGCTCGCGATCGCAACGAAAACCTTGCAGCGACGATTGCGCATTCCCGCCAGCTTGCCTGAAGGATTTCCGTCGCCGCCGAGAACGAGCTTCGCGCGCGCGCAAACCGCCCGACCGCGGAGCTTCGTGCGCGAACCGCGATAGCGGGCCGCGGCCGCGGGCGGGCTGGCGGGTCGCACCGGCCCACCGTCAGGGATGACCGACCCGATGCCGGTAGCAACCACGTACCGGTAATTGGCACATACTTACCGATGGTCCCGGTGATTTTGACCTATACAAAGGATTTTTCATGAAAACAAAGAAAGCCCTCAAATTTGCAAGATTTCAAAAAAAAAAAAAAAAAAA
>Ga0116227_10017128_pt1 | contig 10194 bp, 13 predicted proteins | sample S1TSphgellanicum_FD_89693 | JGI IMG/M metagenome (GOLD analysis project Ga0116227, IMG submission 89693) | Host-associated microbial communities from peat moss isolated from Minnesota, USA - S1T2_Fb - Sphagnum magellanicum MG | ecosystem: Host-associated > Plants > Peat moss > Unclassified...
TTGCTTTTCGGAATTGATTGCCCGGGCTGTGGCTTACAAAGGTCGATCATTGCTTTTTTTAGAGGAGAAATTACCGAGTCTTTTAAGCTTTACCCAGCCGGAATCCCCATTCTGTTTATTTGCATTTTTACGGTACTACATCTCGTTTTTGACTTTAAATTCGGGGCACTTCTAATTAAAATTGTATTTATAGCTATTGCCATCCTTATTTTAATAAATTACATTTACAAGATATATACCCATCAACTCATCTAAGTAAAAAATACCGCTATGTCAGAAGAACAGGAAAATCCTCAGGAAAACAAACCTATTCATTTATCGGAAAACGAAAGTAACCCAATAAATCCAATTCAGGAAACGCCTATCCATCAGCCTCCACTAACTCCGCCACCTTTTCAGCAACCTCCGCCTTTTGGACAATTTGCAGGGGGAATGGGCTATCAGAGTTTACCAAACTCAACCGCTGTATTGATTTTAGGTATTTTATCAATTGCATTTTGTTGCTGTTATGGTATTTTGGGCTTGATCCCGGCTATTATAGCATTGGTATTGAGCAAAAAAGATAAAGCGCTTTATGTAGCTAATCCTCAGTATTACAGCTTAAGTTCTTATAAAAATTTAAATGCAGGCAGAGTTTGCGCCATTATTGGGTTGGTACTTAATATTTTATCTCTTTTATATTTCGTGGCCATATTGGTTTTGTTTGGGTTTGGAGTATTTAGCGATCCTCATAAAATGCAGGAAATGATCAGAAGTATGCAATAAAACCATTTCATTAAAAGACATTAAAAGCAGGCTAATCTTAATGGCCTGCTTTTTTTGCTTACATCAGTAAAATGTTATTTTATTTCGTAATAATTTATAGCACAGAATGTTTATTATCTTTGTAGTGGAATTTTAAAAAACGAAAAAATGTATCCAGAATATTTAGTAGAGCCAATGCGTAAAGAATTAACCAACGTTGGTTTTGAAGAATTAAAAAATGCACAGGAAGTAGATCAAGCAATTAAAGGCGAAGGAACTGTTTTGGTTGTGGTAAATTCTGTTTGTGGTTGTGCGGCAGCAAATGCCCGCCCAGCGGCCAGAGCAGCAGCTGCACATGAAAAACACCCAGATAAACTGGTTACTGTATTTGCAGGGATGGAAAAAGAAGCTGTAGATCAGGTCAGAAATTATATGATGCCTTTTCCTCCATCATCTCCAGCCATGGCCTTATTTAAAGATGGTAAATTGGTGCATATGATCGAACGTCATCAAATTGAAGGCAGGCCAGCACAAATGATTGCCGATAATTTAATCGGTGCATTTGAGCAATATTGCTAATATTATCCCTGTTATTTGTAAAGTTGTTTAATATAAATAGCTTTACAAATAACAATTTTAAAAATCCTTATTCAGCAATTTTTCCAGTTCACCAAAGGATACATTCATTCTTACCCTGCCATGTTTGGCATAAGAAATCTCTCCCGTTTCTTCTGATATAATGACGGCTACTGCGTCTGTTGTTTCAGAAACACCAATACCAGCCCTATGTCTTAGGCCAAATTGTGGCGGTAACTGATCATTGTCTGTCAGTGGTAAAATACAGCTGGCACTTTTAATCTTGTTTTCTGAAATGACTACAGCCCCATCATGCAATGGACTGTTTTTTTGAAAGATGCTCTCCAGTAAGCGTTTTGATATTTTAGCATCAACTATTTCGCAGCTATTGGCGAAAAATTGCTCATCATAAAATTTAACAAAAACCATTAATGCGCCTGTTCGGGTTTTTTTCATGCTTTTGCACGCATCAATAATTGGCTTTATACGGGTTAGATTATTGCGCTCTATTTCTTTGCGCCCAAATAAATAGCCCCACCAAGCTTTGTTTTTTTGCAGGAAAGCATTTTTGCCAATCAGTAAAAGAAAGCGTCTGATCTCTTGCTGAAATATGATAATGAGTGCAATAATACCAACACTCATAAACTTATCTATTATTGCAGTCAGTAAATCCATGTGTAATGCTTTTACTATCCAATAAAAAATAGTAATAATAAACATGCCCACTAGTAAATTTACGGCTAAAGTATTGCGTATTAAAGTATATACATAATATATTAATAAGGCAACCAATACAATATCGATTACATCGGTCACGGTAATTTTTAAGAAATCGAACTCAAATCCTTTCATTATGACAAGATAGTAAACAGTTTTTAGTTTAGGTTAAATTCTAAAATTAATGGGTAAGCTGGCTAACCAGCTGCACACATTCTACAGCTTCTTTCACATCATGTACCCGCAAAATGCCAGCACCTTTTTGTAGCGCAACTGTATTTAATACCGTTGTTCCGTTTAATGCTTCTGCTGCTGTCTTTTTTATTGTTTTGTAAATCATTCCTTTTCTGGAAAAGCCAACCAAAACCGGTAATTTAAAAATCTTAAAATCCTCAAGTTGATTTAGAAGGGCATAATTATGCTCATTTGTTTTACCAAATCCAAAACCAGGATCAAGAATTACATCATGAACATTTAGCATCTTTAATTGAGCAAGCTTCTTGGCAAAATAATCAATAACATTAAGCACCACATGATTATAAACCGGGTTTTGTTGCATATTTTGAGGCGTTCCCTGCATGTGCATCATAATGTACGGCACTTTTAAACGGGCAACTGTATCAAACATCTGTTCATCTAGGTCTCCGGCTGATATATCGTTAATCATATGCGCACCATGATTTATGCAGGTTTCGGCTACCTGTGCCCTAAAGGTATCAATAGAGATAATGGCTTCAGGAAAATGACTTGCAATTGAAGAAACAATTGGTACAAGCCTGTCCTGTTCTTCATTAGCAGAAATGTTCTTTGCCCCAGGTCTTGAAGAGTATGCCCCAATGTCTATAAATGAAGCACCTTCATTTAAAAATTGAGCGGCTTTGTTTAAGGCCACGTCAATGTTACCTGTACGGCTTTTATCATAAAAAGAATCGGGAGTGACATTGATAATGCCCATAACCTTTGCACAGCTTAAATCGATAAGTTTACCTTTAATATTGAGACTGTTTTTTGCTTCAAAAAAGTTTTTTTCTGCCATATTAAACCCTTACGGGATTTAGGTTTCGCTTTTAAAATGTATCTTTAGCTTTTGTATTAGATACAAAAATACATTAAAAACTAAATTTTATTATTGTTTTGGCACAAACAAATACCGCTATTGAATTTGATCATGTAATTGCAGTTTGCAGATCGTTATTTTTAAATAAAACTAAAGATTATGGTACGGCATGGCGCATTTTAAGGCCCAGCTCAATAACTGACCAGATTTTTATCAAAGCACAGCGCATCCGCACACTTGAAGAGAAAAAAATTTCAAAAGTAGGAGAGGACATTGCTTCAGAGTATATTGGTATCGTTAATTATTGTGCAATTGCCATGATACAGTTGGGGCTTAATGAAAATGATCCCTACGAATTGTCTTTTGCTCAGGTTGAAACCCTTTTTGAAGAAAAAATAACTGAAACCAGAGATTTAATGCTTGCTAAGAACCACGATTACGGAGAAGCTTGGAGAGATATGAGGATAAGCTCTTTGACAGATCTGATTTTAATGAAAATTTTAAGAGTGAGACAAATAGAAGACAATGAAGGCAGGACATTGGCTTCTGAAGGGATAAAAGCCAATTACCAGGATATGTTAAATTATGCAGTCTTTGCACTGATAAAATTGGAGCTCAAGTAAAATGAAAAATACATTATTAACCATTTCCAGAATCTTAGTAGGATGCTTATTTATTTTTTCGGGCTTAATAAAAGCAAATGATCCTTTAGGCTTTGGTTATAAGTTACAGGAGTATTTTGAAGTATTCCATTTAAATTTTTTAAATGGATGGGCCACAGGAATTGCGATATTGCTTTGCACTTTGGAAATTATTTTGGGTGTATTGCTGCTTTTAGGGTTTTGGGGTAAAAAAGTAGCCTGGGGCTTATTGCTTTTAATTGTATTTTTCACCTTACTCACCTTTGTTTCTGCTGCTTTTAAAGTTGTAACCAGCTGTGGTTGTTTTGGAGATGCAATACCCTTAACGCCTTGGCAGTCATTTAGTAAAGACTTGATCTTACTGGTATTGATCATCAATATATTCATTAACAGACATGTCGTTTTTCCTGTTTTTTCAAATAAAGCGATCCAAAAATATATTGCTGTTTCGGTTACATTGATTGCTTTTGGTTTTGGGCTTTATACCTATAGTTTTCTTCCTGTTATTGATTTTCTTCCTTATAAAATTGGAGGGCATATCCCAACATTAATGACTATACCCCCGGGAGAGAAACCTGATGAATTTGAGATCATGTACCACTTAGTAAATAAAAAGACAAAAGAGGAAAAAGACCTCAGTGATAAAGAATACCTTAAAACTGAAATTTGGAAAGACAATGACTGGGAAATTGTTGGAGACCCATCTAAAAAACTCATCAAAAAAGGTTTTGAACCTAAAATTAAAGATTTAATTATTACGGATGGTTCCGGTACCGATTATACAAAAGAATTAATCGAAAATCCATACTACAATTTGGTTTACGTGGCTTATAATTTAGCTGATGTAGATAAAAAAGCCATTGGGAAATTAAATGCACTTGCTTTAAATGCAACACAGCAGTTTAATATACGCAGTGTGTTGCTTACTTCTACTTCTGCACAGGAAGCCGAAGCTTTTGCCAAGCAAAACAACCTGTTTTCGGAAGTCTTTTTTGCTGATGCAGTTCCTCTAAAAAGTATGGTTAGGGCTAATCCAGGTGTTTTGTTGCTTAAAAACGGAACGATCATAAATAAATGGCACTATAATACAGTGCCTTCTTTTGATGAAATGAGCAAAAAATATTTTAACAAATAATTATGCTGGGTTATACCTTAAAAAAGTTATTGTACGGTCTAGCAGTAATGGCTGGAGTTGTACTTGTTGTTTTTGTGCTGTTTAACATACTACCAGGAGATCCGGCCCGAATGACTATGGGACAGCGTGCCGATGTTCAGTCTTTAGAAGCCGTGCGAAAAGAATTTGGTTTAGACCGTTCAAAACCTGTTCAGTTTTTGTTGTATGTAAATGATTTATCACCGATTAGCGTTTTGGACAATGACCCTATTGCTCAAAAGAAATACCATTATGTTAAAATGATCAGCTTTGAAAAAAAAGCTTTGGTTTTAAAATGGCCCTATCTCCGAAGTTCCTATCAAACTAAAAGAGATGTGACTTCGATCTTATCTGAAACAGTGCCCAATACATTTATCTTGGCATTAACGGCAATGATATTTGCAACATTGATTGGTGTTTTTTTGGGTGTACTTTCTGCTGTTTATAAAGATTCATGGATTGATAAAACAGCAAATGCATTTGCAATATTGGGAATTTCAGCACCATCTTTTTTTGCCGGAATTATAATTGCATGGTTTTTTGGCTTTGTTTTAAGCAATTATACCGGTTTGCGGATGAGCGGAAGCTTGTATAGTTATGACCCTTTTAAAGGCGAAATATTGACGTTGCGTAATTTATGGCTGCCAATGATTACTTTAGGCTTAAGACCTTTGGCAATTATCGTGCAGCTCACAAGAAGTGCCATGCTGGATGTGCTTGCTCAGGATTATATTCGCACTGCACGGGCAAAAGGCCTTTCGCGTAATGCTATTATTTATAAGCACGCACTTAAAAATGCATTGAACCCAGTTATTACGGCAATTTCAGGTTGGTTTGCCTCTTTATTGGCAGGTTCATTTTTTGTAGAATATATATTTGGATATAATGGTTTGGGAAGAACAACTGTTAGCGCTTTGGAAATGTCTGATTTTCCGGTGGTAATGGGCTCCATATTGTTTATTGCCTTTGTTTTTGTGGTAATTAATATTTTAGTGGATATACTTTATGCTTATGTAGATCCAAGAGTGAAGCTTTCTTAATCTATGCTTAAAGAGATGATTGAATATACAGCACTGGCTGATCATAAGATCATAGCTGTATTTAAAACCGCAGGTATTCATATGCCCGAAGCAGAAAGCCTGTTTAGCCATACTTTAAATGCACAGCATATATGGGCAAAACGGGTGCTGGAGCAAGAACCAGATGTTGCGGTTTGGGCACTTCTGCAACCCGAACAATTTGAAGCAGTATCAAATAATAATTTTGTGCTGATCCGAAAGATTTTTGAACAAGTGCCACTTGACCGTGAAATTCAATATTCAACTGCATCAGGTGAATCTTATAGCGGCCAGGTTAAAGATATATTGTTTCATTTAGTGAACCATTCTACCTATCATCGGGCACAAATTTCAAGTATCTTTAAAAAAAATGGTATTAGTCCGCCTATTACCGATTATATCATGTTAAAGCGAATACATCAATTATGAGAATTTTTTTGTTAGGCTATATGGGCTGTGGAAAAAGCACTAAGGCCAAGCACCTTGCAAACCGGTTGGATTGTACAGCAATTGATCTTGATGCAGAAATTGTTGATAAAAGTGGGAAAACAATTGCCGAATACTTTGAGGCATTTGGAGAAGATGGTTTTAGGCAGTATGAAAGTGAAATGCTCAGAACGTTTAATTATCCAAGCCGTTGTGTAATTGCTACAGGTGGCGGCTTGCCTTGTTTTTTTGATAATATGGACTGGATGAATTTGAACGGAGTAACGGTTTATCTAAAAATGGAGCCTGAAGCATTGGTTTCACGGCTTCATAATAGACAAAAACGTCCATTAATTAAAGATTTAAATGACGACGAACTATTAGATTTTATTAAAATAAAGCTACAGGAGCGTGAGCCTTTCTATACGAAAGCTAAAATCATTGTAAATGCATTTGATCTTGATGCAGAAAAGCTTGAAGAAGCATTAAAGACAGTAATTTAAGTTGCCTTCTGATCTTCCTGGGCAAATTGTGCCTCAATATATTTAATTTGTGTTTTGCCATGAGGAGTAGGTTCACCGTAATCGTTAATGTTTACAAAAACGATCTTGTCAATAGTTAAAATACTTTTACGGGTAATTTTGTTTCGTACTTCACAGCACATGGTGAGGGATGTGGTGCCGAAAGCAGTTGCCGTAATGCCAAGTTCAATAATGTCGCCTAATTTACCAGAACTTACAAAGTTAATTTCCGACATATATTTAGTTACCACCTTGGGGTTCTCCAATTGTACAATCGCATAAATTGCAGCTTCCTCGTCAATCCATTTTAATAAACTTCCGCCAAATAAACCACCGTTTGGGTTCAAATCTTCGGGTTTTATCCATTTACGTGTATGAAAATTCATAATTATGATGATTATTCTATATCAAATTTACCTTTTCAAAAGTTAAGAATATTCACATTGTCGTCAATAATCTTTGCCGAGAGCAGTGCCAGTGGAATTCCACCCCCGGGATGGACGCTTCCGCCACAAAAATATAAGTGCTCAATTTTAGATGTGAAGTTTGGGTGCCTTAAAAAAGCAGCGAATTGATTGTTTGAACTATTGCCGTACAGCGCACCCTGATAAGAACCTGTATTGCTTTCTATCTTTATTGGATCTAAAACCTGTTCAAAAAGAATATCTTGTTCTATATTTTTTTTTAGGGCTCTGCTTAATTTTTTTAGGATATTTTCTCTGGCTTCAGTAATTAACATCTCCCAGTTTTGTCCGTTATTTGAAGGGACATTAATCATGACAAACCAGTTTTCGCTATTTAAAGGCGCATCAGATTTGATGTGCTTTGAGGTAATGTTAAGGTAAACTGTTGGGTCGTTGTAAGTAGTTTTATGCTTCCAGATGGCATCAAATTCAGCCTCATAATCTTCAGCGAAAAAGATATTGTGCAAACCGAGCTGAGGATAATCATTTTTAATTCCCCAGTAAAAGATGAGTGCTGAACTGCTCCTTTCCTGTAGTAAAAGTTTTTTTGGAGCTTGTAAATGAGGTAATAATTTTTTGTAGGTAAACCAAATATCGAGATTAGATATGACCAAATCGGCTTCGTGAAATTCGTTTGCACACCTAATGCCTTTTGCCTGGTGTCTTCCATCTTTTACCCCAACAACGATTTCTTCTACCTTTTGATTGTAATAAAAATGAATACCCAAATCTTTTGCCAGTCTTACCAAAGCCTCTATAATGCTGTACATGCCTTTTTTAGGTAAAAATGCCCCAAAATGATATTCAAAATGCGGAATTACATTTAAAGTTGCGGGCGCCTGATAAGGGTTAGAGCCATTATATGTAGCATAACGGTTAAAAAGCTGAGTAATCCTTGGATCTTTAAAATAACTTTGGTTTGCTTGGTCTTGGGTTCTGAAAGCATCAATCTGACCGAAAAGTAATATAGATTTAAGCGTGTCCCAATGCAAATAGCTTTTTATTTTGTGCAAGCTGCGCTCCAAAAAAACTTTGTGCGTAACCTCATATATCGTCTCACTTTTTTTAAAATACTTTTGAATTTCTTTTGCAGATGAACTGGTGTTTTTTTGTACTTCCTGAGCAAACTTATTAAGATCTGCATAAGCGGTTAACTTGAGCCCATCTTCATAAAAATAGCTGCATATTTCATCCAGCTGATCATATTCAAAATAATCTTTTGGATTCTTTCCGGCTAAAGTAAAAAGCTCATCTACATAATGAGGCATAGTAAAAAGACTTGGCCCGGCATCAAACCTGAAGCCATGGGCGGTAATCTCAGCCAATTTTCCGCCAGCATGCCCATTTGATTCATAAACCTCAACTTCAAAGCCTTTTATAGCCATTCTAATTGCAGATGCAATTCCTGCAATTCCAGCACCTATAACTATAACTTTTGGCATAAGCGAAAATAGAATAAAAAAAACGATTAACGCAATACCGCTAAAAGCTGTAAATTTTTGCCAGTTGCTAAGATTGATTATTCGTAGCGCTTTCCCTTTTTATTTTTCAAACCTTCATCAACAGAAAGTGGGCCTGAACCTACTATCCAAAATAAAATGAGCAAAAGTAAAACGGCAACTGATAATCCCCACTCAGAATTTGGAATGGAAAAACCCCGTGTGGTATTGACAAAAAAGACCGCACAAATTAAGATTGGCATTTGAACAACAACAGCAAAACGGGTAACCAGGCCAAGTGTGATCAGTATGCCACCAACTAAGTGTGCAAACGCCACAAGATGGATGGCTACACTAATCAGTACACTCGAAAAGCCAAAAACATTATTTTGTGTAATCAAATCCTGTAAGCGGCTGGTATCGCTTATGAAAGAGATACCTTTTGCAAAGATGGCCAAACCTAAAATAATACGTAAAATACCTAGCCATTTCGAATGATGAGCATCTCCCCAATGTTCAATTTTTTGGATAACGTTCATGATGAGCCTCCTTTTTTAGGTGAACTGATATATTAAGTTACACATTTGAATTTAAAAATCAAATAACAATTGGTTATCAGTATGATGTTGTAAGCCTTGTTTTTATTGAGTTCATGTAAAATTAACTAAAAATTAACTTGAACCATTTTGGTTTTTGGTCTAAATTTTGTATTATTGTGATAATAGGGTTATTTATCATGAGCAAAGAGATACTAGAATTTTCTATACAGGTTGATGAAAAGTTTGACTTGAGTTTTAAATGGTTAGATGGCTTTTGGGAAGCTGCATTTAAAATTTTTGGGAAATAATTTTTAAATCAGGATTTTTATGAACGGCATATTTGCTTGTTAGATTTTCTTTGCCCCATCTTTTCGGTTGATCTCTGAAAACGTTACTTTTTATGCCACCCCATACCTCAGAGAAATTGCATAGGTTATGAATTGAATTTAAAAGCAATTTTACCTAAGTTTGCGAAATAATGAGCAGAAGAAAACCTGGAACAATAACTATAATTCCAAACGTACACATAATTGATATTGCTGAAGAAGGCAAAGGCGTAGGCAAAGCTGATGAATTGGTGATTTTTGTAGATAAAGCTGTTCCTGGCGATGTTGTTGATGTTCGTTTAACAAAAAAGAAAAAAAACTTTGCCGAGGCTGTTATTGATCAGCTTCATGAGAAATCTGAGTTGCGTACCGATCCGTTTTGCCCACATTTTGGTACTTGTGGGGGGTGTAAATGGCAACATATGGGATATCCATCACAATTAAAATTTAAACAAAAAAATGTAGAGGCTGCACTGCAGCGTTTAGGCAAAATAGACACCTCATCAACAGAACCAATTCTGGGATCAGCAAAA
>Ga0116227_10017129_pt1 | contig 10194 bp, 6 predicted proteins | sample S1TSphgellanicum_FD_89693 | JGI IMG/M metagenome (GOLD analysis project Ga0116227, IMG submission 89693) | Host-associated microbial communities from peat moss isolated from Minnesota, USA - S1T2_Fb - Sphagnum magellanicum MG | ecosystem: Host-associated > Plants > Peat moss > Unclassified...
AAAAAGAAAAGGGGGGGGGGGGGGGGGGGGGAGAGAACCTGTTCCAGGTATAATGGGTTTTGCACAAGGTGATGCACTTCTCAATATTAAAATCTTTACATGATTTTTAAGAAAATTATAAGCCAAAGAATGTGAAGAATTGCTACAAAACTCTAATATCTAAACAAAAAAAATGTGATAACATTTCAAACATATACAGGGCCAAAAACAATAGATTAGTCTTCTTTCAATTCATCTTGCTCAAATGAGTCTTCAAATTCATCTAATTCATCCTCTAAGTCTAATTCAAAATTATCAATTGTATCAAATTACTAGGGGCTTTGCAACCCACCCTTGCATCATTTGGCCAATTCTTACTCACAAAAATTAAAATTTCAAGGTTCTTTGATTGTAAATGACATTTTCTCAAATTCATAAGAATTTTAGTAAGGGAAAAAAAATTCTTAGTTTCAATTTGAAAATTTACAATTTTTAATATATGTTTAACTAAAAAGCCAATAATTGAAAACATAGTCTCATGCTTCTTCCACCACTCCAAAAGGCATTTGATGTCTTTTGCATCCACCTAATATCTATGAAATAACAATAATTCTCAATTAACAAATAAGCTCCTTTGAAAGTTCATTGGTGTTGGCCACCATTTCAAAAATGTCTAAGTTATTATCTTTGTCAATTCTAGAATCAAAGGAATTTTCAACCTTGGACAATGGATGCAAATGTTGATGAAACTTTGAGAACATAAGAAACAAGGATTTTCTATCATATTCTTCAGTTATGGCCATGAAAAGAGATCAATTTCAAACTATTGAATTTGAAATCTAACATCAAGGCTTGCATATTATGGGCTCTTCTTTCATCATATTTTATTAAAAAAGAAAGGAAAAAGTCAATCACCCCTCTTTTTAATATTCTTTGTAAATAGTTCAACTGAACTATCAACCCATATTCATCATCATAATTCAAAGCATCCGATAAAGGGGGATGGTTCATTTTTTCATTTAGCTTTAGGCTCATGGATATGGGTGCATTTAAGGCATCACTCAACAACTAATGACCCTATATCAATTTTAAATGCAAATAATAACAACAAGCAACAAAATGTTTATTATAATTAGTGATATATGTCATGTGAGTGCAAGAGAAACATGACCAATGACCTTAGGACTAATTTGCTTGGTATAATAAAGGGTGATGGTTTCTTGGAATTGAAGGGATTCTTGAAACATAATAACTTTGCTTGTAAACTTCCATAATTTTATTGATTAGAAAGAAACATTTTGGAGTACAAAGATTCAAAGCAATGAAAAGGGGGAAAAAAAAAAAAATTGCCCTTTACTTTGTTTTGATTAGTGTATTCAATTTTCTAGGCTTGAGACCTGCAATACTACATGCCCTCATCCATTTTTGTTTTCCTTTTTCTTTGATTTTTTAGGCCATGTAATACATTTCTACAAAAAAAATTAGGTGTATTTAATGGAAACATGTTTCAAACCCTTGGAAACTCTTTATTTAATAGTTACATATTAGCAAGCCTTAGATAAAACATGTCCAAAACAAATCCCCTAAAAATTTTACATCGCACCCAAAACTTCACAATGTATTATTGACTTTTCTTGGTGTTTAGATTTACACCTTCATTTTTAACTCAAAGAAGGACCTTTTTGGTTAAGCCATAGTTGCTCTAAACGATCTTGCAAACCTCTTACAAGTGTTTGCCTTAATGTTGTAAATGTTTTAAATTAGCCAATTCTAATGTGCTTTGGTATGCAATTTTCTCCCAAGAAATTCACATCATGTGCCCTTTTGGACATCCATAAATCAAAACTTGTAATTGTAGAAACACATTTAAGCAAAATTGGTAAAACATATGTTTGTTTTGTATTTTCAACCAAATTTGGTAACACTTCCTTATTAAAGGTTTTTTTGGATGGGAAAACAACACAAGGGCATAATTGCATTGCCAAACACTTTAGCAAAATATTATCAATAAATTGAAAGGGCACATGATTTTTGAGAATTTAAAAACCCAAAATTTTCCAAAATATTTTTGGTGCACATTATATTTCTTGTAAGGATCTATGTACCCCAAAAAATTGGAAATTGCACTTACATTGATTATAAGTCTTTTCTTTGCAAGTTGTCTATCCAATGGACTTTTCAAGTTGTTCATTTCTTCCTCAAAGTTTTTGACAATTAATCCATGGTTTGCATCCACATAGTTTGTTAATGTAATTATCCCATTACTCTTGAAATATGAAACAAGACCTTTCTTTAACCTTTTTTTTTTGTTCCAATATTACATGACCTACTAATCTACTATAACATAGAATACAACACATAACATGTGGAACCTTAACATCAATTGGTGATTCATCATTAACACACAAAAATGCCCAAGTTGAAGAATTTTTGCCACGGGGTCTCCATTTCAAGGTTTGCAAGTTTTCCTTGCACAAACAAATCCAAACATATTATTAATACACTATTTTCAACATATGAAAATAAAATAAAATAAAAATGAATAAAAATGAATCAATTTTGGGAAAACAATGAATGTATTTGAAGTGTAAAAGTTTTTGTTGAAGTTGCAAGCATCCAACAACCTTCCTCCAACAAAACTCCAACTTACAATCAATGTAGGGACAAATGTAATACTAAACATGTAAAAGGGGAAAAAAAAAGATGAACAATGCAGTGATATTTGAAATGTTGACAAACACCAAGAACACGACCAAACACTAGGAACACAATGAGTGCCAAGAACATGATGTGCGTATTTAACATTGGGAATGTGATGAACACTCAGCACACAACGAACACCAAGAACACAATGAACATATGAATTGAAAACAGAAGTAGACAAACATTGAGAACACAACAAATGCCAAAAAGGCAAAGAACATTAGGAACATGATGAACATCAAAAACACGACAAGTAAACAAATTAAAAACATGATGAATAGATGAACTAAGAACATGATGAGTATCAAGATTGTGAGGAACATTAAGAACATGACAAGCAAACAAAATCAAGAATGTGATGAACATTAGGCACATAACAAACAAATAAATTAAGAATGTGATCAACATTAAGAATGCTTAGAAGAAACAAACATCAAGAATATGAGAAACACCAAAAACGTGACTAGTAAACGAACTAAAAACATGATGAGCACCAAAAACACGACTAGTAAATAGATTGAAAACACAATGAACACCATGATCATGAAGAACAAATGAACACTAGAAATGTGATGAACGCCAATAACACAACAAACACTTGTAACAACACAATGAAACCTACAACAACATGACACTTGTCACAAACACAATGAACACTAGCAACAAAAAGATGAACAAACATGTTTGAAAATTTAAGAACATGATGGATAATGTGAACATATAATTTCATTTCCCATGTGGGAGAAGTTGCATTTCCCTAGCCCCAAACCTAAACACCACCTCCATCTTAAAGCCTTAAAATACCCTAATTAACTTTAGATTCCCTATTTTTAAACCCTTAAAAATTGGACCCATGGGTTATTCATAAACCCTATTCAAGTATCAAAATTTTAATTTGAAAGAAAATTGGTTTTTAACAAACAAAATATCTCAAATTTGATATTTGGGTATTAATTTGGGTAGTATTTTAGGATTTAAGGTATCAATTTAGGTAATACCTTAGGTGATACTTGACAAATTCTTTGCCTAAAAACTAACTAAAAATCAAGCTAATTTTGAACTAGGGTTTGGTACTTGCCCAACATTGGGGCTTGTATAGACCTTTACATATAGGGTGAGGTGTAGTTTTTTTGGGCAAGTTTTTGCCAAATTGCAACATTATTTCAAATGTTTGGTGAAATTTTTCACTTTTTTTCAAAAATAATTTTCCAAATTTCCCCCCATTTTGGGAAGTGTGTTGCCACTAGAAGATGTTAAATATATCCCATCGAGCTTTGTTTGAATGTCCTTTTGTGCCTTGCATGGGTTTGCATTGAATTGTGTTGCATAGTTCTTCATGTTTTGAAAAATAATTTATTGTTTCCTACTTCTTTTGTTGTGCAAGGCCATGTTTGAACTTGAAACCTCTCCCATGAGATATAATGCACCAAGTAGCAACATACTTTCAACCACAAGTTTACATGGACCTTAAATTTAACCAAAAATTAAACAAGGTTTTTACAAAGCCTAGGTCATAGCTAGAGTTAATAAAGGAATAAGTCTTAGGTTTGAGTTATAGGGTCTTAAGTTTTAAGATTTTAGGGTTTTAGGTATTATCACTAATTGATTTCAATATATAAAAGCATCTCCAATGGTAACACTAAAATGAACTTTACACAAATATGACATTTTTTTAATGTTCCCTATGTTGAATAAAGGTCCAAAGAGGGTTAATGTGAATGGAAACTAGTGTTGATTAATAGTTCTTTATGTTGTTCCCTATTGTTGCTTATGTTTTATTAATGATTTACCTAAGTTGAAATGTCCATCAATAATAATACTTGTGTTTTAATTACTTATTAATTGTTATTGCATGTGCCAAAGTACTGAACCTCAAAATTACCCTAGCTTCTAAGCTATTTCAATATCAAGAACATTAACTCATTTATTTGACCCCTTCTAAGTTTAATACCACAAAATTAATATTATTTAATCAACCTTCATTTGACTTAATCACCTTAATTTATGACCTTGCATCATTCTCCTTGCAACTTGATCCCACCACCCTAATTTTTTTCCCCATGCTTTGTGTACACATATTTGAAGTAAGTTTAATCTCAAATATCTTACATTTCATTTGAGATTTTATTGGCATGTATTTATTCAACCCACCAAATAATAACCATGAACTAGTTATTTATTAATCTAATTATGTCCTTAATGTGATGTATTTACGTTGATTAATGATTTAACTAAATCAATTAAATCATGTTCATAAAATCAATACATATGAATTAAAATTCCAACATATTGTCTTCTAATCATGCATAAATGAAAAGGACTAGGTCAAAAACTCATTGACCGTATGAGTTGGTTTTTGGCATTATTTATGTTTTAGTTTCTTGCACAAAGAGTTCTTAAATTTGGCACCATATTTCATGAGGTAGATTAACCTTCAATATTCTTAGCCAAATATTAGCACCTAGGGACAAAATAAAAGAACCTTATTGTGTTTATTAAGATTTGATAAGGCCTTAATTATGGAAAACACAAAAGTTTCACATTGCCCTATTTATTTTCATGTGGGCATAAATGGCATCATATTGATGACAACAATTGTTTGATATTGATTTCCTACAACTATGAAAAGGATACCCGTCCATAAAAGTTAAGATGATTACCTATTTGATGCATATTGATAAAAATAGGGGCAAAGCATACCCATCATTTATTTGTGCATGTTTCTATCCTTATAAGGTGCCATGGGTGTTTCTTCATGACCCCACAACTTGGATTGCTTGTGGCATCATCACAAATATGTAAAAGCTCTGAATATGTAATTGTAACACTTTTCACACTAAAAGACATATTGTATTATGCAACCATCCAATTTGCAACTATATGTAATTAATTATCATTTGAATTATGTTTTGTCATTTTTACAACTAGTCACCACCCTTTTCAATATATTACAATTAATATGATTATGGGCAACTAATTTTTGATTATTAACATTTTCATCTTTCCATGTTGACTAACTTTTGGAGCTTTTCATTAAAAAAAGGCCTCTATTAAATTAGTTTCAAAAGTAGTCATAACTTTGTTACTTCTATGTGATGTACCTATAATTTTGGTGTACATTACAATGTTTTGAAACATATTAAGATATATTTATAGACTATGTTGTATTTAAAAGATGTCAAGTATACATTTTGCATATATTATGGGTTGGCCAAGTAGGTAGGTAAGTAATTACATAAGTGAGTAGTTGAATATGTGGGTAGGTAGGTAGGTAAGTAGGTAGTTAAATAGGTTAATTATTCAATAAGAAGTTAAGTACATAAGAAAATAGGATTTTTAGCATTAATTATATATTATATTTAATAGGTAATAATTACTATTAATTACAAGTTGATTCATTATTTTAATAACATTAATATTTAATAATCAGTTGATTGTCAATAATTAATGATTAATAAGTAATTATTGATTCTATATTTTTATTAAACATTACCAACAAAATATTAGTTAATATTTAAATTAATATATAATTAATATATTTTAAATCGTTTGGTTAATAATTTAAATAAATAATTATTTTAAAAATCAATCACTAATAATCATCAGTTAATTATTAATTATTTAATGATTAATAATTAATTATGTATACCTAATATGTATAGGTACTAATAATAGTAATAAATAAAATTCTATTAATAAATAATGAATACTTATTGATAAGTTTTAGTTTTGCCAAAAATAAATAAATTAAAAATTTCCATATTTTAAATGTGCCAATGTTTAACCAATGTTTAATGATGTTTTAATTTAACCAATGTTTAAATAAAATTTAAGCAAGTTTTAGTTTCACAAAAATTTGTTTAACCCAAAAAAAATTATTTGAAGTTTAATCAATGTTTAACCAACCTTTAGCTAAATTTTAGTTTAACCAATGTTTAGCCTAAGTTTAAACATAAATGTCATTTGGGCCTGACCTAGGTGCAACATAGGCTACTTTATTTAATAGGCTAAGTTGATTAGTAGGTAGAAAGTTAGGTTAACAAGCAATATGCTAGGTTAAATAATAATTGGTAGGTAAATTGTATTAAGTTAATTAAGTTAATTGTATGTATATGCTTATGTTTATTAAGTTGGTAGGTTGATAAGGTAGGTCAATAGGTTAGGTGAGTATGTAGGTAGATAGGTAGGTAAGTAAGTTGTTTTTATAGGAGAATCTTATTTTAATTTGGGATTAAAAAAAATTATTATGCACATCTAGTTATATAATTTGCAACATTGAAAGAATAAAATACAATATGGGGTACATTTTTATAGTTGCAAATTAGTTTGTAACTAGGTTGTGACTATAAAATTTATCCCATATTTTCTATCCTCCATTTCAATTTTGTAGACTCTATAAGGGAGTGCACATGAAATATTGAAAACACAAAAACAACACTAAAAAAGCTTGACCCTAAAGGTTAAACATAAAATTAAATTAAAAAACTTACTCACCTACCTATTCCCTACTTACCAATGTACTTACCTACCTACCCACCTACCAATCTACATACCTACATAAATTGATTAAAATTTGTTTTTTATGCTAAATGACAAATTTTGATTACACCAAAGCAATATGTGAGTGGTTATATTTAAATTGCAAAAATGAGGATTAGTTGCAAATTGCATATGAATGATCAATGAATGAAATTATATATGTTGACTATACATCATCCATCTGCAACATGTTGACAAGTCATCATTTACAACTAAATGTTAGATACAATTTCATTTATGCAACTAATTGATTTTTAATCATAAATTTTGTTTGCAATTTATTAGTACAAATTATAGTTGCAAATTGACACTTTTCTTCTAATGTCAATATACAACATTATATGTAACATATATTTTTTCCTTCTTATGATGATGCAGATTTCATGCCATGACCATCAACCCTAGTGCAATTTTACACTTTAATGGATCGATTGCCTAATGACATGGATTAAACTTTGACAACATTGATGAAATTATTTCATGGATAAAATAAATAATACACATGTTATTGTCCATGTGAATGAACTTCAACCATATGAATGCTATTCATTTTTCATTGATGAATGTAATTGCATTGATGTTGTGAAGTTTCATCATTTATTTCATTTGTATGCGGTGTTGGCTATTTGGGGTATACAATTAAAAAAAATTCCCTTTAATTGCCATGCACCCCAAATAACAACCCCCTTTTAATGCAATACCTTTCATCATATATTTTAGAACCTCCAAAATACATGTCAATATTATAGTCTAAGGTTAGTTTCCACATTGACAAAACGAATAATTATTTTAAGAAAAACTATTCGTTTTTAAATTTTGAAATTATTATTGTTTTACTATCTATTATGATATTGTCATATGAGTAGTGAAATTATTTAGAATGTAACCTATAAATAATTATGATGATTTTCAACATGTCAACTTCATAATTTCACAAAAAAATGTTTCATTATTTTGAGGATTATTTAATGATGAAACTAACCTTTGGGTAAGGTAGTTGCAAATGTTATATTATTATATGTACTCATATACTATCACATATAAAAGTACGTCATATCCTCCCAATAATGTTTTTGGTTGATAAATTTTATGGGTTATTACTATGTCAAACAAAGGCTACCTAGCTTTGGACGATCAATATAGGAAGCAATCTTGGGGTTCCAAGGCAATCATAGTGTAATTTGGGATGTGTTACACCCTCATGGCAATTCATTTTGGTAGGGGTTAAATTCAAAAGTGGCTAGTTCCACATAGATGTTCAAAGCCAAGCCCATTTTGGAGAAGCCAATGTTTTTTGAAGTAGAGATGTTTCAAGGACAAGTACCTAGGTTATGTTGTTAAGTTTATATGTTTTCATAACTTAATTTCAGTTCCAATTACACTTCACACCATATTTATTTGTTTTGTGCAATTGACAACAAAACAAAACGAAAGTAATTCATGAAGTGCATCAACGTATTCTAGTTGATCCTAAAGCTTTCATTTGGTTGTTTCAAATTGTTGAAAGTTAGAGAGTGTCCTAGGTTTTGAAATTTTCATCATTCCATAGTTGAGCATTATCACTTTCACCATTTAATAAGCTTAGGTGTGCCACAACAATTATTGTGTATGACAATTTTTTTACCCAATAAGGGTAATCATTTGAGAAGGAATCACTATTGAATAACTTTAGCCATTCAACTTGGTGAATGATACATGTTCTAAAATGTGAGTATGTACACAATATGACATCTCAAGTGCAATACACTTGAAATGATTTAATTAAAAAGGTTTTAACATATCCTTATTGTGTTAATTTTTCACATTAAATTGAAGAAATGCTGCATGTTCCAATATGTGGGGTATTTTAATTTCCATCTCGAAAAGTGATGTCTCACATAGGTAAGCTAGCCCATAGACAAGGATATAAAAGGTCTTGTACATGTAAACACCGTGTTTCACTTTTGACTTTACAAAATTGGTATTGGTTGTGCATGTTAGTTTCTTTAAGATGCCCACCACTATTTTGTGATGGGTGAACACAAAGAAAGAAACAAAAAAATTTGGGTGGAAGAAGGTTTGACATTGAACTTCCATATTTTGGACTCAGTTGATCCATGGATCATGTGTAATAACTAACTAGTGCTCTTGCACTGATTTGACCAGAGAATTGGGGACATTAAAGTTATCCTTAAAGTCATCCCCAGTTTCACCCCTTCTACAATGTTTCATGCCCAAAATTAGTTCAAATTGATATGAATTTGAAAGCCAACACTTATAAAAGTGTCCTACAATTATTTGGATATAGTGTGAAAACTTTAGAGACATGAGGACAAAAAGACTCTAGAATGTTTTGGCAAACCCCAAAGTCCTAATCTCTCTTGTCCCCAACTCTCAACATCTAAGTTGTGTAGTTACTACTAATGTGTTTAGTCCATGGGAAGGAACTATTTAAAGTTTCAAGCATTTTATTCTAATTTCTGCAATGTGGCTTTCAAATCCTATCTGAGAAAATTAGAGGTCACTGCAGCAAGAGCAAGAACTCCAAGAACTGAACAAACCATACCCACTAGATCTCCCTAACTCACCCATGAACTGAACCCTATGGCAATAACACTCCAGATTGTGTCTAAGACTACCAAAATCACAGAGATGCCAATCAATGGGCCAATTTTGCACACCCAGAACCAACTGAGATGGCCTGGGCTACCCATCAAATACTCTAGGAAAAGGGTGGTGATTGCCAACCCAAGAAAGTATATACATAATAGCAGAGCTGATTCCCACAGTCCTTCCCATATTTCTACTAGCCAACCAGGTAAAGTTTGGATGTTGGTTCTCTATAATATTTTTATGAGAAAGATGAATGACAAGCAACTGCAACAACTCTTTTGATTTTTGAGGATGAACTGACTGCAATAATGAAAGTACTCCAAAGGTTCACAAATCCTCATTGCATTGCATTACCACCAGCTTCTTTGGTTTTGAAGGAGA
>Ga0116227_10017130_pt1 | contig 10193 bp, 10 predicted proteins | sample S1TSphgellanicum_FD_89693 | JGI IMG/M metagenome (GOLD analysis project Ga0116227, IMG submission 89693) | Host-associated microbial communities from peat moss isolated from Minnesota, USA - S1T2_Fb - Sphagnum magellanicum MG | ecosystem: Host-associated > Plants > Peat moss > Unclassified...
CACGAGATCTGCCGCGCCGGCGGCCGCTCGCCGCTGATGGACGAACACGCCGCTCATCTCCACCTCAAGCAAGGCGAGTACCACGTGCGCATCGATCTCGGCATCGGCGATGGCACATGTCGTTTCTGGACCTGCGATCTCACGAAAGAGTACGTCGCCATCAACGCCGATTATTCCACCTGACCACGAGCTGATGCGGGAACGCAACCGGCTTCCGCAACGAAAACGGTGCAGAGTGTTGAAAGTACTGTCATTGCAGCGTTTCGATCCACTTGCGCCGGGTAATGCACAGGCTTTTTCACAAAACTGTTGAAATCGGCGCGCATCCCGTAACAGCATGGACGGCATCGGCGCACCCCCTTAATTTACAATTGCGACTTTCAAGGACATCTCCACACATGGCGACTGCGGTCAGAAAGAAGCGCGGGAAAAGCTCGCCTTCCACAAAGGCAGACCCACCGGCAGCAAGCAATCCGTTAATCAGCGACGCCAAACTCAAGCAGCTCTACTCGACGATGTTGCAATGCCGGCTCCTCGGCGAGCGGTCCCAGGCGCTGCGCGCCGTCAAGGAGAATGCCGAGCCTGTCTTCGGAGGAGAGGCAGTCGCCGTTGCCGCAGTCCTGGACCTCCGCCGCGACGACTGGCTGGTTCCGCTTCAGCAGGACGTCCTCGGCAAATTCGTGAAGGGAATGCCGCTCGCCTCGATCTTCTCCGAACTTCGGCGGAGCGGGAGCAGCCGAAGCGCGATCGCCCAGCAGCCGGCCGCCTCCGCGCTCACCGCAAAGCCGTCGCCGCTCAACATCGTCCCCGGCGCCGCGAACCCGGCCGCGCAGCTGAACCTCGCCTCCGGTGTCGCGCTTGCCTTGCCGGGCCAGGGCGGAACCCGCAATGTCGTCATGGCCTTCTGCGGCGACGTTTCAGACTCCGGCAAGCGATGGCAAGAGGCCCTCACTTTCGCCGGCAAGCACTGTCTGCCTCTGCTCGTGTTGGTGCATCCAAAGGCCGCGGCCAAAGCCCCGTCCGCAAAGAATGAGACAGGCTTCGTCAACCTCTTGAGCGACGGCAGCCTCTGCGGACTTCCCAGGATTCCGGTCGACGCCAACGACGTCGTCGCGCTCTATCGCGTCGCCGTTGAGTCCATCCATAAGGCCCGCCACGGCGGCGGCCCCACGCTCATCCACGCCCTCTCCGTCCCGGAGTTCCCGGAGAGCAAAGCGGCCTCCGGCGACCCTCCCGATGCGATCGCGAAAATGGAAGCCTACCTGACGGCGAAAGGGCTGTTTTCCGAATCGTGGAAGCAAGAGCTCATCGACAAATTCAAGAAAGAGATCGATGTCGCCTTCGGCTCAGGAAAAAACCCGGCGTCAAAGCGATCCAGATCGAAGAAGGCTCTCCGCCCGGGCAAATGACCAGCGACGAAGCGTTGCCCATTGCCGAAGTATTGCTGCTGGTCACGCCTTTGAGAAACACGTCGTGCAAGGCAAAGAGTTTGCAGATAGCGAAGCGCTGCGCAATCGATTGGATGCCCTGGCCAGCGAGCTGCGATTCGGAAGCTTGCCCCAATCTGCGTGACTTTCGTCGTGCAACGATTTCCTCGGGGAAAACGAGATCGAACCATCCCTCTCAGCATGAAACGGACTCAGCGACGTATTAGACTGAAAACGCAGTTTCCGGCGTTTCCCGCTGGGGTTCGCGATCGAATCATTGCGGACGGTCCGCAATCGGTTCATCGTTCCGGTTCGAATGAGGTGCATTTGAATAGCCGTCTCCGCGTGTTTTTGACTTTGGCGATCGTCGCAGTCTTTTCGGCAAAGCTCGCTGTCGCACAAGTGCAAGCACACGTCGCCGGGCCCATTCAGGCAAAGAACGCTGACCTCGCGTCCACGGCGCGGCTTGACGATCTCGCGGCCTCCGCCATGTCTCCGGTGTCTGAGCTCACCCCCGTGCAGCCCGACGCCGACCCAAACCCGGGGCAGGCGCCTCCCGCCTACACGCCTGCTCCAGCCCGCTACCTCACGGCTGCGGGATCCACTTACATTCCCGTCGATAGCTGGGTCTATCCGGCGGCGCTGCGTCTTTTCTCGAAAGGCTATCTCGATTCGGCGTTTCTCGACCTTCGCCCCTGGACTCGCCTCAGTCTCGCGCACATGCTCGAACGCTGCGCCGACAAAATTAACGACAGTGACGACGAAGAAGCGCGCACGATCTTTCAGGCCTTGCAGGACGAAGTGAATCCCGACATCGAGGCCATCGCCAACTCGAAGCATGGCACCGCTGAGCTCGAATCGATCTACACTCGCCCACTCGGCATCGCCGGTCTGCCCCTCCGCGACAGCTACCATGCCGGACTCACCGTCATCAACGACTACGGCCGGCCTTACCAATCCGGCTTCAATCTCATCACCGGCTTCAGCGCGCGCGCCGAGGCACATCGCTTCTCGTTCTACTTCCGGGGGGAATATCAGCACTCCCCCTCCGCCACGGGCTACTCCATCCCCGTCGCGCAAACACTCTCTGAAGTAGACTTAACCCCCTACGGCTTGAACCAGGCAGTCATCCCCCTGGGCCCGATTCCCTCGACCAATGTCTTCCGCATCGTCGAGGCCGATCTCGCCTACCATCTCTGGGGAAATGAAATCTCCTTCGGCAAGACCGATGCCTGGCTCGGCCCAGCCCAGGGCGGCGCCTTCGCGTGGAGCAACAACGCGGAGAATATCTATTCGTTCCGCGTCGATGACGTCGAACCCTTCCGCATTCCCGGCTTGTCTCGACTCACCGGGCCGTTCCGCTACGACTTCTTTGTCGGCAGCCTGAAAGGCCACACCAACCCCAACGAGCCCTGGGTGCACATGGAGAAGATCTCCTTCAAACCCACCGTCAATGTCGAGATCGGTTTCGAGCGCACGGTGATATGGGGAGGCCAGGACCACGTGCCCATCACCGTTCACAGCTTCCTCAAGAGCTTTTTCAGCTTCCAGAACGTCAGCGGAACGGAAAAGTTCAGCCGCAACGATCCCGGCGCCCGCTTCAGCTCCTTCGATTTCACCTATCGCCTGCCCTACGTCCGCAAGTGGCTCACGCTCTACGCCGACTCCGAGGCCCACGACGATGTGAACCCCATCAGCGCGCCGCGCCGGGCTGCTATACGCTCCGGCATCTTCCTGACTCAATTCCCGGGCGTGCCGAAGCTCGACCTGCGTCTCGAGGGCGTCTACTCCAATACGGTGACCAACGATGGCGGCGGCCCCAGCGCCGGACTCTTCATGTACTGGGAGGTCATCCAGACGCAGGGATACACCAACAAGAGCAACATCATCGGCGACTGGATCGGCCGCGACTCCACGGGCGGCCAGGCATGGCTTACTTATCACCTGAGCCCCGGCGAATGGATCCAGATCAACTATCGCAACGCCAAAGCAGCCAAGGACTTTATCCCCGGTGCGCCCAACCCGCTGAACCCCCATGCCACGCCCGGAGGCACCACGCAGAATCTTATCGGCGTCAACGTTCTCAAGCGCCTCGGGGAAGACACAGAACTCAATGCCTGGGTGCAGTATGAACGTTGGAACGTGCCCTTGCTCCAACCCGCTCCACAAAGCGATACCACCGCGGCGGTCGCCGTCACCTGGCATCCGCGTAAGTGGAAGACCAGCTTTTAGATTGAGCCTCCGGCTACCGGCAGGCCGCTCTCACAAGAGATTGTCGTTCATCACCAGCGCCACCGCGCTGCGCAGTCGCGCCTTGCCGCCGTCATGCGCCGGCCGCACGTGCGGCGCCTTGACCAGCGGGTTTCGCCGCATCTCCGCCTCCACGACCGGGCCCACCAGATACCAGACGGTCGTAATGTCGCCGACCACCACGATCTCGCTCGGGGCCAGCGCGGAGGCGATCATCCGCAGCCCTCGGCCGAGCGCCGCGCACATCTTCTCGATGGCCTTCTTGGCCGGCGCGTCCCCGGCCTGGGCCAGTTTCAAGACCGCGTCGAAAGAAATCGGCGGCTTCCTGGCGAACTCCGTATAGTACCGGACTCCGGCGCGGTTGGAGGCGATCGTCTCCCAGCAGCCTCGGTTGCCGCAGCCGCACAGCAGCCCGTCGGGCTCCATCTGCACGTGACCGAACTCGCCCGCGAGCCCACCCTCTCCGCGCAGAATCCGCCCATTGGCGAAGATCCCCGTCCCGATTCCTTCGGAGACGTTCACCGCGACCAGGTCGTGCACCCCGTCGCTGTCGCCAAACCAGACCTCCGAGAGCGCGCAGGCGTTGGCCACGTTGTCGACCGACACCGGCAGGCCCGTGGCTTGCTCCACCTTCGATTTAAGGCTGCCGATCGGCCAGTCGATATTCGGCGCGAAGACCAGTTTTTCCATCTGGATGTCCAGCCGCCCGGGCAGGCTCATGCCGATACCGTCGAACGAGCGGTCGCCATTCGAGCCAATCATCTTGACAATTGCAGAGACGATCGCGGCAATCACCCGCTTTGGGTTTTCCGGCAAGACAACCAGGCTTTGCGCGACGATCTTGCCGCCGAGATCGGCGACCGCCAGAGTGGTCTGCGAAGGATGAATGTCCAGCGCTACGACGCCCCGCCCATCGTTCAGGTGCAGAAAGGTCGGCCGCCGGCCGCGAGGCAGATACCCAATCGAACCCTCGACGATCCATCGCGCCGCCAGAAGTTCTTCGACAATGAGCGACACTGTGCTGCGCTGGAGCTGCGACGCCCGCGCCAGATCGGCCCGCGAGATCGGCTGCTTGGTTCGGATCAGGTTGAAGATCAGGTTCCGGTTGATCTCCCGAGGCATCTTGTTCGACGCGCTCTGTTGGTGGGTAAACGTGAACCGCTGCGCCCTTGCCTTGGTCATTCCCTCTCCGCTACCGTTCGGCAACCTCGCCGGCATCTCCTTATGCCGCGTGGGAGATACTCGCACTGCATGGAAGGTCTTTTATATCACCAGATCGGGGGGATTAGTAGCTGCTTTGAACTAAGTGCGGCGCCTTCCATTCATCTCATCGACACTCGCACTTCCCCAAGTTGCCCCTCGACGCGGCCAGCAAGAGGTTTGCTGACGCAGAAAGGCGTCATCAGCTTTCAGGTGGCCCAGGAATTCTTCAACGTTGCCCTGCGCCGCTTCGCCCATCCCATGGCGCCCGCTGAGGCCGAACAGTATTTCACTCTTACCCTGCGTCCTCTGCTCGCCGTTCATTCGTCCTCTGCGCTTTATCTTGAAGCCCTGCGCCTGCGGCCCCGCTACGCACTCTCCTGGTACGATTCGCTCATCGTCGCCGCGGCACAACAGGCGCAATGCGAAGCCCTGGTCACGGAAGACCTTCAGCACGGCCAGAGACTGGGCAGCGTTCGCGTGGAAAATCCGTTTCTCTAGGGCCTGTTAACACTATTGGGACGGCGCATTTTATGGTTGGAGAACAGTCATTCGCCCAAGGAATTCATCGCGGCTGTCGCTTCAATTGGGCGCGCGCGTCCTGGACCATACCCGTGAATCTTCGCGCGAGCTCATGGATCCAGGTTTCCTTGCGCAATTGGAGCGCCTCGAGGGGCAGCAGTTCCGACCCAATCCCCAAGGCGGAAGCCCCCGCCAGGATGAATTTCGGCGCGGTCATCTGATCGACGCCGCCTGAGGCGATCAAGGGTATTTGCGGCAGCGGCACCTTGAGCGCCCGAATGTATTTATGTCCGCCCACCGGCGCGCAGGGAAAGACCTTGACGAGATCGGCACCCGCCTTCCACGCGGCGAGGATCTCCGACGGCGTCAGCGCGCCCGGCAGGACGGCCACCTCGTTCTTCTGCGCAAATTCCAGCACCTCGGGAACAATGCCCGGGCCGCTCAGGAAGCATGCGCCGGCATCGAGGCAGCGCTTCGCGGTTTCCACATCCAGCACCGTCCCCGCGCCGACGACCATATCCGGGTATTTGGCCGCCAACTGCGCGATGATCCCGACCGCGCCGGGGACAGTCATGGTGATCTCCGCAATGGGAATGCCGGCGTCGTTGACCGTCTTGGCGGCAAACAGCGCCAGCCCGGCGTCGGAGACGCGGACCGCAGGAATGATTCCGATCTCTTCAATTCTTGCGCAAACTCTTTCTCTGTTCACTGATCCCACTTGCCAATCTCAACGCTCAGGCAATTCTCTGTCGTCCCACGGGGCAACAAAAAGTCCTACCCAATACGCTACACCGCCTTGCGGCAAAGAGCTGCGAAGGTTACCTTCCAGTCGGCAATCCGGGCTTGAGCGGGGCCGCTTTCGTATGCCCGGACTGGAGCGCGGGTCCCTGCCCATGGCTTTATCGACTCAGCGAGAGCAGCACAAGATCTGGCGCAATCGGCCCTGGAAGCCCTCGATTTCGGATTGGATTGGTAGCGTCAACGGGGATCGAACCCGTACTCTCCGCCTTGAGAGGGCGGCGTGTTAACCAATTACACCATGACGCCACAGAGGAGTGGCCGGGCCGGAATGCCCTCATCATCAAGTATACCAATGGAACGAACCGAACAAAAGCCAGCCCGAAGAGAACCGGCGAACGCCAGACCGATCAAGCCGCATCCACCGGCGCCTATGTCCCTAAATCCCTGGTCCCTACGTCCCTAGAACTGGTTGCATCCATCTTGTCCGTCCCTTGAGATGGCGTCCCTCAGGGGCTGAAGCCCTGAAAATCCGGGCCTTTGATGGCACGGCTGAATCCGCGCCCCTTCAAAAACGCTATTATGAAACCGGTTCTAGATGCCGAGCTTCTTCACTTCGTCGTTGTAATACTTGCGGTAGAGGATGTCCCACTCCTGGCTGCCCTCTTGAATGATCTTTCGCTGCGAAGCGATCTTCTGCTTTGCCGCCGCGTCGATCTTCATCTCCGCGATCAGCAGGTTCTCGAGCGCCTTGCGAGCCTCCTGGCGGATCGTATTGCGGTCGTCCAGGAAGTCGCACTCGTCGGTCTCGGCCAGGGTATCGGCCACGACGTGGGCGAGCTTGTTCAGCTTGTCGCGGGTGATCCTCACAGCACCGCCTTGTACTTGCGGGCGAGCTCGTTCTTCACCTTCTTGAACATCTCCATGTAGCTCGCGCCGGTGCGCCGCATGTCTTCCTGGTAGGCGTCGAGGATGACCCGCACCTCTTCATTGATCCGGTCTTCCAGGGAAAGCTCTTCGATCAGCCCCCGGGTGACTTGCTCTTCGACGGCCTTCAGTTGTTTGGTCTGGATCATCTTCGCCTCGACCAGGTGCTTCACTGTCTGGCGGGCCAGGTATCCGACATACTCACGAGAGAAAATCATTGATCCAATTGGGAATATAGCACATCGAGGGCTTGCTCCCGGCCATGGGTCGGTTGCCGCTCGCGTGGAAGGCGCGGTCAGCGCGCGGTCTCGGTCCCCGTCGCCCGATGCGCACAGCTCGCCGTGTTCAGGCACTCCGGAGCGAGGCGCAGCCGCTCGACGGGACGGCCATGCCGCAGGTGCTCCTCGACAATCTCGTCCAGGTCTTCCGGCTGCACAAATCCGTACCAGACCTGCTCCGGATAGACGACCATCGTCGGCCCATGCTCGCACTGCTCCAGGCAGCCGGACTTGTTCACCCGCAGCACACCGGGCAGCTTCGCCGCCTTGACCTTGTCTTTGAGCAGCGCATGAAGCGTTCCCTTGCCATCCGGACTGCAAGAGGGCCGCGCCGCGCCCTGCTCGCGCTGATTGGTGCAAACGAAGATGTGACGATCGAATTGTGGCAATGAGACTCCTTCTGAAATAGACTTCTCTCAGCCTATCGCTTACCGAACATATCCCGGCCCGCGTAGCACCTTGCCGGGCAGCGCCTGCGTCATCTTTCCCTCGCTGATCACCGGAATTCCATTCACCAGCACAAACTCCATCCCCACCGCAAGCTGGTTCGGGCTCTCGTAGGTCGACAGATCGCTGATCTTCTCCGGATCGAAGACCACGATATCGGCCCACATCCCTTCCTTGATCACGCCGCGGTCCGCCAGCCGCATGCGCGCGGCCGGCAGCGCCGAGAATTTGCGGATCGCATCGGGCAGCGTCAGCAGATGCTCCTCGCGCACATACTTCCTCAGAATGCGCGGAAACGCCCCATAGCCGCGCGGGTGAGGATGCTCCTCGCCCAGAATCCCCTCCGGCGAGGCGCCCGACGAATCGTTGTCAATCGAAACCCACGGTTGCTTCAGCGCATCGGCGACGTCTGGTTCCGACATCCCCTCAACCACGACCTCCATACCGGGGTCTTCGGCAAGCAAATCGAGAATGCAGTCGATCGGGTCTTTCCCCTGCGCCTTCGCGATCCCGGCGATGTTCCTGCCCTGGAGCGCATGCAGCTTTGGATCGGTGGTGACGCCGACCGTAATCCCCTCAGGCCCCGCAATCTCAAGCCATTCGTTGTCCCAGTTCGTGTCGTGCATCATCGAGTCGCGAATCTTCGCCCGCTGCGCCGGGTCGCGAATGCGCGCCACCATCGCCGCATCGCCGCCATCATGCGCCCACGGCGGAATGAAAGCGGAGAAAGAGTTGAACCACGCGGTATAAGCATAAGTATCTGCCGCAATATCCAGCCCGGAGGCCCGGGCCGCGTCGATGCGGCTGACAATCTGCGGCATCTTGCCCCAGTTCGCCTTGCCGGCAGCCTTCAGGTGCCAGATCTCGACCGGGATCTTCGCCTCGCGCGCGATACGAAAGGTCTCATCGAGCGCGTCGAATATCCCATCGCCCTCCGAGCGCATGTGCGTCGCGTAGATGCCGCCGGCGCTCGCCGCCGTCGAGGCCAGCGCGATCAGCTCCTCAGTCTTCGCATACGGCGCCGGCGCATACTGCAGCGCCGTCGAGAGCCCCATCGCGCCCTGGTGCATCGCGTCCAGCACCAGCTTCTGCATCTGGGCGAGTTCGGCTGCCGTCGGCGGACGATTGTCATTGCCAATCACCATCCGCCGCACAGTTGTCGCACCGACATAGCTGGCCAGGTTGATGCCGATTCCCTGCTTCTCCAGCCGCTGGAAGTAGCCGTCGAAGCCGCGCCAATCCTCCTTGATCCGGTAGTGGTCGAACCCGTCTTTGTCCTCGGCGACCAGACGGTCGTTGGTCGGAGCAATCGAATTGCCCTCGCCGGTGATCTCCGTCGTAATGCCCTGAAAGATCTTGGAAGGCAGATGCGGATCGACCAGGATGGTCGTCTCCGATTGCCCCAGCATGTCGATGAACCCCGGCGCCACAACAAGCCCGTGCGCATCGATCGTCTTCGCCGCCGAGGCGGAGTCGATCTTGCCGATCTTGACGATGTGCCCGTCTTTGATCCCGATGTCTGCGCCATACCACGGCGAACCAGTTCCATCGACGATACGGCCGTTCCTGATCGCGAGGTCGTACTGCTGCGCGCCGACGGGGCGCAACAGGAGAAGAAACGGCAGAGCAAGAACCAAAGGGTAGCGAGAAATCATTGCGCCATTATGGCACCGTCCGCAATATCCACACTGAAATTCATTTGCAGCGCAGCTGCTCTCAATCCCCATCGCACCCAAGCGGCAAATCTGCGACAATACCTGCTTGATCATGCAACCGGACAACCTGCTCTCCTTGAAAGACGACATGGTGGCCTTTATCGAGGGCCACGGCATGCGCCGCTTCCCCGGCTTTGTCGGCGAAGACGTGCCCAGCATTCTGTGGGAAGACGAAACGAATCCCGACAGCTGGAAAGACTTCGTCGAGATGGCCAAGACCGCTTCCGCCGCGTTCCTCACCATGAGCGAATCCATCCTCGAAAAGGAAGACCTCGAAGTGCTCATCGAGCACATTCGCGACCAGAACTTCCCCGACGAAGATGCTCCCGAGCTCGAAGAGGTCCAATACCTGGTGAACTACGTCGGCAAGCTCGGCTACATGCAACTCGGCTTCGCCTACCAGGGCATCGTCTATATTCATGAAAGCTCCACTCCCTGGTATGACCGCTATCAGCAGCTGCTCGAAGCGGTTGAGGACTTCGGCGATATTGTCATTGAGAGCGGCAGCGACGAAGACGAAGAGCCGTGAGCGCCTCGGCTGTGGATCTTTCGGCTTCCTCCCGCCCTTCAGCGGATAGCTCCGCTGAACCCTCTGCTGGTCTCTCGCCCGCGCCGCCCAAACGCTGGTCGGTTCCCGAAAGCGATTCGCCCGCGGTGAGGGCGCTCGCGTTGTCCGCCGACATTCCTCC
>Ga0116227_10017131_pt1 | contig 10193 bp, 7 predicted proteins | sample S1TSphgellanicum_FD_89693 | JGI IMG/M metagenome (GOLD analysis project Ga0116227, IMG submission 89693) | Host-associated microbial communities from peat moss isolated from Minnesota, USA - S1T2_Fb - Sphagnum magellanicum MG | ecosystem: Host-associated > Plants > Peat moss > Unclassified...
CCAACGGCCGACGTCGCGAAGGCGTGACGTCCAAGCCCAAGGGCGGCTTGGCGCCGGACGATCTCACTGGCTCTGCATTTGCAGGGCAGGGGGATCGTCCGGCGCTTCCTTTTTTGGGGTTGGGCGCAGGCGTTTGGGCCGACCCCTTAGCTGAAAATCAAGCCTCCTTTTCCTCCGCTCATCCCCGCGCAAGCGCATAGGCGCTAAGATAAGCCCAACGTTGGCCCCTCTCTTCCGTCTTGCCCGGACTTGTTCCGGGCATCCATGGCGCGACACATCCGTTGCCGAATGGCTATCAGACCCAGCGGCCTGCGGCGGCTCACAGCGGCGCCACGTCTGCACGGAATCTGACAGCCATTCAGAGGTTTAACGGTCGCGCCATGGACCCCCGGAACAAGTCCGGGGGAGGCGGAAGGTGTGAGGCATCCGCTTATCTTAGCGCCTATGCGCGAAAGCGGGGATGAGCGGGATGAAAAAGTCTTTAGAATCAATGCTTAAATTTCTAGGCTCTAGCCCCCCGCCAACGGCGCAGGAGCAGGAAGGCCGCCGGCACGACGAGCATCGACAGGAGCGGCGCCGTCAGCATTCCCCCGATCATCGGGGCGGCGATCCGGCTCATGACCTCGGAGCCGGTTCCGTGACCGAACAGAATCGGCAGCAGGCCCGCGAGGATCACGGCCACGGTCATGGCCTTGGGCCGCACCCGCAGGATGGCGCCGTCTCGCACCGACTCCTCGACCTGCTCACGCGTGGGGTCCGATCCCCGCTGGGCGAGCGCCTGTTTCAGGTAGATCAGCATCACCACGCCGAACTCAGCCGAGACGCCGGCGAGCGCGATGAAGCCCACCCCCGTCGCCACCGACTGATGGAACCCCAGGAGGTAAAGCGTCCAGACGCCGCCGGTCAGGGCGAACGGCAGCGTCGCCATGATCAGAACCGCCTCATCGAACCGGCCAAAGGTGATGTAGAGCAGGACGAATATGATCAGAAGCGTCGCCGGGATCACCAGCTTCAGACGCGCGACGGCATGCTGGAGATACTCGAACTGCCCCGTGTAGGCGATGCTTACGCCCGGCGAGAGCTTGACGTCCTTAGCCACCGCCGTCTGCAAATCGCCGACCACCGAGGTTAGATCGCGCCCATGGGTGTCGATATAGACCCAGGTGGTCGGCCGGCCGTTCTCGCTCCGCAAGGTCGAGGGGCCATCTTCGACCCGAAGGTTCGCCACCGTGCCTAGCGTGATCTGCTGCTGGGTCGGCGTCAGGATCGGGAGCGCCCGCAGGGCGTCGAGGCCGCCCCGCACCTCACGGGGATAGCGCACGTTGATGGGATAGCGTGCTAGCCCCTCGACCGTCTCGCCGACCGTCTCGCCGCCGATGGCGCCGGAGACGATGGACTGGACGTCGGCGATGTTGAGTCCATAGCGGGCGGCGGCGGCGCGGTCGATGTCCACGGTGATGTAGCGCCCGCCAATCGCGCGGTCGGCCAGCGCGGAGGTCACCCCCGGAACGGTTTTGGCGGCGACTTCGACCTCCTTGCCTATGCGGTCCAGCTCCGCGAGGTTGTCGCCGGAGACCTTCACCCCGATAGGGCTCTTGATGCCGGTGGCCAGCATGTCGATGCGGTTACGGATCGGCTGCACCCAGATGGCGCTGAGGCCCGGAACCTTGACCGTGCGGTCCAGCTCCGCGACCAGCTTGTCCGGCGTCATGCCTGGCCGCCACTGGCTCTGGGGCTTGAACTGAATGACGGTCTCAAACATTTCCGTCGGGGCCGGATCGGTGGCGGTGTCGGCGCGTCCCGCCTTGCCGAAGACGCTTTGGACTTCGGGCACGCTCTTGATCATGCGGTCGGTCTGCTGGAGCAGCTCCGTCGCCTTGGCGATGGAGAGGCCGGGCAGCGCCGAGGGCATGTAGAGCAGATCGCCCTCGTTCATCGGCGGCATGAATTCCCCGCCCAGGTGGGTCAGCGGCCAGGCCGTCGTCGCGAAGATGAGGGCTGCGGCGACCAGCGTGGCGCGGGGGCGCCGCAAGACGACATCAATGGCCGGCTTGTAGAGGGCGATCAGAAGCCGGTTCAGCGGGTTGGCTGTTTCTGACGGGATACGGCCCCGGATCAGATACCCCATCAGCACCGGCACGAGCGTCGCCGACAGGATCGCCGCCGCCGCCATGGCGTAGGTCTTGGTGAAGGCCAGGGGGGCGAACAGCCGCCCTTCCTGCCCTTGCAGGGTGAAGACGGGGATGAAGGAGAAGGTGATGATCAGGAGGCTGAGGCAGAGCGCTGGGCCGACCTCCGTCGCCGCCTCGGTGATCACGTTCCACCGGTCCTGGCCGACCAGACGGCGGCCTGGATGATCATGCTCCCAATGCTCCAGATGCTTGTGGGCGTTTTCGATCATCACCACGGCGGCGTCCACCATGGCCCCGACAGCGATGGCGATGCCGCTCAGGGACATGATGTTGGCGTCCACCCCCTGCGCCCGCATGACGATGAGCGCGGCCAGGACGCCCAGCGGCAGGGTGAGGATCCCCACCAAGGCCGAGCGGGCGTGCCAGAGGAATATCCCACAGACCAGGGCGACGACGATGAACTCCTCGATCAGCTTGCTTTTCAGGTTGTCGACGGCCCGGTCGATCAGGTTGGAGCGGTCGTAGGTCGGGATAATCTCGACGCCCTGTGGCAGCCCGCGCTTTAGCGTCTCGAGCTTGGCCTTGACGGCGGCCAGCGTCGCCCGAGCGTTTTCGCCTGAGCGCAGGATCACCACGCCGCCAGCGACCTCGCCCTGACCGTTGAGTTCGGCGGCCGAAAGGCGCAGCGCCGGCCCGATCTGGATCGTGGCCACGTCGCCTAAGCGCACGGGCACGCCGCCGGCCGCCGTCTTCACCGGCACAGCGCGAAAGTCGTCCAGCGTCTTCAGATAGCCCGTGGCGCGGACCAGATACTCGGCCTCGCCTATTTCGACGACGGAGCCCCCAGTCTCCTGGTCGCCGCGCTTCAGCGCCTCAGTGACCATCTGTTGCGTCACGCCATAGGCGGCGAGCTTTTGGGGATCGAGCACCACCTGGTATTCGCGCACCATGCCGCCGATTGAGGCTACCTCCGACACGCCGGGAACCGTCTTCAGCTCGAAGCGCAGGAACCAGTCTTGGAGGCTGCGAAGCTGGCTGAGGTCGTGATGGCCTGTCCGGTCCACCAGGGCGTATTCGTAAATCCAGCCGACGCCGGTGGCGTCTGGACCCAGGGCCGGACGCACCCCCTCCGGCAACCGGCTCTGAACTTGGCTGAGATATTCCAAGACCCGCGAGCGCGCCCAATAGAGGTCGGTCCCGTCCTTGAAGAGTACATAGACGAAGCTGTCGCCGAAGAAGGAATAACCCCGAACCACCTTGGCTCCCGGGACAGAGAGCATGGTGGACGCTAAGGGGTAGGTAATCTGGTCCTCCACCAGACGCGGGGCTTGGCCGGGATAGGCGGTGCGGATGATGACCTGCACGTCCGAGAGGTCCGGCAGGGCGTCCACGGGGGTGGAGAGCATGGCCACCACGCCGCAGCCCAAGAGCGCCAGGGCGCCTAGGATCACAAAAAAGCGGTTCTTTACCGACCAGCGGATGAGGGCGGCGATCATCGTCTGGCCTCCGCGGGCGTCATGGGTTCCGTCGCGAGCGGCGTGGCTTTGACGCCGTTGAGGCTGGCCTCGGAGTCCAGCAGGAACTGGCCTGAGGCCACGATCTTCTGACCCTCGGTCAAGCCGGACAGGATTTCTATGCGGTCGCCGTTTTCATGCCCGATCCGCACCTCAACCGGCTGGAAGCGCCCGCCGTCCCCGGCCACCATGACCAGGGCGCGCGTCCCCGTGCGGATCACCGCTTCGGACGGGACAAACAGGACCGGCGTCTGCGCGCCGCTGAAATGCACGGTCGCGAACATGCCTGGCCGCAAGCGCCCGTTCCTGTTGGGGAGTTCGATCCGCACGGTCAGGGTGCGGCTATCCGCTTGGGCGCTCGGTAGGATCGCCTGCACCTTGCCGGTGAAGGTCTCCCCGGGAAAGGCTGTCAGCTCGGCTCGTACCGGCGCGCCCACGTGAACCTGTCCGGCTATCGCTTCGGGCACAGCGGCGTTGAGCCACACCGTTGAGAGACCTGAGACCTGAGCCAGGGTCTGGCCCATGGCGACGGTCATGCCCTGGCGCACATCCAGGGTTTGGATCGCGCCCCCTATGGGCGTGGTGAGCGTGATGACATTGCGCGTGCGCCCCTTGCTCACGGCGCCAAGCGTCGCGTCCGGCATACCGAGCAGATGCAGCCGCTCGCGCGCCGCCGCCGTCAAGGCGGCGTCGCCCGTCTGGCGGACGGCGGCATATTCCGCCTCCGCGCCGTCCCAACTTGGAACCAGGATGTCGGCGATGGGCGCGCCGGCGGATATGACATCGCCCGGCGCGCGGGCGTAGACCCGTTGCACGAAACCGCCCGCGCGCGCCTGCACGATGGCGACCTGGCGCTGGTTGAAATCGAGCACGCCGGCAGCGTCCAGGCTCTCCCCGAAATCGCCGCGCTGGACGCTCGCCAGCCGCACGCCGAGGCTCTGGATCACGGCGGGATCGACCTTCACGCCCGCGGGCGCCGCGCCGCCTGCCGAGTCGGAGTCCGCATCGGCGTAGCGGGGCTCAAGCTGCATATCCATGAAGGGCGACTTGCCCGGCTTATCGAAGTGGGTCCCCGGAACCATCGGGTCGTACCAGTAGAGCGGCTTCTTCGTTTCGGAAGCGGTCGCGACCGCCTGGGCCTTGGACGTTTGCAGGTGGGCCAGTCCATAGCCGGCGCCGCCGGCGACCAGCATAAGGGCGGCTATGCGCGCCAGCCGGTCGGGCAAGGATAGAGGGCTCATTGGGGTTCGCTCCCATAGGTTAGAGAGAGTTCGACGACATGGGCGGCGGTCTCAGCCTCCCGATCCAAGGCCGTCAGCTCCGCCTCCACTTCGTCCCGGCGCGCGGCGAGAACGTCGGTCAGGCTGGCGGATCCGCCCCGATAGCTTGCGGTCTCCAGATCGACCCGCTGTTTGGCGAGGGGCACGAGGACATCGCGCGCCCGCGCGAGTTGGGCGTGATGCATGGCGTGCTCGGCGAGGGCGTCGTTGAGCCTGGCCAAAAGATCGCGTCGCACGGCGTCCCGCTCGGCCAAGGCGGCGTTGACCCCCGCCAGGCGTGAGGCGATCACGGGGTCCTGCCGCGTCTTGGCGAAAACGGGCAAGGTGAAGTTCAGGCGGGCGGAGACGTAGTCGCCAAACTGGGGATCGCGGTGGTCGTACTGGACGTTGTAGCCCCAGTCGGACTGCTTATCGGCCTTGGCTTCGGCCGCGCCGGCCTCGGCTTGGCGCACCTTTGCCGAGGCGACCTGAAGCGCCGGAAGATCGTCCAGCCCGGCTCGTAGGGCGACGGGGTCGATGTCGAGGTCCGGCGCTCCGCCGCTCGGTTCGACGGCGGGGTCTGGACCAATCCATTGTTCGAGGTCCGCCCGCGCCTGGAGCACCTTTGCCCGTAAACCGTCCCGCCGGTCCGCCAAGGCCGCCAGCAGTTGTTGCGGCTCCAGCGCTGCGGCCGGGCGAGCGCCGCCGGACGCCAGCCGCGCGGGCGCCGTGGCTTTTTCCTCCGCCAGCTCCACCTCCAAGGCGTCCAGCGCCGCGAGCTTGCGTTCGGCGTAGTAAAGGGCGATCCAAGCTTGCCCGGCCGCGACCTCGGTCGCCCGAACCTCGGCCGCTTCGCCCGCCACTGCCGCGCCGATATTGGCCTGCGCCCCCTGAACACGGGCGCGCCGTTTGGCCTGGTTCGGGACATCCTGGGAGTAGCTGAGGGACAACATGCTGAAGTTGTCGCGATCAGGGCGTCCGGCGAGCGGCCCTGAGATCGGAAAGTCGGTCACGCCCACCGAGGCTTTGGGGTCGGGCAGGGCGCCGGCGGGTATGGCGGCGGCGCGCGCCGCCTCCACCTCAAGCGCCTTGGCGGTCACGCCGGGGGCTGAGGTGCGCGCTCTGCTCAGGGCGTCGGCCAGAGTCAGAGGTTCGGCTTGGGCGGCGCCCGCGAACACCGTCGCGGCCGCCAAAAAATATAGGGAGCGCATCGGCTCTCATCCTTGAAATAGGCGAAGGGAGATTAAAGCGCGCGGCCGGATGGACCCCAGACCGTCACGGACGGCGAGGGCGCATGGGCATGGCCGCGGGCTTAGGGACGCGGCGTGACGCCGGCGTCTTTAGGCGATGCGTTTGGGAGGTCGTTTCAGGCCGAGCGGCTCAAAAGCGCGCAGGAGAGCGGCGTTCGGCGTCGTCATGACAAGGGTGGCGAACGTCGAGGGGGCGTCTACCGTCATGGGGGCGCCGGTCACAGCCACGACGCCCAGGGATGCACACATCTGCGCGCAGCCTTTAGGCATCGATTTCGACTTGGAGCCGGGATCGCAGCAAGGAGGAGCGGCGGACGTCATGCTCGCCGCTATGTCCATCTTGGACAGACAATCTACATGGCGGCTACCGCCAACTGCGCAGCCGGTTTTCGCCCCCGCCAGGGCGGGGCTTACAAACATGACCATGGCGGCCATAAGTGTGAGCAGCATACGCATTGCCAAGCTTGTTAGCGGATTTGCACAGGTGAAGCTAGCCGGGGTGGAATGGCTCAGCCCTTCGACGGTTTGAACATCGCGTCGTGGACGTTGAAGACGGGGCGTCTAACCCACCGCCGCCATCACCTGGCTCCCGGCCACCCGCTCCCGCTCCAGCATCCGGCGCATATCGACCGAGGCGCCGACACCGCGGGCCAGCAGGGCGCCGACCACTCCGGCCTCGGGCACGCAGCGCAGCATCGGTTCGGCGCGGATCAGGGTCCAGGGGCGCACATGGGGCCAGAGTTTGGGGTAGAGGATGCGCTGGTCTCGCTTCAGGCGCAGCGCCAGATCGCCGGTGTGGTCGGGGTTGACGCGGATCGCCACATGCTCAATCGCGCCGAACGGAATCACCAGGGTGGCCCGCAGCGCAATGCCGTATTTCAGCATCACATGGGTGTCGGTGACGGTGTAGGTCGTGGTGCGGCCCGTCAGCCAGGCCAGGAGCGTCAGAAGCGCAATGGAGCCCAGCGCGATCAGCAGCAGCGCGAACTCTCCCTGACGCGCCAAGGCCGCCGCGTGGGTCGAGCCGAGAGACTCGCGAAGCCCTTCGGCGAGCAGCACGGCGAAATACAGGGCGGCCGGCCGGATATGCCAGATGCGGATCGCCGCGACGCGCCAGCTGGGCGACCCCTGCCATCGCACGATCTCCTCGACAGGGGCCGGGCCGGGCACGGTGATGCGGGGCGGAAAGTTCAGGTGCTGGTTCATGAGGCAGCCGTGGGGGTTGGGAAGCCGCGGAAGAATTTGGCGCCGGCGTAGAAGGCGTTGACCTGGTCTTCTTCGCGGGCGGTGATTGTGTCTGGGCTTGAGGTGCGTGGAACTTCGGCGAACTGGCCAGCGCGGATGGCGGACACCTTCACCAGACCCTTACCGGCCTTGATGTGGGTGTAGTAGATCGGCAGCAGGGAGCGCCGCGTACCGAGCGCCAGCTTCACCTCGACTTCGAGATAGCGCAAAATCTTGACCGAGCGATCAATCCACAGATCGACCACCACACCCACATCAATCCCGTCGGCGGCGATCACGCGCAGGCCGCGCGGATCCTGGTCGGCATAGGCGAGGCCCCAGTCCGCCAAGGACCGGAGCGGCAGCACCTGGATCTTGCCCACGTCGTAGATCAGCGGCGTGGTTTTGCGCAGCGCATAGGCGGCGGGCCCGACGCCGTCGCGCAAGGGATCGCCCGTGGGGATAAGCGGTGAGCCGGGAACATCTGGGAAGCGTCGCGCCGCGATGGGCCGCTCGATTTCGGGATGGGGCGCGGTGGTCGATCCGCCGTCCATCAGGAGGAAGGTCTTGGGCGCTGGGATCGGCGGAAAGCCCTCCTGGTCCGGGCCGCCCGCCGGGTCTTTGAGGGGATAGCCCTCCCGCTTGTCTTCCTGGCGCAGGTGCAGCACCAGCCCGACGAAGAAGATCAAGAACAGGATGACCATCAACTGGGCCACGTCGAACTCGCCGACCAGTCCACCAGATTGAGGCATGAGGCGTCTTCCTTACGCTAGCGGGGGACGGGGGCGGCCGCCGCGGCGACCTTTGCGGGGGCGGTGGGCGAGGGGGCGATCAGGGCGGGGTAGGCGTCCACCATATTGGCCCCGCCGAGCGGTTTGGGCTCGCCATGGTGACAGGTTGCGCAGTTCGATAGGCCGTTGCCCGGCATCGTCCCGGCCTGGTCAGGCGCCAGGTTCCACTCATGGGCCTTATCCAGCCGGAACCGGTCTTGAGGCAGGATGGCGCCCGTCTTGATCAGGTAATTGCGGTTCAGGTCCCGCGTCATCTGGATACCGGAATAGCCGGTCCAGCGGGCGGGCGTGCTCTGGCGCCAGTCGAAGAAGGCGCGGGAGTTGTGGCAGTAGCCGCAGTTGACGCCGATGCCGTCCGACATCTGCATCATCACCTCATATAGTCGCTTGACCACGACCTGGGACGACCCGCTGTGGGTTGGCAGGGCCGTATAGGACTGGGACGAGCCCGGCGTGGATTGCAGCAGGTATTCTTCATAGCCTTCGTCGGGGAAGAACTTGCGAACCGTCAGCTCGTCCTCGTGATAGTCCTCTTGCCAGCCGATCATGGGATGTTGGCGCACAGGCGGGGCGGCGAACCAGACGTCGGATGGGATCGGCTGGCCCTGGTGGCAACTGAAGCAGGTGACGCCCGCGGCGCCGACGTGATCGCGCCAGTCGGCGTTGATGTGGCGGGTCATTTGCAGCATCAGCCGCGCGACCGCCTTGGCCGGCTTGGCGTCGGACGCATAGTCGGAGCCCGCGTGGCAGAAGCCGCAGCCCTGCTTGGGCGAGACCCACTGCGTCATCGCCGCCATGGTATGCATCAGCTCGCCAGCGTCGACATTGGTCAGCACCTGCACGTTCTTATAGGCGACGTCGGCCGGCCTGGGATCGTGGCTCCAGGACGGGATGGCGGCCGGCGGGCGTTTCAGGAGGGCGGCTTCGGCTGGGGCCGGGTCGAACTGGATCATGGACGAGGCGCGCCAGCCCAGCTCATGCCCCTGGACTGGCAGATGCCATTCCGGGACGACGACGATGGCGGCCAGTACCGCAACGGCGGCGACGCTTAAGGCTATGGTCTTCCAGGCCTTCATTGATTGATCCCCGACATGGCGGGTCCGGGCGCCGGGGCGTTGGGCGTCAAGGTGGCCGGAACCTCGGGCAGGCGCGCGGGCGGCGGCCCCTTCAGTTGCATGTTGCGCACCACCTCAGGCGGCGGGGCGTTAGGGATCTGGTGGACCTGCGGATACTCCGGCGCGATGCCGTGCTTGACGCCCCACAGGTACCAGTTATCGACCACCGTCCCGCTAAGGAGGATACCGATGCCGCCGCAGAGCGTGGTCAGCGTCGCGAACCAGAATATCCAGCGGTGGATCGACTCAAACGTGGCGTTGAAGCCCATGGTCCAGCGCCAGAATAATGCGCCCCGCTCTGTCGAGGTGCCGCGATCAACGATCTCGTGGGTTTCGCGCTCGCCGCCGAACCGCGCCACCGCCAGGATGGTGCCGGCGTGCATGCAGAACAGCATGGTCGATCCGTACAGGAAGACGATCGAGAGCATGTGGAAGGGGTCGTAGAAAAGGTTGCCGTAGCGGACCGAGAAGGTGGCGGTCCAGTTCAGGTGGCTGATCACCCCGAACGGCACCGCCTCGCACCAGCACCCCATCAGAAGGGGGCGGATGAAGCCCAAAACGAGATAAAGCCAGATGGCCGAGGCGAAGCACCAGGCGATGTGGGTTCCCATGCCGATGGCCTTCGCGCGGCGATACATTCGCACGCACCAGAGGATGAGCGAGACGGTCAGGAAGAAGCCGGCCATCAACCACCAGCCGCCCTCCTGCAGGGGCGGGAAGATATCCAGGCCGTACTTGGCGGGCGGCGGCTCCAGAGACAGGAACGGCAGCATCTTGATAAAGCGGACGACGTTCCAGTCTTCCGACGCCCACATGTTCAGGCCGATGATCTCGATCGCAATAAAGCCGCAGATCAGGGATCCGATGCCTGTGGCGCCGAGATAGGTCGGCAAGACCTGGAGCTCGCC
>Ga0116227_10017132_pt1 | contig 10193 bp, 11 predicted proteins | sample S1TSphgellanicum_FD_89693 | JGI IMG/M metagenome (GOLD analysis project Ga0116227, IMG submission 89693) | Host-associated microbial communities from peat moss isolated from Minnesota, USA - S1T2_Fb - Sphagnum magellanicum MG | ecosystem: Host-associated > Plants > Peat moss > Unclassified...
AAAAAAATTTTTAGGAATCTTTTGTTATGGTTTAATTTATTTTTCTTTAAACCATGAAGGTTAAAGGGTTTAAAGTTGTTGAAAGAAAAACAAAATAAAAAAAAAAAAAAAAAAAATCAAAAAAAAAATATTAAAAAAATTTTTCCAAAAAAAAAAAAAAAAAAAAAAAAAAAAAAAAGATGCCATACCAATTCAATGGTTTCTAAATTAAAGGTTCCACATCATCAACTCTAGACATTCCCACATCAACATCAAGGTTCACATTAATAACTACTTTTCCATCAACATTTTTATTCTTCGCTTGTAATTCTTTCTTCCTGGCAAGTTCCAAATGTTTCTTTTTTTTTACATCATCCTGAAGCAAACCAATTGCACCATCAAGTTCCCAACAAGTTCCCCAATTTCTGAATGTGTTCCCCAACATGTTCTTAATAACTCCTCATTTTATCCCATATCCTTTGTCCTAATTTCTAGTCTTGTAAGCTATATAAGTAATGCAAAGGAGGAGATTACAACATATATGTTTTGGGATTGTCCAAAGCTTAAATTTATTTTTTTGGTGATGGGCCAATCAAAGATGCCCATCACAAAAGAAAAATACAATTGGGGTTCTTACAACTAATTGACATGAGTCACAATATACCTATGATCATGACATAATTACTTTGAAAACACAAATAGTAATGGACCTTTGTGCCATTGGCCCAAGTGTGGGATCATTTTCAAATCTTTAAGAGATACAACTTCTCAAAAAACTCAATAATGAAAAAAACCACTTCAAGGCTTTCAAAAACACAACTTTATAAAAACTTCAATAATGAAATAAAATTGTTTATTCAAATGTAAATTCAAGTGTCGTTAGCTCAATGTTAAAAATTGGGATGTCAAAATGCAAACAAAAATGTTAACAATGAAAGGGCAAATAGGATGGTCGATTGGAGATTCCCATGCATTTCTCCATGACATGAAGAGGCAAATGCATTTTTTCATGTGACATGAAGAAATATTGATTAATTCATGTGATAATTGAATGGGAGGATGGCCAATAAGATGACCAATGGGAGCTTTCCCATGCATTTCCCCATGACATGAAAAGGCAAATGTGAACTCATGTGCCAATACAATGAAGATGCATCAATTGTTTGAAAAAACCAAATGTGTAATTTTAATTAATTTCCTATGACAAATAATGTTTTCAATTATTCAATAACCTTTGTTTTGTTGGTCAAAATTTTGTGAGGTGACCACCATGCACATTGCTTTGCCAAGGGTTCTCTAACAATACCAAAATTGTAATGAAAGGCCCCATGATTAAGGATGGTTAAGGTGTGATCACAAACATGTTTTAATGCATAGACTAGTGGACTTTGTGCCATTGGCCCAAATGGGCTTATCTTCAAGGCTTTAAGAGGCATGGCTTTTCAAAATGAACTCAATGAAAAAATAATCCTATTGGTTGAAATGTGAACTCAAATGTCATTTGCTTCAAATGTTAAGGTTTGGGATGTGAAAGGCCATATGGAATGGCCAATGGAAGATTCCTCATAAATTTTCCCATGAAATGAAAAAGCAAATGCGACATGAAAAGGCATTGATTAATGGAAATGGGTAAATGGAAGGATGGCCAATATGATGGTCAATGGGAGATTCCCCATGCATTTCCCCATGAGATGAAAAAGCAAATGCATTTCTTCATGTGACATGAAAGGCATTGGTTGGTTGAGATGGTTAAATGGGAGGATGGTCGAAGGGAGATTCCCTATGACATAAAGAGGTAATTACATTTTTTCATGTGATATGAAAAGGCATTGATTAGTTGAAAACACCAAATTTATAACTTTTAGTTGAGTCCCAATGACAAAAATAATTTTAAATCCAATGTTTCATATAATGTTTCCATCTCCATGTATTTTTTAGGATTACATTGAATTTGATACTCATACCATAACTATGTTGGACAAGTTATTTGTTTGTAGGATCTTTTGGTGATTCTATTGGTCACCTAGCTCATCATTGGGGCATTCTTCCTGCTTCTTCAAACAGGTTCAATCTCCCTTATGTAGTTCAAATTGTTGCCCTCACATTCTTGGGATGTTGGGCATTGATCACTCCTGCACTTGTCACTCGTTTCCAATAGGATGATCACCCTATTTTTCTAAATGCTATAACACATGTTGAGACAAACATTTATTCGTTCCAAATGGCATTATGAAATACCCAAGCCATGTTACCGTAGGTTGTCAGCTTTTAAGTCCTACCTTTTGAAAGCCCAATGGTTTAGTCTTATCTTTAGTTGCAAGTTTCTTTGACGGATTACCTACACAAGCAAAAGTTTGCTTTGCTTCAAGTAAATGTTCCTTTAGATATCATTTGAACATGTTTCTGTTCATGTGCGGGTACCAAGGGCATGCACTTAATTATTAGCTTGTTTTACCACACTTTCATTTCGATTATTCTCATCCCACTTCCTTACATCACTACATAAACATCTTACATCCTACAATTACCCATCTTTCATGATGTTAGTGTGGTCATACCATTGATGATCTAGGTACCCATTTGCTTTGGTGCCCTTGTGGGAATGAGTGTACAACAACCCACAATACATTTTGGGATACTATCACAACTATTATTTAAAAAAGTGGAACACATATTTAGAAGGAGGTTCCCATTTGTTCCCTTGGCACACTTGACAACGAGTAAATATCCTTATCACCAAAAATGATTTCTAGATCTTGATGGACGTTGTCATTGTTGATTCAACTTGCATAAATATGTTTTAGGGAACATCGATGACGACAACACATGCAGCAATGATGGTGCTTAGGAAAAGACACAATCATATGCTGATTAAGCACCAGGTGATGACTTCATTTCCTTTGCTATTAAGACATATGGGTCTTTTCATTTTTGTTTTGATTCATTTTTTATCACTTGTGCATAAACCACTATCGCACGTTATCAATGGTCTTTTTTAATCCTTGTCGTGATGTGTAATGTCGTGACATACGGTGTCATAAGGGTGGAAATCCGTAGTAAACTCTACTAAACAAAAAGACTAAAACCAGTTAAAGGTAGAAACTAATCAACCGAAAAGAGATGCACACACATATATATATATAATGCACAAGAGAAGGCTATAATGAAATTCTCAGGTATCTCAACTCTAAACTACGGAAATCTATGTGGCACATTCGCACCACTACTAGTGGGAGCATAAAGGAGGTACTTGGGGAAAACTTGGATTTGATTACATTTAACTTTAATGAAGGTACATATTAGGAACTTTGCTTATAGGTCAAATGTTTAGTTACCAATGCCACCAATTACGATGTGTTCATTGGGCAAGAGGCCCTGTTTCCACCAGGATTCACAATTGACAACTGGTTCAAACATGTGTACTATTGAATGGATTGGGAAACTGATGGCCACCACTTGGTATACATACCCCTTGATTTACATGGGAACCATAGTCCTATGGCTCACCACTATATGTTCAAGGAAGCACACACCATTTCTTACATCTAACAAGCTAGCCACGAGCGGATAGAGGGAGATGAGGAGGAAAGAGCTTATGCCCAAGCTACTAAAAGCTTGAGGGTGGGTCCTACGGACATTCAACATGGACCAGAGGTTTTACAGAGGTTGAAAGCAGCCCACAAGCCCTTGGTCAAAGCTCTGTTTAGTTTTGAAAACATGGAGAGCCATGGCAAATCCATTAAGCCAATACTTCGTCAGCTAATCACCTGGACATCGCCTAAGAAGGGGATTACATTACTAAAGCTCTTTGGTGGTATTGGTACATGTCTTGAAGCCCTAGTACAGTTAGGGATGGTGATTCGGAGGTATTTTTACATAGACATTAATCCTTTTGCAAGGCAAATGGCGGCATTGAGAATGATGGAGCTCACAGCCAAATTTTCACAATAGTTTGCAACCACCACATGGAAGGCCAATTTCACTTTCTTGCCCTCTAACATACAACTAATTGAATTGCAAAGAAGGAAAAAACATGTAGTGTATGTAGATAGTGGCTGTGCAATAGCTGCTGTGAGCATTTAAAACTCCTATTTGACTATGGAGGAAACTTTCTTGGCAAAACAATTTTAAAAAAACTAAAAAAGAGAAAGGAAGGGCTTGGCCTTTTATACAACCGCTAACAAGCTGAAACCCTAAGCACCTAATAACGTACAATCACCTAAGGACGTACATTAACCCTAAAAGCGTACATTAATCCTAAAAGGCATGATGGGCATGCCCATAATCGGCTATCATGTATGAGGCCATGTATGGGCATGACAATTGTCGTGACGTGCAATATCATGACGTACAATGTCGTAAGGGTGTAAATCCATAGTAAATTTTACTAAAGAAAAAAACTATGGAGAAAATGTTGCTTGTAGACATCCAATGCCTCATAGTGCACATACCGGGCTAGTTGTTTGAATGTAAATGCTTCAGTGTAATTAATGCCATTCTTGAGTTCTAATTCACAAACCATAGTTGAGAAAGTTATCGTGAACTCCCTAAAAAAAATGGTAGTTGGCGTTCCGCTAAACTTCTCAATTCTCCCAGAGGAACTGTCGATTTCCATGGTGTATATGGGTGTAGAGGTCATGACTTGTAGTGGAATATACGATGATGGTGTGAAAGCAAATTTGGCAGCATGTGTAGGCCATTAATTAACCCTTCTTAATGGACTCTGATGTACCGTTGTGTAGTGTTACTTGAACCTGAATTTTTGGTAGGAGTTGTGTTGGATGACAATGGTGATGTAGATATTTGATGGTACCATTGTGAAGATCATGAGTTCAAAGAAATAGGTTCAAATGATTGTGTGTTATTTCATAGTTGATACCTTGGCTATAACTGAGCGGTAATGTTTTCATCATCTGAGGACATGGTGTTGTCCCATGCCCCAAAATTTGGTAGCAATATAAAACACTAACTACAAAGCTCTAACATAACCATGCAATTAAATGCAACTATAATGGAAATTGAAATGTGAAGTGTTTAAGAGAACATACCCTAAGCAACTCTCAGTTTCTATAATCACTAGTGCTAAATGACAAAATAAAGGAAGAAAGTAATTGTATATTTATGTATTAACGTAAATATACATATTAATATTAAATACATAAATGTATGTATTAATACGAAAATATCTAGATGTACATATTAATTAATATTAATATTAATATTAATTTAAAAATTAAAAAAAATTGTCAGTGGACGGACGAAAATTTGACGAATGAAAGTCTATGGATGGATGGAAATCGACGACACAATGTTAGAGGGCACAATGTTGCAGAATGCCTGTGAACTTCGCAATAATGGCCGATGGCAATGCGACGTTGTAAGCATTGTAACTCATGGCGTTTCAGTGTTGTAAGCTTACGATGTTGTAAGCTGGCGGCGGTGTTACAACTTAGGGCGTTGTAGCTCGCGTTGTTGCAACTCAAGGCAATGCTGCAGGTCAGGGCGTTGTAGCTCGTGTTGTTGCAACTCATGACAGTGTTGTAGGTTAGGGCGTTGTAGCTCGTGTTGCTGTAACTCACGACAGTGTTATAGGTTAGGGCGTTGTAGTTCACATTGCTACAACTCACGGCGGCATTGCAACTCGTGGCAACGATGTAGGTCGTGGTGCTATAGTTTGCATCGTTATAACTAACAGCGGCACTGTAGCTCGCATTGTTGTAACTTGCGACGGCGCCATCGAAGCAAAAAAAAAAATTATTATTAATTTTTTTCTCCTCGCTTTCGACAACTTTAAAAGTCTTCACGGCTCCTTCTATGTCTTTGTGCATGAGAGAGAAAGAGAAAAAGAGATTTGAAACCTACTTCAAGATCCCGGCTCTGTTGGTTGGTAGAGGTGTAACAACACAAGTTCCCTCTAGTAGCAGCAGCAACAACAACAACACCAGCAGTAATTTTAGTAGCAACAACATCAGCAACAATAACACCAATAAAAGAAATTCAAGAACTCAAAGCCAAAAGAAATCTGCCGCTTTCAACATTAAGTAACATGTAGTGTATGTAGACGATGGTTGTGCAATAGTTGTCGTGAACATCTAGAAATCCAATTTGATTATGGAGAAAACTCTTTTGACAAAAGAATTTTAGAAAAACTAAAAAAAAGAAAGGAAAGGCTTGGCTTTTTATACAACCGCCAACAAGCTGAAACCCTAAGCACCTAATAACATATAGTCACCTAAGAACGTACATTAACCCTAAAAGGCATGATGGGCATGCCCGTAACCGGCCATCATATGAGGCCATGTAAAGGCATGACATCCCTTCAATGCTTATTTCTTATTATTTAACATGTGTCCATAGCTTTGTAATGTGTACAAGCTATAATGATTTTTCAATGGGCTATTGCAATTGGTCGAGGTTCCTCATATCTTCCACACATCATAGCTAATGCACCTTTGTCATTAGTGAATTTATGGCAAATGACAGCTCTTTCGTCTTAGGTCTTCTTTGTTATCGTGATTGTCATTTCATAGCCATGAGTCCTCTTTGCATAAGGTCTTTCCTTGATTTTTGTTGACTGTTTGCTTTTGTTTTTTTTTCTTTGGGTTGTGTCTACTTGTGTTCTCATTTGCTTTGTACTTTTGCTAGATGGGTTCCCATCCTTGATTTTTATTTACACATTTTTTTTTCTTTTTGGAATTAAATACCAAGTTGATCAATGTTAGACTTTGTAGTGAGAATACATTCCTAATTGTATTATTCTTCAATTTGTCGGTGAAATTGATGGTGGCCAAAAATCTCATGTGTTCCATTAAGGACAAGTATAACTAAGATTCATATTTATTGGCTACATCACAACCATGGATTTCAAAACAATTCAAATAATCGAATTTGGTATAAACCACGGTCTTCAATTCTTTGAAAAAATCCAAATAACCGGCCATAATAAAACCATCAATTATTTCTTGGTTCTTTCATAAAAACCATAACTCTTTTAAGGGTTTTGAAATAGCTAGAATTGGTGGTTCTTTGATTTTGATTTAAAAAATTTTCCCCCAAAGAACCAGAACTACTAGCCTACCTAGTTTTCAGAACGTTTAAAAAACCACAACTGGTGGTTCTTTAAAAATTCAAATACCCGCACAACATCGGGGCACATACCCCTTGGCAGCACACCAGTATAGAACGGTGCATTGTAGATTGTGCGCATGAGCTAACATGTATTAGGACCTACGTGGCTGCTGCCTACTGGCTAGACTCTACCAAACCAGTATAAAGGGGGGGGGGAAAGGGAAATATATTACTTTCGGAAATGTTTAAATTTCTCGAAAAACAATTTTGCAAAGCAAAAATATTGAATCTTCCCACAATATTCTGCTTATCAAAATGAAAACTTCAAAATTAAGTAATTTTTAAAATTAAATAATTAACCCACGGAGATGTAGAGAAGCTGCCAAGGTACTGTAGCCTACTATGGTATTGCATACCAGAAAAAATATTGCATTTTTTAAAATTGTTTTTTTGGAATTATAATAATGAGTTTTTAATTCCAAGAAAAAAGAAAATCATTTTTTCCCTGAATAAATAAATAAGTAAATAAATAAAATTTCGTTCTTTATTCTTTTCTTGAGCCTAGTGAGTAACGAAAACACAGGGGGAAAAAAAAAGTAAAAAGAAAAAAAGTGAAAAAAACATTACAAACGCTGCTATGCTCTGCTTCTGCTAAGGAGTTTCTTCGGCATCGGAGCTTTGCGGTTACTGCGCTTCGCCGCCCGCGGTCGCTCCAGCACCCGCGCGGTCGCTCACACGCACAAACGCACCCAACTCACACACACTTTCTCCGTGCACGTTTAGAAGAGAGAGTCTCTCTTCTTTGCGGGAGAGAAAGAGAGAGACAGAATCTGAGAGACAGAATTGAGAACTTGGGTCCTTGAATTTTGTTGGATCTCAGGCTCCGCTCTGCGCTCACAAGAATGGGTTACGAAGGAAACCAGGCGGGAGTTGCAGTTCCTCCTGTACCATCATCAGAATCAGCATATGGTAGTTACACAGGAAATGGGTTCCACAATGGTACTCATCAGGATCCAAGTTTCGACTCCCATTCTAGTAGTAACCCACAATTTGTAGATGGTTATTACGCATAATTTGGAGCCCAGTAATTGGAGAACCGGCCAACCCTAGCGTCCATCCTGATAATTAGCAGGCAGCCACGATTACATATACTGGTAGTAGTCAGGCGAGCTTCATGAAGAAAGCGCCGGCTCAGCCAACAACTGGGTACTATTATGGACAACAACAGCAGCAGCAGCCATCGACGACTTACTCTTCTGCTGCTGCTCAGCAACCGCCGAATACCTCTTCTAGTCCCTATGTGCAGACATCAGCACTTCCCGGTGGCCCTGGAACTGGCGAGGAAGTAGTTTTCTTTCGCGTTTGTTTTGTTTGAACCATAGAGATTATCGTTCAAGCAAAAGCGTGTACAGAAAAGGGCAAGCAAACCCATTTTTAGGGTTTGGAGTACATCAGGGTTACCTTCAGCATTGATTCTCTGGCAGTTTGATTTTACACAAAATCATTTTGAGGGTTTGGGATACATGAGGATTGCGTCCAGAATTGATTCTCTGGCAGTTTGATTTTTACACAAAACCATTCTTAGGGTTTTGGATACAGGAGGATTGCTTACAGCATTGATTCTCTGGCATTTTGATTTTGATTCTGATTATTACTATTTTAAAAAAATTGTTGCTGTTGCTGATTTGCAATATTATTTTATTTTTCTGTAATGTGGTAATTTTTTGGACCTCTTGCTCCTCCCTCCCCCATTTCTGAATTTTCTGGAGGTAATTTGTTGTTGTTGTTGCCAGCGTCATGGGTTACTTGAACAAGCTGGGAAAGAAAGCGGAGGCTTTATCTGCAACAATTTGGACTCATTGTAAGTCTCGATTTGCTGCTCAATTTTTTCACAACTATTTTGTACTCCCTCTGCACTCCACTTTCACTATACACACGCTTTTGGATCACCGATTGTGGAGATTTTGCTGCAACAAGAGTCAATCAGCTGCACTTGTTTTTGGTTACACCTTCTCTTTGAGAACATCCAAAAGAGCAAGAGAGACAGAGAGAGCTACTAACAGAAGTGGAGCATCTGCTGTGAGCATGGTGTGTGATTGTTTTTTGATTCACCAGTTTTAATTGAATTGAATTGGATTGGATTTTGCAGTGAAAGTTGGGAACTCTGAAACAGACTCAGCATGGGGCAGGTTAAGCCATGGAACTAGGCTACTGACAGAGGGTGGATTCAAAGGAGTGTACAAGCAAACTTTCAGTGGGTTTGCCCCCAATGAGCAGTTACCAACCAGAAGTTTGCATTCTGTAGTGACCGCCCACTCCCTTATGCACCAATTTCTGGTCAACAAGCTTGGAGCTACTATAAAGTAATGCAGGCACAGGCCCAATATCCAAATTTATCTATCATTGTCTGCAAGTGTTTTGCTGACAAATGACTGTAGAAAATTAGTAATGTGACTGTGGTGGGGTTGTTGGATTGTGGTTTTGGTTATGTACAGGATGTTTTGCCGCTGGAGAAAGTGAGGGTGGTCTTGCCTGCACATAACCAGAATAAGCCAAGTGAGAAGTATATTCAAGTGGTCACAATTGATGGGCATGAGTTCTGGTGCATGGGGTTCGTGAACTATGATAACGGGTTAAAGAACATGCAGGAAGCTGTTGCTGTGACTAGAAGAGGTCAACCTGTTTCTCCAGCTGCTGCTCAGGCTTCGGGAGTGAAGCAGCAAAACCAAAAGGCATCATACCCACCAATCAATCAAGGAGATAGTAGTAGTACTGCACGAAACAATGCAGCACCACAGCAAGGTGAATCTCGCTATGGAAATCAGTATGCATGGAAGTAACCAACACTGGCATAATATCCAGGTGTGACAAAAACACTTGAATGCTAGCCAACAATGTGCCTGAGTCCCACCCCCGTTAGTTCAAGAAACGCAACAGAAACTCACAACTTGGATGATTGTCTTGAGCAGACTGGTCTCTGCTTTTGTATGTATACCCGCTTGGAGGACCACTGATAAAGTCTGTAAGGAGTAATTGCAGCTAGTCAATGGCCCTTCATGATGAAGATGATGTTCCAATATGTTGTTGATGAGTGACACATGGTTGTGACCACTCATTCTTGTCATTATTCGTTTGGGTTTTGTTGG